>ERZ833608.616-NODE-616-length-28614-cov-213.284044_pt1 | contig 28614 bp, 19 predicted proteins | sample MGYA00519694_ERZ833608 | MGnify/ENA primary metagenome ERZ833608 (study PRJEB31850, sample SAMEA3708742) | human gut metagenome | biome: human gut; feature: human-associated habitat; material: faeces | place: China | collected 2014 ... | reverse complement strand
AATTATTTCATTAATTTTTCTGTTAATTATTCGTTAATGTTCATTCTCGTTAGGCTGATAAATTGCAGTTTATCTGCCAAAAGAGTTAAGTTTCAAGCCATATTTGTCGTCGTATTGCTTCTGCAAACGAACGAGTTCGTTCATGAGGCGCTTTGTAATCTTCTCTGTGCCCTTCTGGCCATAGATGTTGTGCATCTCGTGTGGGTCTTTGTTTAAGTCATAGAGTTCCCACTTATTGATGTCGTTGTAGAAGTGAATGAGCTTGTAACCATCAGAGCTACGTACACCATAGTGACGCTTAACAGCGTGTTCGGCAGGATATTCGTAGTAGTGATAGTAAATGCTCTTACGCCAATTCTTGGGGTGCTTGCCTTGCAACAAGGGTAAGAGAGACTCACCCTGAATGTCAGAGGGAATAGGCGCACCTGCTAATTGCAAGAAGGTAGGCGCATAGTCAATGTTCTGTACCATTTCCTTCACTTCTCCACGCGTGTTGAAGCCCTTTGGCAGACGCATGACGAGTGGGGTGTTGAGCGACTCTTCGTACATAAAGCGCTTGTCAAACCAACCGTGTTCGCCCATGTAGAAACCTTGGTCAGAGGTGTAGACTACGAGCGTTGAGTCTAATAGTCCGGCTTGCTTCAAGTAGTCAAGTGTACGGCCAATGTTGTCGTCAAGGCTCTTTACTACCTTTGCGTAGTCGCGCATGTAGCGTTGGTACTTAAACTCTGCGAGTGCCTTGCCCGTGAGGTGACGATTGTTGAAGTCGACGGCCAAAGAGTCGTAGAAGTAGTCGTACTCTGCACGGTCGCGTGTGTCGAGGCGACCTACCATGTCTAAGTAAGTGTCGGTAAGGCGAGTTTTGGCACCAGGTGTGAACATCTTCGTGTCGTACACGATGTCCATGTGTTTGTCGATCTGCATCTCCGCTGTCTTAGCCGCATCACGGCCTTCGTAGTTGTCGTAGAAGTTGCTGGGCAATGCAAACGTCTTGTCCTCATACTCACGTAGGTACTTCAACTCGGGCAACCACGCGCGGTGGCAAGCCTTGTGGTGAATGAAGAGAATGAAAGGTTTCGACTTGTCGCGCTTGTGCTCCATCCAGTCAATGGCCTTATCGGTGATGATATTGGTCACGTATCCCTTCTCACGCGTAGTCGAGCCGTCCATGTTGATGAAGTTGGGGTTGTAGTAATCACCCTGTGCTGGCAGAATGTTGAAGTAGTCAAAGCCTGTCGGAGTGCTTACCAAGTGCCACTTACCCACGATAGCAGTTTGGTAACCAGCCTTTTGTAAGAGTTTCGGCATGGTCTGTTGCGAACCGTCGAAGATGCCGTGCTCGTTGTTTGTAAATCCATTCTTGTGGCTGTGCTTACCCGTAATCATACAAGCACGGCTGGGGCCTGAGAGAGAGTTGGCCACGTAAGAGTTGACAAACTTTACGCCGTCGGCTGCAATGCGGTCGAGGTTAGGCGTTTCGACAAATCGATTGTCGTAGCAGCTCATCATCTGTGCCGTGTGGTCGTCGGTCATGATATAGACAATATTATAATGACCTTGTGCGGCAGCCGCTGCAGGGAATAATATAGGAGCTAATAAAAGCAGATTTTTCTTCATACGATAGGAAGTAAAAAGAAACGAGTTGACACATTATGCAGCCCATGTGTGTGCGTTGCATAATCGACAACTCGTTAATTATAATTATTAGTTGTGTGTGATTCGTTTATCTATTCGTCAACGAGTCATTCTTATTTCTTCTGTGTCATATTATAGACGATGTCCATAATTTGCTTGCCAAGTGCATCGGCTTCCTCCATGGTGTGAGCCTCAGAGTAAACGCGGATAATCGGCTCGGTGTTGCTCTTACGTAAGTGTACCCACTTATCAGGGAAGTCGATCTTAACACCATCGATGTCGGTTACCTTCTCGTCCTTGTAGAGTTCCTTCACCTTCTGCAGGATAGCAAAGATGTCGGTAGTTGGGTCGAGGTCGATGCGGTTCTTAGCGATGAAGTATTGAGGCAGAGCGTTGCGCAACTCAGTAGCACGCATGCCCGTCTTAGCCAAGTAAGTAAGGATAAGAGCGATACCTACCAAAGCGTCGCGGCCAGAGTGAGCAGCGGGATAGATGACACCGCCATTGCCTTCACCACCGATTACGGCTCCTGTCTCCTTCATCTTCGTTACAACGTTTACTTCGCCTACGGCAGCAGCTGCGTAGTTGCAACCATACTTCTCGGTTACGTCGCGCAGACCGCGAGTAGAAGAGAGGTTTGAAACCGTTGGGCCAGGAGTGTGTTGGAGAACGTAGTCAGCGCAAGCTACGAGGGTGTTCTCTTCACCAAACATGGTACCGTCCTCGCAGATAAGTGCCAAACGATCAACATCGGGGTCAACTACGATACCGAGGTCGTGACGGCCTTTGCGCAAGAGGTTGCGAATCTCGCCCAAGTTTTGCTTCAAGGGCTCGGGGTTGTGGGCGAAGTTACCAGTAGGCTCTGTGTTCAAACCTGTAACTTCTGTTACGCCGAGCTGACCTAACAATTTAGGAATGATGATACCACCGACAGAGTTTACCGTATCGATAGCTACGGTGAAGTGAGCGCGGCGAATAGCTTCGATGTCTACCAATTCGAGATCCTTTACCAACTCGATGTGGCGCTGGTCGTAGCTAAAGTTCTTGGTGTAGCAGCCGAGGCTATCAACGTCAGCAAACTCGAAGTTGCAGTTATTAGCCAAGCGTACTACTTCTGAAGCCTCTGCGGGGGGGAGAAATTCGCCCTTTTCGTTGAGGAACTTCAATGCGTTCCACTGACGGGGGTTGTGGCTGGCAGTGATGATGATACCACCGCAAGCGTGCTCCATCGTAACAGCTAACTCAGTGGTAGGAGTTGAAGCCAAACCGATGTTGACTACATCGAATCCCATACCCATCAATGTACCACATACTACGTGGCTTACCATTTCGCCTGAGATACGTGCATCACGACCTACTACGACTTTGCGACGGAATGAACGGCTTACAACGTTCTCGCGCAAAGCGGCAAATGCTGAAACAGACTTGGCAATGTCGACGGGGTTTAAAGTATCGCCCGTACGGCCTCCGATAGTACCACGAAAACCTGAGATGGATTTAATCAGTGTCATAGTATCTTTTCTTTATAGAGTGTTTTTATTATTTTGAGCAACAAAGGTAGTGCAAATGCATTGTATAAGAAAGAAAAAAGCGTTTTTTTTGTACATCAGAGTTAATAAAACGCACTATGAGTGCTTAACGAAAATAAAAGTTGTACTTTTGTAGCATTATAGTAATTTTTGTCTTTAGACATAGCAAAGTCCATTTATTTATGAAAACAACATTACATACCAATTGTCAAGAGGCTATTGAACTTTTGAAGAAAATTAAAGATAGCAAAGGGAATAGGAAACTCAACAAGTTGGGAGAATGGTTGGAACAAAATCATGCTCCCGTATTGACATGGAAAAGTGAAGACTTAGCCTATATATTGAAATAAGATGAGAGTCTATCTCGATACTAATATATTAGCTTTTATTGTAGGTATGGATAAAGGCAATTCTATTAACGCAGATATCCGTGCAATAATAAAAGACTATGACACTACATTATTATCAAGTAATATTTGTGCTTTAGAGTTACTACATCTTATACAGATAGGCAAAATATCAGTACCTAATAATAAGGATATAAGAAAAGCCTCTGTTGCGGCATTTAAAGTCTTAGAGCAAATAGGGGTAACATTTGTGCCTTTCAATGAAAAGCATATTAAGGAAATGATTGATTTACCATTGTATGATGACCATCGTGACCCCAATGATCGTATGGTCATCGCACAATCTATTTCTGACAGAATACCCTTAATAAGTTCAGATAGAAAGTTTAGTCGCTATGAAAGATATGGCTTAGATTTTATATTTAATGACAGATGACAGATAACACATTTCGAATAATATGAGTACGCTTGAAAAGATTTTTGCAGAGAAACTATTGAATGTTAAGGCCATTAAGTTGCAACCTGAGCAGCCCTTTACTTGGGCCAGTGGTTGGAAGTCGCCTTTCTATTGTGACAACCGCAAGACGTTGGCTTTCCCCGCATTGCGTAGCTTCGTTAAGTTGGAGTTGAGTCGCATTGTGGCAGAGAAGTATCCTGAGGCTGATGCCATTGCAGGTGTGGCTACGGGTGCTATCGCACAGGGAGCTTTGGTGGCCGATGCTTTAGGTTTGCCTTTCGCTTACGTGCGTTCGAAACCTAAAGACCACGGCATGACCAACCTCATTGAGGGTGACTTGCAGAAGGGCATGAAGGTAGTAGTGATTGAGGACCTTATCTCAACGGGCGGTAGCAGCTTGAAGGCTGTGGAGGCTTTGCGCCAACATGGTTGTGAAGTGATTGGCATGGTAGCCAGCTACACGTATGGCTTCCCCGTAGCTGAAGAGGCTTTCAAGGCAGCCAACGTCGAACTTACTACGCTTACCAACTATGAAGCAGTAGTCGAGGTGGCTTTGCAAACGGGCTACATTAAGCAGGAGCACGTCGATCTCTTACACCAATGGCGTGCTAACCCAAGCGAATGGGGTAAGTAACAATGAGGCCTCACCCCCTAGCCCCCTCTCCTTGAAGAGAGGGGGAACAAGTTACTTCTATATATAGAGTTTCTTGCAGATATTCAGTTAGAAACGCAGTAAGTAAAGGTAATTTGTTCCCCCTCTCTTCAAGGAGAGGGGGCTAGGGGGTGAGGCCTCATTTTTTGTTGTACGTTTGATGTAGATACTGTCCGTGTTTGATTGTTTTCTTGCCATACTGAATGGCAAAGTGAGGGCAGTGATGTAAGCAGCGCAGGCAAGCTATGCATTCCGCTTTGTGCCATTCTGGCACGTGCTGTTCATTAAGTTGGATAGCCGACGCGGGGCATTGTCGCGCACATAGTCCGCAGCCAGTACAACGGTCGTTGATGACGTGGAAGTGTTTCGTGCGTCGTGCGGAAGGGTACAACCACGTTTCGAACATAGAGATGAAATGAGGAAGAGTCGACCAATGCCGACGGCCATTCTTACGTTCTTTTATTTGTGCGATTACATTTTTTATTTCCGTTTCTGCTTGAAGGATCCGCTTCAAGCAACGTTCTTTATTCGACACGTCGAACATCGGTGTCCACACATCTACCATGCGCACCCCGAAGTTGCCATTCAGTGTTATTCCTTTCTTACTTAGCGATAGCCGTAGTTGTTGGTGTACTTCGCCCAACGAAGTGCCAAAGGTTACGATGTCGTAAACGTAGGCAGGCTTTTCGCCTTCAAGTGTAAGCAGTTCAACGAATTGGCGCACAATCGTAGGAAGTCCCCAAAAGTAGACGGGAAAGACAAAACCTATGCTAATATTCTTAGAAGTTATATTAAACGTAAGATTTTTTTGTTCTAAGCATTTATCAATCTCGTTTACTTGAGCGCGTAAAGTCTCTGCCACGCACTGTGCCACGTGCAAACTATTGCCCGTAGCAGAAAAGGTAAATATAAGGTTGTTGTTAACTTTCATCGTTTTTGTTTGCAAAGATAGTGCAAGGTGAGCGCATAACGTCAAGTTTACTTGAACGTTATGCCGAACCGCAGCCTATCTTATGCAAAAAAAGACTCTGTAACGAATTGTGTGGGTAACTGCCTAATTGGGGGGCGGGTTTTTAACCCGCGGCAGCAGTAGAATGCTTTGAATATCTACAACATGCTGCTGTCGCGGGTTAAAAACCCGCCCCCCAATTAGGCAGTTACCCACACAATTCGTTACAGAACCATAAAAGAATATGTCTATAATACCATAAATTACAAAGAGTTTGTATCTTCGCTTGTCATTCCGAAAACCATTATGATAGAAACGAGACAAGGCGTAACCCAACATCGAGGCTATGTGAGATGGAGCTTTGGACAACTTCTCATAGCTTTCTTACTACTTTCAGTTACACTGGGAGTTGCCATTGGGTGTGTCATAAAGTCTACTCACACCCTTCGCAACGTAACGTTGACCGAGCAACAGATACATCGGCAGCGGCGTGCAACTAATAAGTTGCTAACCGAACTCCTCAATGCCAGCAATCAAGCTGAAATGGCCACCCTACAATACGCTGACAATGAAGAGACGGAACGATACCTCACAGCAGCAAAAGCTGTTGACAAAGCCGTTCAACAACTTAGTGCCGAAGTGACCGACTCGACGCAACGCTGTCGAATAGACTCATTGCAAGTTCTCGTCTGGCTCAGACGTGACGGCACTATCAACCTTATTAATACACTCCGAAAAGAAAACAAACGGGGTGATAACTTACAAAAGCAAATTGACCGACTACACAACGAGCAACGCCTCCTAAAAGTGAACGTTGATATGCCCGTTCTTGAACAAGGAGAGAGAGTGGTCATCGAACGCCGCAAGCGAGGCTTCTTTCGTCGCCTCGGCGATGCTTTCAAGCGTGCTAAGGATGATACCATAAGTACCCACATCACTCAACACGAAAGAGTGGTTGATACCACGCACGCAATGGTCAACATTGCCGACACGATGGCGAATCTTTTAGCCAATGTACACCACCACTTGCAACGCGACGATCAGTTGCAGTCAAGGCGCGTGTATCGCAAGTCTGACGAACTTCGCACGGCTTCAACCTTGCTATCAGCCCGCATGACAAACCTCATTGACAACTTTACCCTTGAGCAACAACGTATCATCAGTGACGTCGTAAGCAATGAGCGTCGTGAGCGAAGTAGTGCCGCCCTTGTACTAAGCTCGATGGCACTACTTTCTGTCATCATTTCGGCCTCTCTCTTAATATGGCTGTATCGTAATATCAAACGAGCCAATCACTATCGCACAGCGTTAGAAGAAGAAAAGCTACATACGGAGCAACTTATGGAGCGCCGTGAGCAGCTCTTGCTCACCATATCGCACGACATAAAGGCACCTATTAATAGCATCATTGGCTACCTAAGACTATTACCACAAGACGAAGTGCAAAATCGCAATGAACTTAAAGCCATCGAGGCCTCTTCCCAACACTTACTTCATCTGGTCATGAGCCTCTTAGACTATCATAAGTTGGAGGCGGGAGGCATTACTTTACACAAGGAAGCGACCAACATTCTTCAGCTCTTACACACCGCTTTTGATGCTTTTCGTCCCATTGCCCAGAATAAACGACTTGAGTTGACATTTACCAATGACTTGCCATGCAATCTGTCAATTCGTACTGATGCCTTTCGCCTACGTCAAGTCGTTGACAACTTATTGAGCAATGCCATTAAATATACCGCAGAGGGACAGGTGACGTTAGCTATATGGCAGAAAGGCGAAGCGCAAGGTGAACTATACATCTCTATTCAAGACACTGGCTGCGGACTTTCGCCCCATGATATTGACCGCATATTCCTACCATTTACACGTGTTAAGGGTAGCGAAGGACAAGAGGGTACAGGGTTGGGGCTGAGCATTACACGACAGCTTGTCCACCTGTTAGGCGGAACACTGCACGTTACCAGTCAGCTGAACCAAGGGAGCAACTTCACACTATGTCTTCCATGCACCTTTGCGAAACAAGAACGACAAGAAGAAGGTAACGAGCCGTCACTCACGCACAACTCCAACATGAGCGTAGCCATAATTGACGACGACACCTTACAACTGCAGCTCACCGAGGCGATGCTTCACAATGTATTGCCTCAAGCGACTGACGTCGTTAGTTTTACGCAGCCTGATGCACTATTTAAATGGTTGGACGAAGGGCATCGCCCCACGTTCTTACTGACCGACATTGAGATGCCTTCACTCACAGGTTATGAACTGCTCCATCTACTGCGACAGCATGAAGATACAAGCCACGTGCCTGTCGTGGCGATGACCTCACATCTGTTAGTCCCTATAAGCGACTTTAAGCAACACGGCTTTACTGATGTTCTATTCAAACCTTTTACTCAAAACGACTTAATACGTTTATTTCAGCAAGAGACCAAGAACGATCCACCCGCTCCTTCTGGCTCAGACGCTACGTCTATCGTTCCCTCCTCTCAGCTATCGCCACTCTTAGCATTTGCTGAGGGAGACGAGCGGGCTGAAGAAGCTATTTTACAACAATTTAAGAAAGACTGCGAGCTGCACCTCACCCAACTACAAGCGGCAATTAGCCTGCACGATCGCACCACGCTCTGTAAAGTAGCACATAAAATGTTGCCCACCTTTACGCTCATCAGTTCACACATAGTGTCAACACTGCAACGACTTGATGCACAACGTGACGACCAACGTTGGAAAGAAGAAGACGGGCAACAAGCAGAAAGTATAATCAACGAAATAACCCATATATTGCAAGACAAATGTCTATCCCAATATTAATTGTTGAAGACGACCTCACATTTAGCACCATGCTTAGCACATGGTTGCGCAAAAAAGATTTTGAGGTTAACGCCGTTTCAAGCGTATCAGCTGCCGTTAAGGCACTTACGCAGACTGATAAGGAGACACCACAATTAGTCTTATCCGACCTACGACTGCCCGATCACGATGGGCTTTACCTCTTGGCGTGGATGCGCAAGCAAGGGTTCGCTCAGCCCTTCATCGTTATGACAAGCTATGCTGAAGTGCAAAACGCTGTTGAAGCCATGAAGCTGGGGGCTACTGACTACATTAGCAAACCCATACAACCCGACCTCTTGCTGCAAAAGATGAAAGAGGCATTACGCTCAGCCTCTCTTTCCTCCCTTCCAACTACTACCATTCAATCAAAGGTGGAAAATATCACTGCTACAACTTCTGCCTCTTCGACGTCTGCAACTTCTCACCCTGGCATTGAGGGACACTCCCCCGTTGCCCAAGACCTTTATCGATTGGTAGCACTCGTTGCGCCAACACCTTTATCTGTCTTGATTAATGGAGCAAGCGGAACGGGTAAGGAATATGTGGCACACCGCATTCACGAGTTAAGCAAACGTGTCAATGGACCCTTTGTGGCCATTGACTGTGGAGCACTGACGAAGGAGTTGGCAGCCTCTGAACTATTCGGCCATACCAAGGGAGCCTTTACGGGAGCTTTAAATAATAAAGTGGGAGCTTTCGAACAAGCACAAGGCGGAACGCTCTTTCTTGACGAAGTGGGCAACTTGAGCTATGACGTGCAGGTGCAACTCCTGCGAGCCTTGCAAGAACGGCGTATTCGCCCCGTTGGCAGTGCAGAGGAGCGAAGTATTGACATTCGTCTCGTCTGTGCGACAAATGAGAATATGACTGAAGCCATTACGCAAGGACGATTTCGTGAGGACCTCTTTCACCGCATCAATGAGTTTACACTTCACATGCCTCTATTGCGCGAACGAGGGAGAGATATTATTGAGTTTGCCCACTATTTTCTACAACAAGCTAACCATGAGTTAGGCCGTCACATCACCCACTTCAGTCCCGATGCTGAGCAGGCCTTATTGCAATACGTATGGCCAGGCAACTTGCGCGAAATGCGCAACATCATCACGCGTGCAGCACTACTAACAGAAGAGGGCAACACACTTACTTCTACACAACTGCTTCTGCCTAATCCCCCAAGTTCTATCGCTATCCCTAACTCTCTTTCGCTCAAAGTATCGCAATCGGACGAACTATCGCGCATTCAAGAAGCACTACAAATTACAGGGGGCAACAAAAGTCGCGCAGCTAAATTACTTGGCATCGATCGCAAAACGCTCTACAATAAATTGGCTCAATTAGAGGATAAGGAATAAATTCTACACGTTAAAGTGTGGAATTATTCCACATACGCCACACTATTTTCCACACTTTCCACATATCCCCATTTTTGGCCGTAAAAGCATAAGTTCCTTATTTTCAATGACTTAGGAGTTAATCTTACTTTTTGGCACGCCCATTGCGCTTTATAAGGCAGAAACGAACATTACAAAACGCAAAAACAAAAAATAAGATTATGAAAAAGTTCACTATTTCTGCCATCATGGCAATGGGAGTTGTTGTATTAAGTAGCGCAGCCTTTGCAGGAACTACTTCAGTCAACTATCGCGGTATCGCAAGTGGCTCAGCCCTTGCTGCTGACACTGTCGTACCGAACGACACGGTCGTACCTGAACAGAAGGACACCGTCAAGACTGAGACTGACCCCGTACAGTTTGCCCTCAACGACACGGTTGTACCCGAACAGAAGGACACCGTCAAGAGCGAACCCGTCAAGACTGACCCCGTACAGTTTGCCCTCAACGATACGGTCGTACCCGAACAGAAGGACACTGTTGCTCCTAAGAAGTAATCTGAAGGTGAAGGCCAAATTTCAGCCGATACATTGACTCCCGCAAAGAGTTTATAAGAATAAGTTGTCCACACGATAAAGTATATTTATCGAACAGATAGGAATACATTAAGGCGCGTTTCGCGCTTTGGCTTTTGAACATTAATGCTTCATTAATCGACCATTAATCTTGTTCATTAATCTTGTTCTATAGTCTACCATTGAACAAATACTCTTCTTATGTATTTAATGGAAAGATTAATGAATAGATTAATGGTCGATTAATGAAACATTAATGTTCAAAAGCCAAAGCGCGAAGCGCGCCTTAACGTTCCTTCGCTCGCCAAGTTAGGCTGCGGCACGGAAGAGCAAAATGAAAGTTTTTTGACTTTCATTTTGCTCTTCGCTCACCTTGCACTAACTTTGTTCCCAAATAAGTAAAAACACAATGGAATATAACTTTATCGATATTGAAAAGAAGTGGCAAAAGACTTGGGCCACCGAAAAGACATACCATGTTGAAATCGATGAGAATAAGAAGAAATTCTACGTACTCAACATGTTTCCCTACCCCTCAGGCGCTGGCCTTCACGTAGGTCACCCCTTAGGCTATATTGCTTCTGACATCTATGCACGTTATAAGCGCTCATGTGGCTATAACGTGCTCAACCCTATGGGCTATGATGCCTACGGATTGCCCGCAGAACAGTATGCTATTCAGACAGGACAGCATCCTGCCGTAACGACTGAGACGAATATTGCTCGCTATCGCGAACAGTTAGATAAGATTGGCTTCTCTTTCGACTGGGACCGCGAGGTGCGCACTTGCGATCCTCAATACTACCACTGGACACAGTGGGCCTTCGAACAGATGTTCAACCACTTCTATTGTAAGAAGTGTCAAAAGGCGGAGCCTATTAGCGAACTTATCAAACACTTCGAAGAGAAAGGTAGCGAGGGCACTGAGGATTACGCCCAAAGCGAAGAACTCCACTTCACCGCTGAGGAGTGGAAGCAGATGAGCGACGTAGAACAACAACAAGTGTTGATGAACTACCGCATTGCTTACCTCGGCGAGACAATGGTCAATTGGTGTCCGAAGCTCGGCACGGTGTTGGCCAACGATGAAGTAGTAGACGGTGTGAGCGAACGCGGTGGCTACCCCGTTGTACAGAAGAAGATGAAGCAGTGGTGCTTGCGCGTATCAGCTTATGCTCAGCGCTTGCTCGACGGACTCGATACAATCGACTGGACAGACTCACTGAAGGAAACGCAACGTAACTGGATTGGCCGTTCAGAGGGTACGGAGATGCAATTCTCTGTGAAAGATAGCGACGTGAAGTTTACAATCTTCACCACACGTGCGGATACTATCTTCGGTGTGACCTTTATGGTGCTTGCTCCTGAGAGCGAACTCGTACAGCAACTCACCACAGAGGCACAGAAGGCAGACGTTGAGGCTTACCTCGATGCTACCAAGAAGCGCACGGAACGTGAACGCATTGCCGACCGCCGCGTGACAGGTGTATTCACTGGTTCTTACGCTATCAATCCCTTTACGGGCACCGAGATACCCGTTTGGGTGAGCGACTACGTGCTCGCAGGTTATGGCACGGGAGCCATTATGGCCGTTCCGGCTCACGACTCACGTGACTATGCTTTTGCACGCCACTTCAACTTGCCTATCATTCCTCTTATTGAAGGCGCTGATGTGAGCGAAGAGAGTTTTGATGCCAAGGAAGGCACGGTGATGAACTCACCAGCTGAGGGTAAACAAGCGCTCAATGGCTTTACACTTAACGGACTCAGCGTGAAAGAAGCCATTGCTGCTACGAAGAAGTTTGTGACGGAGAATAAGTTAGGTCGCGTAAAGGTGAACTTCCGCTTGCGCGATGCAATCTTCTCACGTCAACGCTACTGGGGTGAACCCTTCCCCGTATATTATAAGGACGGCATGCCCCAAATGGTGCCTGCTGAGTGCTTGCCACTCGAATTGCCCGAAGTAACGAAGTTCTTGCCCACCGAAACGGGCGAACCTCCCCTCGGCAATGCTACTCGTTGGGCTTGGGACACGGTGAACAACTGCGTGACCGACAACGATCGCATTGACAATCAGACGGTATTCCCCCTCGAACTCTCTACGATGCCAGGTTTTGCTGGTTCATCAGCCTACTACTTGCGCTATATGGACCCTCGCAACGATGCAGCTCTCGTAGGCGAAGCAGCCGATGAATATTGGCAGAACGTCGACCTCTACATCGGTGGTTCAGAGCACGCTACGGGTCACTTGATTTACTCACGCTTCTGGGATAAGTTCCTCTTCGACCTCGGTGTGTCATGCAAAGACGAGCCGTTCCAAAAGTTGGTCAATCAGGGTATGATACAAGGCCGCTCAAACTTCGTGTATCGTATTAAGGACACCAACACCTTCGTAAGCCTCGGATTGAAGGATCAGTATGATACGACACCTATTCACGTTGACGTAAACATCGTACAGAACGACGTGCTCGATATTGAAGCCTTTAAGGCATGGCGTCCTGAGTATAAGACAGCAGAGTTCGTACTCGAAGACGGCAAGTACGTGTGTGGTTGGGCTATCGAAAAGATGTCAAAGTCAATGTACAACGTAGTCAACCCCGACATGATTGTCGAGAAGTATGGTGCTGACACGCTCCGCTTGTACGAAATGTTTCTTGGCCCGATCAATCAGAGCAAGCCTTGGGACTCAAACGGCATTGACGGTTGCTTCCGCTTCTTGCGCAAGGCATGGAACCTCTTCTATCCGCAGAATGGCGATTGGGCCGTTACGGATAGCGAGCCTACAAAGGATAACCTCAAGACTCTGCATAAGCTCATCAAGAAGGTGACGGAAGACATTGAGGATTTCTCATACAATACGTCTATCCCGGCCTTCATGATAGCCGTAGGCGAGTGGGCACAGCAGAAGTGTACCAGCCGCAGCGTATTAGAGCAGTTTGTCATCTTGCTCGCCCCCTTTGCACCCCACATTGCCGAAGAGTTGTGGCACACGTTGGGTCACACCACTACAGTATGTGACGCTCAGTGGCCTCAGTTCGACGAACAATACTTGAAGGAGGACAAGCAGACACTTTCTATCTCATTCAACGGTAAGACACGCTTCACACTCGACTTTGCTGCCGATGCTACGAAGGAACAGATACAAGAGGCTGCTCTCACGGCCGAACAGTCACAAAAGCACCTTGAAGGCAAACAAGTCGTTAAGGTAATCGTTGTGCCTGGCCGCATCGTTAACATTGTGGTAAAGTGATTTTTATGGGTTGACAAGTTGACGAGTTAACAGGTTAACAGGTAAGTTACTTCATATAAAAGAACTAACCTACCTGTTAGCTCGTCAATTTTGTTTACTCAATATACACAAGACAAACCTACCCGTTAACTCGTCAACTTGTTAACTCGTCAACAAAAAAATAAATGGTTACAAAATATAGAACAAGCATAGCGCAGGACGTTCGCGACTATGTCATCATTACCCTTGGATTGTTGATGTACGCCATCGGCTTTACCTGTTTCCAACTGCCCTATGAGATTACAACGGGTGGCCTTGCAGGTGCGGGCGCCGTCATTTTCTATGCTACAGGTTTCCCTGTGCAGTACACTTTTTTCTCGGTCAATATCCTTTTGTTAGTAGTGGCCGTCAAAGTGTTAGGCTGGCGTTTCTGTTTAAAAACGATTTATGCCGTATTTATGCTCACCTTCTTGCTCGGACTCGTGCAAGAGGTCATGATTTATTGGGGACAGACACGCCCTGACATGTTTCCCGACGTCAACCCCCATAGCCACTTGCCCCAAGTAGTGCAAGGCAATGCCTTCATGTCGTGCATCTTAGGTGCAGCTATCGAAGGTGTGGGCATTGGTTTCGTATTCCTACACAATGGGTCGACGGGTGGCACCGATATTATAGCCTCTATTATTAATAAGTATAAGGATGTCACGCTGGGACAGATGATGATGCTTTGCGACATTATTATCATCACCACAGCCTTCTTCCTGCCCGACGGCGATGTAGACAAGTTGCTCTACGGCTACTGCACCCTCATTATCGTTAACCTTATGTTAGACTACGTCGTGGACCGTGGTCGTCAATCCGTGCAATTCCTTATCTTCTCGCGCGAATATGATGCCATAGCCGCAGCCATTAGTGCTACGCATCGTGGTGTCACTGTGCTCGATGGCCAAGGTTGGTATACCAAGCAAGAGCGCAAAGTGCTCGTCGTATTAGCTAAGAAGCGTGAGAGTACCAACATATTCCGCATTATTCAAAGCATAGACCCTAATGCCTTCGTTTCACAGTCGAAAGTAATCGGTGTCTTTGGCGAGGGCTTCGACCGCATTAAAGTAAAAGCAAAGAAAGAAAACTGAGATCAATGTGCAAATGCTGAGTTAATGTGCAAATGCTGAGTTAATGTGCAAATGTGCAAATATGCAAATGTGCAAATTGTCGCCTTTGTACGCTGAGTAATTAAAACTTCATTCAATAATTTGCACATTTGCACATTCTCACATTTGCACATTAACTCAGCATTTGCACATTAACTCAGCATTCACACATTAATATTTCTCTTCCATTTTTATGAAAAATACTTCCTCCGTCCCCACCTTGGTGTTTGCCACCAATAATGCTCATAAGTTATCAGAGATACGTGCCATCTTTGGCGATAAGTTACATATCCTTTCGTTGGCCGACATCGACTGCCACGACGACATACCCGAAACGGCTGACACCCTTGAAGGCAATGCCCTTATCAAAGCTCGTTGGGTAAAGGAACGCTATGGCTTCGATTGCTTTGCCGACGACACGGGCCTTGAAGTGTCAGCCTTAGGCGGTTGTCCTGGTGTACACACAGCCCGCTATGCCTACCCCGATCGTCACGACCCCGAAGCCAATACTCAGAAACTCTTGGCCGAACTTGACGACAAGGCAGACCGCTCGGCACAGTTTCGCACGGTCATAGCCCTTATTCAAAATGGTGAAGAACACCTCTTCGAAGGCATCGTGCGTGGTCAGATAGCTACCGAGAAGCGCGGCACAGAAGGTTTTGGCTATGACCCAGTGTTCGCCCCTGAAGGCGAAGGCGGCAAGACCTTTGCCGAACTCGGTGTAGGCGTGAAGAACCACATCTCACATCGCGCACGCGCTGTGGCCAAATTGGCAGCATTCTTGAACAAATAATAAAGTGCAGTTTAAAGTTTTAAGGTTAGTTTAGTTAATTATCAACGTGATGTAACCTCATAACCTCCAAACAGAAAACCGAATTATTAGTTTTTCCCCTACTAACTATTAACTATCACGAAACGACACAACAAATATGAAAAAAATTCTGTTCACGTTTATTCTGTTCTTAGGCTGTGCCGTTTCGGTACTTGCCGACTCAACGGCAGATGCCCTGCGTTGGAATTACCAACTCTCTTATCACAATGCCACTCACACGCAAGCTGTGGGTAATTGGGTGTATACCGTTTTCAATGGCAACCTTTTAGCCTATGATAGTGAGACGGGGCAGTCGTACACGCTCGACAAGATGTCGGCTGGACTCTCAGACTTGGGCATAAAAGCGCTCGCGTGGTCCAACACACAACAATGCTTAATTCTACTTTATAAGAATAATAACATCGACCTTGTTTACCCAACAGGCGATGGGCGCTTTAGCGTAACCAATGTGCCACAAATCAAAAACTTTGAAGAGGAAATCACGATCGATCGCCTCTCTGCCAATGGTGATTGGGCTTGTATGAGTACGTCGAAAGGTGTCATTGTGTTCGATGTAAAGGGACAGACCGTGCGTGGGTACTATAAGTTAGGACGAGCCGTCAACGACGCCTTTGTAAAGGACGGCAAGGTGTACGCTGCCGTTTCCGATCGCATATTGGTAGGTAAAATGACGGACGACCTTTACGTTGCTACTTCATGGGAAGTTGCCTACTTATGGATTACTGCAGGGCAGTTTGTAGCAACTGCTGACGGCACTATTTATGCGGCTCTAAACTATTACACAAGCGAGACATTGGGCGTGGTGCAAGGCATCGGTCGCCTCGGCATTACAGAAGATAAGGCGCTGACGGTCCAGCTATTGGTAACGGGTTCGGCTCCTTTCCAAGGTACGTCGAATGGTAAGCTGGTGCAGTTTACGAGCAAGAGTGCTGTATTTGCCTTCAATAGCGAGCGTCCTGACGAGGTGGAACTTAACATCGCTACAGCCTCTACCTATGCTGATGTAGCACGTACTACCAGTGGACTTACCCTTATAGCACAAGGCGATGAGGGACTTAACGTATATCAACTCAATGCAACGCAAACAGAGTTGCCTACCCCCATAGGTACAGTGGGTAATTTAGGTCCGCGCCATACGGGTAGTTACTCATTGCTTTTCGACCATAATCGTCTCTTTGTGGCAGGTAGCCAATTCTCTGAAGATGATGTAGAGGGCTTCTTTGGTTGCTATGATGGTACGAAATGGAGTGACATGGACGAAGACCGCGCTCGCACGGAAACGAGTTATGAAGGTCGCTACGGCATGAAGTATAAGAACACTTCACACATGGCTGTCGATCCTTCTGACCCCGAGCATGTGTTTATGACCAGTATGCTTGAGGGCCTTTATGAATATCGAAATGGCAAGATCGTCAACCTTTACAATACCGACAATTCGGCTTTGCAGTGTCCTCCCGTTGTGGATGCCGGTGCACGTAACAGTAATGTGCGCCTTGGTGGTTGTGCTTTTGACAAGGATGGCAATCTCTGGATAACGAACAACTATGCTGACACGTTGCTCACCGTCTTAAAGCCAAATGGCGATTGGATGCATGTGGCAGGCTATTACAATTCGTACTGGCAGGGAGCCGAACGCATCCTATTCGATTCGCGTGGCTACTTATGGGTAAATGGACGTACGTGGACCAATCCTATCGGTGCGGGTATCATGTTGCTTGACTATGGTGGCACGCTCAACAATAAGAGCGACGACCGCTCTGTATACTTTACTGCTGCTAATAACGAAGACGGCACGTCATGTGATTTCTCGAATGTCATGGCACTGACCGAAGATAAGAACGGCCAGATATGGTTTGGTTGCGTTTCGGGTATCTACAACATTCCCGATCCTAAGCAGTGCTTCAAAACAGGCTTTACGGTCAATCAGCCGAAAGTGCCTCGCAACGATGGTACGGACTATGCGGACTACCTCTTAACGGGTGTAACCGTTTCTGCGATTTGTGTTGATGCGGGCAATCGTAAATGGATAGGCACGTTTGGTGCGGGCATTTACTTAGTCAATGAAGATGGATCGGAGATATTGCAACACTTTACGACAGACAATTCGCCTTTGCTTTCTGACAATGTCTACGACTTCGCTATCAATCCTAACAATGGTCGCCTCTACATTGCTACTGACCAAGGTCTTTGCAGTTATGATGCAGGTCCTACAGAGGCACAACCTACACTTGACAAGGCAAACCTCCGTATATTCCCCAACCCCGTTCGTCCTGACTATCGAGGTCCCGTTACGATAGCAGGACTCACTGAAGGATCAGAAATAAAAGTGCTCACCACAGGTTCGCAACTCGTTGCTCGCGGCACGTCAGTAGGTGGTTCTTGGCAGTGGGACGTTACGCAACAAAACACTGGCGAGCGCGTTGCCCCTGGCGTATATTACATCATGGTGGCTACTGCCGACGGTAAAACAGCCGTTGCGGGGAAGGTAGTGGTTATTTAATGAGTTTAATAAGTTTATTGAGTTTAATAAGTTTAATGAGTTTATTGAGTTTAATAAGTTTATTGAGTTTAATTGGTGTTCTGAATTTTGGATCTGTTACAAGGCGTGTGAATAAGTAAAGAAATAGGTAGGCGATGCGTTCTCGCGTCGGCATTGTCAAGTTGAGGCTCGAGGGCCCAACTTGGCAATACATTGATTAGTAGTAATATTGTCCTGTATTTGCTTACCCACACGATTTGTAATAGCACCATCATTTTGAACACCTATTTTAAATATATATATCATATATATACCTTCCAAAAGCATGAGACCACTCACAACGTTACGCTTTAGTCCTATTGTACTGCTAACCTACATTGTACTATTCATGATACCTGAGGTGGTGCAGTTCAACACCTCACGTTGGTGGGATCCCATAGTGGCCACAATATTCAACTTGGCACTTTACGCGACAGTAGCGTGGGCGCTTTGCCTTATAGCCAATATGGGAGGTAAGAGGTGGAGATGTGTGGTTCACATCATCTTCCACACATTGTTGGCTGCGTATGTTGTGTCGAGCCTTTTCCTAACGTTGTGCTTTCATCGTCATTGGGACGCTTACACCATACAGTTTGTTTACGAGACCAACTGGCGAGAAGCCAAAGAGTTCCTTTTGACCTACCTCTTCTCGTGGTCAGTAGGAGCGTCTTTACTTCTCGTTGTAGTCCTTTTTACAGCCGAAGTCATGTTGAGCAGACGAGGACGGCAGTTATCGCTTGTGCCCAAGGCAAGGTGGGCTCGTACTTTATGGGGCGCATGGCTGCTGCTAATGTTAGGACACGCTTACTTTTTCAGTTTCAATGCAGATGAGAATTTTGATCGTACTGCGCGTTGCTTTTCACCTATTAAGCGCAATGCTTTTTGGAACCTGTGGCAGTCGTGCTTAAAGTATGGCGAGTTTAGAGCTGAGTTTGAGCGTTGTGCTACGGTGCAACAGCAGTATAACGAGCACCCCCAATGTGCCGAGACGGAAGCTGATTTGGTATTTATTATTGGCGAATCCTTCTCTCGCCACATGAGCAACCTCTACGACGGTGCTTACAATACGAATCCACTCTTGATGCAACGTCAGCACACGGACAAGGGACGGCTCTTTGTCTTTACCAACGCTATAGCTACAGACAATGGTACGACGCAAAACTTTAAGTACTTTATGTCCACCGCTTCGGTCGATCAGAAGGGCGTTGCATGGTGTGATAGTCCGCTCTTTCCCACCATTTTGCGGCGATGTGGCTACAACGTAACTTTCTATAGCAACCAGTTCGCGCCCAACGACAACCTTGGACAGTGGGACGCTTCAATGGGATTTGTCAATCACCCCGGCATTGAACCTTACCTCTTCAACCACCGCAATACGCAGAAGTACGACTATGACCTTCCACTTATTACGGACTATGCCCAACATCGCGCAGCGCTTGAACGCCCTCAGCGCAACCTCACTATTTTCCACCTTTATGGCCAACACGTAGGTTTCGCTATGCGGTTCCCGCCAGCCTTTGCCCGTTTCAAGGCCAGCGATGTGAGTAAGCGTTATGCGATGCGTCCGACTTCGAAGTCACAGTTAGATCAGGCGCAGCGGCAGGACGTAGCTGACTACCTTAACGCCACTGCCTATAACGATGTGGTAGTAGATAGTATCATTCGCCTTTTTGAACGACGCAATGCCCTTATTGTTTACTTCTCTGACCATGGTGAGGAGGTACACAATTTTCGTCGGCAGGCGGGGCGAACCGACCTATCGACCGATACGCCAGAGGCTTTTCGCTGTCAGTTAGATGTGCCGTTGCTTATCTACATGACACCTCAATACCTCAAGCTCCACCCTCAACAGGCGCAACGTGTGGCATCTGCCCTTCACCGCAAATTTACGACCGACAACTTGCCTCACCTCTTGTTCGACCTATTGGGAGTACATTCCCGATATTTCGATCCTTCGCGCAGCGTTATCAATGAGCATTACGTCGAGCCGCACAAGAGCTTGTTACAAAACGGACGGGAATATTAGGGAATGCTTAGTAAATGTGCAAATGTGCAAATGTGAGAATGTGCAAATGCTTGGTGAATGTGCAAATGCTTGGTGAATGTGCAAATGTGAGAATGTGCAAATGTGCAAATTGTCGCCTTGTACAGCTGAGTTCTTTTATAAGTTATAATCATTTGTACCTTAACAATATATTGCTATAGCATCATTCTTCGGCGCGGCAACAAAATGTGATCATTCTCACATTTGCACATTTACCAAGCATTTGCACATTTGCACATTCTCACATTTGCACATTAAATAATGTAATTTCGTAAATTTATGGAAAATTTCATATCAGATTTAGCAATTATCCTCATATCGGCAGGTATCGTTACGCTACTGTTCAAACGCTTGAAGCAACCCCTCGTGTTGGGCTACATTGTGGCAGGCTTCTTGGCAGGACCGCACATGCCCTATACGCCCAGTGTGAGCGATATGACGAGCATACATACGTGGGCTGACATCGGTGTGATATTCCTCATGTTTACGCTCGGCCTTGAGTTTTCGTTTAAGAAGATAGTCAAGATGGGTGTAGGTCCTATCATAGCTGCTTGTAGCGTAATGTTCTGCATGATGAGTGTTGGCAGCATGGTGGGCCACTTCTTCGGTTGGGGCAGCATGAACAGCCTCTTCTTAGGCGGCATGTTGGCGATGTCGAGTACCACCATTATCTATAAAGCCTTCGACGACTTAGGACTTCGCCAACAGAAGTTTGCGAGTGAGGTGCTCTCCGTACTTATCTTGGAAGATATATTAGGTATTCTCCTCATGGTCGTGCTCAGCGCTGTAGCCGTGTCGCGAAAGTTTGAGGGAATGGCGTTAGTTGGCAGCCTATTGCAGTTGGGCTTCTTCCTTATTCTATGGTTTGTCGTAGGCGTGTACGTCATACCTATCTTCCTACGTAAAGCCCACCGACTGATGAATCGCGAGACGTTGCTCGTTGTGAGCATAGGTCTCTGTTTCCTACTCGTCGTCGTGGCTCAAAAGGCTGGTTACAGTTCCGCCTTTGGTGCCTTTATGATGGGCAGTATCTTAGCCGAAACGTTAGAGGCTGAACAGATAGAGCGCGTCGTGTCGCCCGTCAAGGACTTGTTTGGTGCTATCTTCTTCGTGTCAGTTGGCATGTTGGTCGACCCCGCCGTGTTAGCCACCTATTGGCTGCCCATACTCGTTATCTGCTTAGCGATTATTGCGGGGCAAGCCGTGTTTGGCACCACCAGTTTCTTGCTCTCAGGCCAACCCTTACGCATCGCTGTGCAAGGTGGCTTCTCGTTGGCACAGATTGGTGAGTTTGCCTTCATCTTAGCCTCATTAGGTACAACGTTGGGCGTAACGAGCGATTTCCTTTATCCTGTTGTTGTGGCGGTGAGCATCATCACCACCTTCTTCACTCCTTACATGATACGTGCCGCGCGTCCTACTTACCAATGGTTTGAGCGCATTGTACCCGCCAACGTTATGCAGCGTTTGGCTGAACGCGGTACGAAAGCCGCGCCTACGATAGCACACGAGGAGGGCGTTTGGAAGCGTTTGCTCACCGCCCTCGTAAGTCAAGTGGGTGCTTACCTCACGCTGAGTGTGGCCGTTATCCTCATCTCCTTCTCCGTATTATTGCCCTTGAGCCGTGCTCTGTTGGGACATTGGTGGGGCAATGCTGTGTGTGGACTGCTGACGCTCATCGTATCGTCACCCTTCTTGCGCGCTATAGTGATGCGTAAGAACCATTCAGAGGAGTGGAAAGAACTGAGCCGTCAAGGTCGCCTTCACCGCATGGCCCTTTGGATCACCTTTGTGTTGCGTTATGCCATAGCTGCCGCAGCCGTTTATTACGTGTTCAACTTCTTGTCGCCCCTATGGTGGCCGTGGCACGTGGCAGCAGCCATTGCCGTGGTGGGACTCTTCATTGCTTCACGTCAAACAAAGTGGATAAGCATCAAAATGGAGCGCACCTTCTTACAAAACCTTCGTTCGCGTGAGGCACGTGCCCTGGCCGACGGCACAGAACCTGGCTATGCTGGTAGGCTTACCAATCGCAACATTCACATAGCCGAACTCGAAGTGCCCGATAATAGTGCATGGGCGGGCCGCCGCTTGTGTGAGTTGGCCTTTAGTCATGAAGACGGGGTGATGATCGCTGCCATTGTGCGTGGTGCGCATCGCATCAACGTGCCTGATGGTGAGGCAATGATATTCCCTGCTGACCGCATAGAGGTGATTGGTAGCGATGATAGTCTGCAACACTTCCAACAACGTATGCAAAGCGAACAGGCAGCCTATCCCTTGGCTGCCAGCCGCTTGCAGTTGCGCCGTCTGCTCATACGTCAAGGCAGTCCCTTTATCGGCCTCGCTTTGCGTGACAGTAATATTCGTTCTGCCTATCACTGCATGGTAGTAGGATTTGAAGACGGTGACGGTAATATTATTCCTGCTACGGCCGAACGCGTTATTCTCCGCAATGATGTCCTTTGGGTCGTAGGCGAGGACGACCACCTCACCACCTTGCGCAGCAAAGCACGTGAAGTGGTGACGGTATAGGGAAGGTTATAGTTGTTTAGTAATGCTTTTAAAATTACACAAGTCGTTTTTTTGAACATTACTTAACCTGATTATCAACGTGACGTAACTCAACCTCCTAACCTTCTAACCTCTTAACCTTCTAACTCACTCCCTTATCTCCCTAACGAATGGATCTTTCCCACTTACTTTCCCCTTCCAAAACGAATGCTGTGCGTGGCATTTGTGCTTTAGCTATATTTCTGTTTCACATCATCATTGGCATTAGTTCCTCAGCTGTGTTTCACTTTTGGGGAGGCATGTTTGTGGCCGTATTCTTAATCCTGAGTGGCTATGGCATCAATGAGTCGTTTCATAAGCACGGCCTAAAAGACTATTGGCACAAACGACTGACCAAGGTGATCGTCCCCACCTTGGTCTTTGCCAGTTGCTTTAGCTTATTCGACCCGCAACGCAATATGCAAACCCTTGTAAATGAGGTGCTTTATATAACCCCAACGTATTGGTTCGTCTTTCACGTGACCAAGTGTTACATCGTATATTGGTTGGCGCGACGCTATATGGGGAAGCGTTGGGGACTATTTTTGATATTGTGTGCAGTAGTTTGCTTAAATTATCAAGCTTGCGATATGCACTTAGAATCAGAACAATCGTTCTCATTCTTGTTCGGTGTACTCTTGTCCGAGAAAAAAGAATGGTTCAACCGCCAGTCAGCACAAAAGGTGCGCGTGGCTGTGTGTGGCTGTTTCCTTATCGGGTTATTGGCTTTTGGCTTAAAGACCTTACCCACCTTGCACGCCTATATAGGTACGGTATCCTATAACTACTTACTTTGCCCCTTTCGCTTGATGTGGGGTATCGTAGCCCTTTACCTACTCGCACGACTCAATGTGATAGAACGCAGCCGAATGCTTTCCTTTTGTGGCAGAACGAGTTTAGAGGTGTACATTGCCCATATCCCCCTGTTGCCGCTTATTACCACGCTATCGAGTGTGCCCACCTTCGTAGGGCTTAGCCTTCTGTCGTTCGCATTATTATACGTCTACACCACCTATGTGCAGCCGCGCCTAACGTTGCCCATGGGACTATACTTGGTGGTGAACGCCTTATTCGTAGCCAAATATTCAGCTCGCATACAGCCCACACTTTCTCCTTACCTCACGTTTGCCACTTTAGTTATCGGCTTTCTATTTTTACATTACGCTTTGCCTTGGCTCATGCAGCGTGAGCGTGCTTATAAGCCATGCCTCGTCGCAGCTCTGTTGGCCGTAGTGGGAATGGTCGTTGTGCAGTATGCAGTCGATCCCTATAGTATTCAAGTAGACCGTTGGTCGGCCCTCCACTTCCCGATTCAAAATATGTTGCATGGCGTTTATCCCTATATCGCTTCTACACATTTAGGCGGTAATGCGTCGCCCTTTCCCGTGTGGCAAATTATTCACGTACCATTCTACCTTTTGGGCAATGTCGGATTGTCGTTCTTCGCAGCGTTGGCTTTGTTTCTGTGGAGCGTGTATAGTCGATGGGGAAAACGTGCCTTTTTGGGTGCCTTCGTGTTGTTCGTGGCAGCCCCAGGCGTATGGTACGAAGTGGCCGTTCGCAGCGATTTTATAGCCAACCTATTGTTGGTGGGTGCCTTTGTCAATTGGTTGAGCGGTCGCATCACGACAGCGTGGTTGACAGGTCATGCCATTGTATTAGGTATTGTCGCAGGACTCTTTGCCAGCACGCGATTGGTCACACTTATCCCCTTGGGACTCTTGCTCTTGCCTTATTACTTTCGTGCGCCTTTGCGTGTTAAGGTAGTGTTGCCCATAGTATTCGGTATTACGTTTGCGCTCACATTTGCTCCCTTTGCTTTATGGGATTGGCAGGACTTCTTTTATCACAAAAACAATCCGTGGTCGTTACAGACGCGTCAGGGCAACACGTCAGATTTCTTCATCTTCTTACCGCTGGCACTCTTCTTATCCCTTTCGTGGCGCGGCAATTGGCAGCGTTATTATGCTTATGCTGGCTTGATGTTATTCCTCTTCGTTTGCATCACTTTTGTGCATAACATGTACTTGTTGGACAACTTCAATCTCTTCTCGCCCACTTTTGATATTACTTACTACAATAGCCTCTTACCCTTCGTTATCGTGGGCATAGTGAATAAGATAAACTGCAATTTATCGGTCTAACGAGAATGAACATTAACGAAAAAAATTAATGTTCATTCTCGTTAGGCAGATAAATTGCAGTTTATCAGTTTCTTACGCATACGAGTGCATACCGCCTAAGAAATAGTTTACACCGAAGTAAGTCATCAGTACCGTGGCAAAGGCTACGACACAGAACCAATGAAAAGAGCGTGGCCGACGCAGCCAAGGTAATGATTGCGCATGAAAGAGCGTGGCATAAAGCATAAAGGTGATGAGTGCCCACGTCTCCTTTGCGTCCCAACTCCAATAGCTGCCCCACGATTGGTTAGCCCACACGGCTCCTAAGAAAATGCCGATACCTAAGAAGAATACAGCGGGATAGAGCATCAATCGACCTAATAAGAGCAAACGCTCAGCCTGTGTGGACACTAAAAGCCCCATTAGCCCGTTTAAGAAAAGGAAAGCTAATAATGAATATCCCATCATCACTACCGATACGTGGAGGCTCAGCCAGGGAGAAGAGAGTACGGGCATGAGATGAGTTACTTGTGGATTGTTCTGTCCCAAGAAGGATACCAATAGGGCAAAGCCGGCCAATAAGGCTCCAAATGGTAGAAGCACGGCAAAGCGACGATGTAGCGCAGCAGCTACGCACAGTGTGACGAGTGCCATGAATTGCATCGTTTCCATACCATTGCTCAGGGGCACGTGGTCAGCGATGTACCAACGCAGGGCGAAAGCAAAGGCCAGAGTGAGAGTGAGGGCGTAGAGGGTTATGGGTAATACCTTCTGGTCCCACACGTTTGAGGGAGCATTTTTAAGATAGCGAACCATTAGGCGGCCAAAAGCTACCAATCCTAATGTTAGGCTCAACATAAAAAGGATTTTGGCAAAGGGAATACGATTGTAGAGCAGTTCTGCCTTGACACGTAGAGGCGAAAGGCGTGCCACGCTATGGTCTTTAGGCAGCGGCCGAAAGAGCGTTCCCTTTTGTAGCATCATGATTAAGCCCACCTTCTCGTCCACCTCCGCAATGGCCTTCTGTAAGGGATCGTTAGACCTTACGTTGCCTGTATCGTCTCCTTTCCAATATTGGTTGAGTACGTAAGTTCCATTAGCAAAGAAGTTCGATAGACTTGCATATTTGCCTTCGATGTGTAGTAAAGAACGTAGTTGTTGGCTCTTTACCAATATCATGGGTTCGTCTTGCCACACCTCGGGACGAAACAACCACCCCGTTACAACTTGCTCGGCCGATAGTCCGTGATACGTGTCACTTCCATAGAGCTTGCGCATAAAGTCAAGTGCCATCGTGTTGAAGGGGGCCACGCGGTCATTATAGATTATCTGCTTCGTGGCCAACGAATCGGCTTTGGAACGATTGAAGGCGGGAAGTTCGCGAGCGGAAAGATTCTGTACGTTTAATGTTAATAATAGTCCTAAGACGAGTGTCCCCTTGCGCAATAAGGGGTGGCGTAGGAGGCGACGAAACTCCTCACTACGGTCGAAGACGGTCATCAGCATCGAGAGCCCCAGCAGGAGGTAGCCTAAGTAAGTAATGCCTGTGCCTACAGGGTCGTAGTTGACGCTGAGCCAACTGCCGCGGCCGTTATCGTCGTATGACGACTGATAGAAGCGGTAGCCCGCGTGTTTGAGTATGTTATTCATCGAAATGTCTTCTTCACGTGTACTATCTGCGCCTTGATCAGTAAGCGTAATGTGGCTTACGTAGTCGGCTGCGGCTTCCGTGCCAGGATAGTATATCACGCGGAAGGTGTCAAGACGTAGAGAAAAGGGGAGGGGATAGGTCTGTTTAAAGTCTTCGCTTTGGAATTGACTCACCTCCTGCCCTTGTTGTAAGTGGATAATGCCTTTGTGAGAAGTGAGGTAAGTAGTAAGGGCACCTACTAAGATGACGATAAAAGAGAGGTGGAGCATCATCACTGAGAAGCGGTGCCACAATTGATACTTCACCATGCCGCCCAACATGAGTAGTACGAGTAGGCCCCATAGGACGCAAAACCACGGTGTGTGATATATCGTGTCGCTTACCCATTCGCTTCCCCATTTACTTTCTAATAGGGTGGCAGCGGCCATTAAAGCTAATAAGAAGAAAAACAACGACAAGGTGACATTCTTGCCGTTAAAATGAGATCGTAACATATTGTAAAGCAATTAAGTAGGTGTTCAAAATTATTTTATACAATCAGTAGGTGTCATATTCACATTGAAAGCACATTCTCGAGACGCATCTGTCCCCTTCGGCCTCGGTCACATAGCCCGCTATGACCCCCTTCGGTTCCCCCGTTATCGGGGGACAGAAACCCTCACCCGAAGGGAACATCTGCGCCCCGATAATGCACTTTCAATGTAAAAATAATTTTGAACACCTACTTAATGAAACGATTAACGAACAAAATTAATGGATATGTCACAGGAACATTATACCATTAATTCTGTTCGTTAATCGTTTATTATTTTTTGTTAGAACGGTTTGAATGTCTCGTTATGAACGGCCTTGGTGGCCATACACTCCATTTCAATCAACCAACCTGGTCGGCAGACGGGGGCGTGAACGATTACTTTAGGTACTCCTGGAAAGCGTTCTTCAAACATACGATTGACGACTGCGTAGTCGGCCGTGTCGCGTAGGTAGACAATCATCTGGCCCACATCCTCAAATCCGCAATCAGCCTCCGTGAGTAGTGCTTCCACGTTCTCCCACATACGCTCCGTCTGCTGACGAATGTTGCCCATGTGTAGCACGTTGCCCTTGTTGTCGATGCTTGCTGTGCCAGAGATGAACACTTGGCGGCGGTCACCATACTCAACGCTTGTGCCGCGTTCAAAACTCACTCCATATTCGTATGTGGGGTTGAGGTGGGTGGGGGCATAAAGAAACTTGATTTGTTGCTTTACGTCAAGTCCCAGTACCGCATACGTGTCGAGTTGTACCAACACCTTAGGATCGGCATTGCGTCCGTTGATGCCCGTACTTGAGATGAAGTGCGTCTGGCTGGTTAAGTTTTGTGTGTAAAACTCTTCATTGCGTGCTTTTACTACGCCCGCGTAGTTAACGTCTACGTTCTGTACGAAGAACCAAGTGCGAATGCAGTTGTCGGCCAGTTTGCCGCCATTGCTCAAGAGTTGCATGGTGTATTCTTTCAGCAGTAGGCTCGTCTGCTGTTCTGACGTCTCGGCATGGCTTACGGCTGTTCCTCCCCACAAATGGGTATAGCCGCCATGTTGCACCTTGTAGAGTCCGTTGTCGAATGAGCCAGCACCGATACCTGTCTGAAGGTAAGCCCAAAGAGCTATCTTCGTACCATTAAGTGGTGCTTGCTCTACTACAGAACATGCGCATGCAGGTGCTTCTGGCACTGCAGAGTATAAGGCTTCATATTGATTAGCAGCATCGCTTAGGAAGTAACGCTTTATAACTGACGATGCACCCTTGAGTTCTGTTTCGAGCAGATTATAATATGTGTTGAGAACGCTATCAAGCTGTTCTTGGAAGGTTTGTTCGGGGTGTGTAGCGTGAATCATTACGTGAAATTCCGTTACACCATCTTCAACTTCAAACTTTGAAATTTCAGCCAACGTGTTCTCTAACTGAATGGCTGATCTTTGCTGTACGTGGGTCATACTGTTTGTCATTCTTTCTCTGTGGCACTTAGCCAAACTCTATTGATAGTCTATCGCCTTGTGCCTTACATTCTTTATTCTGAATGCAAAAGTACGAAAAAACAAGCTACTTTTTATTCCATAATGCCCTATGACACTCAAAATCACCACTATTGGGTATAAACTGCAATTTATCGGCCACTTGGGGGAACGCGTCCTAACCTGGGGGCGACGCGTCCCCG
>ERZ833608.606-NODE-606-length-28816-cov-4.670665_pt1 | contig 28816 bp, 23 predicted proteins | sample MGYA00519694_ERZ833608 | MGnify/ENA primary metagenome ERZ833608 (study PRJEB31850, sample SAMEA3708742) | human gut metagenome | biome: human gut; feature: human-associated habitat; material: faeces | place: China | collected 2014 ... | reverse complement strand
GACAGCGAGATATCCCAGCTCTGGCAGATCACGTCGACACGCTCGTACATCCACTCGGCAAGCTGCTTTAAGTGGGCGATGTCGTCCGCATAGACCGTATCGTCCTGATACTTAAGGTTGTTAAGCTCATCTTGCGTCTTTTTGATCTGGTCGCGCAGGGCGTAGGCACTCTGCGACAGCTCCTGGCGGGTGGACAGCGGCGTTCGGAGATAGCCGTTGTTAAAGGAATCGATGACCTCGCCGATCTGGTCCTCGTCACCGTAGGACACGATGGCCTGATACAGACCGTCGAGCCTGGTATAGAGCTGATCATCGGTGAGCACGGTTTCTTCCTGGACCACCTCGGCAGAATCGTCTTGCTTGGTATCGTCCTCAGTCGCCTCGCCCTTTTGGCGCGTAGGGAAGGTCGTCTGCGCGGCCTGGCCAAACTGGTCATAGAAGTCGGGCATAACACCCATGGGATCGGCCGTCACGAACCAATAGGCACCGCCGCAAACGACGGCAAGAACCGCGATGACGATGAGCGGCTTGGGGATATGACGCTTGTGCTTGTGATAGGCGTCCTCGTCGGGGTGCACCTTGCGCTTGGGTTTTTGAGGATCGTCGTGCAGGGAAACCGGCGTGGGAATATCGACCTTGGGAATACCGAAATCCTTATCGAAAGCCGGCAGCACGCAGGTCTCGTTAGGATCGGCGGCGTCCGAAAGCACCGCAGCGGCAGAGGCCGGCGCATGAGGCACCTCGGTATCGATCTGCTCTTGCGTTAGGCGCGGAAAGCCCGCCGTGCGGCCCGCTGCCAGGTCGGATGCGGCCGCGTCCTCAGAGAGGATACCCGGAGCGGGGCGTCCGCATTTGGGGCACGTACGATCATGCGGAGAAAGACGGGCACCGCAACCCTCACAGAACACGAACTCGGTGTGCTCGGGACCATCGCCCGGACCCACATAGGCGTTGCAATAGGGGCAGAACGAGGCGCCGTCCTCGATAGTCTTAAGGCAATGCGGGCAGATCACGGCATCCTCTTTTCGAAGCAATTCAAACAATCGAGGTTAGAGCATAACATCGCCACGGCCCCACAGGAACAAGGCACCAATTCAACATCGCCAGGGCGCGTAGCTACTTCTTCTTTTTGCTTGGCATCGAGACTTTGATGCCTTGGGCGGACTTCGTCACGCGGGAGCGCTTGGCTCCGGCACTCCTCTTTTTCTTGGGCTGGGCCTGGGCCACGCCCTCGAGCGCGCGGGCCTCGGCCTCGCGAACGGTGCGATCTTCGCGGCGCTGCGCCATGTCGGCGGCGAAGCGCTTGGCAAAACGCTCGGCCGTCGAACCCGTCGAGCTCACCTTGCCGCCGCCGCGACCCAGGCGAACACGCACGCCACGGCCAAAGCCGGTGGCCGCATGACGGCGACGGGGCTTAAGCGAGTCCATCATCGTGGCGAGCTTAAAGAACACCGCGCAGGTAAAGACGACGATAACCGCCAAGATGACAATCTGACCCATCGACAAGTTGGCAATCGACAGCAGCCCCGGGAACCCGATAACGCCCGTCAAAATACCAGCGATGACAAACACGAAAAGCACCACGCGCAAGGGCGTGAGCGGCTGCGAGATGCGCCAGATCAGGCTGACACTCGCCGCGCACGACGTGAGCAGGCACATGGTCGAAAGCGTAAGCTGGCTAAAGCCAAATACGCGCGCCACAAAGATATCGAGCGCCGCGGCCAAAATGACCGCAATCGACGCCGGCAGCGCACGCTTAAGCACATTGGTCAAGAACGACCCCTTCACGCGGGCGTTGTTGGGCTCCAGGCCCAACACAAAGCCCGGCGCGCCGATGCAGAAGAAGTTGATGAGCGTCATCTGAATGGGCTCGAAGGGATACGGCGGCAGGGCGATGCACAGCGCCGCCAGGCCCATCGAGAACAGCGTCTTAGTCAGAAAGAGCGCGGCAGAGCGCTGCAGGTTATTGATAGAGCGACGGCCCTCGGCCACCACAGCGGGCATCGAGGCAAAGTCGTTATCGACAAGCACGATCTCGGCCACATTGCGCGCGGCATCGGAGCCGGCGGCCATCGCCACGGAGCAGTCGGCCTCCTTGAGCGCCAGCACGTCGTTGACGCCGTCGCCCGTCATGGCCACGGTGTGCCCGCGGCGTTTGAGCGCCTGTACGAGCTCGCGCTTCTGTTGCGGCGTCACGCGGCCAAAGACGTGATAGCGGTCCACCGCCGCATCGAGCTTAGCAGGCGTATCGAGCGTCGTGGCGTCCACGTAGGCGTCGGCGCCCGGCACGCCCACCACGCGCGCGATCGACGACACCGTACGCGGGTCGTCGCCGCTGATCACGTTGAGGGTCACGCCCTGCTCGTTAAAGTAGCCGATAGTCTCGGCTGCCGAAGTGCGAATCTCATCGCGGATGGTCACAAAGCCCACGGGCTCGGCCTCGCCCACCATATCGCCATCGGGCGTAAAGCCGTCAACGCGCGCCACCACGAGCACACGGCAGGTATCGGCGAGCTCGGCCACACGATTCTCGACCTGCGCAAATGCGCGAACGGAGAGCACAAACTGCGCGGCGCCCATTACATAGGAGCCCTGCGCAAACGACGCGCCGCTCCACTTTTTGGACGACGAGAACGGAATGACCGACAGAGGTTCGGACACCTCGACCGGACGATCGGCGTAGTAGTTGAGCAGCGCCTGGCAGGTCTCGTTGGCATCTGCCGAGGTCGCACGCGCCACGTTGGCAAGCGCAAAGTCGAGCACCGTGGTCTCGACGGGGACAGCTGCCTCGTCCGAGTCCGCGCCAAAGCCAACACCCTCAACAGGCAGCGGGTAGGTGCCCTCGACCTCCATGCGGCCCGAGGTAATGGTGCCCGTCTTGTCCAGGCACAGCACGTCGACGCGCGCAAGCGTCTCGATGCAGTAGAGCTGCTGTGCCAGCACCTTGCGACGAGCCAGGCGCACCGTGGCAATCGCGAGCACCGACGAGGTCAGCAGCACCAGGCCCTGCGGAATCATGCCCAGCAGGGCACCCACCGTGGACAGCAGCGCCGAAGAAGGCACACGACCGGCCAGCAGCTCGGAAAAGCACCAGGAAAGCGCGCTATCGCCCGGGGTTCCCGCGGCATCCCACAGCTCGCTCACACTCGAGGAAAAGAGCGCCAGACCAAGCGGAATCATGATAATGCTCGCGAACCGCACGATGGCGTTCAGCGCGTTCATGATCTCGGAATTGACCTTTTTGACGTACTTGGCCTCGTTGTTGATCTTTGCCACGTAGTTATCGGCGCCGACATGGATCACGCGGGCGCGCAGCAGGCCCGAGTCGATAAAGCTGCCGCTCATGAGCTCGGAGCCGGGCTGCTTTTTGATGAGATCGCTCTCGCCCGTCAGCAGGCTCTCGTTAACGAGCGCCTCGCCCGACACTACCACGGCGTCGGCCGGAATCTGGTCACCGCGACCCAGGCGAATGATATCGTCGAGCACGATCTGGTCCAGGTCGAGCTCCACCTCGGCACCGTCGCGCACCGCGATGGCCTTCTTAGAGGTGAGCAGCGTAAGCTTGTCGACCATCCGCTTAGAACGCATGGACTGAATGACGCCAATTGCCGTGTTCAAGAACACCACGAACAGGAACGTCAGGTTTTTAAACGATCCGGTCAGCAACACCAAAATCGCCAAGACCACGTTGATCAAATTGAACAGCGTGCAGAGGTTCTCGATGATGAGCTCTTTGACCGACTTGGTCTTGAGCTCCATGTTGCGGTTGATCTTACCAGCGGCGATGCGCTCCTCGACCTCGGCGGTCGAGAGTCCGCGCTCGATATCCGTTGCTGCCATACCACGTCCCATCACGTCGCGTCGGTATAAGAAAACCGCCCGGACCATGCGAGGTTCGGACGGTCTTACGTTCGATGGTGCCCCATGTTGGATTCGAACCAACGGCCTTCTGCTCCGGAGGCAGACGCTCTAATCCCCTGAGCTAATAGGGCGAACGGTTGGCATTATACCCAAGTGCGCCACGGGCTAACAAAATAATAGAAAAAGCTTTGCAATTACGTGGAAGACGCGCCGCGACGGCACGCTTTAGGCGGCAAAAGCGAGTCAGATAGTATAAACTCTCATGCACCATATAAAACGGCTCGCAATGCGGGCCGTTTTTGCAAGGACTATCCATCGAGGTGAGAGGCACACCATGATTGCAATTTTAAAGCAGAGCGCCAGCGACGAGGCCGTCAGCCATATCGTCAACTGGATTGAGAAAAAGGGACTCAAGACCGACGTCTCGCGCGGCGAGAACGAGACCATCATCGGCCTGGTGGGCGACACAACCAAGATCGACCCGTTCCTGCTCGAGTCCATGGACGTCGTCGAGCGTGTGCAGCGCGTCTCCGAGCCGTTCAAGCGCGCCAACCGCAAGTTCCACCCCGAGGACTCCGTCATCGACTGCGGCCACGGCGTCAAGATCGGCGGCGACCAGTTCCAGGTCATCGCTGGCCCGTGCTCCGTCGAGGGCGAGAACCTCATCCGCATCGCCCGCCGCGTGAAGGCCGCCGGCGCCACGATGCTGCGCGGCGGCGCCTACAAGCCCCGCACCTCCCCGTACGCCTACCAGGGCATGGGCCCCGCCGGCCTGGACCTGCTGTGCGAGGCCTCGGCCGAGCTCGACATGCCGATCGTCACCGAGATCATGGACCCACGCGACGTGCAGGTCTTCCTCGACAAAAAGATCGACGTCATGCAGATCGGCGCTCGCAACGCCCAGAACTTCCCACTGCTCAAGGAGGTCGGCAAGACGCAGACCCCGATCCTGCTCAAGCGCGGCATGTCCGGCACCGTCGACGAGCTGCTTATGGCAGCCGAGTACATCATGAGCGAGGGCAACGACAACGTCATCCTGTGCGAGCGCGGCATCCGCACCTTCGAGACCCGCACCCGCAACACCTTCGACCTCAACGCCGTGCCGGTGCTGCACCACCTGTCGCACCTGCCCGTCGTCGCCGACCCCAGCCACGCCACCGGTTACACCCGCTATGTCGAGCCCATGGCGCTCGCCGCGACTGCCTGCGGCGCCAACGGTCTGGAGATCGAGGTCCACGACGACCCGAGCCACGCTTGGTCCGACGGCGCTCAGGCCCTCACCCCCGACCAGTTCGACGACACCATGCGCCGCATCCGCGCCATCCGCGAGGTCGTCTGCCAAGAGACCGTTCAGGAGTAGCCCATGGGTACGGTGAGAAACGCGCGCGTTAACCAGGGTGGCCCCAAGTGCGCCGGCATCGTGGGCCTGGGCCTCATCGGCGGCAGCTTTGCCCGCGGCTATGCGCAGGCGGGCGTCCGCGTGCTGGCCTGGGACCCCGATGACGACGTCATGACGGCCGCCAGCATGGGTACCGTTGCCGGCGAGCTCAACGACGAGACGCTCGGTGAATGCGACATCATCGTCCTGGCATGCTACCCCGAGGCCTGCATCGAGTGGCTCGAGGCGCACGCCCAGGCACTCGCCGATGCCACCGACACCGAGGCCATCATGGGACCCGTGGTGATCGACACCGTAGGCGTCAAGGGCATCGTGTGCGAGCGCGCCTTTAAGCTTGCCCGCGAGCACGGTTTTTACTTTGTGGGTGCGCACCCCATGGCGGGCACGCAGTTCTCGGGCTACGCGCATTCCCGCGCCGACCTGTTCCAGGGCGCACCGCTCGTGCTCGTTCCGCCCGCGGTGGCCGACGCACTTAAGCTGGAGCTTTTGGGCCAGGTGCGCGAGATGGTACGTCCCCTGGGCTTTGGCAAGTTCAGCGTAACGAGCGCCGCCGACCACGACCGCGTCATCGCCTTTACGAGCCAGCTCGCGCACGTCGTCTCCAACGCCTACGTTAAGAGCCCGACTGCTCAGGTCCACCACGGCTTTTCGGCCGGCAGCTACCGCGACCTCACCCGCGTGGCGCACCTCAATCCGCAGATGTGGTCCGAGCTCATGATCGACGACGCCGATGCGCTCGCCTTCGAGATCGACCATCTGATCGAATCGCTCGGCGCATACAGCCGCGCCCTTAAGGACCGCGACCAGCGCTATCTGGAGAATCTCCTTGCCGAGGGCGACCGCATCAAGCGCGCGCTCGACGACGAGGCCTCCCACTAGACCACCCATCACGCCAGGTCGAAAGGACCGAAGCTTATGGCGATTACCATCGATATCGACACCGCACGCCCCTACCAGGTGCATGTGGGCACGTTTTTGCTGGAGCAGGCAGGTCCGCTCGTACGCGCCACCGCCGGCGGCTCGCGCGCCGTCATCGTGACGGACACCAACGTAGGCCCCCTCTACCAGATGCCCGTTAAGCAGAGCCTCGAATCCGCAGGCTACGAGGTGAGCATCTGCACCTTCGAGGCCGGCGAGGCCCATAAGCGCGCCGAGACCTACGTCGCCATTTTGGAGTTTGTGGCCGAGCACGAGCTTTCGCGCTCCGACGTGATCGTGGCGCTCGGCGGCGGCGTCGTGGGCGACGTGGCGGGCTTTGTGGCCGCCACCTACATGCGCGGTTGCAAGTTTGTGCAGATTCCCACAAGCCTGCTCGCCATGGTGGATTCGTCGGTCGGCGGCAAGACGGCCATCGACCTAGCAGCCGGCAAGAACCTGGCCGGAGCCTTTTGGCAGCCGAGCGTGGTCATCGCCGACGTGGGGTGCCTGGCAACCCTCACGCCCGAGCAGTTCGCCGATGGCTGCGGCGAGGTCGTCAAGCACGCCGTGATCGCCGACCCCGAGCTCTTCGCCGAGCTGGAGAAGACCCCACTCACGCTTGAGCTGCTCAACCGCGACGTGGCCCGCGTGGCGCTCATCATCGCCCGCAATATCGACATTAAGCGCGCCGTGGTCGTTGCCGACGAGCGCGAAACCAATCAGCGCAAGCTCCTCAACTTTGGCCACAGCGCCGGGCACGCCGTCGAGGCCTGCGAGCACTTTGAGCTCGGCCACGGCAACTGCGTTTCGATCGGCATGGGCATCATCACGCGCGCCGCAGCCCTGCATGGCATTTGCGACGCCGAGCTGCCCGGTCGCATCGAGGAGCTCTGTGCCCGCCACGGCCTCAAGACCCGCTGCGAGCTAGATGCCGATGCCGTCTTTGCCGAGGCGCTCCACGACAAAAAGCGCGCGGGCGACACCATCGACCTGGTAATTCCGCACGACATTGGCCGTTGCAGCATCGACCGCACGCCGCTTTCCACCTTCCACGATTTAATTGCCGAGGGCCTCGGCCAGAAGGGAGACGTTTCCGCATGTTAGCCCGCATCACCCCGTCCCCGCTCAAGGGCACTGTTCCCGCCATCGCGTCCAAATCGATGGCGCATCGCCTCATCATCTGCGCCGCACTTGCCAACGGCGAGACGCACGTGACCTGCAACACGACCTGCGCCGACATCGAGGCCACGGTGCGCTGCCTTACGGCGCTCGGCGCCCGCATCGAGACCGTCGAGGACGGCTTCCAGGTCCACCCCACCATGAAGAGTGTTGAATTTGGCCTGCTCAAGGCCCTTGCCGGCGGCACGCTCGACTGCGGTGAAAGCGGCTCCACGCTGCGCTTCATGCTGCCTGTCGCGTGTGCGCTGGGCGCGGAGGCCACCTTCGTGGGCCAGGGCCGCCTGGGCGCCCGCCCGCTCTCCCCGCTCTCGAGCGAGATCATTGCCGCCGGTTGCGACCTGCAGGGCCTAGGCGGTTTTCCGCTCAAGACGAGCGGCCGCATGCGCCCGGGCACCTTTGAGCTTCCGGGCAACGTAAGCTCGCAGTATATCTCCGGCCTGCTGCTGGCGGCCCCGCTGCTGGCCCAGCCCTCCTGCGTGCAGGTGACCGGCCTCATCGAAAGCCGCCCCTATATCAACCTGACCATCCAGGCCATGAAGGCCTTCGGCGTCGAGGTCAACGTCGAGCGCATTCCGGCCAAGGACGGCAAGCCCGAGGTCACGAACTTCCGCGTGAACAGCGGCTCGTACCGCACGCCCGGCAGCGTAGCCGTCGAGGGCGACTGGTCCAACGCCGCCTTTTGGCTGTGCGCCGGTGCCATCGGTACCGACCCCATCACCGTCGAGGGCGTGTCGCTGAGCTCCGCACAGGGTGACCGCAACGTGCTCGCCGCGCTTTCGCGCTTTGGCGCCCGTATCGTGCGCTCCACGAACGCCGCGACCGTCCAGTCCGACAAGCTCGCCGGCTTTGAGATGAGCGCCCACGACATTCCGGACCTGGTGCCCGTCATCTCGGCCGTGGCATCGCTGGCTCAGGGCCGCACGTTCATCCGTGACTGCGCGCGCCTGCGCATCAAGGAATCCAACCGCCTGGTCACCACCACCCGCGAGCTCACCGCGCTGGGCGCGCAGGTGCGCATCGCCGGTGACGACCTCATCATCAAGGGTGTCGATGCCTTTATCGGCGGCGAGGTCAATTCGCACAACGACCACCGCATCGCCATGATGGCCGCCATCGCCGCAAGCCGCGCCACCGGCGAGGTCGTGATCCACGGCGCCGAGGCCGTCAACAAGTCCTATCCCGATTTCTTCGACCACTACCGCCTGTTGGGCGGCAAGGTCACGCTCGAGGAGGAATAGCATGTCCTCGACCTTTGGCAACGTCTTGCACGTAAGCATCTTCGGCCAGTCGCACTCCCCCGCCATCGGCTGCTCGCTCGATGGCGTTCCGGCAGGTATCGCCGTTGATCAGGAGCAGCTGCAGGCCTTTTTGGACCGTCGCGCCCCCGGCCGCGACGAAACGGCGACCAAGCGCCGCGAGGCCGACGCCGCCCACATTATCGCCGGCATAGTTGATGGACACACCACGGGCGCGCCTATCGCCGCGATTATCGAGAACACCAACACGCGCTCCAAGGACTACTCCGAGCTGCGCCGCAAGCCCCGCCCGGGCCATGCGGATTTCCCTGCGCGCGTGAAGTATCACAACATGCACGACGTCGCCGGCGGCGGACATTTCTCCGGCCGCCTGACGGCGCCCCTGTGCATCGCGGGCGGCATCGCGCTGCAGGCGCTCGAGGCCCGCGGCATTAACGTGATGGCGCATGTGGCGCAGATCGGCGGCATCTCCGATCTGCCGATGGACGACATGGTCTATCGAGAGGCCGACCGCAAGGCGATCCTTTCGAACGACCTGCCGTGCATTGACGCCGCCGCAGCAGGCCGCATGCGCGAGGAGATTCTGGCCGCGCGCGACGAGCTCGACAGCATCGGCGGCATCGTGGAGTGCGGCATCTACGGCCTGCCCGCGGGCATCGGCGACCCCATGTTCGACGGCATCGAGAACCGCATCGCGCAGATCGCGTTTGGGATTCCCGCCGTGAAGGGCGTGGAGTTTGGCATGGGCTTTGCCGTCGCCGCCATGCGCGGCAGCGAGAACAACGACCCGTATCGCATCGACGCCGAGACCGGCAAGATTGAGGTCGAGTCCAATAATGCCGGCGGCATCCTGGGCGGCATTTCGACCGGCGCACCCGTCATGTGGCGCATGGCCGTAAAGCCCACGCCCTCCATTGGCCGCGAGCAGCAGACGGTGGACATGGACGCTATGGAAAATGCCGAGCTCTCGGTCCACGGCCGCCACGATCCCTGCATCGTCCCGCGCGCCGTCCCCGTAGCCGAAGCAGCCGCAGCGCTGGCCATCTGGGACGCCCTCCTAGAAGACGCCGCCCAGCGTTAAAAATCTCCGGGGGCCAACTCCGGCCCCCTCACGCCCACCCAGTGAAAGGGGTCCCTATGGACCTTGCTGACATCCGCAAGACCATCGATGGCATCGATACCACGCTCCTCAACAGTTTTGTCGAGCGCATGGACATTGCCACCGAGGTCGCCAAATCAAAAATCGAGATGGGCAAGGCCGTCTTCGACCCCGCCCGCGAGCGCTCCAAGCTCAACAACCTTGCCGGTCGCGCGCCCGAGCGCTACGAGGCGCAGACCATCGCGCTGTTCCGCCTCCTCATGAGCATGAGCAAGGCCAAGCAGCAGCGCTATATCAACGAACTCAAGGGCATCACGGTCTCGCAAAAGGCCCACGCCACTGCCGAGGCCTTCGACACGCCCTTCCCCCAGACTGCCAGCGTCGCCTGCCAGGGCGTTGAGGGCGCCTACAGCCAGATCGCCGCGTGCAAGCTCTTCGACGTGCCCGATATCGCGTTCTTCGACACCTTCGAAGGTGTCATGCGCGCTGTGCGCGACGGATTCTGCGAGTTTGGCGTACTGCCCATCGAAAACTCCACCGCGGGCTCGGTCAACGCCGTCTACGACTTGCTCGCCCAGTTCGATTTCCATATCGTGCGCTCGCTGCGCCTCAAGATCGATCACAACCTGCTCGTCAAGCCCGGCACCAAGCTACAGGATGTTCGTGAGGTTTATAGCCACGGTCAGGCCATCGCGCAATGCGCCGGCTTTATCGAGGCGCACGATCTGCACGCCACCAAGTATCCCAACACGGCAATGTCGGCCGAGATGGTCGCCAACTCCGAGCGCACCGACGTCGCCGCCATCGCCTCGCGCAGTTGCGCGGCGCTCTACGGTCTGGAGGTGTTGGAGTCCAACATTCAGGACTCGGACAATAACTACACGCGCTTTGTCGTCATCAGCCGCGAGCCGCGCGTCTACCCCGGTGCCAACCGCACCTCGCTCATGATCACCACGGCCAACGAGCCGGGCGCGCTCTATCGAGTGCTCGAGCGCTTCTATGCGCTCAACATCAACCTTATCAAGCTCGAGAGCCGCCCCATCCCCGGGCGCGACTTTGAGTTTATGTTCTACTTCGATCTGGACTGCCCCTTTGGCAGCAAGGCCCTCGACGACCTGCTCGACTCGATTGACGACGTGTGCGAGAGCTTCACCTACTTTGGCAGCTACACGGAGGTGCTCTAGATGACTGACGTCGCCACAACCCGCCCCTACGGCGTGCTGGGCCGCGTGCTGGGCCACAGCTACACCCCGACCATCTACAAGGAGCTCGCGGGGCTTGAGTACGTGCGTTTTGAGCGCGAGCCCGAGGATCTCGAGGCCTTTATGACGGGCGACGAGTGGGAGGGCACCAACGTGACCATTCCCTACAAGCGTGCCGTCATGGACTACCTGGACGAGCTGAGCCCGATCGCCGAACGCATGGGCAACGTCAACACAATTACGCGTCTGCCCGATGGCCGTCTGCGAGGCGACAACACCGACTACTTCGGCTTCCAGTGCCTGGTCGAGGAGTTGGGCGTGGAGATTGCCGACAAGAAGGTCCTCGTGCTCGGAGCCACCGGAGGCGCCGGCACCACGGCAAGTATGGTGCTGGGCGACCTGGGTGCGATCGTGGTGCCCGTGGGACGCACGAGCGAGGTCAACTACGACAACATCGCACAGCAGTCCGACGCCACGTTGCTCGTCAACTGCACCCCTGCGGGCATGTTTCCCCACTGCCCCGACGCGCCTTGCACGCTCGAGGGCCTCGGCGCGCTCGAGGGCGTCATCGATATCGTCTACAACCCCGCTCGCACGGGACTTATGCTCGAGGCCGAGCGTCGCGGCATCCCCTGCATCGGCGGTTTGCTCATGCTTGTGGCCCAGGCGGCGCAAGCCGTCGAGCGCTATATCGGCCAGGTCACCCCGCGCGAGCGCATCCTGGACGTGACGGAGCGCCTGTCTCACCGCGAGCAGAACATCGCCCTGATCGGCATGCCGGGCTCGGGCAAAACCCGCGTTGGTGAGCAGATCGCCCTGCTCACCGGTCGCGAGCACATCGACCTGGACCGTGCCCTCGAGGAGCGTCTGGGCATGCCTTGCGCCGACTTTATCGTCGAGCGCGGCGAGCCGGCCTTCCGCGAGCAGGAGACGGCGGCCCTGGCCGACCTCTCCAAGTGCAGCGGCCTGGTGCTTTCCACCGGCGGCGGCGTCGTCACGCGAGACGAGAACTACCCGCTGCTGCACCAGAACAGCCAGATCGTGATGCTCAACCGTAAGCTCGACGAACTCGCCCACAAGGGTCGCCCCATCACCGCCCGCGACGGTATCGACAAGCTGGCCGAGCAGCGCATGCCGCGCTACCGCGCCTGGGCCGACTACATCATCGACTCGCGCGACTGCGCAGCCAACACCGCCCGAGCTCTCCTCGACACCCTCCCACCCGCTCTCTAACCAAAACCACCACAAAGGGGACAGGCACCATTGTGGTGGTTTTCCATTCCGTCGCACCGCCCGACCAACCACAAAGGAGGCAGCCATGAAAGCACTCGTCATCAACGGCCCCAACCTCAACATGCTCGGCATTCGCGAGCCGGGCATTTACGGCAGCGACAACTACGACCGCTTGGTCCAGATCTGCAAGGAGGCCGGCGCTGCACAGGGCTTCGACGAGGTCGAGGTCTTCCAGTCCAACCACGAGGGCAGCATCGTCGACAAGATCCAGGAGGCATACGGCAAGGTCGACGGCATCGTCATCAACCCGGCAGCTTACACGCACACCAGCGTGGCGATCCTGGACGCCCTCAAGGCCGTCGCTATCCCCGCCGTCGAGGTCCACATCAGCGCCGTGGAGACGCGCGAGGACTTCCGCCAGGTAAGCTACGCCCGCCTGGCCTGCTTTGCCACCATCACCGGCGAAGGCCTCCAGGGCTACGCCCATGCGTTGGAGCTGCTGAAAGAGCATCTGCTACACTAATCCCTGGGACAAATGACCCAGTGGCGTTTGTCCCAAAACTTAAGTAACTGTTCGATTGACATACAAAGGAGCATACCCATGTCCCAGTACGATTACCTCGTCGTCGGTGCCGGCCTTTCGGGCGCCGTCTTTGCCAACGCCGCCAAGCGCGCCGGCAAGTCGGTCCTGGTCATCGACCGCCGCGATCACATCGCCGGCAACATCTACACCGAGGACGTCGAGGGCATCCAGGTCCACCGCTACGGCGCCCACATCTTCCACACCTCCATGAAGGACGTCTGGGACTACGTCAACCGCTTCGCCGAGTTCAACAACTACGTCAACTCGCCGGTCGCCAACTTCCACGGCAACATGTACAACATGCCCTTCAACATGAACACCTTCGCCAAGATGTGGCCCGGCGTCGTCACGCCGGCGGACGCCAAGGCAAAAATCGCCGAGCAGGTGGCCGCCGAGAACATCGGCGAGCCGGCCAACCTCGAGGAGCAGGCGCTGTCCCTCGTGGGCCGCGACATCTTCGAGACGCTCGTGAAGGGCTACACCGAGAAGCAGTGGGGCCGCGACTGCCGCGACCTGCCCGCGAGCATCATCAAGCGCCTCCCCTGCCGCTTCACCTATGACAACAACTACTTCAACGACCGCTACCAGGGCATCCCCATGGGCGGCTACACCAAGATGGTCGCCAACATGCTCGAGGGCGTCGAGGTGCGTTGCGGCGTGGAGTACAAGGAGCTGGCCGCCGCCGAGCCCGATATCGCCGCCAAGACGATCTACTGCGGCCCCATCGACGCGTTCTACGACTTCAAGCTGGGCACGCTGGAGTACCGCAGCCTGCGCTTTGAGACCGAGACGCTCGACGAGCAGGACCACCAGGGCGTGGCCGTGGTCAACTACACCGAGCGCGAGATCCCCTACACGCGCATCATCGAGCACAAGCACTTTGAGTTCGGCACGCAGGACAAGACCGTCATCACGCGCGAATACCCGGCCGACTGGAAGCCCGGCGACGAGCCCTACTACCCCATCAACGACGCAAAGAACGAGGCCCTCTACAAGCAGTACGAGGAGCTTGCGGCGCAGGAGGGCGATGTGATCTTTGCCGGTCGCCTGGGCGGCTACAAGTACTACGACATGGACAAGGCCATCGCCGCGGCATTCGAGCTCGTCCGCAACGAGCTTGGTGTGGAGCCGACGGAGGCGTAAGAGTCCAAAACGGGCCTCTACGAGAGCCAAAAAAGCATAAGCAGGCACACCAACGCCGGCAGGAGCAATTTCGCCCCTGCCGGCGTTTTTGTATGGAGACGGAATTGGCTGTTATGTCCATTATCTAGCCTGGAATATAAGTGGACACAGCCTGCCACAGAGGCAAAAACCGGAAGTATGCGGCAAATTCAAAATATGCCGAGTACACCGGAATGCCGCAACGCCTCTAACTGCGGTTTCTCTGCGCGAAAAGGGCGGTGTGCCCGTGGAAGCCGGAATTTACCGCATACTTCCGGAATTACAGACCCAGATCGAAAGCCCACGCAGCAATGAAGGCATCCGCGACAACATCCAGTTGTCGCGGAAACGTCAAAGGGCCGTTGCCGGAAAACCGAACAACGACCCTTCTTTGTCATCGCCTCACGTAGAGTCCGCGACGACTGCATCACTAAGAGCATTTTACCGTAACGTAAAACGGCCCAACAGAACAACAAGTGGCAATGCGGCTGTTCGACTCCAGTCTCTAGCAAAAAACTAGGGGATGCCCTCCGCTTAGAAGGAACCCCCTTGCAAAACGATAACCCATAGCAGGCTTTCGTTTTTTATTTAGGACATCATACCGCAGCGGCTACTTGCAGAGCCGACCCATTTCCGACATAGGCAAATCGACCTAAATCTCCCGAACGACGAGCCTGCCCTCCAGCATGAGCTTGTGTGCGAGGTTGTTGCTACTCCCGGCAATACCGAGCGAACTGCCATAGTAATCGAGGAGGGCAAGAACCTTGGCCACCTCTGACTCGCGAACACCCTTGGCGTAGTTTGAGTACAGGAAGACCAGGCTGGTATGCCCGTTATACAAATCCACCGTGCTAAAAATAGACTCAAAGTACGAATAATCGGTTCGCGAGAGCGAATGGCCAAAAAAGATTATCGAAGATGTCTTAAGACCATCCCCTCCCCCTTGCGCAGGATAAGCAATCGAGCCACTTGGATCCCTCGAGCAGACTTCAACACACGAATGTCTTGGTGAACGGGAGTAATCTTCTCAAGCCCCTTCGCCTTCATTTAATTCACCCTTCATAGCTTTTCGCCGCTTAAACTCCGCTTCAGAACGCTCTTCTACGATTCTACGGCCTTCTTCGAGCAGAGCAGACATAGCAGGAGCCGGATTGGAGTGAGAGCTCAACTCGAGCGCTGCCTCAAAAGCGAAACCGAAGCACCAATCAGCAGGATCATCACTCAACTCAGCGGACTCCTGGGTTTCGGCGAGCCAATAACACTCAGTGCGTCCGCCAGCGAAGTGAAATACACTGGGCGTAAGGCTTTTAAAGACCATGTAGGAATCCATATTCAGCCCCAGGGATAGCACGCGAAGGGCCTCATCCATAGCCTCGGCTGTTTTCACCGTTTTATCTACGTGATTCCGCAAGTCCTTAAATCCGTGGTCGCCAGGAACCCAGGAAGATGCCGCGTCAAATCGCCCGAACTTGTTAAACGAAAAAGGAGAGGAGCCAGGCCCCATAGATCGGGCACCCCAATACTCATTTAGAAGTTCATCAAACGCAAGAGCGGACTCTTCAACAGATGCGGTGCGCTCATGCTCCTCGAGATGCACCTTTGCTTTCCTCAGGTGTTCACGAACTCCCTCATAGGTAATAAAACCAAATAGTCCTTCAACAGCTCGGTCGGCTCCATAAGCGCATGCAATAGAATCGCCAACGAACGCCTCGGCATCCGCAACAACACGCTCAATATCAAACGTCGACGGGAAAGATCCCCTATGCTTAATGGCGACCCTACAGTCATTAAGGCGCCTCATTGACTCCTTATATGGCAGTTCAAGTCCTCGCTTAGCAAACGCTTCCCAAAAGGCCATGAATTGATACTTGTTCGGATCGAGATCGAGCGCTTGGGAAATAACAATTAGAACCATTTCTACCGCGTCCTGTGCAGAAAGCACAGCCGCGGCATTTAACGGAGAAGGAAGCCGCGCGTCTTCATGCGCTCTCATAATAAGATGCTGGGCAAAAGCCAGACGCCTAGCGTCTGCCTCGGTTAATTCCAGTTTTGGCTTTACCACTTAACCACACTCCTATAATTAAATCCGCTAATGTCCGTCCATCCAACGGAGGCGCCGCATGTCGAGCAAGGTGCTTAATATAATCAATGACGAACCCATTACTGGCCTTGATCAAGACTCATATCGATACAAGGACCTTGCACAGGAAATCACACGATGCATAAGTGCCGTCGATGCATCGACCTCATCTTTTACAATCAGCCTAAACGGTTTATGGGGTAGCGGCAAAACCTCTCTCATTAATTTAATTGAAGTATGTCTTAATGAAGAGCGCAAAAGGAACCTCAACGTCCCCGCTCTCGTTAGATTTAATCCCTGGCGCTTTGAGTCTCAGGAACAGCTTTTAACTGGATTCTTTCAACTTTTGAAAGAGTCTCTCTTGGGAAAAACAGGATGCATAAAAGATACGGAGAAGAAAGACTTGGGAGAAGCCCTTTCCCTATATTCGGCTAGCATCTCTTATCCTACCGTGACGGAAGTCACATCCCTTCTAGCGGGACCCCTGCCAAGCGCCGTTGCGGGCGGTGGCATTGTTGGGAAATGGCTATTAAAGGCGTTTACCTCCAAAATCGGAAAGCACTTAACAAATACCACCTCCTTAGATCATATGAAGACAACTATCGATGGCTATCTGAAAGAACGTCAAACAAATATTGTTGTAGTTATTGATGATATAGATCGTTTATCCGATGCCGAGATTTGTCAGATCTTTAAACTAGTCACATTGACCGCATCTTTCCCGCATATCGTATATTTATTGTCTTTTGACAGAACCGTTGTTGAAAGTGCCCTTTGCAATGTTCAAAGGGCTGATGGGGCAGCATATCTTGACAAAATCATCCAGCTGCCAATCGAAATGCCCAGATTATTTCAATCAGATATTTCTCAGCAAATAAATATAATCGCTGAGGATTTGCAGAAAAGATCATCCTTCGCCCTCGAGGATCAGAACTATCTTTCGGACGTCTTGAACAAAATCGTTTCCCCTTTGATCAAAACGCCAAGAGATATCTGCCGCATCAAAAACTGTGCTGAGTCTAATTTCGCTCGTCTCCGCAACGATATATGTGTGGCGGACCTTTTTGCACTATCGACAATTCAAACGCTTCTGCCAGATGTATATTGCTGGCTTTGGGATAACGCGAGGTATTTATTTGGCGAAACGTACACAAAAAATGAAACGGGACTAAAAGCTGAACTTCGCGAAGAACTCAGCAGGCTGATAGACAAACAAATGAGGCACTATGCATTAAACCCCGGATGGCTGGGAACGGTATTCCCCTCCTTATCAGAAAACTCAAATTCCCAAGCCCTCAATTCGGTTGATTCCGACGAAGCGTACTTACACGGTCGGATAACCAACAGAAACCTATTCAATCTATACTTTGGAGCAGGATGTTCATCGGGTATCACAAGAGAACAATTTAACTCCATTAGCAATCACAACTCCGCATTTGAGATCCGCGACATTGTCTGCACGCTAAGAAGCAGTAATGAACAAATGGCAATCGCAGGGCAACTAATGCTTACCGTTCGTTCTCTCGACACAGAACGATGCAAAGCCATAGCGCAAGGCTCACTCCTAATCATATCTAGCCTTTCTCCTTTAATTGCCACCTCATCTAGGGATGTAAGGGAGTCTTTCTCTAGATTATTCAACACTTCTGCGGCAAAAATTGGAAAGCCAGATATGGGAGCTTGGTTAATTAGCTTAATCAACGATAAGGTGCTAAAGGCGCGCTGTCTTTTATATCTGTTACGAGATGAAAATCTATCAAGAAACAGGGAAGAATCTCCCGACAACCAGCTACTAACCGATGAGCAATTTGCCGCACTCGCTCGACTGTTTTCAAACTGGATGAGCTGCAATTATCGTTCATGCCTTGAATCTGCGGACCGAGATCTCTTTACCATGTGGAAGGCAATGGACGCCATATTTGACTTCAGCAACTGGGCGGAATTTGAGCAGAATCTTTCAACAGACCCTGAGTGCAACCTCCTGTATTCCTCTCAGCAAATGGCCTGCTGGACAAGTCTAAGCAGCATGCCAAGTTCCAGGTTTGAGCTCCGATCTAGCGCCAACAGCATTTTATCCAACAATTACATTCAAACAATCTGGCAGCAAGAATGGTACCCCCGTCTCTCTAAAACCGCAAAGTCGTTTCTGGCGGCTATTTGTCTTGCAACAAACCCCGAAAAAGAGCCCCGCCCATCTGCTATTCACGAATCAGAAGCGGTCGAGCTTGTTCAAAAATGGGATGACTTATCAAATAGATAGCGGTTGTCACATCGAAAATGACAAGGAGCTCATTACGGGAAATGAAACAGCAAGGAAGCCCCGGCCGCCCAACGTGCAGGTGTTCCCCTCCACTGGCTCGCTGGCGCGGCTCGCGGGCGCGGTCATGTGCGAGCAGGACGAGATGTGGCAGGAGTCCAGGTACTTCTCGGAGGCGAGGATGAACGAGCTCTACGATGACGGTCGCACTCGGGGAATCGACGGTCCCGTCGAGTGGGCGCGACTTGAGGCGGAGGCCAGGAAGATGCTCGAGTCCGGCCTCGAGCTTGCGGACAGGGCCGAGGCGGCATAGGATATCAACCGTATTCCAGATTCTAGGACGCCGGGCCGACTCGCTTCGGATCGGGCTCTACACCAACTTTCTCGACACTACCCGCGATCGGCTTCGGCCCCGGTGCCCAGCGCAATATTGACAGTGCCGTTGTGTGATATTCAGCCCTAATAACCCAGTAAAAGACACGCTATCCCCGCGGCTGTAAGCCCATGACGCAAATCTTGCTGAAGTATCTTGTACACCCCAACTGCATAGGCAGACCGCCAGCAACAAATTGCCACCGGAGCCCACATCGGCTCCGGTGCCGTAGCGTAATAGCAGCGGTGCCGCATAGCAATTACAAACGAACTCCCTTATTCAACGTAAACAAATGACTGCGGGGCATGTGTCAAATCGGGATTGTATTCTGACAGTAAAAGCGGGTTATCGAAAAGTCTGACGTTACCGAGCTCAATAGCACAGGCTTGCTCAAGCCCAGAAAAATAAGAAAAGAAAAACTGTTCAGTAATTCCTGAGTCTTTATGAGTTTCTTCCCATAGCGCGGACGGAGTATCTTTGAGAACCTTTTCGACTTCGACTTCCGCAACAACACGACCAACCGGAAGCGTCTCATAAATTACGATCGCTTCAACATCGTCGCGGGCAAACACACGACGCCGGTATTCATATTTTTTTTCACCAGATAAAATCCGCTTAACAAACTCGGATTTAATCGACAATAAAGCTTTCATCGGCATTCCCCAGTGCCATTATTCCGTCCATTGCATCTTGAGATGTGCGCTCACAAACAAGACGCCCGTCATCAATAAACCCGCAATCCAACAATTGCTTGCGGTTAGGATAGCGCTCCAGCGGGAAGTTGAACAGAAGACAGATCAGCCAAGGATATCTTTTCGTCTGCCAAAAGCATCTCAATTCCTCTAACGTAAAAACCGTTTTACCGCGAACCTTTTTCAGAAAATCTTCCTCATCCCTGAAATAGTTAAGATTGACCACCTTAACTACAGAACACACTGACGTAACGACCGAACGATAATGAGCTGGTCCCTCATAGTCAGTAGTTCGGTAAATAATAACTTTATCGCCCTCCACCATATCCGCAGCACTCTGCGAACCGGAAAGGTATATCTTCTCAATCGAGTTCAGGCATCTTTCATCAATTTTAGGCTGGCCTGACTCGCTTGTTAAATGAACATCACCGAATAGCTTCTTATGATATTCAGGGCGTATGGACAATATCCAGCAGTTGCCCAAAGACCGGCTTACAAAGGGATAACGACTGAAAGTGTCGTCATCGGAACAGGGCCTGGTCTTGTACAAAACCGTCTCCTGATCTTTTGATCCCCAAAAGCTAAAGCCATATTTGTATAGCAACTTTGCCAGCGAAGAGGTATTTTCGTTATCATGCATTGTTACGTAAAGAAAATTCTGTCCAGATTTGGCAAATTCGCGTAAAGCAATTGCAAGCAGGCGCTTTCCAATTCCCGTATGGTGATCGAAATCAACCTTAAATGTACCAATCTTAAGACGAGGAAAATCCATCCGAGGAGTTACGCCCTCTTCAAGACCACTTTCTTCTTTAAGATAAAGCATCGCAATCAGATTGTTGTGCGAGTCGAATGCAAAATAAGCGGACTCTCCGCCTGTTGCTTTTCTGCTGAACCATTCATCAAAACCAAGATAAGAGAATTTAAGGCTATCGAAAAAAGGGTCGTCCAGGTTAACTTCCGAAAACGGCAGCTGTTGAATATAGTCATCTTGAACCATAGTCTCAACCAATCCCTAGTGCATCATTGATATCAACAGGCTTTTGAAGTTTGGCGACCCACAAAGCATCAGGACCGCCAACCGAAGCAGGAGGAAACAATTCAAAGAAGGTATCAACGTCAACACCAGAGCGCTCAATAGTCTGTTGATCGGCGCTTCGGCCAACACGCTCAACGTCATCAACAGTAAAAGACCCAAGAAACGCACCTGTCTCGCTATCCAGGTAGCATATAATGTCGACCCCCTCCAACGAAGAGTCTCTGATTTCATATTCTTTTATGCCTTTGCGAATCAAATCGAAAATAGATGGTCGAATTTTAAGCGTGGCTACCGTGCTCTTCGTCATGACAATCCAATCATATAAAGGACGACCTATTCGGCGATCACAAAACCAAACGAATTAAGACTTCGCGCAGAAGGTTTAATAGAAAAAGAATAGCAAGGTAAAAAAGTAAAGTTAGAAAGGTGATGCGTTTCCGCGAAAACTCTAGCTGCAACGAAGTATTACTGTCAGATATAAGCCACTGATATACAAACATGTCGCAGCCACTTGAGTGCAGGATCGCATTGCCGCTTTTCAACCGGGGTTGATATTTTTCCCAGGCAACATTTTCCAATGGCCTAACCCTATACGGCGTAAGAAAGGAATTTACCTCCCATTGACGCGGAGCAATAACTGCGATGTGCGTGTCGCCAATATAGGTTTTCGAATCAACAAGCCTACGAACAATTGAACTCGGAAGACCTCTAACCTGGTTAACGGCAATTGAGTTCATAGTCCGAAAAGGAACAATGGGTCCTGTTATTACTTCTCTCATATCATCGGGACCAGACAGCAAGCCGTTAAGCGACACGAAAGGCAATCGTATTCTAAAGTACAAAGACGAATGGTCGTGGGGAAAAGCCGAGGGATCGTAATAAAACGAAAGCAGGGATCCGCCATCCAGATTAACGACAGACAAACGATCGTTCCGTGAAATAGGAAGGACCAACAACGAATTACCACCGGCATCCTTAACTACCGTTCGATTAAGACGACATGTTGTTTCGCAGTCCCGGTTAAACAAGACTTGGTTAAATTCGTTATCACTAAACGAAGTAGAAAGGTCAACAACATCGTTCTTTTCAATTTGGAACGGGACGAAAATGAAAAACCCGGAAATATCATCCCTATGTGGAATCTGGATACCAAAATCTATCTCAGAAGTATGTCCAACATCGGCCCACACATTAATTGACAAATCAAGCGGCGCAACTGCATTGCCGTCATTTAGCACTCCAATAGCGAAGCTATCATACTCACGTTGTGCCATTCTCGTCTCCTCTACCCCACTTTCAATTTCCCTAATCAATCTTACCCCTCAATAGAGCCCTTGATCGGCGCAGCGAAACGAGCGCCCTAAACACTCGCTCGAGGCGAACAACGGCCTCCTCACTCCCCCTTCTTCTTGCACAACACATATATCGCGTGTTCACCCAAGATCGCCGTGCACGGCTTCAGCGCCGCGCCCTTAACGGCGTTGAAGAAGTTCTCAAGAAACGGGGCGTTCATGTCGTAGTAGTTCATGTTCCTAAACAGCGCATAGATTGTCAGAAACGTTTGGGCAATGACCACTACACACTCATTGCAAGAGCGTTGTAGGGCGACTGGGAAATCCAGATCAAGGGCCTTAAGAAAAGGTGAGCAAACCATTCTCCAACGACCAACAATCCGTCTTGGGCAGTCTCAATAAACCCATAGGGAAAGTAGTTGCGCATAAGGATGTGACGCATGATTTCTTTCACAAATTGATAAACACATAGAGGAACACGGTCCACGCGTCGTCATATGATTTCAGGCGACCAAACAACAAATCATCGACGAAAGGGGCACGAGCTGCGTCTGTAAACATCGCATCGGTCGACGATGGGTCGATCGACGCGCTGCTCAAAGAGAGGCGTCCGAGCTTGTCGGGGCCGGGAGACCTGCCGCAGCGGCCACTACGCGAGAGGGTTCATCACGGGCCTCGGGGGAATCGAGCTCGGCGCGCCAATGCTCCGCGGGACGGCTACGAGAACGGTGCGCGACGGGTTCGCCGAAACGCTTGTCTACACGGAATTCCCGCCGGAGCACTGGCGCCGGATCAGGACGAGGGTCGTCGGGACCTTTCCGGACGAAAGCTCACCCCTCAGGCTGGCGACGGCGAGGCTGAAGTACATAGTAGAGCACGAGTGGAGCAAGAAGAGGTACCTGGATATGTCGAGGCTGGAGGAGATGGACGAGTCGAAGTGAAAGGCAGAGGGCTAGAAGAGGACGGGGCCGAGGACGGCTAAATCAATTTGCGAAAGAATCTTGACGGTATCGTTCGCGGCACGAGAGAGCGACATCGTTGACAACACCTTCGTGATTTCCAGGCGAATGAACGATGAGTTCAGGTGCTTCGACGGTTGGATCAGCATCTTGCGACATGACCGCTTTGAGCGGCCACTTAATAGGAATAGTACTCTAAAAATGACATTTCCCCACACGGCCCTATGCGGTCATATCAAATATGCTGTAAAGAAATCGCCAAAAAGAGGGCCGACGCATCAACCCTCTTCAGGTGTCGCCTGAGGGCAGGCAGCACCAACAGAGAATGATATTTACGATTTGCCGCTCAGCACCCTTACAGAAAAGGTCTTAAACCAACGCAAAGAAACTGGATAGAACTTAACCCTCGGCCATGTTCCACAAAACCGCCCCAAGCTCCTCTAGCTTCTTTGACTTAATAACGTTTCCCAAGTTCACCATAATGTCGGTAGAAGAAACTAACTGTTGGGTCGTGGGAATATCTATAACAGCAATTTCACCACTTGCATGTTGCACCGGCCCCGAAAACAAAACTCCGAGAAATTAAATCGCCGCTGGCCAAGAGTAATCGCTCCGTCGTCGACATATGGCCCATTATCCAGCAGAAATACTGGCGACCCGCTCGACCCAGGAAAACAAGCGCAGTCTATCATAAATTGAGGCAAGCCGTTGAAATCGTATCTTGGATGGGTGGCCGTCATGCCCCTGCGCATAAGTGGGGCATTGTGCACTTCATCAATAAGACCGATCGGATAACCAATCATAATGACGTCTTCAAAAGGGCTTAGTTTGTTAAGTTCAGCTTGAGAAGGGATAAGACTTTCGTCTACGGAAACATGATGCGCATTGGGGTCATGCTCGTGCATTAGTTCGATAACGCCATGAAGCGGAAGTGCACAAAGATCTATAGAATTATCGGGGTGCCCAACCCAAACGTCCTCACCATCACCGATGGCAACGTTAAATGAACGACGCTCACTAATGTCGCCCTCGCGATGAACGTACGGAATCGAGAGGAGTGTTCTAGACGCTCCACTCACCACATGCTTATTAGTAATAAGCACTGGAAGCGTTGTAGCGCCCCTAGAATAAGTGAAAATAAAGCCGCTCCCCCGAGACACTCCCCCGTCGGTGAGTTCGCAGCGCACCTGAACCGTAATGTACATCAGCTTTTCTGTAAGATCCACTATGTCATCCTTCTTAAGCTCTTAGGGACAGGAGCCCCTAACTATAGAAAATCAGCTCTAAATCTGCCTTCGTAATACTGAAACCTCACCTTTCCAGGAAACAAAATATCTTTAAAATCAACATTGGAAAGCACCATACTGACCCAGCCAGCAAGGTCAGCAGGCAATATATAGGCATTTTCATGTCCATTCACAGATATCAGAGCCATTGGAGCATCATCTTCGCCAAACATAACATCCATCACCTTATAGGTTCTGGGCCGATCGGTGATCCTAAGACGAGGGCGGAATAGGTTTTTAGGATCGCGTAAATCGCCCATATGCAAAGGGTCATCGCTTAGCAATTGAAAATGCTCCGTAAGGCTGTAGCAGCAGAAGGCGTTGAATCTTTCCGCATTATTAGCGCCAAGCTCGTGGACCTGAGCGGCACTATCGAAACTGTTGAGGTACTTTAGCAGTGCAATTAAAACGACAAGATCATCAGAGAAACCGCTTCCATAAACCTTGTACCAGCATTTATCATACTGATTCAACACTCGACATAATTTTTTATACAGTTCGAGCCGCTCATCATTTAGGTTGAACCACTCTACATCAAAGAGGTTCTTTTTAATCTCATCCTCTCGCGACTGATAGGTAAGTTCATCACGAATAGCTTTCATGAGTTTTGCCACTATTCCGACAAGCATGTCAGCCATTCTGACACCGAAGCACTCAGAAGAATCAGCTTCACGCACCCTATCAAAACCAAGCTGTTCTGCAGCAGCTCTAGTATTCTCTTCTTGATCAATGACAAGCGTGCAGCTATCGACCTCATTATGCTCGCTCAGATATAGACCAAATCCCGCAAGGGGAGCATAATATTCCCACTGATAATCATCCAGCGGCATCACGCGGTCCATAACTTCCAAGATCGATCTGCATTGATCCATTTCGGTCCACTTAAGCTCTGGATTCGCTTTGTCATCTTCGATTCTATTTATGAGAAAGCCCCGTAAAGCGTCTAGTAAATCGTCGGGCGATTGGTATATCGCTTCAACTACTTCGAGGGGCCTATATTGAACCAATAGCTTTGCAAGAGAGTACTTCATTAAATCGGCATTAAAGCAAGGTTGGTTTTGATATTGGCTGAACAGTCTATCGACAAGCAATTCGACCTTACTTGAGAAGGAACAATAGACATACATTTCTCTATCAATCAGATCAAGATAATCACTGATCAAGCGCGCGTTGTGTTGAGATAGAGATTTAAATCCATATTTGAAATGGCTCTTTTTAAGAACGGTGCTCTTTAACTCTTTAGCGTTTGGAGAAAGATACTTTTTCTCGAATTCACAATACTGGGCAGCCAAATCGGATTCCCGCCGGGAGTCCCACCCTACTATTGCAACAACAAATCCATCGTAGAATTCATCGGCTTTGATGGTCTCGAGATTGAGTGAGCGACTATGCTGACTTTCGTCGTAATAGAAATTGTAATCAGGCATCCGTGATCAATCTCCGATCCATGTATGAATAGCGCGACGATAGCAAACACAAACGTTCGTTGCCTTTTTCAAATTATAATTGCCACTGATATATTGTCTTAATATAGTATGCAAACATGACGCCCCAGAGAAATATGCTACCCGGGGTATGTCTCTACAGATATGCCTGCCTGCCCATCTACTGCATGTACACGGTCCGTGAGAACGATATCGTCGACAACACCGTGAAAATCCCGATACGCATGATCCAGGAGTTCGGATGCACGGACGGGTGGATCGGCATCGTGCAGTACGACGACTTCGCGCGCCTCGCCGACACGCACATCGCCGACGGCGGGAGCATATACGCCCACGGCCCCATCTCTTACGGCGTCCCCGGGCCAAAACTGATCCGCGAGATCTTTGAGGGCATCCCGCACAACCTCGTTATCAAAACGCCCAAGTACGCATATCAGCGGGAGTATCGAATCATCGGGTCGCGACCAGTCGAATGTCGCCTTTTACCAGACGAGAATCACCCTGGCTGCAAAATTGAAGAATACGACCATGCAGAACTTGACCTAGACAGCAGCCTCGCGGACTTTTCCTGGAAGGTCTCGGTGTCGAGTCTCGAAGAGGCACAAGACGGTCTCACGTTAGAGTTGCCGCATCGAGCATAGTCAACCCAACGCAATCCACAACGTCACCGGGCAACCAACCATCCCTCCCCTCCCCAAAAATCCTCAGAAAGTTCGCTGATGTTGACCAGTGTTACCGCAAAATAAACCCAACAAAATATGTGCGGAGTGCAAGCCTGGAGCTGTCTTCGGACTCTATTGGCTGCTCACCGAGAAGCTCCGCCATGAAACGACCCCTTTACTACCTGCTCTGCGAGAACGCGTGCACGTCCATGGTCGGCGCGACGATGTCCATGGCGGCAATCGCAGAAGCCATGCAGCCTCGAGCAACAGCCGAGCAGTAGGCGCAAGCCGACGCCACGAACATCGACACAGGCAAGGCTGAAGACGGCACCAACACAAACGCGACAGCAGATACCGTAGAGGACAGCACCGCAACATCCACCGGCACCAGCGCAGTTAACACGGAAAGCGACGGCGGCACCACCGCCGCAACCGGCGCGGCCACCACAGCCCCCGCCCCATCCCTCCGCGCCCAAACCAACGGCACGCCCGAGGCGATCTCCGCCGCGTCACAAACCGGCTACGCCCACTCCGCCACCGCAACCCAAAACGGCGTCACCTTCACCGTCTCGTGGAACGACGCCCCCGCGGGCACCGCGACGACCTTCCACGTAACCCAGACCAACGGCTCGTCCCAGGCCAAGGCGCGCATGGACGTGCCCACCTATTGGGACGGCGGCAGCCAGGAAAGCGTCTGCGACCCGTCGCGCCCGGCATGGGCCAGCTACCAGGGCCTGGGCACCGCGGGCCACGACTTTACCTTTGAATTCACGGCGTCCGGCACGTACCGCATCTACTTCTACTTTATGGACAACGACAGAAACGACCCCCAAAACGACAAGGGGATCTACTACCTGCGCACCACGGCGGAGGTGACCGTAAACGACGCCGCCCGCCCAAGCGTCACGCAGATCGTCAACAATGCCGTAACCCAGTGCAGGCAACAGACAAACGGCTCGGAATACGACATGGCGCTGTGGCTCCACGACTGGACGCTCGACCAGCTGGAGTACGACCACAGCCTCAACTGGTGCTCGGCCGAAAGCGGCCTCACGCGCCACCAGGGCACCTGCGAGAGCTACCAGCGCATCTACTCCAAGCTCCTTGACGCAGCGGGCATCGCCAACGGCCGCATCTCCGGCAACGGCCACACCTGGAACGCCGTAAAGATCGACGGCAAATGGTGCCAGATGGACCTAACCTGGGACGACACCAGCGACAACTGGTACGGAGACCTGGACCAGCGCCATCTGTACTTTGGCCTGACCGACGAGCTCATGGCAATCGCCCACTCCGACCACACGGCAAACTATCAGAAGGATGACTACGCCTACCGCTCGACCGACCTGTCCAACAATTACTTTGTGCGAAATGGCAACGCCGATGATTGGGCCGAGAAATATGCCGACCGCATTCAGCAGCACTTGGATGCCAGGGAAGAGGGCTTTTCCATCGATGCGGATAACCAGCTCTTCCCGCCCAGCATCTCGGGGATTCAGAACGGGATTGTTGCTTATGCGATGAATCTGAGGGAGTGGAAGGCTGGTGACGCCAAGGTTGAGCTTACTGCGGCATCAAACGTCACCAAGGAATCGAACAGCAAATGGAGCGCTAAGTACGACCTGAAAGCTGAATACAAAGCAAACGTGCTGAAAAAGACCGTCGAGGACGGCGAGTACCTGCTCGCCCCGTCGCTCGGCCCCTCCCTTGCCGTGTCGGCCTCCGCCTCGGGCTGCTCGCTGAGCCCCTCCGCCAGCCCGATCCGCTTCGCCTTCGACGGGGCCACCGGCTGCTACAGGCTGACGATCGGCGGCATGGCGCTCACCGCCTCCGGCAGCGCCGCCGAGCTGGCCGAGCCCGACGGGTCGGCGTCCCAGCTTTGGCGCGTCGAGGCGTGCGAGGGAGGCTGGTCGGTCACCTCGCGCGCGAGCGGGCTGGCCCTGGACGTGTACTGCCGCTCGGCGGTCGAGGGCAACCTCGTGTGGCTCTACGAGCCCAACGGGACGGCCGCCCAGGCGTGGAAGCTCTCGGCGCCGAAATAACCAAGTGAATCTGCAGCCTAGTTATCTGGTCTTATATTATGTTTTGCCTCTGTTAGACCAGGGTTGACATAAATGTGTTCCCACGGAGGCAGCGGCGGGCGACGCCCAGATCGGGGACCCTCCAGCGTCTGGGCCGGAGACTGTCGTACGCAGCTCAGAGCCGACCGCACACCGGGCACCTCGGCGCCGCCCTCCCGGGCCTCACGGAGACGATTATGGAATCCGATTATGGAATCGCCCTCGATTCTCACTCCCTCGACGAGGGTGCGCTCGAGTCCGAGCGCCCTTTTGAGTAGACTGTACGGCATGGCGGTGCGCCTTTCGCGCGTTTCCTTTTTCTTTGGACGGAAAATAACGATATGCGACGCGCGCCGCCGCTAATAGGCGGGCGTTTTCATCGGGCGGCATGCCCACACAAACCCCCGAAGAGCCCAATTAATCTCAGTAGAATCATATGCAATGAACAAGTGCAGCTCGTCTCTGCGGGCATGTTGGCACGCCATTGCCGGCTGCGGTCGCCTGCGAACAATTCCTCGGGGCTCATCGCTCTCTACATTGTTCCGCATAATCTGGCAAAACAGCAGCGAGCGCGTGGTTGTGGTCTTGATCATGAAGATGCAGTCAAACCTGCTACGACAGTCTTGCGATGAAGGCATGTTTCCTCCCCTGGGTCGGGAATGTGGGATTTCGCTCCTGCCCAGAGGCCGAAAACAAGGTATTTTGAACGTACTCCAAGGTTGAACAGTGGCCACGACGAAGGAGGCTTTCTACCGATTGTCGTCCCCCGGAAGTGAACGACCA
>ERZ833608.602-NODE-602-length-28890-cov-9.121554_pt1 | contig 28890 bp, 32 predicted proteins | sample MGYA00519694_ERZ833608 | MGnify/ENA primary metagenome ERZ833608 (study PRJEB31850, sample SAMEA3708742) | human gut metagenome | biome: human gut; feature: human-associated habitat; material: faeces | place: China | collected 2014 ... | reverse complement strand
GATGTGCGGGCCGTTGTGCGCGCAGTTTTCGATGCACTTGCCGCAGCCGATGCACGCATCCGAGACCGTGAACGGTCCGGACTTGACGAAGAACTTGTAGAAGATGCCGTTCACCGGGTGGGTCTTGAAGCGGTCGATGAGGCTGACCTTCGGCGCGGGAAACGGCTCACCGCGCTGAATGCAGGCAATGCCGCGGTCGATCGACGGCTGTGCCGCTGCGATGATCTGCGCAGACTCCTCCGCGCCCGGCACATAGAACATGGCGACGTAGTTTTCCGGCATGACGACCTCCAGCACGCCCCGGTAATCGAGCCCGATGTCCGCGCACAGCGCGGCGATGCGGCTGCCGGCGTTGCCGATCTCGGTGCCGCAGGTCATGACAAAGTAAGCCTCCCGGCTGCCGGTGAAGCTGCCGCGGCGCAGAAAATCGGCAAAGATGTGCGGGATCTGCCAGCCGTAGGTCGGCGAGACGAACACCCACGGCCGGTCGGAGTGCAGTGCGGCAGGCGTGTTATTTTTGATATATTCATTCGCGGTGATCAGATCGTCGCCGAGCGCGGCGGCGAAGCGCTGGGCAACATAGCGGCTGTTGCCCGTGCCGGTATAATAAACGACCATGCAGTTTCCCCCAAACATTTGATTTTGCCCAGTATAGCACATTCGTACGGAAAATTCCAGCCAGACGTTGTGCGTGTGTGCACGGCGTGCTACAATAAAAGCAGCACCGCGTTTTCAGAGGAGGGGTCTCTTTTGTATTGGTATACCATCGGGCAGAAGCTCACACAGCAGGAGCGGCAGCCTGCGCCCGAACAGCCCGCCGTTGTGCTGCTGAGCTCCGACGAGCTGTCGCACCAGCCGGCGCTGCCCGGTCTGGAGCGGACGCTGCACCACACACCGCCGGCGCGCGATGCGCGCGTGTGCAAGGCCGAGGTGCGCTCGGACTGCCTGTCCGGCACGCTCGTACTGCCGTGTCAGGGCAAGGACGGCAAGCCACTCGCCTGCGGCTATCTCGTCACGGCGGCGCGCGTCGTGCTCGTGGACGATGAGAACGCGCTGCAGGGGGTGCTGCGCCGCATCGCCCGGGAAAAGCGCTGGACCGACGGCAGTGTCGGCCGGTTTCTCTACGACTTTTTTGAGCAGCTCATCGCCCGCGACCTGCACCGGCTCGAAAAGCTGGAGGACCGCATCGAGGCGCTCGAGGACCGGGTGCTGGCGGACGAGCTCGACGGCTTTTCCGCGCCGATGACCGCGCTGCGCAAGGAGACCAGCGCCTGGTTTCGCTACTACTCGCAGCTCGACGACGTGGCCTGTGAGCTGCGTGAGAACGAAAACGGCTTCTTCTCCGACGGCGAGCAGCTGCTGTTTCGCATGCTCGAGGACCGGGTGATCCGTCTGCGCGAGGAATCGCAGCTGCTGCGCGAATCGTGTACGCAGGTGCAGAGCCTCTTTCAGGCAGAGATCGACATCCGGCAAAACCGCATCATGCAGATCCTGACGATCGTGACGACCATTTTCCTGCCGCTGACGCTGCTCGTCGGGTGGTACGGCATGAACTTTGCCGGTATGCCGGAGCTGACGTGGAAGTACGGCTACCCGGTCATCGTCGTCGTGAGCATCGTGATCGTGGGCATCAGCCTGTGGGTGTGCAAGCGAAAGAAATTCTGGTAATACGAACGACCGGCTGAGAATTTCTCAGCCGGTCTTTTTTTATTTCCCCGCGCGCTCGGCGAAGTGCTCCGGGTTCTCGATCGACGTCAGCCGCAGCGGAAACGCCTGCTGGCCGAGATCTGCGTAGGTGATGATCCACTCGCCGGAGTTGATCATCATGGCCATCGACAGCAGGTCGGCGCAGTCGGCCGTGCCCTGCGTGCCCACCGGAACCGCGCCGACGTTCACGCCGTCGGCGTCACCGAAATCGAGCACACGCACCTCCAGCGTCTTGGCGTCCTTGTCGCACGAGAGGGCCTCCACGCGCAGGTAGGCATAGCCGCCGTCGAGCGGGAGATCGCTCATATCCGGGGCGGGTGTTGCCTCCGCCGTGCCGCCGGATGCGCAGCCTGCGCACAGCAGCGCGAGCGCAAGGACAAAAATCAGGATACGCATATGTTTCATCGCGGTTTTCACCTCAGTTCTGCCGTAAATATGACTGTGCGGCCGTCGGGGCTCTCGGCGCGGATCGTGCCGTGATGCCCCTCGGCGATGCTGCGCGCAATGGCGAGGCCGATGCCAAAACCGCCGGTCTCGCCGCTGCGGGCGCTGATTCCTTTATTGCTCCGCTGCGGGCGCCTGCCCGTACACGCGCGTGTGCACGAGCGTCTCCATCGTGCGCAGCTCGGCACTTGTGCATGCGCCGCCGGTCGTGAGCAGGTGCATCGGCAGCGGGTCGCCGCCCGGCACGAGCGCCGGCTGGAAATAGGGGTAATCCGCGTTGACCGTGAAACCGTGCCGCTCGTAAAAGCCGATGCGCCGCGCCGCCAGTTCCGTCTCCGGCAGCTCGGCCTCCAGACAGACGCGCTTGCCGCAGCGCGCCAGCATCGCATCGAGCATCTGCCCGCCGATGCCGCCGCTGCGGCAGGCGGGGTCGACGGCAAAGTGCTCGAGAAAGACAAAGTCGTCAAAATCCCACGACGCGATGAGCGCCTGCACGCCTCCGTCCGGCGCGCGCAGGATATCAACACGGTACGCGCTGTCGGAAAACAGCGCGCGCTGTCCGGCCGCGCCGCGCCGCTCCGTTGCCGGAAAGCTCTGTGTCAGCAGACGGTAGACCGCGTCGAAGTCCGCCGGCTGCATCCGTTCTATGTTCATGCCTCGTCCTCCTGTGTCATCTCGCCGCGCTCGCGGTAGCAGTCGGCAAATGTGTGCTCCACGCCGCCGGTCTTGTAGCCGACCATGGTGTCAAGGCAGACGGAATGGATGCTGTGGAAAATGCTCTTTTCCACGCCCGGATTCGTCCGCCGCAGCTCGCGCAGCAGCAGCTTGACCTCCTGCCGCTTGGAGCTGCTGCCGTCGTTGCCGGTCTCGGCCGCGCGCTCGGTAAAGCGGCAGGCGCACTGGATGAATTCCAGACCGTTGTGGTGCTGCCAGGCGATAATGTCGTCCTCGTGGATGCAGTACATGGGGCGGATGAGCTCCATGCCCGAGAAATTGCGGCTGCGCAGCTTCGGCGGCATGGCCTGCAGCTGCGAGCCGTAGAACATACTCATGACGGTCGTCTCGACCACATCGCTGAAGTGGTGGCCGAGGGCGATCTTGTTGCAGCCGAGCTCGCGCGCCTTGCTGTAGAGATAGCCGCGGCGCATCCGCGCGCAGAGATAGCACGGCGACTGCCCGGCGGTACTCGTGATCTCGAAAATGTCCGTGGAAAAAATCGTGACCGGGATGTGCAGCAGCGCCGCATTGTATTCGATCTTCTGCCGGTTGGCGGCGTTGTAGCCGGGGTCCATGACAAGATAGACAAGCTCGAACGGCACGTCGCTGTGGCGCTGCAGCAGCTGCAGGAGCTTTGCCATGAGCATGGAGTCCTTGCCGCCGGAGATGCACGCGGCGATGCGGTCGCCGGGCGCAATGAGGTCATACTGCTTGACGGCCGTGATGAACGGCGTCCAGAGCCGCTTGTGATAGGTCTTCTGGATGCTGCGCTCGATCTGCTGATAGGGTTCGAGTTGTCTGCTCATGTTGATCGCTCCCGCTTGTAAAGAGTGCCCCTCCCTTTTGGGGCTATCCGGTAGGATACCACGTCGGGGCGCGAATGGCAAGCCGCGCTTGCCAAATCCGGCACGCGGCGCTATCATAGAGGCATCTACTTTGTCAGGAGGCAAGCACCATGCCCAAACAGGCACTGATCATGATCGACATGCAGCGCGGCTTTCTCGACAGCGCGTCCCCGCTGTGCATCCCGTCCGCAGAGGCGACCGTTCCCGCGTGCGCGGCGCTCATCGACCGCTGTCACGCAGCCGGCATCCCGGTCATCTACGCCGTGCGCCATTACCGCAGCGACGGCTCGGATGTGGAAAAGCCGCGCGCGGCCGCGTGGGCAGCCGGCGGCAAGCCGCTCTCGGAGGACTGCGCCGCGCACCTGTCGGACGCGTTTCCGGCGGCGTTCACCGTTCTGCCGCAGGACTATGTGCTCGTAAAGCCGCGGTTCTCGGCGTTTTTCCACACCGGGCTCGACCTTATTTTGCGGCGGCTCGGCGTGCAGACCGTCCTGCTCGCCGGAACGACCACGCCCAACTGCATCCGCACGACGTGCTACGACGCGATCTCGCTCGACTATGACGCCGTCGTGCTCTCGGACTGTACCTCGTCCGTCACGGATGCCGTGCAGGCGGCGAACCTCGCCGATATGCAGCGCGTGGGCGCCGTCGTCTGTGCAAGCACGGAGCTCCCGCTCGCGGAAAGCAGCGACCGGTAAAGCCGGGCGAAAAACAAGATCCCCCTTTGTGCAGGATAACGGCTGCACAAAGGGGGATCTGTTCTGTATCCGGGGCTGCGCTCCCGATCGGTCAGGGCGCAGTCGAGATGCGTGTGATGTTCAGGCCGCGCTCGCCGACCTCCACACTGCCGTCCTTGAGCGAGATGAAGGGCGAAAACGACACCTTCTCCCCGTCGGAGGCCGTGATCTCGACCGTCACGTCCGGAAAAATGTCGCTGACGTTGCAGCCAATCACGAACGGGCTGCCGTCCGGCTGCTCATAAAAGATCGAGCTGGTCTGCGTGAGCATATCGTTGCGCAGCAGACGCACGGTCGCGTTCGGGTCGCGCGGAATGATAAGATAAAAATCCCCGTCCGAGATATGGTGCACCGGCAGCTCCCGGCCGCCGAAATACGTCTGGCGGAAAAAGTCCAGATCCTTCGGCTCCAGATAGCCGAGGTAGGCTGCGGCATAGAGCTGGCCATCCTCATACGGCAGGGTGCTCAGCGGGTCGGGCGTCGGCGTAGCCACCGCTTCCTGTGCGGGGGTGGGCGTCGCGTCCGGGGCCGGTGCCGCCGTACCGCAGCCGGTCAGCAGCAGCACACAGAGCAGAAGCGTCACGAGGATCGATCGCTGTTTCATGGGTCGCCATCCTTTCTGAATCGTGATTGTATGCTTACATTTCGTGCGCGTGGTCATAGATCTTCTGGATATCCGCCGGCAGATGGTCCGGCAGCATGGCGCGCACGCGCGTCTCGTCACCGTCGCGCATGAGCTGTTCATAGAACCAGCACTTGAAGCGGATCATGTCCAGCGACTTCTGCAGCGATGCGATCTCTGCCTCCACCCGCTCGGCCTGCCGCACAAAGAGTGCGTGCCGCTGGGGATACGTGTCGCTGCCCTGCGCGCACCACTCCATGAATTGCCGGATCTCCCGGATCTCCAGTCCGGAGCGCTTGAGGCACTCGATCACGCGCAGCGCCTCGAGCTCCTGCTCGCCGAAGCGGCGGGCACCCGATGTGCGCGTCAGGTTCGGGAACAGCCCCTCCTTGTCATAGTACCGCAGCGTGGAGACCGGCAGATCAAACCGCTCCGACACCTGACCGATCGTATACATGGGATCACCTCGAAAAAAAATCACAAAAACGCTTGACCTAAAGTCAACTTCAGGTTGTATGCTTATGGTATCAGATCACAGCGGCCGTGTCAAGCCGCTCGGAAGGAGAAAATGCCATGGCCAAAAAGATCCTCATTCTCAGCGCAAGCCTGCGCGCGGGCAGCAACTCGGAAGCGCTGGCAAACGCCTTCGCCGACGGGGCGCGCGCCGCCGGACACGCGGTGGAGATCGTCTCGCTGCGCGGCAAGCAAATCGCTTTCTGCCGGGGCTGCCTCGCCTGCCAGACGCTGGGCAAGTGCGTGATCGATGACGATGCCGTCGCCATCACGGAGAAGATGCAGCACGCGGACGTGATCGTGTTCGCCACCCCCATTTACTATTATGAGATGAGCGGCCAGCTCAAAACCATGCTCGACCGCGCCAACTCCCTCTTCCCGTCGGACTACGCGTTTCGCGACATTTACCTGCTCGCCTCGGCAACCGAGGACGAGCCGGACACGAGCGAGCGCGCCATCCATGGGCTTGAGGGCTGGATCGCGTGCTACGAAAAGTGCCGCCTCGCCGGAACGGTGTTCGCCGGCGGCGTGACGGAGCCGGGCGAGATCGCCGGCCATCCCGCGCTCGAAACCGCCCGCGCCATGGGCGCGGCCATCGCATAACGAACCAACACAGGAGGTATGGAATCATGAACAGCACCCTGACCCTTACGCAGGAATGGGACAAGACCTTCCCGCAAAATGACGCCGTTGACCACAGCAAGGTCACGTTTCACAACCGCTTCGGCATCGAGCTCGCGGCCGATCTCTACAAGCCGAAGGGCGCGCAGGGCCCCTTCGCCGCCGTGGCCGTGAGCGGCCCGTTCGGCGCGGTAAAAGAACAGTGCTCCGGCCTGTACGCACAGGAGCTTGCCGCGCGCGGCTTTCTGACGATTGCCTTTGACCCGTCGTACACCGGCGAGAGCGGCGGCACACCGCGCTACGTCGCCTCGCCCGACATCAACACCGAGGACTTTTCCGCCGCGGTCGATTTCCTGTCCGTGCGCGACGATGTGGACCCGGAGCGCATCGGCATCCTCGGCATCTGCGGCTGGGGCGGCATGGCGCTCAATGCCGCCGCCATCGACACCCGCATCAAGGCGACCGTCACGTCCACGATGTACGACATGACCCGCGTGACCGCCAACGGCTACTTTGACACCGACGACAATCCGGACGCCCGCTACGCCCTGCGTCAGGCGCTCAATGCGCAGCGCACCGCTGACTACAAAGCCGGCACGTATCAGCGCGCGGGCGGTGTGGTCGATCCGCTGCCGGAGGACGCGCCGTTTTTCGTCAAAGACTACCACGACTATTACAAGACCCCGCGCGGCTATCATCCGCGTTCCCTCAACTCCAACGACGGCTGGAACGTCACGTCCCCTCTGTCGCTGCTCAACGCAAAGCTGCTCGCCTACGCCGACGAGATCCGCAGCGCCGTGCTCGTCATTCACGGCGACCAGGCGCACTCGTGCTACTTCAGCCGTGACGCCTTTGCCAAGCTGCAGGGCGACAACAAGGAGCTGCTGCTCATCCCCGGCGCCGTACACACCGATCTCTACGACCGAATGGACATCATCCCGTTCGACCGCATCGAAGCATTCTATCATCAGTATCTGAAATAAGGAGGCACCAGCATGGTCAAACAGACTGCGGGCAGAGACGCCCTGAATGATTTTGCACCCAAATTTGCCGCGCTCAACGACGACGTGCTCTTCGGCGAGGTCTGGTCGCGCGAGGGGCAGCTGCCGCTCAAGCTGCGCTCGATCGTCACGATCACGGCGCTCATCAGCAAGGGCATCACGGACAGCTCCCTCACCTACCATCTCACGACCGCAAAGCAAAACGGCGTGACCAAGACCGAGATGGCCGAGATTCTCACACACCTCGCCTTCTACGCCGGCTGGCCGAACGCCTGGGCCGCCTTCCGGCAGGCAAAAGAGGTCTACGCCGACGAGGGCGCGGACGCAAACGGCGGTCTCTTCGGCCTCGGCGCGCCGAACACGGCCTACGCGCAGTACTTCACCGGCGAGAGCTTCCTCAACCCGCTGACAGACCCCACCAAGACCGTTTTCCTCGCCAACGTCACCTTCTCCCCCGCCTGCCGCAACAACTGGCACATCCATCACGCGAAGTCCGGAGGCGGCCAGCTGCTGCTGTGCACGGACGGTCTGGGCTGGTATCAGGAGGCGAGCAAGAGCGCACAGGCCCTGCACCCCGGCGACGTGGTGACCATCCCGGCCGGGGTCAAGCACTGGCACGGCGCGCAGAAGGACTGCTGGTTCAGCCACATCGCCATCGAGTGCCCCGGCGAGGAGACGAGCAACGAGTGGCTGGAGCCCGTCACGGACGCGGAATACGCAGCGCTCGACGCCGGCTGTGCACAAAACCCGTGAATTTGGGCTTCCCGGCACACATTTTCTGCATACCGCCACTTGTTCTTCCCCCTACAGCTGTGGTATGATATAGCATCCGCAAAACCCGGAGCGCTTTGCGCTCCGGGTTTTGCGGATATGATGATTGAAATCCGCGGTGCGGTCAACACTTGCCGTATCAGGCGATTGCTTTTTTGAAAGGGTGATAATATCATGATCCACGGTTTTCTCAAAGCCTGCACGGTCTCGCCCGCGCTGCGCGTGGCCGACTGCGCGTTCAACACGCAGCAAACCATCGCCGCCATGCAGCGCGCGGCGGCAGACGGCGTGCAGCTGGCGGTGTTCCCCGAGCTGGGGCTGACCGGCTACACGTGCGGCGACCTGTTTTTCCAGCAGCCGCTCCAGCGCGCCGCGGCCAAGGGGCTCGCCGCCGTGCTGGAGGCGAGCGCGGAGCTCGATCTCGTTGCGCTCGTGGGTCTGCCGGTCGCTGTGGACGGCAAGCTCTATAACTGCGCCGCCATCGTCTGCAATGGGAAGCTGCTGGGTCTGGTGCCGAAAACATATCTGCCGAACTACGGCGAGTTTTATGAAAAGCGGCAGTTCAACCCCGCGCCCGCCGGCGTGCGCATGCTGCACTTCGCCGGGCAGGAGGTGCCATTTGGCACAAAGCTGCTGTTTCGCTGCGCGGAGATGCCGGAGTTTTGCCTCGCGGCCGAGGTATGCGAGGACCTGTGGGCCCCGCTGCCGCCGAGCACGCACCACGCGCTCGCGGGCGCGACCGTGATCGCGAACCTCTCGGCCAGCGACGAGACCATCGGCAAGGCCGACTACCGCCGGGCGCTCGTGGGCCAGCAGTCCGCGCGGCTGCTGTGCACGTACCTCTACGCCGACGCCGGCCACGGCGAATCGACGACCGACATGGTCTTTGCCGCGCACGACCTCATCTGCGAAAACGGCTCGCTGCTGGCGGAGTCCAGGCCCTTCGGCCCCGGCTACGCCTGCACGGAGCTCGATCTCGGCCGCATGGTCAGCGAGCGCTGCCGCAGCACGACGTTCCAGCCCGAGAGCGCAGGATATGAGACGGTCATATTCCATCTGCCGCTCCGGGAAGTGCCGCTCACGCGGCCCGTCTCGCCGACGCCGTTTGTCCCGGCCGACGATGCCGCCCGCGCCGAGCGCTGCGAGCTCATCCTCGCCATGCAGGCCGACGGCCTGGCCAAGCGCATCGCCCATGCGCACGCGAAGACCGCCGTCATCGGCATCTCCGGCGGGCTGGACAGCAGCCTCGCCCTGCTCGTGGCCGTGCGCGCGATGAAGCAGCTCGGCCGTCCGACGCAGGACGTGCTGGCCGTGACGATGCCGTGCTTCGGCACGACGCACCGCACCCGCTCGAACGCCGAGATCCTCTGCGACGAGCTGGGCGTGACCTTTCAGGAGATCCCGATCGCACGCACCGTCCACAGTCACTTTGCCGACATTGGGCAGGACGAAGCCGTGCTCGACGTAACGTATGAAAACTGCCAGGCGCGCGTGCGCACGCTCGAGCTCATGGACCTCGCTAACCGCACGGGCGGCCTCGTCGTCGGCACCGGCGACCTGAGCGAGCTGGCCCTCGGCTGGGCCACCTACAACGGCGACCACATGAGCATGTACGGCGTGAACGCCGACGTACCGAAAACGCTTGTGCGCCATATCGTGCGCTATGCCGCCGACGCGACGGAAAACGCCGCCCTGCGCGCCGTGCTGCTCGACATTCTCGCAACGCCGGTCAGCCCCGAACTGCTGCCGGCGAAGGAAAACGGTGAGATCGCCCAGCGGACGGAATCGCTCGTCGGACCCTATGAACTGCACGATTTCTGCCTGTACTACGTGCTGCGCTTTGGCTTCGGCCCGGCAAAGATCTACCGGCTGGCGCGTCATGCGCTCGGTGACCGGTACCCGGATGACGTGCTGCTGCACTGGCTCAAAAATTTCTACCGCCGCTTCTTCGCCCAGCAGTTCAAGCGCAGCTGCCTGCCCGACGGACCGAAGATCGGCTCGGTCACGCTCAGTCCCCGCGGCGATTGGCGTATGCCCAGCGACGCCTGCGCTGCCGTATGGCAGGCAGGGCTCGACCAGTTGAGATAAGGAAAAGAACATACATATGCACAAAACCGGGAAAGCTTTGCTTTCCCGGTTTTGTGCTAGGAGAGATTAGGAAATTGAAAATAAGGAGATGCAAAGAGAGATAGCAAATAAAACAGAATAACAGAAAAAGGTTTTACAGAATAACAGAAAAAAGAAAGAAGGGAGTATTGGATCAGCCGAGGGTCTTGCCGCCGTCGCAGACAAAGTTCGCGCCGTTGACATAGGAAGCCTCATCGGACAGGAGGAAGCAGACGACGTTGGCCATCTCTTCCGCAGTGCTGGGACGGGTCATTGTGCCGTTTTTCAGCTCGTTTTTCTCGGTGTGCACACCCCTGGTGACTTCATACTGGCTCAGGATGGAGTCGAGCATATCGGTGTCCACCCAGCCGGGGGCATAGCAGTTGATACGCACGCCGTTGCCGCCATTTTCATTGGCCGCGTTCATGGTCATGCCCATGACAGCAAACTTGCTGGAACCATAGCCAATCTCCAGCTGGTAGCCGCGCATACCAGAGCAGGAGCACGTATTGACGATCGCGCCGCGGTGCTGCGCCTGCATAATCGGCAGGCAATACTTCATGGTCAGGAACGTGCCGAAGACGTTGATGCTGTAGACCTTCTTGAAGTCATCAAACGTGTAGTCCTCCACGCGCTCGCTCGGGCCCGGGATGCCGGCCATGTTGGCCAGAATATCCACCGTGCCGAACATCTCGTGGACCTTGGCAACGGCCGCTTTGACCTGCTCCTCGTCACTGACATCCACGGACATGGCATAGCAGTGGTCGGCACCGATCGCATCGACTGTTTTCTGCAGGGCACTGAGCCGGCGACCAAAGACAACAACCATTTTTGCGCCGTCTGCTGCCAGGCGTTTGGCCACGGCAGCGCCGATGCCACTGCCACCGCCGGTCACAATGGCAACTCTGCCCTGAAATCGTTCGCTCATAGATAAGCTCCTTTCATAGATCCTCAGATCACGATATATTTTCCGGACAATGCCTGGTTTTTTATTGGCGGGAGATCACTCGCTGAGCATGGTCTCCAGCTGCGCGGCAAAGCACAGGTGCGCACCGGTCTTGGCGCGGATCTCGTCGGGCATCACGCCGGGCGCAATCGCCGTAACCGTCAGGCAGCCGGGCTTGCAGTCGATGATGCACAGCTCCGTCACGATCGTATTCACACAGCCGGGCGCCGTAAGCGGCAGCGAGCAGTGCTCCACGATCTTCGCATCCCCGTTTTTCGTGCAGTGCTCCATGGCGATGATGACCTTTTTGGCGCCGCTGACAATATCCATCGCGCCGCCCATGCCGTTGAGCTTCTTGCCGGGGATCTTCCAGTTGGCAAGGTTGCAGTCCTCGTCGACCTGCAGTGCGCCGAGCACGGTCGCATCGAGGTGGCCGCCGCGCGCGATGGCAAACGCCATCGTACTGTCAAAACAGCAGGCGCCCGGGATGAGCGTAATGACTTCGCCGCTGGCGTTGCACAAATCCTTGTGTACAGTCTTCCAACTCCCCTTTTCGCCGGCGCAGCTGTCCAGCCAGGCAATCACACTCTCGCGCGTCGAGAAATCCCACGGGAAACCACCGGCTTCGCCCGCACCCACGCAGCCGTTTTCCGCGTGGAACAGCACTGTCATGCCCTCCGGCACATAGGTGCTCGCCAGTGTCGGAATACCAACACCGAGGTTGACCACATCGCCGTCGTGAAACATGGCGGCGACATTTCTGGCGATGAATTCACGCTTTCCCATCAGAACATCGCTCCTTCCTTGACAACGATATAGTCCACGAAGAAACCGGGCAGCTGCACGTCATCCGGATCAATCTCGCCAACCTCGACGAGCTGCTCGACCTCGAGGATGACCGTGTCGGCAGCCGTCGCCATCCAGGGGTTGAAGTTAGCCGCCGTGAGCTTGAAGACAGCGTTGCCCATTCGGTCGGCCTTATAGGCCTTGACGAGCGCGACGTTGCCGCGCAGCGGCTTTTCAAAGATATACTTCTTGCCATCGATGATCTTGGTCTCTTTGCCCTGCTCGACTTCGGTGCCAACGCCGGTGGGCGTGTAGAATCCGCCGAGACCGGAGCCTGCGGCGCGCAGACGCTCAGCCAGCGTGCCCTGCGGCACAAATTCCAGCTCGAGTTTGCCGTCATTGATGGCATTTTCGATCACCTTGTGGCTGCCGATAAAGCTGACGATGATCTTTTTGAGCTGACCGGTCTGATACAGCACCTCCGGCCCCTGAACGTAGTTCAGGCCGCCGTAGTGCATATCCTCGGACACGAGGGTCAGACCGTTGATATCTGGACGCTTTGCCAGCGCGTACAGCAGGTGCAGCGGTGCGCCCACGTTGCCGAAGCCGCCGAACAAAACGGTGTCATTCTTTTTGATTTGATCGATCGCTGTGTCGATATCTACAACTTTGTTTTTCATAGTTTTCGGGGAGGCCGCACAGGCCCCATACCTTTCTGTGACATTCGCAGAAGTTCGCGTAAGAGAGGCCCGGCCGGCATAGACGACCGGGCCAGAGAGATGCAAAGAGATAGGTAGCTATTATCAGAATCAGAATCAGAACCGGGGCATACCGGCCGGAACCGGTATGCTCCGAAAGGAAAGAATGGAATCGGGAATTACTCTGCCGCTTTGGCCGGCTCCGGCTGCTTCTTGCTCTTCTTCTGCATGATCGTGAGGATCAGGCTCATGACAAAGCCCAGCACAAGCATACCCAGCAGGCAGGCAAAAATGATCTTATAGGCTACGACCGCCTCATTGGCGTCGAGGATGGCACCGAAGATTGGATGCAGGGCCACATCAGGCAGGTTGAAGCCGACAAGGCTGGCAATGGAGATGGCCATGCCGTTGACGCTCTGATCGACACCGATCTCATCGAGCGCGGAAAACTGTACGCCCTTCATGGCCACGTCAACCAGCGCGAGAGCAAACATGAGGATCATGATGGGCACGAGCGCGCTGTTGGAAGCCGGCATCATCATGAAAATGATCATCAGAACAATGGCGACAACGAAGCCGATGACCATGAACTTCAGGCGGCCGATCTTGTCGCAGATCGCACCGGCGATGGGAGCGCCGACCAGACGGGTGCCGTAGTTTTTCAGGGTAGCGAGGCCGCCGGAGAAAGCAACGCTGACACCGAGCACGGTGGAGAAGTAAGGCGTCAGGTAGCTGCTGCCACAGTAGAAGCCGTACACGCCAAAGACCATCAGGCTGAACATCCAGACCTTGGGCATCTTGAATACACGGAAGATCTCCTTGGTGCTCGCGCGCTTTTCGTGCTCCGGCTTTTCCTTGTTTTCGGTATCAACGGCGTCGAGCTGCGCATGGTACAGGAACGCGACCAAAAGTGTCGAGACAACAGAGGACGCGATGTAGAAGATGTAGACAGCCTTCAGCGCATCGACGGAACCGCTGGTCACACGGGCGAACACCCACAGGGCACCAAAGTTGAAGAGCATACTGCCGATGCCGTTGAAGCCCTCAAACAGGCCGTAATACTTGCCCTGATCTTCCTTGGAACCGGCCATGGAAACGGCCTTGAACACCGGTGACCAGAAGGCCAGCGTGCTCGACAGGCCCATCAGGAAGAAGCACACGAGCGTCATCGTGTAGCTGCGGATGAACAGCAGCGCCATGACACTGAAGATCGCGTGCGCGACACCGGACAGGACCAGCATTTTCTTGGGCGGGAAGCGGTCGGCGATCCAGCCGCTGGGGACCGTGCTGATGATGGCTGCGACAATGTAAACGCTCAGCGTGATGCCGATCTGCGTATTGGTAAAGCCGGTCGCCGCAACGATTGCGTCATAGAAGATGTACTTGATATAAGGCAGCAGGTACATCGAGGAGTACAGGAAGGCGCACGCAAGGACGCCCACCATACCTTTCCACTTCTTCATGGGGTAAATCCTCTCTTTCAAATAAAACTTATCATTTCCCGGGAGGCCCCGGAGGGGAAATTTACTTTCTCACACCGTTGCGAATGTCATGGACAGCGTCAAAGTTGCCGTTGACATAGTTCATGGCGTTTTCCATGGAATACTTGCGCACCAGATAGTCCGAGGTATCGGACCAGTAGCCGCTGTGCGGATTGATGATGAGGTTCTTGCGCGGAGGATCCTCGATGAGCACGCACTTGCTCAGATCCGGGTCTTCCGACTCGAGCATATCAATGCCGGCACCGCGAATAATGCCCTCATCCAGAGCCCACTTGAGCGCAGCCTCTTCGACCATCTCGCCGCGGCCCTCGTTGATGAAGATCGGGTGCTTCTTCATCTTTGCAAAGGTCTCTTTGGTGAAGAAATACTTGTTGTCGGCCGTAAGATTCATGTGCACGGAGATAACGTCGCCCTCTGCAAGCGCGGTGTCCAGATCGACGAGTTCCACGCCCTGCTCCTTGGCGATCTCAGGCGGCAGGAACGGATCATAGGCAATGACCTTCATGCCCAGGCCCTTGCCGGCGATGCGGCCGACGTGCTGGCCGATACGGCCGAAACCGATGATGGCCATGGTCTGTCCCTCAACACGCTGCATACCCGGGAACAGGCTGTAATCCCAGATCTTATCCTCCTGGATCGCGCGGTTGTAGTTGATGGTGTTGCGCTGCAGACACATCATGGAAGCGATGGCGTTCTCGGCCGTCTCCTGTGTGCAGTAGTCACGGATGGAAACAACGGCAACACCCTTCTTGGCGGCGTACTCGAGGTTGGCGGCATTGTAGCCAGTGGACTGGAAGGAAATCACCTTGCAGTGATCCATGGCATCAAGGAGTTCTTCCTGGAAGTCGACATAGCTGTTGATAATGATGTCGGCGTCCTTGATGTCCGCGATGAACTTCTGGTTCTTCTCAGAGGTGATCGGCTGTGCCGGATCATACTCGGAAATGATGTGCGTAACACCTTCCGGCAGGAAGCTGTCATCGACAGAATGGTCCTGTCCCATGGTTGCAGGGGTCTCTGCGTAAACTAGTTTCATTTTCGTTTCCCTTTCCCTTTCTGTTTGCACGATTTTCTTTACTTTATTTCTTCCGGTTTTGCGTCCGGGTTTGCGAAAAAGATCTCACAACGCTGCTTGTCTGCCTCCGTAGGTTTGCCTGCAAGCGTCATGACGAAAAACACGACGCCCGATGACAGCAGGCCGGGCCAGAGCGCGTCGATCGTAAAGATGCCGCCCCAGCCAAAGCCATCGCCAACCAGCCAGAGGAGCACCACCGCCAGCGACACGATCATACTGACAGAGGAGACTTTCGCTGTCGGCTTTTTCCAGAACACTCCGAATACCGTTGGGAAAAACAGCGCCGAGGCCTGGAACGTGAAGGCGAGCAGCAGCAGCTCGATGATGTCATACTTCCACCAGGCAAGCAGTGCACCGACAACGCCGACAAGCAGCGAGCTGATGATGCCGAGCACCATGACGCTGCGATCCGGGGCGTCCGGTTTGATGCGCTCTTTATAAATGTCCACACTGATGTTGGCCGAACAGCAGTTGATGCACACGACGCCTGTCGACATGATCGCGGCGAACACGCCAACCAGCACGAGACCGGAAATGCCGACCGGGAAGAACTTTGCCACAAGGGCAGCATAGGCACTGCTGCCTTCAGGGAGCTCCGGCAGCAAGACCTTGGCAGCCATGCCCATGATGGTGGCACCAATTGCGATGAAGAACACGCCGAGGCCCGCCCAGAGGGCGCCGTCGCGGGCGACCCGTTCGTTTTTGGCAGCAAAGCATCGGGTGTAGCTGTCCATGCTGGTGAAAAACGAGAACACAGAACTCACACCGAGCGCAAGGATTGTCGGCCAGCCGCGGCGGCCGATGTCAAACCACTCGGGGGGAAGCGTCTGCAGCTGACTGAATCCGCCCATTGCCTTGGCAGACAGCGGAATTCCCAGGACAACTGTACCCAGAACAATGAGAATGAACTGGATCCAGGTCGTATATTTAATTGCCATCAGACCTCCGATGGCGGAATATGCAATGGTAATAACGGTACTGATGATAAAGCAGGTCGATGCGCTCCAGCCCGTGATCGTCGTCAGCATACTGCCCATGGCAACGAGCTGGCTGGCCAGGAAGCCGACGTTCGCAAGAAAGCAGCAAATAATCACGATATCGCTCGAGACGCGGTCATACCGGCTCATGATCAGGCCGGGGTAAGTAATGTTTTTGAGCTTGTCGCCCAGTGTTTTTGTCACCTTGGAGAATGTGAGGCCAAAGACCACACATCCAACCGCCAGGATCGTTACGTACCAACCGCCGGTAACGCCAAGATTATAAGCATCCGTGGATGTGCCCACGATGGAAGAACCGCCGATCCAGGACGACAACCACATAGCTGCCAGAGAGAACGTACCCATGGACTTGCCGGCGACAAAAAAGTCCTCACTGGTCTTGTTGCGGCGATAAGCGATGATACCCATGACCGCCATGACCGCAAAGTAGACGACAATGATAATTGCGTCAACAACTCTGACATTTCCCATAATTCTATTTTCCTCTCTCCTACCGCCTCGCACTTCGGTACCGGCGGGTATTTGCCCGCCGATGCCGATGTGTTGAGACAATTTACGCCTGTGCCTTGGCTGCTTCCACACCACGGTCGAAGCAGAGAGCGTTCTTCGGGTTGACCTTTCCCTTCTTGGCAAAGAAGTAGTCGATTGCGCCACGCATATACGTCACGTCAAAATCAGGAGAAGCGTAGGACAGTGCGCCAAGCATCACAATGTTTGTGCCGCGGGCGTTGCCGAGCTCATTGGCGATGTCCGTTGCAGGAACCTTGATGACCTGAATATCCTCGCGGTACACTCTGTCTTTGCGGGCCAGGCTGCTGTTGACGAGCAGAATGCCGCCCGGACGAACCTGGCTCTCAAACTTGTCGATCGCCGCGTCGTTGAGCGTGTAAAGGATGTCCAGCTGATGGCAGTAGGGGCTGGGGATCTCCTCTTCGCTGATCTTGATGTTGCAGTTGGCGGTGCCACCGCGCATCTCGGAACCGTAAGACGGATACCAAGTGACGTTTTTCCCGTCTTCCATGCCGGCGTCTGCAAGGATCATGCCGGCTACGAGGACGCCCTGTCCGCCGAATCCGGAACAAATAATTTCAGTCATTATGCTTCTCCTCCCTTATCAACAAACTCGCCCAGCGGATAGAAGGCTTCCTGCTGCTCTTTCATGAATTCGAGCGCATCGGCAGGCTGCTTGTTCCAGTTGGTCGGGCACGGGCTAAGCACTTCGACCAGGCAGAAACCCTCGCCGTTCATCTGCTTCTGGAGTGCCTTTTTGATCATCTTGCCGGTCTTGATGACCTGAGCCGGGCTGTCCACGCTGCCGCGGGCCAGATAAGCGATATCAAAGCTGCTGAGCGTCTTGGTCACGTCAAAGGGGTGGCCGTTCTTTTCCACGTCTCTGCCCTTGGGGGAGGAAGTGGTCTTCATGTTCGGCAGGGAGGTCGGGGACATCTGGCCGCCAGTCATACCGAAAACGCTGTTGTTGACGACGAGCGCCAGGATGTTCTCATTACGCAGCGCGCAGTGAATGGTGCTCTCCATGCCAATGCTGTAGGCGGAGCCGTCGCCCGGGTGCGCGATGACGATCGCGTCGGGGCGGGTGCGCTTGGCGCCGGCAGCCGTGATGATCGGGCGGCCATGGGCTGCGCCGATGGTGTTAAACTTCAAGACGTTCTGCGCAAACTCACCGCAGGCCACATCCTCGACCATAATGATATTTTCTTCAATCCCCAGGTCTCTGGCAGCTTCCGCGACCAGACGGGCCACGATGCCATGGCCGCAGCCCGGGCACCAGCCCACATGGGCGTCCATATTGATTCCGTTCGGTACACTCAGTTTCATTGTCTGTCCCTCCTCAGTACTTCTTCAGCATCTCTTGGACGCGCTCGAGAATGACATCCTCAGACGGGACATTTGCGAACTCGCCGTAGCTTTCCACCGGATGCTTGTTGCCGCAGGCCAGAACCACGTCGTCGCACATCTGGCCCAGAATGCTCATCTCGACCACCAGGAAGCCCTTGACCTGATCGCCCAGCGCATCAAACGCTTTCTTCGGGTACGGCCAGAGCGTGATCGGACGGATGAGGCCGAGCTTGATACCCTGTGCACGCGCCTTTTTCACCGCCGCCTTGCAGACACGGGAGCTGATGCCGTATGCCACGAGCACGATCTCGGCGTCGTCGGTCTGGACGTTCTCCCAGCGCTGCTCATTGGCCTCGATCGTCGCGTACTTCTCCTTAAGATAATCCATGTAGGCGTCGGCGCCGATGGTGTAGTAAGTGTTCCAGATGACCTTCTGGTCTTCGCCAGCCTTGCGGGGACGGATGGCCCAGTCATACGTGTTGATGTCGTGCTCGCGCATCTCGGGCAGCTCGACGGGCTCGACCATCTGGCCAATGGCAGCGTCGGAGCCGATCAGGACGGGATGACGATACTTCTCTGCCAGATCGAAGGCCAGATAGGCCAGATCGGCGTTCTCCTGCACGCTCGACGGTGCAAGAACAATGGTGCGGTAGTCGCCGTGGCCGCCGCCGCGGGTCAGCTGCCAGTAGTCACCCTGACCCTGGAAGATGTCGCCCAGACCGGAACCGATACGCATGACGTCCGCAATGACCGCCGGGATGTCGTTACCGCAAAGGTAAGAAATGCCCTCCTGCTTCAGAGAGAAGCCGGGGCCGGCAGAAGTTGTCAGCGCACGTGCGCCGCAGCAGGCCGCACCGAAGAGCATGTTGATGCCGGCAAGCTCAGATTCCGTCTGGATGAACTGACCACCGACCTGCTCCATGCGCCAGGACATATACTCCAGAATCTCCGTCTGCGGGGTGATGGGGTAGCCGCTGAAGAAACGGCATCCAGCGCGAAGACAGGACTCTGCAAAGGCCTCATTGCCTTTCATCAATACTTTAGCCATTGTTTTGTCACTTCCCTCTCATTTCAAAATTTCGATCGCGTAGTCAGGGCACATTCTGTAGCAGCTGCCGCAAGTGATGCACTTTTCTTCATCGACCTTCACGGTTTCATAACCCTGCTCGCCAAGCTCACCGGACGGAGAGAGCGCCTTGACCGGACACACGCTCACGCACAGGTAGCAGCCCTTACACCGCTTGGTGTTCAATTTGATTTTTTCCATCGCTGGATCAACCCTCCTGCATGATTTGTCTTACCGACACACGACCCCACCTCTGGACCCTGTATGTCTGGCAATTTTATTTTTCAGAACAGCGTTCTGTTAACTAGAACAAAGAAATGCAGGCGCGGGAGCCTGCTTTTCTTCTGCATCTATCTTGTCGACTGTGGAATGAAAAAGTCAAAACAGCAGGTGTTCTTTATTGCAGAACGCTGTTCTGAATTATGCACAAAGAAAAATAGAGTGCAACTATCCTCTGGTTTCAGATTAGCACTGATTTCGGGATCCGTCAATTCGGACTATATCACAAAATTCCAGCTGGAAATTGTTTATTTCGACAAATCGCTTTCGATCTTACGGACGTGACGGCGCAGGATTTCAACATATTTCATAACATAGGCCTCCCCCATACGCGGTGATGGGCCGCTGATGCTGATGGCGCCCTGCAGTTCACCTCGCACCACGATCGGTACGGCTACGCAGCTGATACCCATGCAGTATTCCATATAATCGCGTGCATAGCCGCGCTCACGAATACGGGCAATCTCCTCACGCAACGCGTCCGGTTCCGTAATGGTATACTCCGTAAACTTCTCCATCGGCATGGCTATATACTCTTCCACAAAGCTGTCGGGCATACACGCAAGCATAGCCTTACCGCAACTGGTACAATAGAGTGGATCCATGTTGTTGCGCACAAAACTGACGACAGCGGGGTTGCGGTCGCTCGGCGGTATGGCCGCATCCAAATAGAAGACAGAGGTGCCCAGCAAAGTAGTCAGATAGACTGTCTCGCCCACTTCCGTAGCAATCTCCTGGATGTGATAGTTTGCCAGTTTATAAAAGCCAAAGCGATCCCCCACAGCACCGCCCAGCCGTGCCGCACCGATGCCCAGCTCATATTTTCCGGTCTCCTTGACCTGGGTCAGATACTCCATAGCTGTGAGCGTTGTAAGAATGTCATATACATTGCTCTTATACAGACCCAGCATCTCGCTGATCTCTGTCACCCCCAGGGGCTGCTTCTTGATGAAACAATTGAGCACATCCAAGGCTTTCTTCACACTTTTTACTTTGATCTCGGGTTCTTTTTCACGGTTGTCTTTCATGGTTCCTCCTGTATTCTACGGGGACAGTCGCACACACCGGGGCCGCAGCCCGGCGGTTGCAGAAATTGTCCGTTCCGTCCACCGTTATCCATCATTAGCAGATGTTTTGCCGATTGTCAAGAAGAATTCCTTCGATCGCGATGCATACCCGCGCTTCCGACAACATCGTTCAAAAAAACTTTACACTCTCTCACTTGACCTAAAGTCAGCTTTAGGTAGTAAAATGACAACAAGCTGAAAACAGCAGCAAATATGGAGGTAAGCGATATGCGTTCTCTCATCCTTTACTACACCTACCACGGCAACACGCAGCGCATCGCCGAGCGCATCCACGCGGCCATCGGCGGCGACATTGCGCGCATCGACACCGTCGCGCCCTACACCGGCGACTATGACGACGTGGTCGCGCAGGGCGAGCGCGAGGTCAAGCGGGGCTACCTGCCGCCGCTCAAGCCGATGGACATCGACCTAGACCGCTATGACACGGTCGTGCTCGGCACGCCCGTCTGGTGGTATACCTGCTCCCCTGCCATGCGTGCCTTTCTGACTGCGCATGACCTCAGCGGCAAGACCGTCTACCCCTTTGCCACGAATGGCGGCTGGCTCGGCCGCTCGATCCGGGACATGCGGGCACTGTGCCCGGGCGCGGTGTTCCGGCCGGGGCTGGACGTGCACTTTGACGACACAACGCAGCGCACGCCGGACGCTGACATCGACCGCTGGATCGCGGCCATTCACGACTGAGGGGGATCTTTGCGGGTTCTGAATCCCCGCCGCGCGCAAAGCGCTGCTATTTGCTTGTATTTTCTCCAAAAATGTGCTATCTTTTTGGTAAGCGGCCGCCGAGCGTCACCGTGCGCACTGCGCCGCCGACAGAAAGGAAGGGGCGAGATGGAGTCGAAAATGCTTGAAGCGCTGCGCCGCTACATTCAGGACTACGGTTGGAATTGGGGCATCGTACACAGCCTCATCAACCGCAAATTCGGCACGGACTACACACTCGAGGAGCTGCAGCACTTCTATATACGCCACGCCTGGCCGCAGCCGGGCAAAGCGCGCACCGTTTTCAAATGAGCCCATGGTCAAAGCACCCGGCTCGCGGCTTTCGCCGCGAGCCGGGTGCTTTTCATCGCTGCAGCTCCCCGGGCTGCACCCTGCCGAGCCGCTCCAGGCGTCGTATGATCGCGGTGCGGGAGCGCTGAAAATGTGCCTTGAGTTCCCCCACATCGCTGCCCGCGTCATACATCTGCAGCAGGACGCTGTCGTCCGCCTCTGTCCACGGCTTACCCGCATTGGTCGGTGACGGACGCTTTCGCCCGCCGGCTGTGTGCTGCAGCACACAGTGCAGGGCGCGGATGATCTCCGGCCGGTTGCAGACACTGTCAGACGGCAGGCACTCCCCCGTCAGCGGATCGACACCGTCCGCAAGCTCCGCCAGCAGTGCCCTCGCGTGTTCCAGTTCCATTCCTCCGCTCCTTTCTCCGCCGCGCAGCACGGCGGTCAAATATCCAGCTCCTCACAAAGCCGGTTTTTCTTCTGTGATTTCATCCTATCGCATCGCGAGTCCCATAAACAGGACTGTGCGGAGAATTGTCCGGCATTCGTGAAAAATCTGGGCGGCAGGCAAGGCATACAAGACGCCGGACGCTGCGATGCAGCGTCCGGCGTGATGATTTGTTGACACTTTTTGTTGACACTCCGGCGGTTTCAAAACAACGGGGAAAAGAAAAAATCCTGCGTCCTTACGGATGCAGGATTTTTCGTAGTGGAGATAAGCGGGATCGAACCGCTGACCTCTTGAATGCCATTCAAGCGCTCTCCCGAGTTATCGGTTAAGCACCCCCACGAGCATCAGGGGTCATATCTCCATCAAATTCCTACAGCACACTTTCTGTGACTATTTTAGCGTGTTTCGGAATTTCTGTCAATTAGAGAGGCTGAATGAGCGCACTGTCAGACAGCGCTCTTTTCATGAAACAATGTTCTGTGCTTCATACTCAACTTCCGTTTCCAAGCCAAGTTCGAACTGTGCGAAGCTCATGTTAAACTCGATGTGCAGGCGGTAATCGGAGTACACATCCACTCTCTTGATGATGTATCCTGCGATCATCTTCTTCACATCCATGTCGCTGCCATCGAACATCTCGGACCATTCCATGATGCGGCGGTAATCCGCCTTGATGGCTTCGACGCGCTGATTACTTTTCTCGACTTCCTCGTTGAGCTCCGTCAGTTGGGCATTGGCATCCAGCATCCTGGTACGGGCATTGTTGACCAGCTCTGACAGGATATCCATTGGAAACGCACTTTCGCCCTGTACGGCTTTGATAACCTCCAGCTTCAGGGATTCATATTCCTTCGTTGCCTTGGCGGATTCCGCTTTGGCGTCCGAAAGGCGTTTCTTGAGGCTGACCATAGCGCTGCGGTGGGTGCGGGAAATGATCTCGTTTTCCTCTACAGAACGCATTCGGTCGAATACCTGATGGAGAATGTCGGTGACCATCTTGTCCAAAATGTACATGGTGTAGCCGGTCTGTCCGTCACAGTTACTGCGCTTGCGGGTCTTGTTGTAGCACACGTAGCGGATGCGCTTGCGGCCAACTTTTTCGCCGGCAGCATTGACTCGAGTCGTTCCATTGGTAGTCAGTGTTAGGCGGCCTCCGCAATGTCCGCAGAACACATTGCCGGATAGCAGGGACTGCCCTCTGGTATTGCGGGGCATGGTACGCAGCGCATTACACTCATTGGCGCGCTCGGCCATGAGCTTCTGCGCCAGTCCAAAGTTCTCCGGTGAGATGATCTGCAAATCAGGAAATACTTCAGACTGCGTACAGCCACTCCGAAGCACACCGGTGTACATGATGTTGTGCAGGATGTGGCCAACGGTGGCTTCGTGCCAGTTTTTTCCGTCGCGGGTCTTGATGCCCATCTCAGACAGGAAGTTGGCGATTTTGAATCTGCCGTAGCCGGAGCCGACGCACAGGTCGAACATCATGCGCACGACTTTTGCCTCATCGGGATTGATCTCCAGCTTGAAAACCTCATGCTTGCGCTTGTTGTATGTGCCGCTGGGTACCAGGTCATAGCCATAAGGGGCGGAACCGCCGCGGAAGCGGCCTTCCTCCACCATCTGCCCGAGGGCGGCCTTGGTACGCATGGAGGTTTTCTGGCTCTCACCGTCTGCCTGCCAGAAGCGGATGTAGTTGGTGAGGCGGTCAACATGCGTATCGATTCGCTGTTCACCTTCATTGACGCTCCAGACCTGAATACCGTGGTTGATGAGCCACTCGACCACGAAGGGCGTTTCTTCAGCTCGCCTGCCAATACGGTCGAACATGAACACCAGCAGAATGTCGAATTTGCCCTGTTCGGCATATTCCTTGATGAGCTGGATCTTGTCACGGTCATTGGCGCTAACTTTGAATCCTGATACGCCGTTTTCCTGTTCCTCGTACACGATGGTCCAGCCCATCCGCTCTGCGAACTCACGGCAGGCTTTTCTCTGCACGGGGATGTCAGCTTGATTCTGGTCATCGTGATCGACCTGCTTGGTGGTGGAGACGCGGTACAGGCAGCACACTCTGTTTTGGATGCTGGGTATATTTTGATAAGAACAACAAACTCTTTCAGCCATAATGTATCCTTCCTCTCAATGAACGATTTAGAAATGTGAGAGGTTCAGATACACCTTTCCATGTATTCACTTTTCAAAGTACATGGCATTCCGCCACCTTGATTATCTCACATTTCAGGTTGAATAGCTATCAAAACCTTGAAATATAAGCAACAAAGAAACGGCCTCCGATCCGGTAAAATCGCACTTGGGCAGCTTGGGTGGAAGCTTGGGTGGCACCACCTAAGCTGCACATCTCTGATAAACTAAAATCTTGGTGGAGGATTTTTATCAAATCACACGGTTATGGAAAACAGGCCGCAGCGGTAAACTGCGGCCTGTCACCATGTTTATTTAATTCCAGTTGTCTGTGTGCTGCTGGCGCTCCAGATATTCCTTCGATTCTTGCTCATCGGCAGGCCGCACTCTCTTTTTGCCGCAGTCCGGGCATTGGTCACATCCAGTTTCCGCTTCGAAGGTATAGTGGCAAGCGTCACAGGTGTAGATTTTCTTGCTCATTGCTCGTCCTCCGCTGCTTTCTGAGGGGATACTGTTCTCTCGGTCCAGGCAGGGTTTTTCAGCAGTTTCTGCTCAATCAGCAGAAGTTCCTGCGTTGCATAACTGAATGCGATTCGATCCTGCTCTCGGAGAACATATTGATTTTGCATCGTCTCATATGCTCTCTGCACATCTGCGTTGTCTTTGGCAGATTGGAAGAATGTAAACTCCGAGGGGGCTACACCGGGGATGCCGTCCAAGCGGCCAGCTTCTTCCTCCAGCCGGATATCCAGCAGATGCTCCATTTGAACAGGATCCGCCATTAAAAGTTCGATTTTGGGGTTGTGCGATAATACAGCCAAATCATATATGTGCTTGGCCGCCTCAAAGGCTCGATGCTCAACAGAGGACTTCCTCACATAGGCTTCCGCTGCAAACAGCTTATCAACGAAGATACGCTCCATGGTAATCGTCTGGATGTTGAAGGGACTTACTTCGTAGACTGTTTCCAATATTCGCCGTTGCCCCTCAGTGGCCAGATCATAGAGCATAGCGGACACCTCCAGGGTATCGACCGGCTCACTGATTGTGAAGGATGTGGCCTCGATTTTCAGCTTACCGAAGCGCTGCAGCGCGTCATTACTGTCATAGGCCGTTGCGGGGTCGTAGGTATATACGGAAATAACCTCCGAGCGATTAGTGCGTCCTTGCTCAGGATCTCTCGGGAGTGACACATATTTTTTAGTCGCCCTTTCCAGCCGCTTGACGCTCTGGCTTCGGCTGCAGCCCCTGGTATCAACTGAAAGGTCGATATCTTCTGAAAAGCGGTTGGTTGTCTTTAATGCCTTGTACAGCGCTGTGCCGCCTTTGAAGTAGGCCAGCAAACCATCTTTTTGCATTTCAGCCAGTTCACTCAAAATCAGGACAACATAATAGTCCTTCTCCAGCACATCGGTGCGGTAGCCTGTTCTTGAATGAATGTCCTCCAGCAGAACGCCAAATGCGTCCCTGTCCAAATGTAGTTTCATATCATCTCTCCTGCACTTGCCGTGCTTGCCAGATGAAGCACAGTCGTTTTATTGTAAAAGTCATTTGCGAAAGCCAGCAGGGTTCCGTATTCAAGCCGTTTTCCTTTAATGTGGCGTGCGATGATCTCATAAGGATGGGCATCATCTACCGGGGCTTTGTCCAGAAGTTCAAGAACATCTAACACCTGCAGATAAGATTTGTTCTCCGCAGTCACAGCAGTCTTGGGAGGGCGAATCGTCACGCCAAGTTTTCTATCTGCTCTCGCGCACTCTTTCGCCACATTCGTGGCAAGAATACGCTGCCGAGGCATTTGAGAGGTAAGCCCCAACTGATGCATGACGGTAAAGCCGGTTTCATAGCCGATATTGGGCAGAAGATATTTGTCTGCGATGAGCTGCTCCTTATTGATACCGACTTCTCCAAACGGCGTCACGGATGTCCGGTAATAGATGCCCTTTTGATAGCATCTCAATTCAGGAAGGATAGCGCCATCCATAATTCGCTTGAACGCAACAGCAGTAGCTGCAGAGGCTTCTTTACCATCAAGCTGATAGGCTGTTCCAAGCTGTTGCGCAACACGGTTCGTATAAACAGGTGTGCCGACAGTCTCTTTTTTGAGAATATCACAAGTAAAATCAACATAAGTCGCGCGCATTCTGACCGCCTCCTTGATATATTATATTCAGAATTACGATTTTAATTCCGATAAAATTATATCACCTCTGTTGGCGACAGTCAAGAGTCTTGCGACAGCTGTTTTTTACTGTGCCTCTATGCAGGTTGTTCCTCTCCGCACAGCCCGTTTTTTCGGATATATGCGTCCAGCAGGGTGTTGCGTACCAGAGCAGAGAGGGTCGGATTGGCCTCCTGAGCAAAACTGACTGTTACCTTATGACCCTCAATGGTCATCTGGATCTGCCTGGTGTTTTTCTTCTCTGTGCTCTGATTTACCACAGTTGCTTCCTCGCTTTCTTTTATTGTCAAGTAGTAGATCCTTGATCCCAATGCTGATCTCCAAGGCGGTATTCACTTCCCGCATCTTATCTTTTCCTACAGTTCCCGCATATCCAAGCAAACGCCGCTTATCTAATGTTCGGAGCTGTTCCAGCATAATCGTTGATTCGTTGTGCAATCCACATTGCCTTCCGTTCAGGTTCACATGGGTCGGCAGTCGGTGATGCTTTATGCGGCTGGTGATCGCCGCTACGATGACTGTGGGACTATGGCGATTACCTATGTCGTTCTGAATAGACGATGGCGTTGGGATCTTTCTTATTGAGAGCATAGATGCTCTTTCGATTAAACATATTGGTCCTCCGTTTTTCGAGATTTTGTGGTGAAGAAAATCTCGAAAACGGAGGGCCACGGCAGCGTGGCAAAGGAGTCCCAAAATGCAAAAAAGCTCCCGGAGCGCAATGGCTCCGGGAGCAGGACGCAATATTAGAATGATGGGCTGTCTGCGACGCAGGAGGGCCGTACAGATCCGTACACGAGGGGCGCAAACCGGCCTTGTGGTGACCAACGGCGTAATATCGTCTTCTGCACAGCAAAAAAATCACCCGCCCGCATCATCTATTGAACATATATACCACCTACTATGTCATTAGTTTACACCTCATTTGATTATCCTTGTAGAACTCATCAGTATGGTATATGGTAATCAAATGATGTGTACTTTGTGGTGATATACTATGCAATTCCGGCGTATTACCCAGAGTTAGAACTGCAAATTGTTTTTCTCTCAGGTTTCAATGCAAATCACCTCTGTAAAGCAAAATCCCGCAAGGCATGGATTATACACCGATGCCTTGCGGTTTCTCTGTACTTACAAATATGTTATTTCAGCGAATGGTCACTCACGGGTCAGCCGACGAATATTGCCGATGATGAGCATTAAGTCATCGTCATTCAGCTTTCGCAATTCTTCAATGGCCGTTTGCAGGAGTGCGGGATTTTCTTCGGATTCATCGAAGAATTGGCTTGGTGCAATATCAAAATAGTTGCAGATTTGAAGAAACTCTGCCATAGGCGGCAACGATTTGCCAGAGGATATGTTATAAACATAGCTTCTGCTATGCCCGAGATCATAACTCATTTGATATTCAGAGACACCCTTTTTTAATCTCAGCTGAGTAATTCGATCACGCACGAATTGTGTGTCCATATGATATTCACCACCTATCTATAATTATTTTAGGTGATGGCCGAAGAAAAATGACCCACGATTTTACGCCGTTTACCTTTAAGGCATACAGGGGTTTATGCTATAATACAGAAAATTATGTTTTTTGCTCTGCGGTTCAAGTCATTTATCAAATTGTGTTTGTTTATAGCGTATCAAAAATGTTTTAACCCGCATTGCATTGCAACAAAAAAACGAGTGCCACGGGCACTCGTTCAGGCGTCGCTTCTTTTCGTAAAGTATCTAACTTGAGGATAGCTCACATGTTGCTTTCGACTCCGACTATCAGCCAACATCTACATGAGGATAGAAATTGCAGCAGCTTCTTAAAAATCCATATTGATTTTTCTGTCCGACGTGCTATAATCGGTATATACCGAAAACGAAGGGGGGGGGGCGTATCCATGCCAAGACCGCCACGGTGCCGTCGGATTTGCGGCGCACCACAAGTTGATACCTTCTGCCCCAACGGGTGCGAGGATGCCGAGCCGATCCTGCTGACGCTGGACGAGTACGAGGTCATTCGGCTGGTTGACCTGGAGCAGCAAACCCACGAGCAGTGTGCCGCTCAAATGGACATTTCCCGCTCTACCGTGCAGGAGATTTACGAAAGCGCACGGAGCAAGATCGCAGCGTGTCTTGTCCACGGGAAACCGCTGCACATCACCGGGGGAAACTACCGCATCTGCGGAGGACAGGAGGCAGCTCACTGCGGCCGTTGCTGCCGGATGCAGAGAGCCAACATGGAAAAATCAGGCAAAACTTGCAAAGGAGGTTCTATTATGAAAATTGCAGTTGCCTATGAAAACGGTCAAATCTTTCAGCACTTCGGTCACACCGAGCAGTTCAAGCTTTATGAAGCTGTGGACGGCAAAATCACTCATGCGAAAGTCGTTGACACCAACGGCAGTGGTCACGGCGCACTGGCAGGCTTCCTAATACAGCACGGTGTGGACACTTTGGTTTGCGGAGGCATCGGCGGCGGTGCGCAGGCAGCACTCGCCGAAGCGGGCATCAAGCTCTACGGCGGTGTCAGCGGGGACGCTGACGCGGCGGTGAGCGCATTGCTCAACGGAAGTTTGGGCTACGATCCCAATGTTCACTGTGACCACCATGACCATGAGCACGGCGAGGCTGGTCACTCCTGCGGTAACCACGGCTGCGGCAAGCATAGCTGCCATTGATATGGAACGCACACTGACACAACTTCCGTTCTGGTCATCCTTGACCGAACGCGAAATGGACACAC
>ERZ833608.596-NODE-596-length-29109-cov-5.831280_pt1 | contig 29109 bp, 23 predicted proteins | sample MGYA00519694_ERZ833608 | MGnify/ENA primary metagenome ERZ833608 (study PRJEB31850, sample SAMEA3708742) | human gut metagenome | biome: human gut; feature: human-associated habitat; material: faeces | place: China | collected 2014 ... | reverse complement strand
CACCACGTACCATCTTACGAAGCAATGGACATGCACGATACTTGCTGTCGCCTGTCTCGTTATAGAGTACATCCATAATAGCAAGACAGATATCAAGGCCAACGAAATCACCTAATTCAAGAGGTCCCATTGGATGATTTGCACCAAGTTTCATAGCTGAATCGATACCAGCGATATCTGACACACCTTCCATCTTGATAAATGCAGCTTCATTGATCATTGGGATCAGGATTCTGTTTACAACAAATCCGGCAGCTTCATTTACCTGTACAGGTGTCTTACCGATCTCTTCTGAGATCTTAACGATCTTATCAACAGTCTCTGCCGGTGTGTTAACACCTGCGATAACTTCGATAAGCTTCATTCTGTCAGCTGGATTGAAGAAGTGCATACCGATCATAGGACGGGTAAGACCATTTCCAATCTCAGTGATGGAAAGTGAAGATGTATTTGATGCAAATACACACTCTGGCTTGCAGATCTTGTCAAGCTCAGAAAATGTTGTCTTCTTAACTTCCATATTCTCGAAAGCAGCCTCTACGATAAGGTCACAATCTGCGCATAAGTCTTCCTTAAGACCTGGAGTGATGCTGGCAAGAATACCATCAACCTTCTCCTGTGTCATCTTTCCTTTTTCAACAAGTCTGGCATAACCTTTAGCGATCTTGTCCTTACCGCCTTCAGCCCATTCCTGCTTAATGTCGCAAAGTGCTACTTCATATCCATCAACCTGAGCGAATGCCTTAGCAATTCCCTGACCCATGGTTCCTGCACCAATAACGCCAACTTTCATTTTAATATCCTCCTAAAAATTATTTTTAAGCAAACATGAGAAATTCATATACGTTTCGTTTGACATGCTCACTTTGGTATATCAAACATTTAGGATGGTTGATTTCGATTTCAAAATAACCACCCTAAACATCAATATCAAGATTGTTGATTTATTTATTCTGGAAAGGAACAACCTTTAATTTCTTTTCCTTATCTTTCTCAAGGAAGTTGCCCATTCCTGCCTTCTGATCCTCTGTCTCGAAGCAATCGCCGAATAATTTCTCTTCTACAACGATTGCCTGATCCATATCAACCTGTAATCCATCATTGATTGCTTTCTTACAGTTACGAACTGCAATCGGAGCATTTGCTGCGATGATAGAAGCCATCTTCTTAGCTGCCGGTAATAACTCCTCTAATGGATACACAGCATTTACAAGACCGATTCTGTATGCCTCATCAGCCTTAATATTTCTTGCTGTGTAGATCATCTGCTTTGCCATACCAGCACCTACCAGACGAGCGAGTCTCTGTGTTCCACCAAATCCAGGTGTAATACCAAGACCTACCTCTGGCTGACCGAATACTGCATTCTCAGAACAGATACGGATATCACAGCTCATAGAAATCTCACAGCCACCGCCAAGTGCAAATCCGTTGATTGCAGCGATTACCGGGATTGGGAATGTCTCAATCTTACGGAATACATCATTTCCCTTCTTACCGAATGCTTCGCCCTCAGCCTTTGTAAGCGTAGACATCTCTCCGATATCAGCACCTGCAACAAATGACTTCTCGCCAGCACCTGTAAGAACTACGGCTCTTGTTGTATTCAGATCAATCGCATCGAATGTAGCCTCAAGCTCATCCAACACCTGACTATTCAACGCATTCAAAGCCTTTGGTCTGTTGATTGTAACAACACCTACAAAGCCTTCCTGCTCATAAGTAATAAATTCCATCTTAATCTCCTTAAACTCTATCCATGTATGTTACGCGGCTCAATTAGTCCTCAATCTTAACGATTGTAGAGCAGCCCATACCACCACCGATACACAGTGTAGCAAGACCTGTCTTAGCACCTCTTGCCTGCATCTCATGAAGCAATGTAACAAGGATACGGCATCCAGAAGCTCCAACCGGGTGACCAAGTGCGATTGCACCACCGTTTGGATTGAGCTGCTTCTCTGTATCAATACCAAGATCCTTACCAACTGCTACTGACTGTGCAGCGAATGCCTCGTTTGCCTCGATGATATCGAAGTCTTCGATCTTCATGCCTGTCTTAGCCATAACCTTCTTTGTAGAAGCAACAGGTCCGATACCCATGATAGAAGGATCAACACCTGCAAGTGCGCCTGCAACGAATGTAGCCATAGGCTTAACACCAAGCTCCTTAGCCTTCTCCTCAGACATAACAACGATTGCTGCTGCACCATCGTTGATACCAGAAGCATTACCAGCTGTAACGAATCCGCCTGGGTTGATTGTACGAAGCTTAGCCAGAGTCTCAACAGTTGTTCCAGGACGAGGACCCTCATCCTTCTTGAACTCGATCGTCTCTTTCTTCTTCTTAACCATAACTGGAACGATCTCTGCGTCAAATGCACCAGACTCCTGAGCTGCTGCTGCCTTCTGCTGGCTGTTTGCTGCAAATGCATCAAGCTCTTCACGAGTCAGACCCCACTGCTCACAGATGTTATCAGCTGTCTTGATCATGTGGTAATCATTGAATGCATCCCAAAGAGCATCGTTTACCATTGTATCAACGAGCTTGCCATTGTTCATTCTGTAACCAAAACGAGCGTTCATAGCTGCGTAAGGAGCCATAGACATGTTCTCCATACCACCTGCTACAACGATGTCAGCATCGCCAGCCTGAATCATCTGAGCTGCCATGTTAACACAGTTCAGACCAGAACCACAAACTACGTTTACAGTAACAGCAGGTGTCTCGATAGGAAGTCCAGCCTTCAGAGATGCCTGACGAGCTACGTTCTGTCCAAGACCTGCCTGGATTACGCAACCCATATATACATGATCGACCTGATCTGCAGGAACGCCTGCTCTGTTCAGAGCCTCCTTGATTACGATAGAACCTAACACTGGTGCTGGTGTTGTTGAAAGTGCACCACCCATAGTACCGATTGCTGTACGACATGCGCCAGCTAAAACTACTTTCTTTGCCATGTTGAAAATTTCCTCCATTTCGTTTTATTGTTTCTATCTGTGCCGATCATGCATATGTCGACACGCCTAGATAGATAATATCATAATTTCCATGGTTTCGCAATAAAAGAAACCTTTACTTTTGTTTCTTTTTATGTACATTGCGTATACTTTTTTTGTTTTTTGTATTCATTTGCTGCTTCTGGTTTTGCCCCTGCTTCTGTGCAGAATTTTTATGTTGCACATTCGAACGATTTCCAGATTGTTTATTCGATGCGCCATATTGAGATCTTTTCTCATTTGCAGCATTCTTCATCTTCCGCGGTTTGATCAGACAGTTCTTATCGAACCCGATCAGATCCGTCCGTCCTGCTTTCACAAGTGCCTCATGCACCAGATCGTAATTATCCGGATTCCGGTACTGGATCAGTGCCCGCTGCATCGCCTTTTCATGTGGAGAATTTGGCACATATACCTTCTCCATCGTCCGCGGATCCACGCCAGTGTAATACATGCAGGTTGATATCGTCGAAGGTGTCGGATAGAAATCCTGCACCTGTTCCGGCATATAACCCAGATCCCGCAGATATTCCGCCAGTTCCACCGCTTCTTTCAGAGTGGAACCCGGATGCGATGACATGAGATACGGTACCATATACTGCTTCAATCCAAGTTCCTCATTGATCCGTTTGTATTTCTTGCAAAATGCCTGAAAGACTGCATTTTCCGGCTTACCAAGCTTCATCAGTACCTTGTCAGAGATATGTTCCGGCGCCACCTTCAGCTGCCCGCTGACATGGTATTTGCAAAGTTCCCGAAAGAATGTATCATCCTTGTCCGCCATCAGATAATCAAACCGGATACCCGAACGGATAAATACCTTCTTCACCTTCGGCAGACTTCGGAGCTCCCGCAGTAATTTCAGATAATCGGAATGATCCACAATCAGATTCGGACATGGCTTTGGGAACAGACACTGACGGTTCGCACAGACGCCGTATTTCTCCTGTTTCTTGCAGGCGCGCTGCCGGAAATTCGCCGTCGGGCCACCAACATCATGGATATAGCCCTTAAACTCCGGATCCCTCGTCATCTCTTTCGCTTCTTCTATAATCGAAGCATGACTGCGTATCTGCAATGTCCGACCCTGATGAAATGTAAGCGCACAGAAGCTGCACCCGCCAAAGCACCCCCGGTTGCTGACCAGCGAGAATTTGATCTCCGCTATCGCAGGGATTCCACCCTGTGCCTCATAAATCGGATGATAGGTCTTCGTATATGGAAGCGCATACACCTCGTCCATCTCCTGCTCCGTCAGTGGTTCCGCCGGTGGATTCTGGATCACATATTGATAATCCTTATATTTTTCTACCAGAATCTTCGCGGTGATATGATCTGTGTTATCATATTGGATTTTAAAGCTTCGCGCGTAATTTAATTTGTCTTCCTGCAACGCGTCATACGACGGAAGCTCAATATAGTCTTCATACAGATGTTCCAGATTTCTTGCTTTGTAGACCGTTCCATGAATAAAACTTAAGTCTTTGATGTCGATGCCGCTTTGCAGCGCATCCGCGATCTCCACAATGGCATGCTCACCCATACCATAGATCACAATATCCGCCTGTGCATCAACGAGAATCGAATGTTTCAACTTATTGGACCAGTAATCATAATGTGCCAGCCGGCGCAGACTTGCTTCGATACCGCCTGCCACAATTGCCGCATCCTTGTATTTCTTCCGGATCAGATTGCAGTAAACGATTGTCGCATAATCTGGTCGTTTTCCCATCTCGCCACCCGGGGTGTAGGCATCTGTATGCCGTCTTTTCTTGGAAACAGTATAATGGTTCACCATTGAATCCATATTTCCGGCGCACACCAAAAAGGCAAGCTTCGGCCTGCCATAAATCGCAATCGAATTTTCATCCTTCCAGTCTGGCTGTGAAATGATTGCCACTTTATATCCATGTGCCTCTAACACACGGCTGATGATCGCCGGTCCAAAAGATGGATGATCCACATAGGCGTCTCCGATCACATAGACAAAGTCCGGCTGTTCCCAGCCCTTTAATTGCATTTCCTTCTGCGTGAGTGGGAGGAACCGCTCATCATATGTATATTCCACACCATGTTCACGCAATGTTTTCTTCTTATTTTCCACGTATTTCTATCCTGTCTCTTACTCTTCCAAGGTTCTTCCGTCCTTGATATAATAATGGGCTGTTCCTGCACCTGTCGCAACAACCTGATCCGGATTCTTGATGTTCACAACCGGGACACCAATCTTATCCATAATAAGCTTGTCCATACCAAATATCTTGCTTCCGCCTCCGGCAAGGATAATACCATGCTCGGATATATCGGAAACCAGTTCCGGTGGTGCCGCCTCCAACATCTCCCGAACGGAATCCAAGATCTGATCTGTCTCCTCCTGACACGCCTCGATCATCTCAGAGGATTTGACTGCCATCTTCGTTGGAAGTCCGCGCACCAGTTCCTTTCCACGTGCATACCCGATCGCATCCTGTTCCCGCGGATACACAGAACCAATGTCCTTCTTCAACTGTTCGGCAGAGCTTTCGCCCAGCAGCACATTATGACGTTTCCGCATATAACGGATGATTGCCTCATCGAAATCATCGCCACCAATCTTGATGGAACTGCTATGCTGCACACCGCCTCTTGCTACGATTGCAATATCCGTCGTTCCCGCACCGATATCCACAACCATCGCACCAACTGCCGACTCAATATCCACACCTGCACCGATGGCTGCCGCAAATGGTTCCTCAAGCACATACACATTCTTTGCACCGGTACGGTATACTGCATCACACGCTGCACGCCGCTGTACGTCCGTGACACCACTTGGCACACAGACGCAGATGTTTGGTTTGCCCCAGATCTTTCGTTTTGCAATCGCTGACTTCACATAGATCTTGAGCATACGCTCCGTCATAATATAATCGGAGATAACACCATTCCGGATCGGACGTGTCACCTCAATATCCTCCGGTGTCTTTCCAAGCATCTTTTTGGCTTTATTTCCAACCGCAATGATCTTTTTACTTTTAGCCTCATATGCAACCACCGATGGCTGGTTGACTACGATTCCTTTGTCTTTTATGTATATGACCGTATTCGATGTTCCAAGGTCTATACCGATATCTATATTTACCACGTTTTATACCTCTTATCTTCTGGTTTCTTATTTATCATCCCGTCTATTGGCTTATCACGTAAAAAGCCGATGCTTAAATTATAAGCATCGGCTCTGATTTTTTCAACGATTATTTAAAATCTTCACTTAGTAAATATTTCCGGCTGGAACCTTTTGCCTTCTCACGATCGTCACATTTGAGCATTGCCTCATCGCAAGCCTTGAGCATACGATCGATATTTCCAGACTCCATTGCCATCAGGAGATTCTTTACAGTGCCTTCTACAGAATCATCTGTCTTAAAGCCCTGCTGTTTGAAATATCCCTTTGCAATCGCAAGCATATCCTGTGTAGAAATGCCTTCCATATTGATCCGGTGTGTAAACTTATCCTTGGCATCTCCAGTCGCTCCAAACAAGCGGTTGATAGACTCAGTTGCACCTGTCAGAATCACAACAACATCGTTTGCATCCTTGGCTGTAAGTTTCATCAGCTCTGTCATCTTATCTGGTGCGATCAGACCTGCATTTTCAACAACCATACATCCACCGGCAAGCTTTGACATTGCATCTGCAAGTTTAACCTTGTTCAATGCCTGTGCCTTGATCTTCGCGATCGTCTTCGCCTTGCAGATTCCCATATCATAGAAGCTTCTTGCGAAATCTTCTCCGACACTGGTCAGACCAAATCCGTGATCACCCATCATACATACGTTACGATTCTCCTGATCAACAGTAATGGCATTGAATGTATCCACGAGACTCTTTCCGGATTTCTCCATCTTTGTATACTTTTCAAGGTAAGATGCAGCAAGTGGAAGTTTTCCTTCCTCCGCTGGCTGTGTCAGGTCGATCTGAATGCTGTCTGCCTGCTCTGCCGCCTTCAGCGCTTCCTCTTCGGCCTTCTTTGCAGCCTCTAAGATCTTGCGGGCTTCCTCAGCCTTCGCCTTTGCTTCCGCCTCTGCCTTTGCAGCTTCCTCGGCTGCCTTCTTGCGAGCCTCTTCTTCTGCCTTTGCAGCAAGTTCTTCCGCTGCCTTCTTCTTTGCTTCCTCTTCGGCTTTCTTCTTTGCTTCCGCCTCTGCCTTCTTCTTTGCTTCTTCTTCAGCCTTCTTGCGTTTCTCTTCCTCAGCCTTTGCCTTTGCGGCTTCTTCCGCTGCCTTCTTTGCATCTGCCTCTGCCTTCTTACGAGCTTCCTCAGCTGCCTTTAGTGCTGCCTCTTCCGCCTTCTTTGCTTCTTCTAAGATACGCATAGCCTCTTCGGCTTTCTTACGGGCTTCTTCGGCTGCTTTCTTTGCTTCTTCCTCAGCCTTCTTACGGGCTTCTGCTTCGGCTTTCTTCTTGGCTTCTTCCTCAGCACGCTTCCGATTCTCTTCTGCACGCTTTGTTGCTTCTTCTTCTGCCTTCTGTGCCTGTTCTAAGATACGCTTTGCTTCTTCGGCTTTCTTCTTTGCCTCTTCCGCCTTCTTCAAAGCTTCCTGCTTTGCCTTGGCTCTTGCCTCTTCCTCAGCCTTCTTGCGGGCTTCCTCGGCTGCTTTCAGACGTGCCTCTTCCGCTTTCTTACGTTTTTCTTCCTCTTCTGCCTTGAGGCGTGCCTCCTCGGCTGCACGTTTCTCAGCGGCTGCAGCTGCACGCTGTCTGGCTGCTGCTTCTGCGATTCTACGCTCCTGTGCAGCTGCCTTTTCTTCTGCCTCTTTCAGTTTCTTTCTTCTGGCTTCTTCTTTCCGCTCAGCTTCCTCAATAGCCGCCTTCTTCTTGGCTGCCTCTGCCTCCGCTGCCTTCTTCGCCATCTCTTCCTGCGCCTTTTTCTTTTCTTCCTCTGCCTTATTCTCAGCATCGCCATACTGCGCAAGCTTTGATATCTCTGCACCCAGAGCATCCTCATCCTCATCGCCAAGATCGTACATACTCTTCACATCATTGGTTGGAGTACTCCGGTTTGGCACAATGCTGATGATATCATCTGCATCATCCTTGGATGCTTTGTTCTCCTGTGCTTTCCACTCTACACCATCGGAAATAATCGTTGTATTTCCCTGTTTTGTAAAGGATGCTTCCTCTTCTGCATCATCCCCATTGATTACCTTTACATCGCCACTGCCACCGGATAATTTTGTAGGACGCAATCTTGCTTTTTCATCATCCTGGTCCTTTTTCTTCTCAGGTGCTTTCTCTTCCTGCTTGTTACCCATGTCAATATTGAGGCCAAGCCCTCCAGATGGCTCTGTAGCTCCAAGGCTACCGCCCAGTCCTCCAAGTCCTTTGCTCTCTGTCTTGCCACCTGACAGTCCGCCACCTACTGGTGCTCCAAGTCCGCCGCCAGCCGGCTTATCTAAGGATTTTCCAGACTTATCTGCCTGAATGCCAACACTCATGCCAAGTCCTTCATCACTTGCCTTCTTTGGCTCTTCCTTCGCAGGTTCTGCTGCCTTTGCAGGTACCTCTTCTGGTTCCTCGTCCTCCAATTTAATACCAAGTTCTGCAGCTTTCTTACGACGCTTCTTCTCTTCGATTTTCGCAAGTTCTTCTGCTGACAGAGTTTTGTATTTTGGCTTATTGTGGTCTGCAGCAGCTTCTCCCGCATCTGCAGCTCCAGACAATTGCATTGCTTCCTGCTCTTTTTTCAGTTTTGCAGCCTTGGCAGCCTTCTCTTTTTCTACCTGTGCTCTTACTGCAGCAATCAATGCTTCTCTTTGATCAATAGCCACTCCCATTGCCTCCTTTCAGTCATACCTTCTCTCGGTCATATCTTCTCGTCAAGAATTATCTGTATTCTTTTACACGTTTTAGCAAATTCTTCTTAACAGAATCTATCTTCAAAGATGCTTTTAACTCATCTCGTGAAGGTCCTTTTTGTACCGGCTGTTCCTCTTTCTTCTCAGCCTGCGGTGTTGTTGGAATCGCATCCATGCTGATACCAAGGGATGCAAGCAATGCTTCCGCCTCTCTCTGCATCTGCTCTTCCTTCTGCATGTTCTCCGTCATCTTATCCTGCGCTTCTTCCATGATCTCGTTGAAATTATTTTCAACAACTTTCACTTCTTTGTGATAATCCGGGAATAACGATGACTTGAATACTGGGAAGTCCAACTTCTTCTTTTCCGGTTTCGTTGTAAACGGAGCTACGTGGAATTCCTCTTTCGGTTCTTCCTCCAGCTCCTCGATTTCTTCCTCTGTCTCTGGTTCTTCTTCAACAGCTTCTTCTACTACTGCCTCCTCGATCTCCGGTTCTGACTCGGATTCCACCTCTGGCTCCGGTTCTACAACCTCTGGCTCCTCAATTTCTACCTCAACCTCCGGTTCTTCTTCGACAGTCTCTTCAATCTCCAGTTCTGTCTCCGGTTCTTCCTCCACAGTTTCTTCAATCTCAGGTTTCGGTTCCGGCATCTTCATCTCTCCGAATTCATCATCCACAGTTTCAGAGAAATCGTCAACCTCATATTCTTCCTCAAAATCTTCCGGCGCCAGTTCCACTGTCTGGAATTCAAACGTCGTTTTCTTGGCTGTTGTCACTTCTGCTTCCTTCGTCTCGGTCTCCTGCGTCACATGTTCCTTGGATGCAAGTTCCTCAATCGTATCCGCTTCTGCTTCAAAACCATCATCTTCATCTACTACGACTACATCTTTTGCAATTGTCCCTTTTCCATGTCTCATATCTTCCGCCTGCCCTGTTGTCTCTGCAATCTCTGATGAAATGTCACTATTTGATTCTTTCGGCTCTTCCGATGGTTTTACATCTTCCGATTCCGATGTTACTTCTTTTGTTTCTTCTATATCAGCATCCGTTGTCTCAGATTCTTCCTCGTGTTTCTTTCTCTTCCGTCTCTGGAAAAATCCCTTCTTTTTTTCTTTTTCCGGTTCTTCCGCTTCTGTCTCAGACGCTTCCTCTGCCGTTTTTTGTTCTGATGTTTCTGTCACAGATGCTTTCTCTGCTGTTTCTTGTTCTGTCACAGTTATTTTCTCAGACGTCTTCTGTTCTGTCTCATCCGCAACTGTCTCAGGCACTTTCGTTTCGGTTTCCGTTTTTTCTTCGGTAGCAGGTTTCACTTCTGCCTCAGTCTTTTCAGCTTCCGCCGCTGCCGCAGCTTCTGCCTTTTCCTGCTGCTTTTGTTTTTTCAGCAGTTTCTTTTCTTTCCGTTGCTCCTCGCGTTCCTGCTTTTTGAGCATCTTCTGCACTTTCTTCTCCGAACCGGCAGGTGTATATGAATCCTCATACATGATCGTAATCTCTGCCTCTTTCGGATGCATCCGCAGATCATCGGCTGCAAGCAGCTCCTGTTCTTCTGCACGAAGTGCCTCCATATCTGGATCATCATCTACAGCTTCAGTGTCCGCATATATATCGAAATATGTATCTACCTTTACTTTTCCAGCTTCGATATCCAATATAATCTGGCTGTTATCGGAATTCTTGAACGATGCATGATATAACTCAGCCAGCGTCGCCGCCTCGTTCTGTTTTTCCTCTTTCTTGTAAAGCAGATATAACTCAAAGCTCCAGTCATAGTCCAGATTGTGTGCATACCCGGCAATCAATGGTTCCAGCGTCTTGTAATCGTCCGCATGTTCATGCTTATTCCAGACATATTCCATGTCCCGGCTGTCATATGCATTGGCATCAAACATATACATATCGTAATACGTCTTTGCCAGCTGGAAATATCCCATCCGCAAATACAGCTCCACAAACGTATACAAAACCCGCTTCGATTCCGGTCCCAGACGATGCGCCATGATCAGACATCGTCTGGCATCCTTATATCTATCATTTTTTATGTAAATCTCTCCACACAGTCTCAGGAACTGTGGGTTCAGGGATTTTGTCAAATCCTGATGTTCCACTAACTCAAGTGCCAGACTATATTCTCTGGAATTCGCCAACTCTTTAATTTTATTTACACTCGCCATGCTGAGTCCTGCGCCCATGCCCTGTCACCTCTGCCAGTTTCATTTTACTTAGTGTCCTTCAAAGACCTTTTCTACCTTCTCGATTACGGTGTCTTTCATGTTGCCTCTTGTCTTTTCATACTGCAATCCTGACTCCATAATCTCCAAAAGTTCCATTCTGTACTCGCTATCAATATCCTTGATGTATTCCATCAATACATCCTTCAGTTCAATGACATATTCCTTCGTCTGCATCTTTGCAAGCATCTCATCTGGATTGAACTTCGATGTACTCTTCATGTCTTCCTGCTTACGTCCACAGATCAGACATTCATCTGCACCAGCCTCGTTTACATAACCACAGTTACATGTCCAGATCATGCCATCGGTACGATACTTCTCGACTGCATCAATACCACGTTTCTCTTTAAGTGCAGATAATCTATGTAACGGCATGCTGACATCGATTGGCTGGTCGTTGCACGCGAATACACCACGGCTTGTCACATATTTGGAGATGCGTACCTTTGCATCCTTCAAAAGCAGAATATCCTTTGCAGGAAGCTTACACTCCATATCCTTGGATTCGATCAGAGAAACATTTCCTTTCTCAAATACAAAATCCAGATCCTTTAACAGCAATCGTTCTTCATACAGGTTTGCCAGCTCGACGTCTGCACGGATTGCACGAATATCATCTTTGTTATAATTAAAGAAATCTGTAGAAATTGTTACCCCATTCTTAGAACCACGTAACCATACACGTACCGGTCTTGGCACCAGACGATTATAGTAGTTGCTGACATATAGAGATTTTTCTGTAACTGGATTCTCCTCTGGCTTCTTCTTCAGGCGAACAGCTGTACCAGAAGCGATCGTTCCTACGGAATAGCTTGCAAACTGTGTATAATTCAGTTCCACGCCAATTACCGCATCCGCTTTCTTTCTTGCTGCGATTGTCTGCAAACGCTTCAGTGCTGTCTCATTTACCTGCTCCAGCTTGCCTGTCAGCTTCTCACTCTCGGAATCTGACATCTCACTCACGCCGGCTGCAAACCCCTTGAAAAAGTTCGAGCTAAGTACCGACTGTACATTTACAAATCCCAAATACTCTACGATTTCGTAACCCTCAAAGCCCTGTCCGGACGTCAACATTACTTCTGTCATTTTTATTACCCTCCCAAAATAAAAATAATCGCTCAAATTTACCTTAAATGATACCATACTTCCGTCATATTTGAAAGACTTTTTGTATGATTTATAACATTTTCATCAATTATTTTGTGCATTTTATGCAAAAATCACCAAATTTCTAAAATGCTAATGGATTTTTATTCTCATATTTGTGGAAATAAAACTCCAAATCAAAATAGGTATGCTCGTCGCTGTCCGCGATCATTTCCCAGTTCTCCAGTTCATCCAGATTCGGGAAATGTGTATCCGCTGCATAATCATAGTTGATCTTCGTCACATGCGCATACTTGCAATACGGAAGCAGCATCTCGTAGATCTGTCCGCCACCGATTACAAAAATTTCCTTATCCTCATATTTTTTCAGTTCCTCGAACAGTTCTTCCTTCGAGTGAACAACCGTACCCCCTCGCACGGTATAATTCGGATCAGTCGATAAAATGATATTATCTCTTCCCGCAAGCGGCAGGCCATTCGGGAATCCTGCCAGTGTCTTTCTTCCAAGTACAACGACATTTCCCATTGTCGTCTGTCGGAAGAATTTGTGATCCTCTGGTATTGATACGAGCAGATCGCCCTTGTTTCCAATCGCCCAGTTGTTATCTACTGCTACTATTAAGTCCATATTACCCTCCAAATATTTCGCTCTAAACCGCTATTGGTATGTTCTTGATCTGTGGTCCGGTCTGATAATCTTCGATTGTAAAATCATCAACCGTAAAATCATAAAAATCTTTGACATCTGGATTGAGTGTTACTTTCGGCGCCGGATACGTCGGCCGGCTGATCAGCTCTTCCACGATTGGAATGTGTCTGTCATAGATGTGTGCATCTGCGATCACATGTACCAGCTCTCCCGGTTCAAATCCAGTTACCTGTGCCATCATATACACAAGTGCCGCATACTGTACGACATTCCAGTTATTCGCTGCAAGCACATCCTGCGAACGCTGATTCAAAATGGCATTTAATTTGTTGCCTGTGACATTGAACGTCACGCTGTACGCACACGGATACAGGTTCATCTCGGACAGATCCTGATGCACATAAATGTTCGTCATGATACGGCGGCTGTATGGATTGTTCTTCAGATCATAGATCACACGATCGACCTGATCCATCATACCCTCTTTATATTTGTGCTTCACACCGAGCTGGTAACCATACGCCTTGCCGATCGAACCATCTTCGTCTGCCCACGCGTCCCAGATATGGCTGTGCAGGTCATGGACGTTATTTGATTTTTTCTGCCAGATCCAGAGCAATTCATCAATTGCGGATTTGATATAAGTTTTTCGAAGCGTGATCGCCGGAAATTCCTCCGCCAGATTATATCGGTTTACAACACCAAACCGTTTGATCGTATATGCCGAAGTCCCATCCTCCCATTTCGGACGCACCTTTTCGCCCTTCGTATCGTAACCGTTCTCAATAATATCCTTACACATCGCAATGAACAAATCATCTGCTTTACTCATGTTTTGTCTCCTTCTCCTATTTTGTGCAGTATTCACAGTCTCACTTGTGAATATGTGCCAATCTTATTTTTTCTGCTTGTATTTTTTTCTTTTTCTGTTAACATAATGCCCATGGAGGTACATTCTATGATTCCAAAAGAATTCGGGCCTCGTCTAAAAATTTCGCGTCGTCAAAAACATCTCAATCAAACCGACATTTCCAAACGACTCAATATTACAAGACAAGCCTACAGTAACTATGAAACGGGAAGATGTGCGCCGCCAGTCGATGTTCTGGCTGAACTAACACTGCTTCTCGAATATGATTTCTTTTCTATTTTTCTGGAAGCGGCTGCTTCCAAATTATTTCATTCCAATTTTCAATTTTATCCAGAAAGCGAGGATCTATCATGTCAGACACAACCACCTTTGGAGCTATGCTCATTCGTCTCCGACTCCACTCCGGTTACACCCAGAAAGAAATAGCCGCATCGACCGGCATCTCACGTTCATCGTATTGTCATCTGGAAGCGGACTACCGAAAGCCAACGATGGAATTTTTTATTAAGCTTTGCATCTTCTATAAGCAAAATCCCGTGAAGCTCCTGCTTCCACTTTTCCCGGAAGAATCCATGGATTCCCAGAAGCATTATCTGCAATATTTAAATTCGTTATGTGAAATCCGATACAAATCAGACACGAAGCGCAATCGAAAGCGCAACGTCAAATGCTGGTCTAAGAAATAGCATCAAAGTTGTTCCCGATCAGAAATCCGGCTTCCGCCTGTTTCCGGTTCTTCTCGTATGGATTACTCTCTGAATACTGGATCTGTGTCGTCGTCTCTCCACCTGCAACATACGTTCTGCCGCATTCCGGACAGACCCCCATCTTCAATGTTACATTCGCCGATATCAGCTTCGCGCCCGGCTTGCTGCTTTTCTGAATCGCATTTGCCACGTGCTCCCGTTCATGCGCACTTACCTTCGCGTATGATTCTCCTGCCGCAATCTTGCCCGGTGTCTTAAACGATACGTCCGGTTCATTCGAACCATCGACATACTCGCGGTTCTTACACGTCTGACATTCGACCGGCTTCACCTTCGTAGAAGTATCGACCGTATTGTCCGCATTGACCGGTGTGACGCGGCTGACACCGCTATATGGAATTATATAGTTGTTACTCATCGAACCAATATTCATTCCATCACCTCAAAAAATAAAGGTAACCAGACAGATAATCTGCATGGTTACCTTTATTTTACTATATTTCGCTTATATCTACAAGAGAAAGATTGTGGCGGTCAGATGACTCTAAGCTTGTAAGAAGCGCATGTGCGGTATCTAAGCTCGTGAGGACTGTCACGCCTGTCTCGATTGCATTTCGACGGATCACGAAGCCGTCCTTGCTGTGTTCTACTCCCTGGGATGGTGTATCGATAACAAGATCGATCTCGTGCGACAGGATCAGATCCAGCAGGTTCGGAGAAGGCTCCTCCACCTTGTTGATCGGTTTTGCCGGAACACCATTCTCATTCAGGACACGGCAGGTACTTCTTGTCGAGTAGATCTCATAGCCAAGTGCTGTAAACCGCTGTCCGATTTCTACTGCATCCAGCTTATCCGAATCCTTTACTGTAAGTATCATCTTCTTGTACTTCGGCAGATTCACGCCGTTTCCAAGGAACGCCTTGAACAACGCTTCGTTGTAATTCTTGGAGATACCAAGGCACTCACCGGTTGATTTCATCTCCGGTCCAAGGCTGATCTCGGCTCCACGGATCTTCTCGAAGGAGAATACCGGCATCTTGATTGCGAAGTATTCAGATTCCGGCTGTAATCCCGGTGTATAGCCCATATCCTTGATCTTCTCGCCTGTGATAACTCTCGTTGCAAGATCAACGATCGGAATACCGGTTACCTTACTGATATATGGAACGGTACGGCTTGACCGCGGGTTAACCTCGATGACATATACCTCATCCTGATATACAATAAACTGAATATTGATCAGTCCGATAACATGCAGGCTGTTCGCAAGCTTCTTCGTGTAGTCTTCCAGCACACGCTTGATCTTCGGTGTGATCGTCTGTGCCGGGTACACAGAGATACTATCTCCGGAATGGATACCTGCACGCTCGATATGCTCCATGATACCAGGAATCAGGATATCGTCGCCGTCACATACGGCATCGACCTCGATTTCCTTACCCATCAGATATTTGTCAACCAGAACCGGATGTTCCTGCTCATGCCGATTGATAATCTCCATGAACTCAATAATATCTTTATCCGAGATTGCAATCTGCATACCCTGTCCACCTAATACATAGGAAGGACGGACAAGAACCGGATAGCCAAGCTCGTTGGCAGCTTCTAATGCTTCCTTAACTGTAAATACAGTCTTACCGGCTGCTCTTGGGATACAGCACTTCTCCAGAATCTCATCGAACAACTCACGGTCTTCGGCTGCATCGACATTCTCAGCACTTGTACCAAGGATTGGCACGCCCATCTCCAAAAGTGCCTCAGTCAGCTTGATAGCTGTCTGTCCACCGAACTGTACAACCGCGCCATCCGGTTTCTCGATATTTACGATAGACTCTACATCTTCTGCCGTCAGCGGCTCGAAATACAGACGATCTGCGATATCGAAGTCTGTACTGACTGTCTCCGGATTATTATTTACGATGATTGTCTCATAACCCTTATTCTTCAAGGTCCATGTACTGTGTACCGAGCAGTAGTCAAACTCGATACCCTGTCCGATACGGATCGGACCGGAACCAAGCACCATGATCTTCTTCTTATTCTCATCCACCTCGACTTCGGATTCGCCATCGTAGCAGGAATAATAATATGGTGTCTCTGCTTCAAACTCAGCCGCACAGGTATCTACGATCTTGTAGGATGCATGGATACCATAGCCATAGCGAAGCTCCTTGATTTCCTTTTCCTTCTTGCCTGTAATCTGTGCGATTACCTTGTCCGGAAACTCCATGCGCTTTGCTTCCTGCATCATTTCCTTAGTGATCTCAGGTGTCTCACGCAGTAATTTTTCTTCCTGTACAATATTGTTGATCTTGTCAATAAACCAGATATCTACCTTCGTAATATCATGGATTTCCTCTGCAGGGATTCCACGGCGCAACGCTTCTGCGATAACGAAGATTCGACGGTCATCGACACGATGCAGCATCTCATGAATCTCCTCTGTCGGAAGGTCATTGTAGTTCTCATAGATCAGGCTATCCACATGCTGTTCGAGAGAACGAAGTGCCTTCATAAGTGCACCCTCGAAGTTCGTACAGATACTCATAACCTCACCGGTTGCCTTCATCTGCGTCGTCAGCTTGCGGCTTGCCTTGATGAACTTATCGAAAGGAAGTCTCGGCATCTTAACTACAACATAATCAAGTGCCGGCTCAAAGCTTGCATATGTCTTACCTGTGATAGCATTTTTAATCTCATCCAGATTATATCCAAGTGCAATCTTCGCAGCCACCTTCGCAATCGGATATCCGGTTGCCTTCGAAGCAAGTGCCGAAGAACGGCTTACCCGCGGGTTTACCTCGATTACACAATATTCAAATGTCGTCGGATGCAATGCAAACTGTACGTTACATCCCCCCTGGATACCAAGCTCTGTAATGATATTTAAAGCAGCACTACGAAGCATCTGGTATTCCTTATCTGCCAGTGTCTGTGATGGTGCAACAACGATAGAATCTCCGGTATGGACACCAACCGGATCCAGATTCTCCATATTACATACGGTAATACAGGTACCGTTCGCATCACGCATAACCTCGTACTCAATCTCTTTCCAGCCCGCGATACAACGCTCAACCAATACCTGACCGACACGTGACAGACGCAGTCCGTTCATCAGTATCTCTACGAATTCTTCTTCGTTGTGCGCGATACCGCCGCCGCTTCCGCCAAGCGTATACGCCGGACGCAGCACGATCGGGTACCCGATCTTCTCAACGAACGCCAGACCATCCTTGATGTTCGTTACGACTTCGGATGGTGCACATGGCTCATGGATCTTCTCCATAGTCTTCTTGAATTCCAGACGATCCTCTGCTTTCTTGATCGTTTTAGAAGATGTACCAAGCAGCCTTACATTATGTTCCTTCAGGAAACCAGACTCTTCCAGTTCCATCGCGATATTTAACGCTGCCTGACCACCCAGTGTCGGAAGCACGCTATCCGGCTTTTCCTTCTTGATAACTGCCTTCACAACCTCCGGTGTCAAAGGCTCAATATATACCTTATCTGCAATATCCTTATCTGTCATGATGGTGGCAGGATTCGAGTTGATCAATACTACACAGATGCCCTCTTCCCTCAGGGAACGGCATGCCTGTGTACCGGCATAATCAAACTCTGCCGCCTGTCCGATGACAATCGGACCGGATCCAATAACTACAACCTTTTTTACGTGTGGATTCTTTGGCATTATTTAGACACCTCCATCATATTCATAAACTCATCAAACAAAAATCCGGTATCAAGCGGGCCTGCACAGGCTTCCGGATGGAACTGTACCGTCTGTACATTCTTTCCAAGGTAATGAACACCCTCAATTGTCTTATCATTTACATTGATAAAGCTTGGCTCTGCAATATCACGATCCAACGTCTCTTCCTTTACCACATAGCCATGATTCTGTGTTGAAATATATACCTTCCCGGTCTTTAAATCCTTTACCGGATGATTTGCTCCACGATGTCCATATTTCATCTTCTGTGTATCTGCACCGTTTGCAAGCGCCAGAAGCTGATGTCCAAGACAGATTGCGAAAATTGGAATCTTCGTAGCAAAAAGCTTCTTGATTTCCTCGATTGTCTTCACATTGTCCTTCGGATCGCCAGGACCATTCGTCAGCATAATGCCGTCCGGTGCATCCGCGATGATCTCCTCCGCAGGAGTCTCCGCCGGATATACAGTCACTGAACAACCACGCTCCAACAGACAACGCACAATGTTCTTCTTCACACCAAGGTCGATGACCGCAACCTTATAACCATCGCCTGGGAAGCTCATTTTCTCCTTGCATGTGACATCCAGCACAACATGTCCCATGCTCCATGCCTTGATCCTTTTGATACAATCGTCCTTATCAAAATTCTCATCCGTTGTGATCATGCCCTTCATCGTACCTTTGTCCCGCAGAATCTTCGTTAATGCACGTGTATCAATTGCCTCAATTCCGGTAATATCATTTTCTATAAGAAATGACTCGACACTTTCCTCGCTTCGGAAGTTGCTTGGCCGCTTCGCCAGTTCTCTGACAATAAAGCCAGACTGCCATGGGCGCTCCGCCTCCATATCTTCCTTACAAATACCATAGTTACCAATCAACGGATACGTCATACACACAGACTGTCCTGCATAAGAAGGATCCGTCAGTACTTCCAGATAACCAGTCATCGATGTGTTAAATACGATCTCACTGATAATTTCCTTGGTCGAACCGACGCTTTTCCCCTCGAATACATGGCCATCTTCCAGTATCAGAAATGCTTTCATAGTCTTTGTCCTTTCTTCTTAGATTTACTTGCAAAACAAGAAATTTGCTCAAAAAAAAAGAGTGAAACGGAAAAATTGCATAGTTATCCGAAGCTCTTTTTTTCTCAAATTGCAAAAATTATACATCAATTTTCGCCATAGCACAACCCCTTTTGTCAGATTCTTTTATTCTTCTTTTGTTCTTCCCTTTCCAAGCGGCTGTAAATACATCCACAATAGTCCTGCCGGTACAGGTGATACTCCCGTGACAGCTCGATGGAATGAGCATATCCATTTTTTTTCTTGAAATCACTGTACAGATATGCAACGCCATATTTTTCTGCCATCCGCTCACCGATCTCGTTTAACCATGCCGCGTTTTTGTGCGGACTAATCGAAAGTGTCGTCGTAAAAATATCGAAACCGTGCTCCTTCGCATACCGGGCGGTCTCCTCTAACCGCAGTTCATAACACTTATAGCAGCGGCGTCCACGCTCCGGTTCTTTCTCCAAGCCTTTCGCGATCGCATAAAACTTCTCCGGCTCATACGCACCGTCACACACAACTACATTTCTCGCAAACTCAGCCTCCTGTGTAAACCGTTTCAATTCTTCGATCCGCTTCTCGTATTCTTCCTTTTCCGTGATGTTTGGATTGTAAAAAAAAGCCGTGATATCAAATTCTTCATATAATACACTCAGCACATGGGAACTGCACGGTGCACAGCATACATGCAATAACATTTTTTTTGTTTTTTTTACATTTTCGTTTATTTCCTTGTCCATTTTTATCCCTTCCTTGTCACTTCGACGAAAAAAGTCGTCCAATCGACCTACAAAAATGACGATTTTTGTGCAATATTCACAGTTGACTTTAGCAATAATATACAATATACTAAAGTCAATGAAAGAACTATAATATAGTTAGTTATGATTATATATTTTTACAGCTTGAAGGGCAAGAGTAAAAACGATAGAATCGCTATATGGGAGGTAAGAAACTATGACAGTGGATCAGGCAGTTAAAAAATTCAAATTAGAGCCACTTAACGTATATACGGCGAAGGCAAAAGCAAAAGAACTGAACGTAGAGGAAGTTCTGTATATGAATGTTCAGAAGAACAAATATGCCTACATCGTAAAAGATGGTGCGCGTGGCTATGTGCTCTATCAGGATGAAAAAAGTATTTATTCCAAGATGTACAAAGGTCTTAAGATGACCCCACTTGAGCCATAATTGTACATATTTCGTATACGTATATATAATATACACAAAAAGAAATCCGGAGCTTCGATGCAAATCGAGGTTCCGGATTTTTGGTTATTCACTATATTTATTCTTATAGAACAGCTTCACATGCTCTATGCATTTATCATTCAGTTCCACAATTACCGCTTCCGTGCGGTTTTTGCTGTTGTTGATGAATGCGTACCACTTCTCTTTCCTGTCCGGAAAGCAGGAAGTGTAATCCCGGATGATCATATCCGGATGTGCCTGACGTTCATTGTCAAACAGGATTGAAGTATATGGCAGCACCTTCTGAATCTTACCTGCCTCAAACTCATAAACCTTTTTCCGTGATGAGCGTTTTACGATCTTCGAGATCTCGCAATCCCCGTTCACAAATATATACTCATACTCCAATTCCTGCCGCGTCGCTGTAATAATCGTAAGAGCAATACCTATAATCAGAATCGACGGACCTACCCAGCCTGCTATAAACGTCCAGATCGCAAGTCCTACAACCATCAAAGCAGCGGATGCCACAACAGGCATCCGGTCCTTTGCTTTTAATTTCTTTTGTACTGCGTATTCCGCATAACCTTCCAAGTTATTTACCATACTTACATTTCCTTTAATGACTCATCAATTGCCTTTGCCGCCTTCTTACCGGCACCCATTGCAAGGATAACGGTTGCTGCACCTGTAACAACATCACCACCGGCATACACATGCTCGCGCGTACTCTCACCAGTTTCTTCGTTGACGATGATACCGCCCCACTTCTGTGTTTCCAGTCCTTCGGTTGTCTGGCGGATCAACGGATTCGGTGACTGACCGATTGCGATGACAACTGTCTCAACCGGAATTACCGTATTCGATCCCTCGATCGGCTGCGGACGTCTACGTCCGGAAGCATCTGGCTCACCAAGTTCCTGTGCAACTACCTCGATGCCAGTTACCCAGCCATCTTCTCCGTGGATCTCAACCGGGTTGTTCAGGAGCTTAAAAATCACGCCCTCTTCCTTTGCATGCTCGACTTCTTCCTTACGGGCAGGTACTTCCTCTGCACCACGACGATATACAATATATACTTCCTCTGCACCAAGTCTCTTAGCCGTTCTTGCTGCATCCATCGCTACGTTACCGGCACCGACAACGGCAACACGCTTGCCGACCTTGACAGGTGTTGGAACTTCGCCCTTCTTATAACCCTTCATCAGATTGACACGTGTCAGGAACTCATTTGCGGAATATACGCCAAGCAGGTTCTCGCCCGGAATGCGAAGGAAGTTTGGAAGTCCGGCACCCGTTCCAAGAAATACTGCGTCAAATCCGCGTGCAAACAGATCATCCACGGTCAGAGAACGTCCGATTACAACATTTGTCTCAAGATCTACACCAAGATCTGTAATATTCTCCAGTTCCTTTGCAACCAGAGACTTAGGAAGACGGAACTCAGGAATACCATAGCTCAACACGCCACCAGCCTTATGTAATGCTTCAAAAATCGTTACATCGTAACCCTTCTTTGCAAGTTCACCTGCACATGTAATACCTGCAGGACCGGAACCGACAACTGCTACACGCTTGCCATTCTTCTCGATGTTCAGTTCTGCCTTTGCACCGTGTGCCATGTGGTAATCTGCCACGAAACGCTCCAGACGTCCGATGGATACAGACTCACCCTTGATACCACGGATACACTTACCCTCGCACTGATTCTCCTGTGGGCAGACACGTCCACAGATTGCCGGAAGTGCATTCTCACTTGTAATGATCTCGTATGCTTTCTCGAAGTTACCGGCAGCTACCTGCTCGATAAATCCAGGAATCGGTACGTTAACCGGGCATCCAGTCATACAAGGTCTGTTCTTACAGTTAATACATCTGGTTGCTTCCTCCATTGCCATCTCAGCTGTATAACCGGTTGCAACCTCTTCAAAATTCTTATTTCGTACATTGGGATCCTGCTGTGGCATAGGAACCTTTGTTGGACTCATATTTGGCATCTTTCGTTCCCTCCTAATTCTGCATCTGATCTGCCTGAAGCTTCATCATACACTCGTGTTCTTCTTCCTTGAAGAATGTCTGGCGCTTCATACACTGATCAAAATCAACCTCAAATCCGTCGAAATCCGGTCCATCTACGCATGCAAACTTCGTCTCGCCACCAACTGTGACACGACATCCGCCACACATACCTGTACCATCGATCATGATCGGATTCAAAGAAACGGCTGTCGGAAGGTTGTATTCCGGCTTCTTTGTAAGTGCTACTACAAACTTCATCATGATGAGTGGTCCGATTGCGATTGCATGGTCATACTGCACGCCAGCATCCAGAAGCTCCTGCAGTTTCTTAGTAACAACGCCCTGCTCGCCAAGAGAACCATCATCTGTCATGATATATACATTGTCACAGAACTTCTCGAACTTCTCCTTGAGAAGTACAAGCTCTGCGGTACGTCCGCCGATGATCACATCCACTTTTGTACCCTGCTCAGCAAGCTTCTTTGCCTGTGGATAAAGTGGCGCTGCTCCAACACCGCCCGCGATACCGATCACACGTTTCCACTCTTTGTTGAGCGGTGCCGGCTGTCCAAGTGGACCTACAAAATCCTGAAGGTAATCGCCCTCATTCAGCTTTGCCATCAGAGTTGTTGAATATCCAACTACCTGGAAAATAATCTCAACTGTATTGCGCTCGCGGTCAAAATCCGCAATTGTAAGAGGAATACGCTCGCCATCTTCATCCACTCTGACGATGACAAACTGTCCTGCCTCACAGCGTGCAGCTACATAAGGAGCTTCAATCTCCATCATGACAACAACCGAATTTAAGACTTCTTTTTTTACAATCTTATACATGGTCTACCCCTATCTCTTAAAAATTTACTTTATATTTACGCATCGTTTCTCGTGCGTCATTATCTGATAAATTATATCACATATACTTTCATAATCAAAGTTTTTCTTAAAAATTCTATCTGTTTTTATACAATTTCATCGAAAAAACTTGCTTCATGCAGTATCGACATCAATGAATCATCCCCCTGCAGTGAAAGCGCCATAAACCCATATCCGTCGTTCATCCGTACAGACACGCCAAGCATATTTGCAATATCATCGCAGAAATGCCGCTCCGACATCGTCACGACCAGTCTTCTGCAAAATGCATGTTCTGCCAGCCTTACCGCTGCATCCAGCACATATCGCACATGATCATCAAAGCTTTCAAAACGCTCCACATACATCGTATCATCATAGATATCATAAGAAAACATACCTGCCAGACGTTCTTCCACCTGCCCGTCATCCATGTGCATACCATCCTCATACACAGCTACCACATCTCCATTCTGGCAGCGATGTTCCATGCACATCTGCTCCAGATATTGCGGCGTACGATGCGCGTAAATCTGATATTTCTTTGCCAGTGCATCATTTACTTCTCCAGACAGATGCTCCAGTATATCTGCGCGTTCCTCATGCAGATCTTTCAGATTCTTCGTATAATATCCTTCCTCACCAGAAAGATCATCCGGTACGACATCCTCGTCCTCCAGCTCTGCAATATCAATATCCAGTTCCAACGTATGAAATACCTTCTCAAAGCCAAGGCTCTCATAGTATTCTTCCCGTTCCGGCATCAAAAACGTAAACGCTCTGCCGTCCTTTTTCATATCTGCAAGCACGCGCTGCATCATTTTGTGCATGATGCCCTGCTCCCGATATTCCGGTTTCACAGCCACTCCGACTATGTAATAGCACAGTTCCTTTTTCCCTTCTACTTGCATCTCATAAGGATTCAGATGGATCATGCCTGCCAGCACATCCCCCTTATAAGCAAGTAAAATCTTATTTTGCTTACAAATCTCTGTAAAATAATAATCCGCAAATTCCTCCGGATCATCAAATATTTCATCCCACATCTGTCGAACCTCAGCAAGCACCTCCGGTTCACCTTCAAAATATTTGAGCCTGCAACTGTCTCCGTCACTCATGAAACTAAAATATCCTCCTATATCTATCTATTGTTTTTATCTTTTTGCACACCCCATGCATCCCATGCATGGATTGGCAGCATTTTCTACAGTATCATCTACCACACGCGAGCTTCGATAATCAAAATTATCGATTGTCTCAAGCAGGCAGATCGCCTGGGAACTGATTCCCTGTCCCTGCCCGGTAAATCCAAGACCTTCCTCTGTTGTCGCCTTGACATTAACCTGATTTTTATCAATCTGCAGCCGTGCCGCAATGTTCTCCCGCATTGCATCAATATACGGCGCAAGCTTTGGTCGCTGCGCAATCACGGTTGCATCTACATTTCCAATCACATAATTATTTGCATCCAGAAGCTTCCGCACTTCCTCCAGAAGCCGCATACTGTCCGCGCCTTCGTAAGCCGGATCGGTATCTGGGAAATGTTTTCCGATATCTCCCAAAGCTGCAGCTCCAAGCAGCGCATCCATAATCGCATGCACCAGCACATCCGCATCCGAATGTCCAAGCAGACCTTTCTCATACGGGATCTCCACGCCTCCCAAAATCAGGCGGCGTCCCTCGACTAATTTATGCACATCATATCCCATGCCAACTCTCATGGTTCCTACGCTCCTTTATATCAGGCAAAATTAAAGTATCGTACTATAATCTATCATATTTGCCCCATATATGCAAACGTTTCCTTTTCTCATGGTTAGAATTGCCACAATTTGTTTTTCTATATTTACGAATCTGTCATTTCATTGTAAAATGTCACTATCACAGTCATAGAGAAAAATGTACTGTACAAATTTATACATAATGAGGAGGGTTTATTATGGGAAGATCCGGCGGCGGTGGCGGCGGCTTTAGCAGCGGCGGTCACGGTGGCGGCAGTCATCATGGTGCAAGTTTCAGCGGCGGTGGCGGTAGCTTTCGCAGCAGTGGTTCACGCGGAGGCGGTTTTGGCGGTGGTCCAAGGCCTCACGGTCCCGGTCCGGGACCTAGACCATACGACGATTACGGTCCGGGGCCACATTACTATCATGGAGGTCCGGGCATGCCACCACCTCCACCACCGAGAAGAAGATATTATGGAGGCAGAACAACTTACGTATATTCAAACGGCAGTAGCGGCGGTGCATTTGTTACTATAATCATGCTCATGCTCGTCCTGATCGTATTCTCTTTCTATATGCAGTTTAAAGGTGGATATACAGGCGACACACTCAGCGATAACCGTATTTCCGAATACGCAGAAGATCAGTATAATACAATATTCAGCGGTCGCGAGGACGGACTGCTCCTGGTCGTAGATGAAAACGACAATGGTCAGTTCAAATATGGTGTCAAAGCCAATGCACTTATGGATACATACATTAACAGTATGATCTCCGCATATCAGAATAACTACAATGATGATCTCGGTATCCAGTTAAAGGGCATGCTGGAAGACACATTGGAAATCATGAAGCAGGATGGCATCTCAAAAATCAAATCCGACAAGGCATTTGACTCTCACTGCTATCGGGATGATTTAAACTGGATTGATACAAAGAACAACGTCGTAACCGGCGCACAGGAATTCTACGATGCAACCGGTATCCAGTTCTATGTAATGTTCGTAAAGACTCGTACCATCGCCAAGGCAACGAATCATTCTGCCGGCGTATTCAAGGTACTGATCATCGCAGCAGCGGTTGTCATCGTCGTATGTATCCTCTTCTCATGGTGGAAGAAGCGTACCGCACAGAAGAACAAGGAGCAGGAGGACTTAGAGCGTACATTAAAGACACCGCTTGAAACCTTTGGTTCCACACCGATGGATGATTTAAAGGCTAAATACGATAATCAGGATAATAACCAGTCATAACGGTGAATCCGAATTTGCCAATTTGATTTAAAAGAAAAAAGGGAATGTTTCCATGTAATTCATGAAAACATTCCCTTTTCTTTTACCATGCAGTTGCAATATCTAACTGATTTGGATTTGACGCTGCAAATCCGCCTGTATCTACTACTATCGCTGTACCAAGGCTGCTCTCTACAAGCGATCCTCTTGGATGTGTGTTCAGATCTGCGGCAACCATAACATAATCACCGTACATTTTTACGCCATCCTCGCGAACCCAATACTGCCCTGGAATTCCCATTCCCTGCATCGTTGCTACGACACCATTCATATTCAAGTTGTAATACGTTTCTTTTCCGCTTGGTCCGTAGTTTACACCCTTGGATGCAGTCAGCTTTCCGTCTCCGGTCTGATTTGTATATGTAGTCACATATGTCTGTGCATTTTGTGCGGTTTTTAAAACTGCCTTCTCTGCATAATATGTCTCTACCGTCTTCAGGAATTCATCATAATTGTCGCGAACTGCCAATACCTTGTCTCGCTCGTCGCTCGCCATCAGTGACGGCTTGATCTCAACTGGTAATGACTTTACATGTGCGATGAACTCCGAATATACCGGATTCGTCCGTGCTTCGACCATCGTCTGAAGCATGCTTCTGTCTGCAACCGATGTTTCTTCTATCATATTTGTCACATTCATATTTGTCTGAAACTTCGGTGTGAGTTTTGCTACATCAGTCGTTACAGCCTTTGTCATATCATTCCCAATACTCTCTGTAACTTTCGCTGCCTGAACAGCTTCCCCGATGCGCTCCTGCGTTGTAACTGCTGCAAGCACCATAGACTCTGTTGTCATTGCCGGTGCCGGAGCTTCTGCAAGTACCTCTGTTACCTTCTCATTTGTTGTGCTATTGGCTTTGTAATCTTCCAATAATGTTGGTGCGTATAAACATACTGCTAAGATCATCACAAATCCTATCATTAGCTTGTCGATGTTTAACCTCATCTAATCACTCCTTTTCCAAAACCGTTTGTTCGCAACAAACTTCCCCTATTTAACATCATGTTTGTTAACTTGTCAATACATTTTTGAAATTTTTTAGAAATATTTGAAACATTTTTGTAACATTTTTCGATGTTTTGTCACAATTAATCACATTTCCTGCATTATTTACATATTTTAGAACAGCATCCGAACGGATTCGACAACCGCGCATCGACAAAAAGGCACAAAAAAATCTCATGCCATTTCTGACATGAGATTCTATTTGCACATTCTATTCTATATAGAATTTCAGGCATAAAAAAATAGCGGAAGGGGGATTTGAACCCTCGACACCACGGGTATGAACCGTGTGCTCTAGCCAACTGAGCTATTCCGCCATAAAAATGGGACCTATAGGGCTCGAACCTATGACCCTCTGCTTGTAAGGCAGATGCTCTCCCAGCTGAGCTAAGATCCCATTCGTTTTTGTGTTGTTTGCTCAACACTCTTGCTATTTTACATACCTTGCTTCCATTTGTCAAGCATTTTCTTGAATTTTTTAACATGTTTTTTTCAGATGCTCTGAAGCCCGCATATTTACGTGGTTTTTAGATGCATCCAATCGAGCGCAAAATAAAGATCCACAAGGTAAGTGTCACAGACGACAGCAATGTCGTAAGCACAATAACATTGGAAGTCAGGATATCATCGTTGTCCATATTCTTCGCCATGACATAACAGCTCACCGTCGTCGGGGATGCCAGCATGATCAAAATTGCTACCATCTCACTCGGTGCAAATCCGAACTTATATGCAAATGGTAAAAACACGAGTGGCAATCCGATCAGTTTGATAAAAGTTGCACCAAGGGCAGGCTTGAGTCTGGCAATCGCCTGTTTCGTGTCAAACCCGGCACCCACCGCCAGCAATGCAATCGGTGTTGCAGTCTGCGCAACATAATTGAGTGTCCGTGCCGGAATCGTCGGGATTGGCAACCGTACCAGTGATGCGATCAGTCCCAGAACAATTCCTATAATAATTGGATTTTTCGCAATGTTGATACAAGCGTTCTTGATTTTACCATAATCTTTATTTGCCTCTGTATTTGCATTAAATACCAATATAATGACTGATAATATATTGAAGAACGGAACTGCCGCCACGATCATAAGCGGTGTCATGCCGATCTCCCCACAGATATTCTCCACAAATGCAACACCCAGGATTGCCGCACTTCCACGCGCACCTGCCTGTGCAAACGCACCCACCATTGTCTTGTCCTTCAGGGTAAGCTTTGCAATGCCCCACACAAGAAAGAACATAATGATCGTCACAATCATACAGAACAGGAAGAACTTTACATTCATATCCTTTCTCACATCGGAACCTGCAATATCCCGGAACAGCATAACCGGAAGTGCGACAATAAACACATATTTATTCGCCACCCGTACAAATTCGTCCGTCAGAAAACCGATCCTTCTTAATATATATCCTAACAGAATAATCAGGAAAATCGGAATCGTCACATTCACACTAAATATAAAATTATCCATTGTTTTTTCCTCTTTAAAAATCTTTTTGCATTGCCTAGTGTACCACACCCGTCGACAAATTCCAAGAAATGGCGCTATTTTCCTATATTTTTCGGCATTTTAAATTTTTTATAAAAAGTTGTTGACAACCACCCCTGCTTTATGTATAATAACACTTGCGTTGAGACGAGGCAGACAAATAAATGCCTTATCGGGGTGTGGCTCAGTTTGGCTAGAGCGCCTGATTTGGGATCAGGAGGTCGCAGGTTCGAGTCCTGTCACCCCGACTTAATATCTTCTCTTCGCCAAGCTCAGATTAAGCGGGTGTAGTTCAATGGTAGAACACTAGCCTTCCAAGCTAGATACGTGGGTTCG
>ERZ833608.593-NODE-593-length-29132-cov-18.500636_pt1 | contig 29132 bp, 31 predicted proteins | sample MGYA00519694_ERZ833608 | MGnify/ENA primary metagenome ERZ833608 (study PRJEB31850, sample SAMEA3708742) | human gut metagenome | biome: human gut; feature: human-associated habitat; material: faeces | place: China | collected 2014 ... | reverse complement strand
ACACTTAGCTCCGCTCAAACCCAAGATAGCGGGTGCCCTGAAAACTCAGCTTTCCGATGTCGCCCTGCACGAGCAGACCATAATCACTTCCGTCCACTTCAAATTCCATCCGGTCGCCGCTCTCCACCTGAAAAGTCACATAGTACGATGTAAATGTGCTAGTGTCGTATCCGTGCGCACCGGACATATCTCCGGCATTGGCACTGCTGGAATGCGAAACATCGGTGCGCTTTGCTACCACTGTTGCCGGAACGGTAAGCCGCGGCGAGTGGTTGTTTTTGTTCCATGTGCGGAGATTTGAAATTAGAGCAAAGAAAAACATTCCAATAAAAAGCAGGAACAGGATTGGGAAAATGAAGCTGAATATAGCGTCAAACCATCCAAAAAACATTTTACTCCTCCAAAATTTCTTCCAGCAGGTCTTTTACATCGTTCAGAAAAGATTCTTCTCCGAGGGTGTTCACCTTGAAGAACACCGCTTGACTGCCTCCTGCGGTGATGGCAGACAGCCGAATCGGACTGTCCGCATTCTGGAACATGGTCAGTGTCAGACTCAGGCGGTTGCCGCCCATCATGCTGTACCGTTCAAACACACGGACACTGCACCGGGCATCGCCCTCTTTGAAATCACTGCCTGCCTCTAAATCTGCCGACCAACTGCTGTCTGGGATTTCTTGTTCCAGCTTCCGAAGCAGCTTGTCAAAGTTTTTGTTTCGGATGGTCTTTTCAAAGATTGCCATAATGGTTCCTCCGTTATGCCAACGAAATTCGGTTCCTTTATCTGGAACACGAGCGAAGCTGCCGAAAAATTGCAGAGAAGCTCCTCTCAATAACCGAAAGCCAGTGCGCCGCCATCCACGGCAAAATCCTGTCCGGTGATGTAAGCGGCACCATCGCCCACCAGGAACTCGGCCATCTTACCCAAGTCGCGGGTGTCACCGTAGGCGTGCAGCGGCATCCGGTTCAGAATTTTCTGCTCCCGGGCTGCGTCCACTACCTGCTCGTTCATTTTGCTGCGGAACCACCCCGGCGCAATGCTGTTGACGGTGATGTTGTCCTGCGCCCACTCCACGGCCAGAGCACGGGTCATCGCCAGCACAGCGCCCTTGCTGGCACAGTACGGCACCACCTCGCTGAAGCCCAGATGGGCGCTCATGCTGGTGATGTTGATGATGCGGCCCTTGTCCGCACTTTTCTTCAGATAGGGGTAGCAAATCACACTCATCTGGAACAGGTATTTGACATTCACATTCATGATATTGTCAAACTGCTCCATGGGAAAGTCCTCGGCCCGGCATTTATAGCTGACGCCTGCGTTGTTTACCAGAAAATCCAGACAGCCGTTATGCTTTGCGGCCAGCTCCGCCACCAGTGTTTTCATAGCTTCTGCATTGCCGATGTCCCCCTGCAGATGGACAACGCCCGGTGCACTTTCGCCTACCCCCTCTTTGGGCTTTCCGGTGCGGCTGATGACATAAACTGTCGCGCCGGCCTGAGCCAGCACATTTGCGATCTGGAAACCGATCCCGCTGCTGCCGCCGGTCACGATACCGGTCTTTCCCTTCAAACCTGCCATAAAAAGCACCTCTCATCTTTTATCTGCGACCTGAAAGCTGTCAGCTTCAGTATATCATACCTTTGCAGGATGCGAAAGCTCTTATGTACGCCGCCCGCAGGCGGCAAAAATCAGTTCATTGGAAATTCCAGTCCTGCAAACTCGGCATCCGTCAGCCGTTTCAGCTTTTCAATGACCTGCTCTGACAGTTCCCGCAAAGCAGTTTCATCCGGCATCAGGTAGCACTGCATCAGCCGCAGCTCCCGCACCAGCCCCTGCCGGATGCCGGTATTGTAGAGCATCATCAGCATCAGCTCATCATGGTTAAATTGCATGGTCATTCCTCCCCTTCCGGTACTTTGTGGGATTGCATTCCGGCATATCGCATTTCGCCTTGAGTTGGCTCAGCACCGAAGATCGTTCCTGCTTACTTGCGCTCTGCAATGTTGCTCATCTTGTTGAAGAAGCCGGAAACGGCACGCTCCATGCCGTCGATTTTGCGGCTCATGTTCTCAATGGTCTTTGCGGTCATGGGCAAAGATGCTCCTGCCCCCCGCGCTGATTTCCGCCGCACGGACAGAGTGCGGAACAGGCTGCTCAAACACCCGGATTTTGCTGCCGTACACCTGCCGAATCAGTGCATCGATTTCCCTGCCGTAATTGGTGCGGCTGTCCGTCATGGTCATCAGGATACCCTCGATTTTCAGCTTCGGGTTGATTTGCCGGCGCACTTTCTGAATGGTCTGCAGCAGCTGCTCCAGTCCCTTTGCCGAAAGGTACTGCGCCTGCACCGGAATCAGAGTGGTATCCGCTCCCGCTGCATTCTGCGTTTCGAAGAGCAGGTATCCACCAGAAGATTCACGATTTGATGGATGGTGTCCTCCTCATCCGGGCAGACCCGGAGCAGCAAGTCCACCTCCAACGACTGCATAAAATACGCTTCCAGCCGTGTGCGCTCATCCGGTTCGCTTTCCGCGTCGGAAGAGAAAGGATCAGGTTCACTCCCCTCGGTTTTATTCCACTCAGTCTTATTTCCTCGTGATTTTGCCGTTTCCTGCTGCGCTGAATCCGCGGCACCGGAACCGTTCTTTTCACGATTCCGGAATCGCGGGTCTGCAAAGTTTTTGACGTAGATGAGGTTCGGCTTTCCCAAGCTCCGGCGTTTCCGTTCAACAAGTCCGGCGTTTTCCAGTTCCCGGAAGAGTTTCGTCGCCTTGTTATCGGCACAGCCCAGTGCATCCATAACCTCCTGCACAGGAAAAATGATATACACCCTTCCCTGCTCATCCAGCCATCCGTTTTTCACCGACAGCCCCATGCGGTCCAGCAGGATGCCGTACAGCGTTTTGGCATCGGTGGACAGGTCCTTGAATTTTATGTCCCGGAATAAAATTTTGGGCACCCGGAAATACGAGAACATCTCGCCCGACTGCCCATAGAAATAGTCAAACATCCTGACTTCCTCGCTTGTTCTGCCTTGTCACATCCTTGACACCTCCGTTCGTAGTATGATGAAATATGTATGACTATCGTTATTTTTCTTTACAAAGATGCCTTGTCATGCTGCACCAGCCGCATCTACGGCCACCAGACAACAGGAAAGGAGTATCTCATGGCCAAAACTGCCGACACCATTGCCATCTATTCCCGCAAATCCCGCTATACCGGCAAGGGCGAAAGTATCGGAAATCAGATCGACCTCTGCCGCGAATATATCCGCACTCACTACGGCGATACTGCCGCGGAACATGCCGTTGTCTTTGAGGACGAGGGCTTTTCCCTGCCGAAAAGATGCCGAAACGCAAAAAGCCCCCGGAGAGCCTTTGGGTAGCACTGCTCCCCTGTCATATACTCATCCTGCCACAGACTACCTTTTTCTACAAGCAGAAAACGATTCTGAACCCTCTTTCCCCGTTCATATTGTATGGGAGAACGGTTTTGGAGGTGTTCCGTATGCTGTTGACCCTGCTGCAATTTTTCGCCACAAAATTTCTGTTTCTTGCGCTCCATCTGGAAGCGGGCAGTTTCCCCCGCCCGCTCAGCCCACAGGAAGAGATCCGGACCTTCGCCGATCTGCGGGCCGGCGATTCGTCCGCCCGGGAAAAGCTCATCCGCCACAATCTGCGCTTAGTGGCGCACATCGCAAAGAAATACTATGCTCTCCCCTCTGAGCAGGACGATTTGATTTCCATCGGCACCATTGGCCTGATGAAAGCCGTGGACACCTTCGACTCCACCCGCCGGGCGCGCTTCTCCACTTATGCCAGCCGGTGCATCGAAAACGAGCTCCGGATGCACTTCCGGCGGGAGCGGAAGAACGCTCCCACCCTCTCGCTCCAAGAGACTCTTGATGCCGGAAAGGAAGACTCTGCCCTCACCCTCGCCGATGTGCTGCAGGACGGCTTCTGCATGGAGGACAGCTGCGAAAAACAGGACGATGCCCAGCGCCTGCGCCGCCTCATCGAGGGGCTGCCCGCCCGGGAGCGGAAACTTATATTATTAAGGTACGGTCTGGCGGGCCAGCCGCCGCTGACCCAGCTGGAAACGGCAAAGCTGCTCCAAATAAGCCGGAGTTACGTTTCCCGGCTTGAAACACACGCACTGGAGCTTTTGCGGGCCGGATGGGAGCAGCCTTAGCTTCCTCTTGCATTCCTCACCGAACTGTGGTACAATACTAAGGCACACGAATCGTGTGCCTTGTCGGACAGCGCCTGCTGCGTGGTTCGGCATACGGATGCGGGTTCTGTACGATGGAGCCGCAGTGAACCAGGTCAGGTGGGGAACCAAGCAGCCTTAAGCGGCGCGCCCCGTGCGTTTCAGTCAGCCTGCATCCGTATGCCGAGTTACGCAAGGCGGGGGTCAAACCCCGTCAGCGCTGTCCGATTTTTTATTACTGACGGGAGGGAAGCACCGATGTATCGCGCATTATACCGCAAATGGAGACCCCAGCGGTTTGAGGATGTCGTCGCACAGCGCGGCATCGTCACGGCGCTGCGCAATCAGGTGGCGTCGGGCCGCGTAGGCCACGCCTACCTGTTTACCGGCGTGCGCGGCACGGGCAAGACCACCTGCGCGAAGATTTTTGCCAAGGCGGTCAACTGCCTTCACCCCCATAACGGCGACCCCTGCGGCGAGTGCGAGATCTGCAAGGGCATCGACAACGGCAGCATCCTCGACGTGGTGGAGATGGACGCCGCGTCCAACAATGGTGTGGACGACATCCGCGACCTGCGGGACGAGACAGCCTACACCCCCAGTGCCTGTCATTATAAGGTATACATCATCGACGAGGTACACATGCTGTCCACAGCGGCCTTCAACGCCCTGCTGAAAACGCTGGAAGAGCCGCCCGCCCACGTCATCTTCATCCTCGCCACGACGGAGATCCAGAAAGTCCCGGCCACCATCCTCTCCCGCTGCCAGCGGTACGATTTCACCCGCATCGGGCCGGAAGACATCGCCCAGCGGGTCGAGTATATCGCCGGACAAGAGGGCTTAGAGTTGACGACCGGTGGTGCAGAGCTGATCTCCCGTCTGGCCGACGGTGCCATGCGTGACGCCCTCTCGATCCTCGACACCTGCGCCGGCGTGACCGCAAAAATCGATGCCGATGTTGTCCGCCGGATGGCGGGCGTCACCGACCGGAGCTACCTGTTCCATATTTCGGATGCTCTGGAAGCGCAGGACGGCGCAGCGGCGCTGGCGCAGCTGGCCGCACTGCGGCAGCAGTCGGTGGATGTGAAACGTCTGACCGAAGAGCTCATCGCCCACTACCGCGCCCTGATGCTGGCGGCTCTGCCCGGCGGGCAGAGCCTGCTGTCCGGCGTTTCCCCCGAAGAGGAACAGCAGTACCTCGAAAAAGGCCCTCAGCTGGGCCAGCGGGAGGCCATCCGGGCCATCCGTACGCTGGGCAACGCCCTTGAGCACATGACCCGGGGCAGTGACCAGCGCATCGAGCTGGAGCTGGCCCTCTTCACCCTCTCGGAGCCGCCGCAGGCCGCAGCTGTCCCCGTGGCGGCAATGCCTGTGCAGACTGTCGCTTCTGCCGCACCGGCCGTCCGGCCCTTTGTTGCGGCACCGGTCCAGCCTGCGCCGCAGCCTTTCATGAGTACACCTGCTGCACCCGTGGAACCTGTGGCCGCATCGGCAGTGGAAAAGGAGCCTGCTCCCGCGCCCGCTGCAGAGCCGAAGGCCGCTGTCCCGGATATTCCAGAGTCCCCTGCGCCCGCAGACGAAGAGCTTCCACCACCGCCCGACGAGCCGCCGGTGGCGGAGTCGGCCCCCCTGCCCTGGGATGAGCCGACTGCGCCGGTCACTGCGCCAGTCCCGCCCGTACCGGAAGAGAGACCGGTTGAGCCCGCTGCAACGGTCTCGCCGACAGCACCTGCCCCGGAGTACACCGCCGACCCGGCTCTCAGCCGCCCCCGCAAGGTGGCCGCAGAGGGTATCAATCCCTTCGAGCAGTGGAGCGAGGTCGTCAAGCTCTTACAGGAGAAGGACCCGATGCTTCACAGCTATCTGCGCAAATCGAAGGCGTACTTCGATGGCACACGGGTGCTCATCGACGGCGGCAAGACCTTCCGGGACTTCATCCGTGTCAACAAGGACAGCCAGCGTCTCATCAAAAAGCTCATCGCGCAGGTGTCAGGCGTCGCGGTGCCGATCGGCCCCTACGAGCCCCGCACCGCCGCAAAGCACACCTCCAATGCCGAACAGTCGCTCCATGCGCTGGAAAAGCTGGGTCTGGACGTGAGCATTGAGGACAGCGCGAAGAAAAAAAGATAAACAATAACTTTTAAGGAGAACCAATTATGAAAGCAAGAATGCCCGCAGGCTTTGGCCGCCCCGATATGAACGCCCTGATGCGTCAGGCTCAGAAGATGCAGGATGACATGAAGGCCAAGCAGGCCGAGCTGGAAGCCGCCGAGTACACCGGCAGCGCCTCCGGCGAGATGGTCACTGTCCGCATGAACGGCAAGCACGAGATCCTTGGCATCACCATCAAGCCCGAGGCCGTTGACCCCGACGACATCGAGATGCTGGAAGACCTGGTGGCCGCTGCCGTCAACGCCACCGTCAAGCAGGTGGACGAAACTGCCGAGGCCGAAATGGGCAAGCTGACCGGCGGTCTGAACATCCCCGGCCTCTAAGCGGGAGGGATACGCATGGGTTACACCGCAGCGCCGCTGGAAAAGCTTATTGAGCAGTTCAGCCAGTTCCCGGGCATCGGCCGCAAGGGCGCGACCCGGATGGCCTATCAGGTGCTGAGTATGTCGGACGCGGACGCCGCGGCACTGGCCGAGGCCATCCAGAACGCCCACACCCGGCTCCACCGCTGCCGCGTCTGCCAGAACTACACCGAGGCCGAGCTCTGCCCCATCTGTTCCAGCGCCAAGCGGGACCGCTCCACCATCTGCGTGGTCGAGACGCCCCGCGATGTGCAGGCCTTTGAGCGCACCCGGGAGTACCACGGCCTGTATCATGTCCTCCACGGCCTCATCAGCCCCATGGATGGCATCGGCGCCGAACAACTCTCGGTGAAGGAGCTGCTGGCCCGGCTGGGCAGCGGCGAGGTGAAAGAGGTCATCATGGCCATGAACCCCACCGTCGAGGGCGAGGCCACGGCCATGTATCTGGCAAAGCTCATCAAACCTCTGGGCATCAAGACCACTCGTCTGGCCTACGGTCTGCCTGTGGGTGGCAGCCTCGAGTACACCGATGAGACGACGCTTTACCGCGCGCTCTCCGGCCGCGACGAGCTGTAAAGAGCAGATTTTATAGAACCTTAACGATTCTTTCAAAAATCGCTCTTGAAAATCCAGCAAAATGTGATATAATGACAAGACAGTAAAAGAAAGAAAAGGAGGCGCGCTTCATGGCACCTGCCAAGGAACGTCCGGCGACAAAGACCATCGCCACAAACCGCGAGGCGCGTCACGAGTATTTCGTGCTCGAAGCGCTGGAAACGGGCGTCGAGCTGAAAGGCACCGAGGTCAAGAGCCTGCGTGCCGGCGGCGTCAACCTGAAGGACAGCTGGGTCGATATTGAGGACGGCGAGCTGCTGGTCAAGGGAATGCACATCACTCCCTACGACCACGGCAACATCTTCAATCAGGACCCTCTGCGGGTGCGGCGTCTGCTGGCCCACAAGACCGAGATCCGGCGTCTGCACCAGCAGTGCAAGCTGCAGGGCTATACTCTCGTTCCCCTTTCTCTCTACTTCAAGCATGGCCGCGTCAAGATGGAAGTCGGCCTCTGCAAGGGCAAAAAGCTCTACGACAAGCGTGCCGACGCCGCCAAGCGCGACGCCAAGCGCTCCATCGACCGGGCTGTGAAGTCCAACGGCAAATTCTACTAGATCTCTTTCAGGCAGCATTCCTGCCCTGAGAACACCAAGCTTTCTGCGCATGGCAACATGCGCTTTATGGGGGCGTAAAGGTTTCGACGGGGGGAGCGAGGCCTGGGCAGCGGGTAGCAGTGGGGGAACTGCTCTAAACTCCTCCAAAAAATTAACTGACAACAATAATTATCAGTTGCTCGCAGCCTGAGTGCTGCGCGTTCCGCCCACTCTTGTGTCGTGTGGGGCCGGGGCGTCCTTTAGACACAGCACCTGAACGGACCTAAGCTTTGCGGACCGGCAGGAACTCATGAAGCTACTGAAGCGTTAGCCTGACGACCGGCGTGACGCGGAGGGAATGTTGTAGATCGCCTGCACCCGGAGACACCTACGCTGAACTCTTTTCGGACATGGGTTCGACTCCCATCGCCTCCACCACACGTGAGCCAGACGAACCCTCTGTGCTCCACCAAAGGGAAGAGCCTCACCGCTTTGCAGTGAGGCTCTTCCCTTTTCATCTTATAGCATCCTTATCCCATGAAATCAAGCAGCACGTCGATGTCCTGACTGATGGCACGGAGATAGTCAGCTCCGCCGCGCCGGCCTCTATAGTTCCGGACGCGGCTGCTCATCTCCGTCAGGAGCTCTTCCTTCCGCACCAGAACGGGGTCTCCGATCCACTCGTCTTTCTCTATAAAAGCTTCCAGCTGCTCATATTCTTTTATGATACGGACGTTGGACAGGTTCTCCGGGAGGGTACGGGCATCGAACCAGTCCGGCTGCGCGTGAAAGTCCAAAGGCGGCAGCGGGTCCAGCGGCTCATCGGCGTCCCACACATAGGGATGCCGGTCATCTTCTTCTGGCGTCTTCTTGAAGCGTCCTACCCGGTTCTCGGCCTTGCCGACCGTCTCATAGTGGTTGAACAGCGCCTCAGCGTCATAGCCATAGAGCTCGTAGGCGTCCGAATAGCGGTCTGCATAGTCCTTGTACTGGAACGTCTCGACGCTCTCCGTCCCCGGGGTAAGGTCAAGCCAGATGCTCACCGCCTCCGCATGGGTGGGCAGAGCTGCCATGACCGTCAGGGCCAGAACGCCCGATGTGACCGCCGCAATAAATTTTCTTCGCATGATAAAACCTCCTTTTTATGAGCGGTTCATCCCAGAATCGAGAATCTCCGCACTTCTACATTGTTATTCTCCACGCCGGAGCAGTCCTGAAAGACTTTATGCTGTATCCGGCCCCGGATGGTGTTGCCGCTGACTTCCTTCGTGCTGGCGATGCCGTAGCCGAGGGAGACGCCCAGCGTATTCCCTTTCAAGGCGCTGAGCTGATAGCAGATGCGCCGCCCGTTGTCGCCGCTCAGGGTGATGCGGCTGTTCTGGATGACCGTGCTGCCGCCGTTTCGCTCTTCTGCCCACAGCCGCACAAAAGCAGCACCGCCGTGAGGACAAAGGCCAAAGCTTTTATTTTCACGTTCGAATGTTCTCCTTCTCTGCCGGGGCTTCTTATGCTTATCATACCATAAACCGCAGTCTCTGTACAGCCAAAAGAGCCGCTGCCCGCAAAATGCGGCAGCGGCTCTTTTCAGCTTTTCAGTTCAGCCGGGTGTCAGCTCAGGACTGGCAGGCGGTGATGAGGCTCATCTTGTAGACCTCGTCGGCGTTGCAGCCACGGGACAGGTCGTTGATGGGAGCGTTCAGGCCCTGCAGGATGGGGCCGTAGGCAGCATAGCCGCCCAGACGCTGTGCGATCTTATAGCCGATGTTTCCAGCCTCGATGCAGGGGAAGATGAAGGTGTTGGCCTGACCGGCGACCTTGCTGCCCTTGCACTTGACCTGTGCGACCTCGGGAGCAACGGCTGCGTCGAACTGCAGCTCGCCGTCAATAGCCAGCTCGGGGGCCATCTCCTGAGCCTTGATGACAGCGTCGTGGCTCAGAGCGACGGTGCCGCCCTTGCCGGAACCCTTGGTGGAGAAGCTCAGGACAGCGACCTTCGGGTCGATGCCGAACAGCTTAGCGGTCTTAGCGGTCTCGACAGCCACCTCAGCCAGCTTGGCAGAAGCAGCCACCTTGACCTCGCCGGTAGCCTTATCGACGGTATCGGTGTAGTCGATGTTGACGGCGCAGTCGCCCATAGCGATGCGCTTCAGGCCCTCTTCGCCGCAGTCACGGTCCAGAATGAAGCAGGAGCTCACCAGATGAGCGCCCTTCTTGGTCTTGACCAGCTGCAGAGCGGGACGGATGGTGTCAGCGGTGGAGTAGGTAGCGCCGCCCAGCAGGCAGTCAGCCTTGCCCATCTTGACCAGCATGGTGCCGAAGTAGTTGGACTTCTTCAGCAGAGCAGTGCACTCCTCTGCGGTCTGCTTGCCCTTGCGCAGCTCGACCATGGTGTTGACCATCTCATCGAAGCCGGCGTAGTTCTCAGGGTCGATGATCTCAGCAGCGGAAATATCAAAATTGCCAGCAGCGGCAGCAGCCTTGCACTCTGCCTCGTTGCCGACCATAACGACTTTCAACACGCCCTCAGCCAGCAGCTTGCTTGCGGCCTCCAGGATGCGGGGGTCATTGCCCTCGGTAAAAACGATCGTCTTGGGGTTTGCCTTCAGCTGGGCTACCAGGGGTGCAAACATATCAGCCATTGTTGATTACCTCCGAAATTACTTTGCAATTATTCCCGGGCATCACAGATATGCCCTTCTTTTTTATTCTAGCACAGAGTCAGAAAACTTCAAGACAAATCTTGAATTTTGTGGTATATTTTAAGGAAGGAATCGTGCGATAATTTGTTAAGAAAATGTCATTTAGTTTGTGAGAGGATACCGAGCTTATGGATTGGGAAACACTGAAAACCGACTGTCTCGCCTGTCAGCGCTGTCCGCTGCACACCACCCGGCACAACGTGGTGTTCGGGCAGGGCGTGGAGAATGCCGAGGTGCTCTTCGTGGGCGAAGGCCCCGGCCAGAGCGAGGACGAGCAGGGCCTGCCCTTCGTGGGACGCAGCGGCCAGCTGCTGGACAAATACCTCTTCGCCATCGACCTCGACCGTGCCTCCAACTGCTATATCGCCAACATCGTCAAGTGCCGCCCGCCCCAGAACCGCGACCCGCTGCCCGCCGAGAGCGAAGCCTGTATGCCCTGGCTGCGGGAGCAGTTCCGTCTGCTACGGCCTAAGATCGTCGTCTGCCTGGGCCGCATCGCCGCCCAGCGGATGATACGCGCCGACTTTTCGGTGACGAAGGAGCACGGCACCTTTATTGAGAAGAACGGCATCCTCTTCATGGGGACGTTCCACCCCGCCGCCCTGCTCCGTCAGCCCCAGAACAAGCCTGAGGCTTTCGGCGACTTCGTGGCCCTGCGGGATAAAATACACGAGGTGTGCGAGCATACCTACACTCCTTCCGTCGCCTCCGGCGACACCTCCCTCTAAGAGGGAGGCTTTGGCATTCCGCAAGATTTTGTCTTCGACGGGAAACTTTCCCGTCTTGTCAAGGGCTCCCTCATTGAGGGGGCTGTCTGCGAAGCAGACTGGAGGAGTACACCTTTCACCTCATTTTTGCATACCCTATAGCAAAAGTGAGGTGTTTGAGTATGAATGCTGTACGCAGCAATTCTGTTGATTTCTTTCTGGGCACCACCACCCCCGCCGGGTTCAAGGGCTATTTTGAGCCGCTTCGGCGGGAACCGGGGATGCAGATGTATCTCATCAAAAGCGGGCCGGGCTGCGGCAAATCGACGCTGATGAAGCGGCTGGCCGTCAAGGCCGAGCAGAAGGGGGAGCCTATCCAGCGCATCCACTGCGCCAGCGACCCCGACAGTCTGGACGGCGTCATCTTTCTCGACAAGCGCGCCGCCATCGTGGACGCCACCGCACCCCATGTCATGGAGCCGGACGCCCCGGGCGCAGAGGAGCAGGTGGTGAGCCTGTACCACACACTGGACGCCGATGCCCTCCACGCCCACGCCGACGAGGTGAAGCGGCTCTTCGCCCGGAACACTGCCCTGCGCAGCCGGGCCGCGCGGTATATCGCATCTGCCGGGAGCCTGCTGCTGGACAGCCGCCGGGCTGAGGCGTGCAGTGCCAACTTCGAGAAAGTCCGCCGCTACGTCAAGCGGCTCTGCGCCCGGACTCTCCCCCGCCTGCCCGAGGGGGCCTCGGCCAGCGAAGAGCTGCGGCTGCTGTCGGCCATCACGCCGAAAGGGCCGGTCTTCTACCGCGGCACCGTACAGGCACTGGCCGACCGGTATGTGGTCTTCCATGACGACTACGGCGCTGTCTCCCGCCTGCTTCTCGAGCTCATCCGGGCCGAGGCGCTGGCCCGGGGCTACCACATCATCACCTGCCCCTGCGCCATGCACCCCGACGACAAGATAGACCATCTCTTCATCCCGGCCCTCCGGCTGGCTTTCCTCACCGACAACCGGTGGCACCCGGTGCAGCTGCCCGGCGTGCAGGCCGTCCGGTGTACCCGTTTCGTGGACCGGGAAAATCTGGCGGGCTACCGCGCCCGTCTCCGCTTCAACGAGCGGGCGGCAGCAGAGCTTTTGGAACAGGCCGCCGACCTGATGGCACAGGCCAAAGCCTGCCACGACGAGCTGGAGACTTACTACCGCGCCGCCGTGGACTTCGGCAAGGTGGACGAAGCTGCCGCCCAGTGCGCCGGGATGCTGGGGCTGGCGTAAGAGTCAACCTCTCAGGCACTTCGTGCCACTGCCCGGGTTGCGGCGGTCAGCGGCAGCTTGACAAAGTTGCATTGTCCAGAAGCTGCTGCCCTCTGTAGCAAGGCCCGCCCTTTTGCGCCATATTGCGCCTCAAGCGTCCAGCTCAGAGCTGCCCGGCCTGCCAAGGGCTCCCCTACTAGGGGAGCTGGCTGCGAAGCAGACTGAGAGGTTGTACAAAGACGGGCCTGCCAATTATAAATATAAAAAGTCAAAAAAGGAAGTGACCCGCTATGCCTGCTTTTCGCCTGCCTGTCCGCCAGCTGGTGGAATTTTTGCTTCGCACCGGCAGCATCGACAGCCGCTTTACCGGCTTCGACCGCGCCAACGAGGGCGCACGCATCCACCGCAAGCTCCAAAAGGCCGCAGGCGAAGGCTATGCCGCCGAAGTCTTCCTCTCCGGCGAACGGGAGGCGGCGGGCATCCCCTTCACCATCGAAGGCCGGGCCGACGGCATCTTCACCGACGAGGCGGGCGTGACGGTCATCGACGAGATAAAGACCACCGCCGTCCCCGCCGACGACATCGCCGAGGACATGAACCCCTGCCACTGGGCGCAGGGAATGGTCTACGGGGCGCTGTATGGCCGTCAGCAGGGGCTGGAAAAGCTGGACGTCCGGCTCACCTACTACCAGATCGACACCGACGACATTCTCCGCTTCGTGCGGCATTTCACCCTCAAAGAGCTGGAAGCGTTTTTGCAGGATCTCCTCGAGCGGTACGCCCCCTGGGCGCAGCGTCAGCTGGCGTGGAAGGAGCAGCGGGGCGTGAGCCTTTCGGCGCTGGATTTCCCCTTTCCGGTCTACCGGCCCGGGCAGAGGGCGCTGGCAGGCGAAGTCTACCGCGCCTGCACTGCCGCGCCGTCTAAAAGCGGCGTCCGGCTCTTCTGTCAGGCCCCCACCGGCATCGGCAAGACCATGAGCGTCCTCTTCCCTGCTCTGCGGGCCATCGGCACCGGCTGCGGCGAGAAGCTGTTCTACCTGACGGCCCGCAACACGACTCAGTCCGCCGCCGAGGATGCCATTGCGCGGCTGCGGGCGTCTGATCCCAAGCTGGCTCTGCGCAGCGTGACCCTGACAGCCAAGGAGAAGGTCTGCCTCCACCCGGATGCCGAGGGCCATCCCGCCTGCCTGCCGGAGCTCTGCCCCTACGCAAACGGCTACTACGACCGGGTGAACACGGCCCTGAAAGCCCTTCTGGACGACGGCACCGGCCGCTTCGACCGGGCCGCGCTGGCCGACGCCGCAAAGCAGTTCACGGTCTGCCCCTTCGAGCTGGGGCTGGATCTGAGCGAGTGGTGCGACGTCATCATCGGCGACTATAACTACCTCTTCGACCCCGTGGTGCATCTGCGGCGGTTCTTCGACAGTGCGGGCGACTGGCTCTTCCTCGTGGACGAGGCCCACAATCTGCCCGAGCGGGCGCGGGCCATGTACTCGGCGCGCTTCTGCAAGAGCAGCCTCACCGAGGCAAAACGCGCTCTCGGGCGGGGCAAAAGCACCCTCAAGACCGCTCTGAGCAAGGCCGACAAAGCCTTTTTAGAGGGACGGAAAGCGGTCTCGACCCTCGCGCCCCGCCGGGGCAGCACTGCCGCCGAAGAGGACGACAGCGGCCAGACCTCACTGCTGGGATCTGCGGAGATGCCCGCCATCGAGCTGCCCGCCGCCGACTACGCTCAGGACGGCACGGTGTTCTGCAAGGAGCTTCCCTCAGCCCTGCTGGCCCCGCTGCGGGCGCTGACGGCTCCCTTGCAGGACTGGCTGGAAGACGATCCCGACGCCGAAGCCCACGCGGTCCTGCTGGATCTCTACTTTGAGGTGCAGGACATCCTGCGGGCGTCGGAACGGTACGACGAGCATTTTGCCGCCCAGCTCACCGCCCGGGGCAGTGACCTTGAATTGCAGCTGCTCTGCCTCGACCCGTCCCCCTTCGTGGACGCAAGCCTTTCGGCAGGGCGGGCGGCGGCGCTGTTCAGCGCGACGCTGACGCCGCCGGGCTACTACCGCACCGTCCTCGGCTGTCCCGAGGCCCGGGCCGTGGCGCTGGAAAGCCCCTTCCCGGCAGAAAACCTCGGGCTCTACTGTCTGCCCTCCATCTCCACCCGCTACCGCCAGCGGGACGCCAGCATCCGTCCCATCTCGGACGCCCTCGCGGCGCTGGCATCCAGCCGGGTGGGCAACTATCTGGCCTTCTTCCCCAGCTATGCCTATCTGCGGCAGGTGTGGGAGGACTTCACCGCCCGCTACCCGGACATCGGCACACTGGTACAGGAGAGCGGTCTGGACGACGCCGGGCGGGCGGCGTTCCTCGAGCGGTTTTCGCCCTGCCCGGAGAAGACGCTTCTCGGCTTCGGGGTCATGGGCGGCATCTTCGGCGAGGGCGTGGACCTGGCGGGCGACCGGCTCATCGGCTGCGCCATCGTGGGCGTGGGCCTGCCGCAGGTGAGCCCCCGTCAGGAGATGCTGCGCCGCTACTACGACGCCCAGAACGGGGCGGGCTTCGACTACGCCTACCGCTGGCCCGGGATGAACAAAGTTCTGCAGGCCGCCGGGCGGGTCATCCGGACGCAGGAAGATAAGGGCGTGGTACTGCTCCTCGACGACCGCTTTGCCCAGAGCGAGTACGCCCGGCTCTTCCCGAAGCATTGGAGGCATCTGGAGTATCTGAGGGATACGGAAGAGTTGAAGAAAAAATTAGCGGAATTTTGGGGGGAATAACCTCTCCGTCAGCATCCTTGCCCTCTCAGGCGCTCCGCGCCCATGCCGGGTTGCGGCTCCCAGCGTCTGCTGCGCTGCCGCTTGCATCCTGCTGGCCGCGGCCCCAACAGCTCCTCCCTGTTTCCGCCGCTGGCGGCGGTCGTCGCCGTTGCCCCCAAAGGGAGAGCCTTTTATATGGAAAAAGAGGCAGACTCGCATCTGCCTCTTTTTCCATGCACTTATCGCCTTGCTTTCGCCGTCTTTTTCCGCATGATGTCCCACGAGGGCATCTGGCTGCGCAGGGTGTCCCACGCCGTCATCCGGACGCTCGTCCGGGCGCGCAGGCCCTCGAAAGCCTCATCGAGGTACTGCATCTCAGCCACAGCATGCATCGCGTGGTCGGAGACGCAGAGACGGCCCAGCGGGGTCTTGCAGAGCGTCAACACCATGGCGTCCATCTTCCGGCGGCCGGGCGTACCGGCACGGTAGCAGTCGGTGTTCTCCCTGTCGTCCACGGGGATGTGGGCGGCTTTCAGCATCTCGCAGGCCTCCCACGCGGCGTCGAGGACCAGATCACGCTGCTCCTTCGTCGCCCTGGACAGGTCGCCGCTGCAGGCGTAGCAGAGATAGCAGGCCGGCAGGATGAGGGCGATGTGGCACTTGAGCCATCCGTCCATGTCGCTGACGAAGGTCAGCTTGTACTTTGCGCCCTCGAAAGCCGTCTTGACCCGGTAGCGGAAGACGCCCGAAAGGGGCGCGGTAGCCCCGCCGATGGTCATATCCACACCGACGTGGGCGCTGACGACCTTATCCACATCCCGATGGCCGCCGCTGCTCTGGAAACCGAAGGCGATCTTATCCGCCGGGCGCTGCATGGCCTGCATGACCTCCACGGCGTGGGGGTCGTTGCCCACGAAGACGAAGTATTCGCTCCTGTTCTGCTTGAGGATGGGCAGCACGTCGGGCAGCTGCCCGGCCTGCAGCGTCACGAAAACGAGGTCGTAGCAGTCGTCCGGGGCCAGCGTGTCGATGGTGGCCACCCGGTCCACCGTGGTGCGGCACTGCGCCCAGTGGCGGATGACGAGGCCCCTTTGGTCGAGCCTCTCCTTCCACTCGCCCCGCGCCAGCATGGTGACGACATTCTTTTTGTTCTGCAGCAGACGGTGGGCCAGCTCACAGCCCTGCACGCCTGCACCATAGACCAGTATCCTCATCTCTGCCTGCCTCCTTATATAGGCCCCACCCCGGGGCCGGAAGTCATCAGTGCTTCAAAAACGAGAAGAAGCCCTTCTTCTCATACGGCTTTTCCTCTGCGCCGGTCACGGTATAGCCCGTGTCGGCAATGGCAGCCTTCAGGGCCTCGATGTCCAGCGGCTGGGCCGAGACGATGACCGTTTCTCCCTTCGTGTGGGAGGAAGTCACCTTCTCCACCTGCGCAGTCTTGCGCACCACCTCGTTGACGTGGCTCTCGCACATGCCGCACATCATGCCGTCTACTTTCAGCGTCGTCTGAACCATTGGTCAGTACCTCCTAAGGATCGTCATCCACTGGGCAGACTGCACAAGCCGCCCGGGTGTTTTTCGTCATTTTGTTAGTTTCGCCTAACTTTTTATGGGAAACAAAAGGCCGTCGGCCCCGCGCACCCCTCAGCGCCCGAGACAAAAGCCCCTATTTCTCTGTTTCCGCTTTCATCATACCACACCGGTATGGTAATTGCAAGTGCCGGTTCCTCACAGTACACGGGTGTGGTATATTTCTCCCGTCTCTACGTCTTTCCAGTAGAAGACGCCGTTTTCCAGAATCATATAGCTGTGGGGACTGTTTTCCTTCGGGATGCTCAGGGAGCCGGGGTTGAGGCAGACGTTCCTCTGCCCGAACTCCGTCCACGCCGGGACGTGGGTGTGGCCGTGGAGCAGGATGTCCCCTTCGGCCAGCGGCGGAGGATTCTTTCCATTATAGATATGCCCGTGGGTGGCATAAATGAGCTTTTCGCCCGCCGGGAGGATGCAGTAGTCCGCCATCACCGGGAGATCCAGCACCATCTGGTCCACCTCGGCCTCGCAGTTGCCCCGGACGCAGCAGAGTTTATTTTTCAGGCCGTTCAGCATCGGGATGACCTCTTTCGGCGCGTAGTCCCGGGGCAGGTCGTTCCGGGGGCCGTGGTAGAGCAGGTCGCCCAGCATCAGCAGCCGGTCAGCCCCCTCCCGCTCAAAGGCCTCCACCATCTTCTTGCAGTAATAAGCCGACCCGTGCAGGTCGGACGCGATCATCCATTTCATGGCGCTTTTCCTCCGTTTCTGTCTGGCTTTATTGTATCACGAAATGGCCGCTTGAAAAGCCTTTTATGAAAAGTCATACTTTTCCCTTGACAATCCACCCGTTTCGTGGTATCCTATCGCAGGCCGGTCAGAAAGGCTCTTCCCGTACTGTCCTTTCCGGCCCGCATCCCGGTGCCGTCCGGCGGCGTCCCGTAACACCGCTTTTGCGATGCACTGTATTTCTCGGCACTTCAATAAAACCCGTGTGGATTTTTACAGCATAGATGTTTGCTACTTTTCGCCACACAATGGCCCGCTCCAAGCCGCCGTTGTGTGGCTTTTCTTGTGCGGAAATTTCAGGAAAGGAAGCTTTTGCCCCCATGAACGATACTTTTATGAAGACGAAGCCGGTGTTCCCGCTGCTGGTGTCGATGGCTCTGCCCAACGTCATCTCCATGCTGGTGAACTCGCTGTACAACATCGTGGACAGCCTCTTCGTGGCCCAGATCAACGAGCAGGCCATGACGGCCCTCTCCCTCGTGTTCCCCATCCAGAACTTCGTGAACGCCGTCGCCATCGGCTTCGGCATAGGCATCAACGCCCTTGTCGCCCTCTACCGGGGCGCAGGCGACCACGACAGAGCGGACGCCGCCGCCACCCACGGCATGGCCCTCTCGGTGCTCCACGGCATCCTCTGCACACTGGCAGCTACCGCCATCATGCCCGGCTTCCTGGCCCGGTTCACCACCGACGGCACCATCGTCTCCATGGGCGTGACCTACTCCACCATCGTCTTCCTGTTCGCTACCGTGAACATGGCCAGCCTCGCCTTTGAGAAGCTCTTCCAGGCCGTGGGCCGGATGAAGCTCACCATGACCGCCCTCATCTCGGGCTGTGTCTGCAACATCCTGCTGGACCCCGTCCTCATCTTCGGCCTCGGCCCGGTGCCTGCCATGGGCATTGCAGGCGCGGCGCTGGCTACCGGCATCGGACAGGCCGTCACTCTCGTCATCTACCTCGTGGTCTACAGCACCACCGAGTCGCCCGTCCATCTGCGCCGGAAGGCCCTGCGGCCTGACCTCTCTCTCGAAGGCCGTCTCTACGCCATCGGTGTGCCTGCCATCCTGAATCTGGCCCTGCCCTCCCTGCTGGTCACCTTCCTCAACGGCCTGCTGGCGGCCTTCTCCGAGAGCTATGTGGTGGTGCTGGGCATCTACTATAAGCTCCAGACGTTCCTCTATCTGCCCGCCAACGGCATCGTGCAGGGAATGCGCCCCCTCATCGGCTACAACTACGGTGCAAAAGAGCACGCCCGGGTGGCAAAGCTCTACCAGCTCACCCTCGGCATGAGCGCCGTCATCATGGCGGCAGGCACCGTCATCTGTATGGCCGCTTCCGCGCCCCTCATCGGCCTGTTCTCTTCCAACCCCGAGACCATCGCCATCGGCCAGACCGCCCTGCGCATCATCTGCCTCGGCTTTGTGGTGTCGGCGGTGTCCACCACCTCTTCCGGCGCGCTGGAAGGTCTGGGCAAGGGTGCGGCCTCGCTGGTCATCTCCCTCTGCCGGTACGTCATCTTCATCATGCCGCTGGCGTGGCTGCTCTGCCGCCAGCTCGGCCCCACCGGCGTCTGGCACGCCTTCTGGGTCACGGAAGTGCTGTCGGCTGTCATCGCTTTTGCGGTGTATCGGAAGAGCGTGATTAAGAAGTAAAAGAAAGCCCGATGCTTCGCATCGGGCTTTCTCTGTTATCGATCTTCCGGCACCAGCGCACACACCAGCCGCACCATCCAGGGCAAAAACGGCAGCCAGAGCAGGGCGCAGCAGACGTTGAAGGCGGTGTGGGCATTGGCGATCTGCCGGGAAATGACTTCCAGCTCCGGGCCTTTGGGGGAGATGAACTCCACCAGCTGGACGAACCAGGGCAGCAGCACCGCCGCCAGCAGGCTCCCGCTGAGGTTGAAGCAGCTGTGGGCCAGCGCGGCGCGGGCGGCGTTCTTTCCCTGCCCGATGCAGGCCAGCAGGGCCGTGACCGTCGTGCCGATGTTGTCCCCTAACAGGACAGGCACCGCCCCGGCAAGGCCCAGCACGCTGTGGATGCCGTCCGGCCCGGCCTGACGGGCCACGTTCTGCAGCAGCGCGATGGTGGCCGAACTGCTCTGCACTACCATGGTCATGGAGAGGCCCAGCAGGATGCCCAGAAGCGGCGACTCCTTCACCCGGGTCATCCAGTCGAGAAAGACCGTCTGCCCGGCCAGCGGCTGCAGCGCCCGACCCAAAATGTCGATGCCCTCGAAGAGCAGCCCGAAGGAGAACACCGCCTCGCCCACGGCCTGCCAGCGGGGCCTGCGGGCCGCGAAGTCGAGGAGGAAGCCCAGAAACAGCACCGGGTACACCAGCGTCTGGACATCGAAGGCGATGAGCTGGGCCGTCATGGTGGTGCCGATGTTGATGCCGTAGATGACGGCTACCGCCCGGGGCAGTTCCAGCAGCCCGGCGCTGACGAAGCCGATGACCATTACCGTCGCTGCCGAGCTGCTTTGGAGCACTGCCGTCACGGCCAGCCCGGTGAGGACGCCCAGAAGCGGCGTGGCCGTCAGCCGGGCCAGCAGCCGCTTCATGGCGTCGCCCGCCGCCCGCTGCAAGGCGCGGCTCATCCTGTCCATCCCGTAGAGGAACATCGCCAGCCCGCCGAACAGCGCAAAGAGCATCTCCATCCCCCGCTCCATCCGCACACCCCCTTGTCCGTCAGTGTATGAGGGGTGGACGGGCGGTATGACGGGAAGGCTTCTTCTCTGTGCGACCTCTCAGTCTCGCTTTCGCTCGACAGCTCCCCTACCGAGGGGAGCCTCTGGCGAAGAGGCGAGGCTTTCCGTCATGCCAAAGCCTCCCCTCGCTAGGGGAGGTGGCAGCGCGTTAGCGCTGACGGAGAGGTTTCTTACAGCAGCCTGTATTTTTTATAAGGGTAAAGCGCTCCGACTCAGCTTACAGCTGGCTCTTGTACAGCTCCACGATCTCCTCCACGCTGGTGTCGCGGGGGTTGCCGGGACGGCAGGCGTCCGCATAAGCGGACTCGGCGAGGAACTGGATGTCCTCTTCCTTCAGGATGCCGTTCAGGTTTGTGGGGATGCCCACGTCAGCGCTCAGCTGCTTGACAGCGGCGATGGTGGCATCTGCGGCCTCGGCGTCGTTCATCTCGTCGATGCCCTTCACGCCCATGGCCTTGCCGACGGCACGATAGCGCTCACCGGCGACGGTCTTGTTGTACTCCAGACCGACGGGCAGCAGGATAGCGCAGGCCACGCCGTGGGGGGTGTCATACAGAGCGGACAGGCCGTGTGCCATGGAGTGGACGATGCCCAGACCCACGTTGGAGAAGCCCATGCCGGCGATGTACTGGCCCAGAGCCATACCCTCGCGGCCTTCCGGAGTATTCTGGACAGCGCCGCGCAGATTCTCGCTGATGAGCTTGATGGCTTCCAGATGGAACATATCGGAGATGGTGCAGTGGCCCTTGGTGATGTAGCCCTCGATGGCGTGGGTCAGAGCGTCCATGCCGGTGGCGGCAGTCAGGCCCTTGGGCATGGAGGCCATCATATCGGGGTCGACCACAGCGATCTCGGGGATGTCGTTGGTATCAACGCAGACGAACTTGCGCTTCTTCTCCACATCGGTGATGACGTAGTTGATGGTGACCTCAGCAGCCGTACCGGCAGTGGTGGGCACCGCGATGGTGAACACGGCGTGCTTCTTGGTGGGAGCGACGCCTTCCAGAGAGCGCACATCGGCGAACTCGGGGTTGTTGATGATGATGCCGATGGCCTTTGCGGTGTCCATGGAAGAGCCGCCGCCGATGGTCACGATGCAGTCAGCCTCTGCGGCCTTGAAAGCGGCCACGCCGTCCTGCACATTGGCGATGGTGGGGTTGGGCTTGATCTCGCTGTAGACGGTGTAGGCGAAGCCTGCAGCGTCCAGCAGGTCGGTGACCTTCTTGGTGACGCCGAACTTGATCAGATCAGGGTCAGAGCAGACAAAAGCCTTTTTGTAACCGCGGGAGGTCAGCTCGGGAACGATGTTCTCGATCGCACCGTGGCCGTGATAAGAGATCGTGTTCAGAACAATACGACTTGCCATAGAAATTCTCTCCTTTTATTATATCGGCTTTTGGCCGATGATTTCAGATTCCAAGCTTATTATACCGTTATTTTTTTGACAGCGCCATTTGGAAAAGTAGCGCGGCCTTTGTGAAAATTCTACAGCAAAAAAGCAGGGGCGAGCAATGCCCGCCCCTGCAGCGCACCCGAAGGGGTTACGCTTCTTCTTTTTCTTTCTGCGCCTTGATGACCTTTAAGCGGCTGAATTCCTCACGCTCGCGCTCACTCAGCACCTCATCAATGGATTTGATCGTCCTTTGCATCTGCGGGATCTGCACATTGCCGAGGGCGTTCGCGCGCTTCTGGGTCTTTTGGATGGCCTCAGCCAGACGGATAACGCTGGTCTCGACCTCTGCCAGCTCGACCGTCAGGGTCTTGACCTCATTGAATTTGAGGTAGGCCACATCGAGGGTGCCGTTTGTCGATTCCAGATCGTAGTACAGCCCCAGCGGCGATGTGGTGTTCAGCTTGAGGGTGGGCAGCTCCACGCCCATAACGCTGCGGGTGCTGAGCTGCACGCCGCGCTCCACCGGCACACCGGCCGCATAGCCGCCGACTGAGCCCAACATGATATTGGCCTTTTTCAGGGCCTCGTAGGCCTCGGCATAGGCCGCCGAGATGCGGTCCTGTATACCTGCCGCACGGTCGATCAGCTGCATCATCTCGCGCACCAGGATATTGCGCTTGCGGTCCATCAGGTCATAGCCCTGCGCGGCCAGCGCCAGACTGCGCTTGGTCGCCATCAGGTTAGATTTTGTAGGAAAAACCTGCTGTGCCATTGGGTACTCCTTTTATACTGCTTTGGCTTCCCCTGCGGGGGAAGCTGTCACCGAAGGTGACGGATGAGGGCCAAGTATGCCATCGCCTCCATTCACAGGCAATCGCGGCACGCTCTCCCCTCATCCGCCCCTGCGGGGGCACCTTCTCCCCCATGGGGAGAAGGCTTTGGGGTTATTTTTTACTGATTCTCGCCTTGGCCGGCTCATAGTATTTATCCAGCGTTTCGGCATCGCAGCGATCCAGCGCGTTGCGGGGCAGCGCGGCCAGCAGCTCCCAGCCGAGGTCGAGCGTCTGCTCCATCGTGCGGTCGGTGTTGCCCTGACCGATAAATTCCTGCTCAAACGCGCGGCCGAAGGCCATCAGCTGCTTATCGCTCTGGGACAGCTCCTCCTCGCCGATGACGCTCGCCAGTGCCTTGGCGTCCTGCACCTTGGCGTAGCAGGCGAACAGCTGGTTCGACAGGGTGACATGATCCTCACGGGTATAGCCCGCGCCGATGCCGTCCTTCATCAGACGGGACAGGCTGGGCAGCACGGATACCGGCGGGTACAGGCCGGTGGCATCCATGCCGCGGTCCAGCACGATCTGACCCTCGGTAATATAGCCGGTCAGGTCGGGGATGGGGTGGGTGATGTCATCGCCGGGCATCGTCAGGATCGGGATCTGCGTCACAGAGCCCTTGCTGCCCTTGATGATGCCGGCCCGCTCATACAGGCTGGCCAAATCGGAATACAGATAGCCGGGGAAGCCTTTTCGGCCGGGGATCTCGCCCTTGGAGGACGAGAACTCACGCAGGGCCTCACAGTAGCTTGTCATATCGGTCAGGATGACCAGCACATTTTTATTCAGGTCAAAGGCCAGATACTCGGCCACCGTCAGCGCGGCACGCGGGGTGATAATACGCTCGATGATCGGGTCATTGGCAAGGTTCAGCAGCATGACAACGCGCTCCATCGCGCCGCAGCTCTCAAAGCTCTCACGGAAATAAGCAGCCACATCGTTCTTGACGCCCATAGCGGCAAAGACGATGGCAAAGTCGGAGCCATCGGCCACGCTGGCCTGACGGACGATCTGAACAGCCAGCTCATTATGCTTCATGCCGGAGCCGGAGAAGATCGGCAGCTTCTGGCCGCGGATCAGCGTAGCAAGGCAGTCGATGGAGGAAATGCCGGTGTGGATGTAGTTGCGGGGGTAAACGCGGCTTACGGGGTTGATGGGCGCGCCGTTGACATCGCGGCGGGCCACAGGGTAGATGTCGCCAAGGCCGTCAATCGGGCGGCCGAGGCCGTCCAGCACACGGCCCAGCAGTTCAGGGCTGAGGTCCATCATCATGGGGTGGCCGGTCAGCACCGTGCGGTTGTTGACAAGGCTCAGCCCGCGGGTGCCCTCAAACACCTGAATGACGCAGCGGTCGCCGTCCACGCGGACGACACGGCCAACACGGACCGAGCCGTCATCGAGGTGCAGCTCGGCCATTTCATCGTACTGGACGCCCTTAACGCCGTCCAGCACGACCAGACTGCCGTTGATTTGGGAAAGCCCGATATGTTCCAGAATCATGTTGTTCCCTCCTCATCAGCCTTGGGCCACGGCGGCCAGCTTCTGGTCGATCTGCTTGTGCAGCTCGTCCAGCTTGGCAAAGTCGTCGTTGGGCACGGTGTATTTCATCTGCACCAGCTCATCAAACAGGCCGGTGGCCAGCAGGCGGCTGACCGGCACCTGCTTGGCAACGAGCGCGGCGCACTTGTCGTACAGGTACAGAATGGTTTCCATCATCTTCAGCTGCTTTTCCAGCGGGACATAGGTGTCCACAGCGTGGAAAGCGTTCTGCTGCAAAAAGCCGACGCGGATGACGCGGGCAATCTCGATTGTCAGCTTCTGGTCGTCGGGCAGCACATCGGAGCCGATCAGCTTGACGATCTGCATGAGGTTGTTCTCCTGCAGCAGCAGGTTGGCGATGCGCTCACGGCAGGACATGAAGTCGTGGCCGACATTGTCATAGTACCAGCCGCCGAGGTCGCCGAGGTACTCGCTGTAGGAATCATTCCAGTTGATGGCGGGATAATGGCGGGCGTAGGCCAGTGACTTATCCAGCGCCCAGAAGCAGCGGGTAAAGCGCTTGGTGTTCTGGGTGACAGGCTCCGAGAAATCGTTGCCCTGCGGGCTGACGGCGCCGATAACGGACACAGAGCCCTCGGCACCGTTCAGCGTCTTTACGTAACCGGCGCGCTCGTAGAACTCCGCCAGACGGCTCGGCAGGTAGGCCGGGTAGCCCTCATCGGCGGGCATCTCCTCCAGACGGCCGCTGATTTCGCGCAGAGCCTCGGCCCAGCGGGAGGTGGAGTCGGCCATCATGGCGGCGTGGTAGCCCATGTCGCGGTAATACTCAGCCAGCGTAATGCCGGTGTAGATGGATGCCTCACGCGCGGCAACAGGCATGTTGGAGGTGTTGGCGATCAGCACGGTACGATCCATCAGGCTCTTACCGGTACGGGGATCGACCAGCTCGCTGAATTCCTGCAGCGCCTGTGTCATCTCATTGCCGCGCTCGCCGCAGCCGACATAGATGATGATGTCCGCATCGCACCATTTTGCGATCTGGTGCTGGGTCATCGTCTTACCGGTGCCGAAGCCGCCGGGGATGGCCGCCGCGCCGCCCTTGGCGAGCGGGAACATCGTATCAATGACGCGCTGGCCGGTGATGAGCGGCCGGGGCGAAGTCATGCGCTCGGCAGACGGGCGCGGGGTGCGGATGGGCCACTTCTGGCAGAGGGTCAGCGTGTGCTCCTTACCCTTGGCATCGGTCAATTTAACAATAGGCGAATGGACGGTATAACTGCCGTTGTCAGCAACCCATGTCACAGTGCCGGAAACCATCGGCGGCACCATGCAGCGGTGCTGGATAGCCGGGGTCTCAGGGCAGGTAGCATAGATCTGGCCGGGGGTCAGGGTATCCCCTGCCTTGACGGTGACGGTCACATCCCACTTCGCTTCCTCATCAAGGGACGGCTCGTGCGCGCCGCGCTCGATAAAACTGCCCATATCCTTTTCAATGTCGGGCAGCGGGCGCTGGATACCGTCATAGATGTTGCGCAGGATACCGGGGCCGAGCGTTACCGACAGCGGGCCGCCCGTGCTTTCGACAGGCTCGCCCGCCTTCAGGCCGCCGGTCTCCTCATAGACCTGAATGGTGGTCTCCTTTTCGTTCATGCGGATGACCTCGCCCACCAGACGGGCCTTGCCCACATAGACCATCTCCATCATTTCCAGATCGGTCTTGCCCTTTATGGTGACAACGGGGCCGTTGATGCTGTAAATTTTATTTTCCATTGCTTTGCCCCTCAAATATTGATCTCCAGCCCGGCGTTTTTCAGGAACCAGTCGTGCTGGGCGTTCAGGCGTGCTGCCAGCGTGTCATCGGCAGCCAGGCCCTTGGCGGCGTTCTCGCCCTTCAGGCCGCCCAGCTCAATGCTGTCATCGGCCGTAAGTGTCGTGCCTGCAGGCAGCTTAACACCCTTGAGCAGCGGCAGGTCGATGCTGCGGACGGAAAGGTTGGCGTTCTCCCCCAGTGCTTCGGCCAGTGCGGCGGCCTCGGTCTGCAGCCAAGCAGCGTACTTGTCGCTGGCGGCAAAATCCGCCAACTGCACCTTTGCCTTGGCAAAGGTCTCGTCCGCGATCTTCTGGCGCTGGTCGGCCAGCTTGGCACGAGCCGCCATGCGCGCGGCGCTCAGGTCACGGTTGGCGCGGGTGCGCGCGCGCTCGGTCTCAAAGCGCAGGGTGCGCTCCACCCGGGCATTCTCCGCCCGGCGTGTCTCGTCCAGCCGCCCGGTGACTTCGCGTTCGGTCTCCTCACGGATGGCAGCACAGGCAGCCTCGCCCTCGGCGCGGATGGAATCCAGAAAGCGCTCGGCGCGGGTATCTAATTCGTTCATGGTCACACCTCTTAAATCTTGACGCCGATGGCCTCGCGGATATAGCGGGTCAGGCGGTCCTTACCGGCAGCACCGCCGCCGGTGGACGGCACGGTGATGAGCAGCGGCCCACCGGCAGCGCGGGCGCTGTCCAGCACGGCCGTGTAGGTCTCGGCGATCTTCTCCGTCACCAGCAGCACGGCAATGTCGGGCTGGTTGGCGGCATCGGCCAGCGCATGGCGCAGATCGGCCTCACTGCGGGCAACCGTCCCCTCAATGCCCGCCAGACGCAGGCCGTTCATGGCGTCGGAGTTGTCGCTGATGAGAAAGAACCGCATAGCATTACACCAGCTTAGACAGGATCATGATCGAGATAACCAGACCGTACAGAGCAATGGACTCGCCCAGAGCAACGAAGATCAGGCTCTTACCGAAGGTCTTCTCATTCTCGCTGTTGGCCGCGATGGCAGCGGGGGCAGCGGAGGCAACGGCCATGCCGCCGCCGATACCGGCAAGGCCGGTGGCCAGTGCGGCTGCGACCAGACCGATGCTCAGGGAGGAGTTGTGGTCATTGTCGGTGTTGACCGTCTCGGAAGAAGAAGCAGCGGCAGTCGTATCGGCGGTATCATCGGCGGCAAAGACGCCCAGCGCACCGCAGCAGGTAACGGCAGCCACGATTAGAATGGTAACGAACAGTTTGCTGAACTTGGTTTTCATAATGGAACCCTCCGTAAATTTTAGTTTATACTTTCCTAATGGCAATTTGCAGGTTATGCTTTTTCTTTCTTCAAATCAAACGCCACGAACTTGCGGCCGCCGCCCTTGTAGCAGCGGCTGAACATCTCGTAGAACTCCAGACGGATGCCCTGAATGGCGGACAGCAGCGCCTCGAGGCAGATGACCACGATGTTGCCCAGAATGACGACCACAATGTTGTTGGGCGTACCGGCCAGCGTGAAGACGACCATCATCATGCTGGCATGCACGATGACGAACGCGCCCACACGCAGGAAGGAGATCGTGTTGGAAAGGTAGCTCAGCACCGTTTCCAGCAGTTCAAACACGCTCTGCATCAGGTAGTTACCCATGCCGCCCGCAGGCTGCCAGGGCTTGCCCTCGACCATCGGGGCCAGCAGCTCGGCAAACAGCAGCAGGATCAAACCAACCACCATGCCGATGATTGCCACGACCTGCGGCAGGAATGTGACCGCACCCATATAAGCGGATGCCAGATCAACACCGCACAGGTAGGTCACCATGCCGACAAGGCCGTTGGGCGAGAAGATGAACTCGCCCCACTCCTTGTGGCGGGCGTGGGTGTACATGTTCAGGGCCATGGCCGCCAGCACCAGAACAATGCCGATGTAGACAGCCACCATCAGGATACCCGTGATGGAATCCATGACCGAAACGGGCTTGCCCGCCATGCCAATGGCATGGTAGAGCGGGTCGAGGGCCTCCTCGTAGCCAAAGAGAGAACCGTAGACCAGGCCGAAGATCGTGCTCGAAATGCCGCAGGGGATCATCAGATGGAACAGGTCATTGTGCTTGACCTTCCACATAAAGGTGCTGAACAGCGCCAGCACAATGCCCTGCCCGACATCGCCAAACATCATGCCGAACAGCACGGTGAATGTGATCGCTACAAAGCCGGTGACATCTGTCTCGCCGTAGGCGGGCAGACCGTACATTTCGACGAAAAACTCAAAAGGGCGGCTCCACCACGGGTTTTTCAGCTTGGTGGGGGGCGTCATCTTGCCGGCGGATTCCGGCCCATCGACCGTGACGCGCAGCCCCTTGACGGCGCGGGCCTTACCCGCGACCTCGTCCACCTCCGATGCCGGGACCCAGCCGACGCAGAAGAAGTGCTGGCCCTTGACCGCAGCCATGCGGCGCAGATCATACACAGCGGCATAGTAGCAGGCCGTGTTGTAGAGCAGCTGCACCTTATCGGCGTTCTGCTGCCACAGAGCGGCAATGCGGCCGTTCACATCATCAACACTGCGGTTGACGACATCGAGATTTTCCTTGAAGTGGGTGATGATCTCCTCGGGCGAGCCCGCCGCGCCGGGCACATGTACCGGCTCAAAGTACAGCATCGAGAAGATGCCGTCCGTTTCCAGTGCCTTCTCGCGCGGGGTCATGTAGACGCCCCAGTAACCGGCCTTGGTCTGGCTGCAGGGGGTAAACAGGATGTACGGGTCATCGCCGTAGTTGTTCATCAGCTTGTTATAGCCCTCGGTCGGCAGAAAGCCGAACCGGACCTTGACATGGGCACAGCCGAGAATATCATCAACATTGACCTTCAGCCCGGTAAAATGGCTGTACTGTTCAATGCCGTCCTCGCAGAGCTTTTTCTGGTCGAGCAGCACCTTGCGCTCGGCGCACAGATCGTCGATTTTCTCCAGCAGGTCGCTCAGGAAACCGCGCTGTTCCTCGTCCACAGGGTCGCTGTGCTGCTGCCCCTCGTGCAGCTCTATGTTGGCTTCCTCAGCCATCGTCTCGATCTGGTCGCGGATCGCGGTGTGGGGGTTTTCCTCATTCAGCGCGCCGTAGCCCAGCGATTCCGACATATATCTGGTGGCAGGCTCAAGATCAAAGCGTCCGTCCATGCAGCACGAGCCGATAAACTCGTTCAGCTGGGGCATCGTGCCCTGCACCCGCACCAGTTTCATCTTTTCAACCAATCAGTTCACACTCCTTAGCAACCTTGCCCCTCTCCGGT
>ERZ833608.592-NODE-592-length-29143-cov-7.239790_pt1 | contig 29143 bp, 30 predicted proteins | sample MGYA00519694_ERZ833608 | MGnify/ENA primary metagenome ERZ833608 (study PRJEB31850, sample SAMEA3708742) | human gut metagenome | biome: human gut; feature: human-associated habitat; material: faeces | place: China | collected 2014 ... | reverse complement strand
TATGGAATTTAAAGATTATTTGAGACAGATTTTCGCAGAAGATGGAGGCAGTGAAGGGGCCGACGACAAAGGCGCTAAAGGCGGAAACCCAGGGGCCGACGACAAGGGCGGAAAGAACGGAAACGCGGAACCAGACGACAAGGACGCTAAGAAATACTCTGACGCGGAGGTAGACGAGATCATCAATAAGAAATTCGCGAAGTGGCAGAAAGAACAGGAAAAGAAGATTTCTGAGGCTGAAAAACTGGCTGGGATGAACGCACAGGAAAAAGCGGAACACGAACGCGATACTTTACAGAAAGAATTAGACGAATTAAAGCGTGCAAATAGCATTGCTGAAATGGAAAAGACAGCGAGAACTATGTTACGCGACGACGGCGTGAACGTACCTGACGAGGTAGTATCAAGCTTAATCGCAGAAGATGCTGACAGTACAAAAACCAAAGTTGAGGCATTCTCAAAGGCATTTAAAGAAGCGGTACAGACAGCCGTTAAAGACGCTTTAAAGGGAAAAGCCCCTGCAACTGGTAAAGGCGGAAGCACACTGACTAAAGCGGACATTTTAAAGATTACTAACCGCGCGGAACGTCAGAAAGCGATCGCAGAACACATTGATTTATTCCAGTAACACGCAATGAGTATAAAAAATCTATTACGTGAGAGATTTTCTGACATATACATTGTGATGTTACAGACTACTCATAGGTTTTCATAAGAGAACAGAAGCCTTGGGCTTCTAACTCTAATGAAGGCGCGTAAGCGCAAGTAGATTTAATTAAAACACTAACGGAGGTATATAAACTATGAATAAATATTTTAGACAGATGTTTGCTGTAGAAGCAGGCACAATTGTGACTACTGATATTGAACCAGCTATTTCGATCGACCATAACGAGAGATTAGTTGCTGGTGTTGAATCATTACAGACTATCTTAGGTGTTGCAGAACTTACACCAATGCCAGCAGGCAGCCTTGTTAAGCAGTACAAGTACACAAAAAAGAATGCACCAGAACAGGTTGCTGAAGGTGAAACAATCGGGCTTACAAAGTACGATAGAACTTTGGCAAATTCTTTTGAGATCGTTCTCAAAAAGTACCGCAAACAGACTACAGCTGAGGCTATTCAGAGATCAGACAATGACAAGGCGGTCAATAAAACTGACGACTTACTTGTAAAAGACGTACAGAAAGACGTTAAGAAAGCTTTCTATACAGCGCTTGCTACAGGTACAGGTAAAGCTACAGCAAAGGTTGCAACTTTACAGGGTGCACTCGCTGCTGCATGGGGCGCTGTATCTACTTATTTCACAGATATGGACGTTGAACCTATTTTCTTCGTAAATACTACAGATGTTGCTGATTACTTAGCAACTGCACAGATCACAACACAGAACGCTTTTGGATTTAAATACGTTGAGGACTTCTTAGGCCTTGGAACTGTTATTATCGATCCATCTGTTACAGCTGGTACAGTTATTGCTACAGCAAAAGAAAATATCAACGGTGCTTACGTTTCTGCAGACGGTGATGTTGCTGAAACATTCGGTCTTACTTCTGATGAAACAGGCTTAGTTGGTATGACTCACTATGTCAAAGGTGACAACGCTTCTATCAATACATTAGTTATGTCTGGTGTTGTCTTCTATCCAGAAGATGCAACTGGTGTTGTAAAGGCTACTATTGCTGCTGCCAAATAATCGGAACAAGGAGGCATGACATATGATTTCTGAAATTGAAAAGCGTATTGAGTGCCGTATGACAGGCGAATTGTGCGACAAGGCGGTCATGAGAGAAATCTCCCAAACCGTCCTTGATCGTATATGTATCCGCCTTGGTATTTCAAGCGAAAAAGAATTTCCTGCTTTATTTTATGGTGTATGTGCGGAGGCTTCTGTAAAAGCATACCGCAGACGTTACTACGAGGGCATCAAATCTGAAAATGCTTCTGGCGTTTTCTCTGATACATTCATTGACGACATTCTCTCAGAATACGAGACCGAGTTTTCGATTTACCGCAATAGCGACAATGTCGGAAGTTCAAAAAGGGTTCGATTCTTATGATGTATAAAAAATGCCTATTGTTAACGCCAAAAGAGACAGAGGACGAGTTAGGAAACGTTACACCCGATGGGTGGGATGTAAAAGCAACATGTCCAGCAAGGTTTTCCCCTTGGACAGCGGAAGAAATTTCTTTATACGGGTCAGATGTGACACGCAACACATCGAAATATGCCTTATTGATTCCGCGCAAGGTATTACGCGGGGTTGATTCGGTTTTGATTGACGGCGTGAAATATTCGATTGAAATGATCCTGGAGTTATCGCCGCGTTGGGTTGTAATTCATGCGAGGTCACATAGAGATGAAAATTAAGTATAGCGTTGATATTACGAAACATTTAGCCAATCAATTAAGGGCGCTTTCACAAGCAAGCTTTGAGGACGTAGTAACAAAGCAAATGGGACAGATGGTACAGCGCGCACAACGTAAAGGCAAAGGCGGAACACCTGTTTCTACAGAGGCGACTAGGCCAGGAGGTCCACATGGTGAGTTGAAATCTTCTGTTAGATTTGAAAAAAACACAATGGGCTATACAAAAGAGTATGCCCCACACGTTGAGTACGGGCATAGGACAAAAGGCGGCGGATTCGTACCGGGCCAGCACTTCTTGAAAGATAACGTAGATGTACAAGCACCAATATATAAAGAGGATTTAATAGACGCAATAAGAAAAATAGCGAAGGGGTGATACAACATGCTAAAACAATTTCCACTTACAGAACTTGTGAAGGCGGTAAAAGCAAAGATTGAGGCAAACGCGAACATGAAGTGTTACGACGTTGTGCCGGTTGATGCAGTATCCCCTTTTTCATATGCACAGGTTGTTAGTGTAGAACCTGCGGACACAAAAACGATGTTCTGTAAAAACTACACTATATGGGTCCACGTTATAGCGGACGCGGTGAAATCTTCTGTCCCGCTTTATAAGCTTATTGAAGACATTGAAGAAGCTATGACAGAGGACATTACTATTCCTGCCCCATACGTCCTAGTCATGCAGACTGATGAAGGATTACAGACAATTCAGGACGAAGAGACGGGAGAAAAACACGGAGTCGTGGGTTTTTCATTCAAGATTTCTTACGGCTTTAAAATCAAATAAACTAATGGAGGTATAAGAAAATGGCTAATAAATATATTTCACAGATTTTCACAGGTGAATTTGACGCCAACGCTTATTGTGATTTTTCTAGTGAAGCAGCAAGTGCTACGGCCGGTAAAGACATTGTATTAGCAATCTGGGACGCTACAGGCGCTAGTCTGCTTGCTATTGAAGGTCAGCAATCATTAACTATCAACCGTTCGGCTGATACAATCGAAGTCACTTCTAAAGACACAGAGGGAGGCTGGAAGTCTTCTATCGCTGGTATGAAAGAATGGTCAATTGATAACGGCGGTGTATATGTTAAGGACGGGAACGCACACAAGGCGCTTTCTGATGCTTTTGAAAAGTCTAGCCCAGTATGTATCAAAGTATATGATCAGAAAGCAGGAAAAGGCCTTTTTGGCGGTCTAGCATGCATTACAGAATATAATCTAGAAGCACCATATGACGATGCTATGACTTACAGCGTTTCACTCCAGGGAATGGGTGCACTTGTAGATCTTACAGCAAACGCCCCATCTACTGACACAAAGCCTCAGTAAGCTGCGCAGCGGGGATAACACTAAAACAGTTGTCTCCGCTTTCTTTATATAAAAATGTAAAAAGCAAAGGAGAACAGAAATATGTTTGAACACAACGGAAAAAATTATGTATTAAAGTTTAATATCGGCAGATTAAAAATGATTGAGAACGCGTCAGGCGGTAAGTCTAGTATGTCAATGATGCTTTCTGATAACAGCGGTCTAATGTCTATTAATGCTACAGAAGCGTTTTTCTCTTACGGTCTAAAGGAAGAAGGCGCTGACATTTTTGTTGCGCCTAGCAAAGCAAGAGAAATTTGTGACGAGATTATCGAAACAAAAGGATACGTTGCTGTTGTTGGTCTAATTCAGAAACAGCTTCAGGCGGACTGCCCTTTTTTATTCCGCGTAGGCTAACGGATTACCAGTATTTCCAAACTGATAAACGTTCAGCCGACGAAATAAAGGAAATCGAACCATACGCGGATGAAATAGATTTCGCATGGTTCGTTGTTCATTTTAACTATTCACGAAAGGAATACAACGAACTAACGCCTACGGAAAAAGCTTTCATTAAAAAGGCATACGAGGATAAAACCGTATCTGATACCACTCTTATTCGTAACGCAGTATTAAATGCTGTTACAAATGCGAATAGGAAAAAAGGAAAACGTTTCCGCGAATTATGGCGAAAAAGAATGCCAGTAGTGAATGAAAATGATAAAAAGAAAAAATTATCTTCTATTGAGGAGATTGAAAAACGCGAGGCCGGATGGATCAAAAAGATCTACGCAGCAAACGCGGGAAAAATCACAAGGAAAAAATAAGCCAGGAAGGAGGTTAATGTATGGCGTCAAATTATACACTTTCCGTAAAAATCGAAGGCGATGAATCGGACTTTAACGACGCGATGAAAAGGGTGCAGGAAGCACTCGGAAAGACAGACGACAGCTTAAAAGAGGGAAGTAACAACGCCGGTATATTCGGTGGTGTTTTGAAAGCTAATTTAGCGTCTAGTGCTATCACTGGCGGACTCAACTTATTAAAATCAGGTATTCAGAATGTCGTTAGTGCTATTGGTAGCTTGTCAGGCGATCTTTCAGAATCTTCTAAAGCATGGCAGACATTCGAGACAAATGCCAGTACAAAACACAGCCAAAGCGAAATTCAAGCAGTTAAAAAAGAATTGCAGGATTTTGCGACGGCCACAATTTATAGTTCCTCTGATATGGCTTCTACATACTCACAGCTTGACGCGGTAGGCGTTGCAAGCGCGCAGAACCTCGTAAAGGCTTTTGGTGGTCTTGCTGCTGCTTCTGCAGACCCAGCACAGGCTATGAGTACGTTATCCCAGCAAGCCACACAGATGGCGGCTAAACCTAAAGTCGCATGGGAAGATTTTAAGCTAATGCTTGAACAATCCCCTGCTGGTATGGCTGCCGTTGCTTCTGAAATGGGCATGAGTGTTCAGGACTTGATTACCAATATTCAGGCTGGAACTGTATCTACTACAGATTTCTTTAATGCTGTTGAAAAAGCCGGAACATCTGACAAGTTTACGAAAATGGCGACAGAATACAAAACTGTTGATCAAGCGATGGATGGATTACGTGAAACAGCTGTAAACAAGCTACAGCCCGCTTTTGACATGATTTCTCAAGTAGGTATTGGTGCTATTTCTGGTATTTCTGATAGCTTAGATGGAATTAATATTGATGGACTTGTAACAGCAATGCTTCCAGGTTTTCAAGCGTTGGCTGACGCTGCTTCTAATTTAGTGCAGCAAGCGATCGCGTGGGCGCAAACAGCGGACTGGGAATCAATCGGAAATAGTATCGCTGATGCTATCACAAATATTGTGAACGGAATTTCATCTTTCGACTGGGGAGGCTTCTTTTCTATAGTTGGTGACGGTATTGGGCTTTTTGTTGATGGTCTATCGTTGATTATTGACAACGTAGGTGATATCGATGGTTTAGCAGATGTTATAGTGGCAGTAGCCGTTGCATTCGGTGTACTTAATGCTGCACTCACTGTATACAATACTGTTATGGCTGTTCAAACCGCTATAATGATGGCAAATCCTACAACCTGGATTATATTGGGTATCGTTGCGGCAATCGCAGCCCTCATTTTAATTATTAAAAACTGGGGCACAATTACAGAAACAATTGCTGCAGTATGGGAAAAGGTAAAAAATGCCGTAATAAATACATGGAACAATATATATTCGATGTTCGTTGGGATTTTCACCGCGATCTTAAATAACCCAGTCGTGCAGTTGATCGTAAATTTTGTAACAACAGAATTTAATATTATGAAAAATCTAATCACAGGAATTTGGAACGGAATCAAAGATATCGCTGCTGGTGCATGGGAGTATATCAAAAATGTCGTTCTAGGTCCCGTATTATTATTATGTGATCTTGTAACCGGAAATTTTACAAAGTTAAAAGAAGATGCTTCGAAAATCTTCTCAAATCTTGGAAATGCACTCTCTACAATTTGGAATGGTATTAGTGGAATTGCGTCATCAATTTGGACCGCAATTAAGGAACATATTGGGAATACAGTTGGCCGTATGGTTGACGGGATAAAATTCGCAATTCAAAAAATCCCTGGTATTTTTTCGGATATTTTCGGAAGAGTGAGAAACTTTGTTACAAGTTTACCTGGTGAAGCTTTACGCTGGGGTCGTGATATCATCGATGGTATCGCAGACGGCATCAGAGGCGCTATAGGTAAAGTGACAGGCGCTGTTAAGGGAGTTGCTGATAAAATCAGAAGCTTCTTACACTTCTCAGAACCAGATGTTGGACCACTTAGCGACTTCCACACATACATGCCGGACATGATGTCAGGACTTGCTGACGGTATTAAGGCAGGAATTCCTATGCTACAGAAAGCAGCTGGACTTGCAGCCGGGGCAATTTCTGGAGGATTAGACGGTACAATCACTACTGACGGTATTGTCGGTGCTTCTAGTGGATCTTACTATAGCCAAGGATCAGGAAATACAACTAATTATGGTGCTACTACTATCAATGTATATGGTGCAGCTGGACAAGATACAGAAACACTTGCGGACAAAGTGGCGGAAGTCATTTTCGACCGAGTAAGAAGGGAGGCCTACGTATAATGGCATACGATAATATGAAACAATTCCCATTCAAAGATGGGTATAGCTTTTTAGAATTTGACGGCGTCGATATTGGCGCCGCTTGTAAGATGTTTATTCTTGGGAAGGGGACTTACGGGGCCCCTTCACGAGATGTTGATCAAATCCATGTACCGGGACGTAACGGAGATATTCTTGTTGATAATGGTGGTTGGAACAATGTTACGGTAAAATACCCTGACTGTAATATTCTTAGCAATTTCGGTGAAAATATTGAGAAGCTGCGCGGGTATTTATTTTCTAACCCTGGATATCATACACTAATTGACCAATACCACCCAGACGAGGTACGTTATGCGGAATTCAGGGGACCTTTTACAGCGGATGCACATACAGGGACAGGCAATGACTCAGGATCTTTTGATCTCGAATTCAATTGCAAGCCTCAGCGTTTCCTTCGTGAAAGCATGATAGCGCGTGATTATGTATTATGTCCATACACTATTGATCAATATAGCTATAGAACAAGCTATTCAATCGATGCAAAAGTTACAAACGCAGGAAGCACTCTTAAATTTACATTCATTCCGGCTGTAACAGAAAGCTTAAGTCTATATGCTGATTTTTACAAATCAGACGGAACTAAAGTAGGTGAATATATTGAAGTAAATGCTAATGATGGGGTTGTTGAAATTCCATTGGTTGGAAAAGATGGAACAAAATATTATGGAGTAAAATGTACTTTGAGTTTTGACGTTGCCAAATCAAAAAATCTTAGAATGGAATCATCAAACTCAGTAGTTGAGGGTAAAACAACGTACTTTTACTATAAAGATAATCGTGATATTTGTTTTCCATTTTACAACCCTACACAATTTGATGCATATATTTTAATGTCTGGATGTTATGTCCCAGATGGTACATATAGTCAACTCTTTAATTGTGAAGGTAGCAACCATTATATTTCGGTTAGCGAATCTCTAGGATACGGAACAACTTCTGAAGTTGGCTTTGATTTCAACGGCTTAGAAGGTACGGCGTGCACGTGGGATAATAAATTATCAAAGATTAAAAAAGTATACGCTGGTCTTTCTGGAACTTTACTTGTTATTCCTGGCGGTGGACGTCACGATCTTAAAACACAAGGCGTATCATCTTTTAAAAATATACAAATTGCACCAATGTATTACAGAATTTAAAAGGCGGTGAGAAAATGTTAGAACTAAATGAAGTCCAATTATTCAAGGGAGACCCTGAAAACATTTGGGGCGAACAAATCAAACAGCCTGAAAATATTTTAAGTATGGAAGTCACAGAGGTTATGAACGGCAACCTTACTTTATCAATGGTGTGTGCAATTTCTGATTATAACATTGAAAATCTAGTGATTGGGAACATTATCAAGTGTTATAAAGACGTATTAAAGAATACGAAGTTTTCGTTTGAAATTTACGACGTAAAATATACCATTGATCACAAAATCACTGTAAAGGCGGAACACCTTTCATCAAGGCTTAGATATATTTATGTTGAACCTGTTGGTTACATTGATTTTGATGAAATTGCTGAAATCTTATCTGGGTATTCTTCCGCAAAATATAAACTCATTAATCATACTGGAGAATCGATAGTAAAAATAAAGGTTCCTAATACAACATATGATTATGGGGTTGTATCAGATTCTATTAAGTCTATTGCAGATCATATGAAAGGAACAACTGGAAGTATTCTTGATCATTTCGGTGGAGGATACTGGCGATACAACGAAGATACAGAGATGGAATTTTACAAAGAAAATCAAGTAAACGACGAAGATCCAGAACTTGAACCTATTAAATACTCTGTAAATATGTCAGATTTTCAACGTGAAATTGATATGGATAATGCAAAATCTAACCAGGTGTTATTTTGGAAAAAAGAAGTTGATGGAGTTGAAGAACAGGTTTGGGCATATAAAAGAAAATCTGTTGATGCTTACCCTATGCAAGCAGCACAATTATGTGATCTATCTTCTCAGTTTGAAAAAAAGCCAACAGAGGAACAGTTAATTGCTGCTGCCCAACGCTTTCAACAAGCCCAGAAGTTACAACAAGTTGTAGTATTGCAAATTATGAAGGTAAGGCAACATGTGGCCGTAAAATTTCCGTTATTTTCCCTGAATTTGGGATGAATGAAGAAATGCGTATTACAGAGACAACTTACAATGTGCTTACTAGGAAATACAAATCCATTAAACTCGGAACATCTAAAAAGACGCTTTCAAAAACAATTGCAGAGATTGCGGGAAAGACAGGAACTAATGTCTACTAAGGAGGTATTCTAAATGGCTAAAATTTATATGAATGATTTTCGTGTAACTACATCTGTTGTACCGATTCTCAGATATTTAGATGGCAATAAAACAGATGAACTTGTTATCTTTACAGACGATAAGACAACAGACTTCGATACGCATATCGCTTTGATTGACAATAATGTTGTTAAGCTTTTTGCTAATGAAAGCGGTTTTGCTGCCATCATTGATAAAGATATCTTTAATGAAAAAGATGTTTGTCCTATTAGACTTGTATTCAGTAATAGCGAGACAGAAAAAACAAAAGGCACAAATACTTTTTATATCTGTAACGATCGAACTGGATATATCTATGGTGACTATATCGAAGTCCCGGACGATATTATCACGTACAGAGAAGCGTGCCGTGCATATGCGGAAGAATGCGGACGCATTGTTGACGCCGTAAAATTTGATGTTGGCGCTAAGGTTACACAGGACGAAGACGGGGCAACAATTTATATTACAGATCCGTTTGGAACGACTAAGGCGAAAGTTTACAATGGGGAACGAGGCCCAGCAGGTGATCGAGGCCCAGAACCAGAGATCACAGCACGAGTTGTTGGAGATAATACAGAGATTTTATCCAATGGGGTTGTTATTGCTACTCTTGCTGGTGGTAAGAATGGTATTGATGGGCATACTCCAAAAATTACAGCAACTAAAGAAGGGGCGACAGTTACAATTTACGCCGACGGCGTGAAAGTTATTGATATTCATGACGGGGTAGACGGGGCGACAGGCCCTCGTGGTATTCCCGGAAAAGATGGCCACTCACCGAGTGTTACAGCTACGAAGTCCGGGACAGTTACAACTGTAAAGGTAGACGGGACAGCTATTGCAACAATTAACGACGGAGTAGACGGGGCCACAGGCGTCGCAGGTAAAGACGGACATTCACCTACTGTCACAGCAACAAAAGCAGGCAATGCAACAACACTTTCAATAGATGGTAAAGCGACAGCAACTATCTACGATGGGGAAACGGGTCCTCAGGGTATTCCTGGTAAAGCCGGACACTCCCCTATTATTACGGCAACTAGAAAAGGCACAGAGACAAAGTTTTCACTAGATGGAAACGTCATCGCGACAATCTCAGACGGGGCCACAGGTGCTACTGGACATTCCCCAAGTGTAACAGCAACAAAGGCTGGGACAGCAACAACAATCTCAGTTGATGGTGTAGCTATTGCTACAGTCAACGACGGAGAAAGAGGTGAAACAGGGGCTACAGGTCACTCACCGAGTGTGACAGCAACAAAAGCCGGAACTGTAACAACCGTAAAAGTTGACGGTGTCGCAATCGCAACAATCAATGACGGGGCAAAAGGTGACACAGGAAAACAGGGGCCAGCGTATGTATTGACTGATGCGGACAAAGCTTTGATCACAAACGAAGTGTTGGCACAATTTACCAACGCAGAAAGTACTGGAATGTAAGGGGGCGGAAACATGGCAGACTTAGTTTATATGACAAAAGAAGCATGGGTAGCTATTACTGATGCATTTAGAAACAAGTTAGGATCAACTGAAATGATTAAAGCTGGAGATATTCCTAGCGCACTTAATAGCTTTCAAAAATATGTTGAGATGATAAGTGATAATGTTTCATCTGTTAGTGATGAAAATGTTACATTAGTACGTGCATATGGCTTTTGTTATTGTAAAAAATTACAAGAGGTGTATTTGCCAAATGTTACATTTATTGGGTCATCAGCGTTCGCCCAGTGTGAGATATTGTCTAAAATAAATATACAGAATGTAGAAACGTTAGATGATAGCGCTTTAGCAGGTTGTTGTAGAATTACTGAATTGTACTTGCCAAAAGCAATAACTATTGGCAGATCCGCATGTAATAGTATGACTGCATTAAAAAAAGTTACTCTCGGTAATGTAAAAACAATTGGTATGTACGCATTTCAGAGTAATGAATATTGCAAAGAAATAGATATTTCTTTGAATGAAAATGTAGATAGTATAGGCGCGCATGCATTTTACAACAATCTAAGATTATCAAAATTAACAATAAGAGGGACTGCTTTGATTCCACTTAACGATTCAAATGCATTAGATTATACCAATATCGCCGACGGCACAGGTAAAATTTATGTCGATCCTTCTATGGTCGAGACATACAAAACAGCAACAAACTGGAGTAAATACGCTAATGTTATCGAGGCAATTTCCTGACATATATATGTGGAGGTACAAACGATGATTAAAACAGAGACACTAGAAAACGGTTATATTAAGACATATTCAGATGAAGGCTTTTATATCCATGGTGGACTTCCAGAAGGTGATTACGCTGAGGCGATTGACCCACCTGGCGTCAATCGAACATATACAGAAACAGACAAATATATTGACGAGGCGCAGACAGTGAAAGAAAAAGCTGCTGCCTATGATGTGCTTATGGGAGGTGTTGGCGATGAATGAAACAAATTACTTTTTAGAGAAAGCAAAACGCTTACGCCCAATCATTGAAAAGGCGGCGGTAAGCCTTCCTGATGAAGAGGCTTTACAGGCCCCAGAGATTTTCCCATTATGGAAAGCGGGGACAAGCTATGAAGCAGGCGCGAGGGTGCAATATAACGGCATGTTATACAAAGTACTACAGGCACACACTAGCCAGGCAACATGGACGCCTGACGCTGCTGTTTCATTATTCGCAAAAGTGCTAATTCCTGAAACTGACAAGATCCCTGAATGGGAACAGCCGGGAAGCACTAACCCATATATGAAAGGCGACCGTGTAACATATAAAGGCAAGACATACGAATCTACTATAGATAATAACGTGTGGGCCCCTGGTGTTTACGGTTGGAAGGAGGTGTAGCCTTTGACACAGGATGTAATTATAGCGGTGATCAGTTCCGGGGCGTTTTTCACATTCATTCAGTATCTAATCACAAGGCATGATAAGAAAAACAACGAAAGCGATAACCGTTATCAAGAATTAAAAGAAGGATTAGAAAATCATAAGGAAAATATCGAGAAATTAAACCAGATCTTATTAGAAAATAAGAAAGAGAATGAAGGTATTAAACAGCTTCTAATTGGTATAGGCCATGATAAGCTGGTTTTTATGACTGACAAAATAGCACGCCGTGGTTCTATCACTTTGAAAGAAAAGGCCACACTGGACGCAGTATTCAAACCATACAGCGCTATGGGAGGAAACGGCGACGGAGAGGCCGGATATAAATATTGTGTTACACTGCCCGTTGTATCAGATGAAGGCGCAAGAGAAAAAGACAGTTCTCTTTTACGTAAAGATATGGGCATTGATAAATAAGAAGGAGGTTCTATTATGAACAATAAAATTTATGACATTTTAAAATGGGTTGCAATTATTGTGCTTCCTGCAGCTTCTACTTTTGTTGCTTCTGTTTTCCCATTATGGGATTTACCATACGCAGACGCAATCGCACAGACTATCACAGCTGTTGGGGCTTTCCTCGGTGCGGTGTTAATGGTCTCTAATTATAGTTACAAAAACGTGGATAATGCAGGGGACAAAAACGGGGACGAATAATTACCCAATAATTAAACCTAGAAATAGTGATAAATTTAGGTATATCTCTAAATTTAGGTCTAAAAAAGGGACAAGGCCAGGTATTATTTTATTGCTGGTTTTGTCCCTTATTTTATATACATTTTTATATACGATATCAGACTATAAAAATATGCCCTATTTCGTATACAAATTTATATATGTTATTACACAAAGAGAAAGAAGGAATGAGATCATGCTATTAGACGCAAATAAACAGAAATTTGTTGACGATATTGCGAAAAGTGTGAAGAAGTATGCCAGTTCATACGGAATCAGTGTTAACAGCCCTATTATCGCCCAGGCGATTTTAGAGAGTGGATGGGGCAAAAGCAAACTTGCTGTCAACTATCACAATTATTTTGGTATGAAGTGCGGCACTAAATGGACGGGCCCCAGCGTTAATATGACAACGCAGGAAGAATATACGGCGGGCACTCTTACAACTATTAAAGACAATTTTAGGGTTTATGACAGCATGGAAGATGGAATCAAAGGGTATTTTGAATTCATTCAGCTTCCAAGATATGAAAACCTGAAAGGTATTACAGACCCTCAAAAATACATCGAGACTATTAGAAACGATGGTTACGCCACAAGTTCTACATACGTTGATAGTCTTGTGCGAATTATCAAACTTTACAATCTAACATCATACGATAACGCAGAAAATGCTGGAAATGGAGGTAATGAAATGGGAAGTAGACAGGCAATGGTTGCAAAAATGCAATCCTGGATTGGAAAGAATGAGGCAGACGGATCATTCAGAGAGGTCATCGACATTTACAATTCACACACACCTAGGGCAAGGGGTTATAAACTGCAGTACTCCGACGAGTGGTGTGCTGGCACAGTTAGCGCAGCTGCTATTGCAACTGGTAACACAGACGCGGTTCCACTTGAGGTATCATGCCATTATATGATCGAAGGCGCAAAGGCTAAAGGAATCTGGGTTGAAAACGATGGTTATGTTCCACAGAGTGGGGATATTATTCTCTATGACTGGCAGGATTCAGGCGCTGGAGACAATACAGGAAATCCAGATCATGTCGGTATTGTAGAATACACATCCGGCGGTGTTATTCATGTTATTGAAGGAAACAAGGGAAGAAAGGTTGCCCGCCGTGAATTATCTGTAAACGGCAGATATATTAGAGGATTCATTGTTCCAAAGTATAGCAGCAATACAGCACCAGACGGTGGTTCAACTCCTAGCGTATCGGGAACAATCGACGAATTAGCAAGACGCGTTATTGCTGGAGAGTTCGGATCAGGTGACGTGCGTAAGAACGCACTAGGCGATAAATACGATGCCGTGCAAGCAAGAGTTAATGAAATCTTAAACGGGACAGCTTCTGCCCCTGCTAAGAAATCAGTTTCAGAGATTGCTAAAGAAGTGTTAGCTGGTGCGTGGGGTAATGGTGACGCAAGAAAACAAAAGCTAGAGGCGGCTGGATATAACTACTCGGAGGTACAGGCTAAAGTTAATTCATTGGCTGGTGGTTCTTCTTCAAGCGTTGACATTGACGCATTGGCAAGACGCGTTATTGCTGGCGAGTTCGGATCGGGTGACGCACGTAAGAAGGCGCTTGGTTCAAATTATGACGCAGTACAAACAAGAGTTAATGAAATGCTTGGCGGTAGTTCTTCAAGCGTTAATTATGCAGCAATTGCTAAAGAGGTAATCAACGGCAAGTGGGGCAACGGTGCAGCCCGTAAGAAAAAGCTTGAGGCAGCGGGATATAACTACAAGAAAGTACAAAAAGAAGTAAATAAACTACTTTAGAAACAAGAAGCCCGGGGATAAATTCCCCGGGTTTTTTGCGTAAATTATAGATGCGCTAATTCCAAAAGTGCGCGGATACGTATTGAGTATTTATCGCGCGCTTGAAGTGTTCAACTTTATAGAGTACACTTGCGCGATACAGTACAACGCAGAACGAAAAATAAGCCTGATACAGCCACTTTTCTTATTACGCTATAACTTGTTAAGGCGGCTGCGTAAAACGTCAATACCTGGCTGGGACAAAGCCACATAGTACTTGTGAGTGACTTGTGAAGACGCGTGCCCCATCTGCGAACAAAGCAGATATTCCGGCGTATTCATAGCAGCCATCATTGTTCCATAGGTATGTCGCAGCCAGTGGTATTTGAACTCTAAGCCCTCTCCCGCTAATTTCCTGCTATGGTATTTAATAGAATTATTCGTTTGTATTTTCCCGTTTAATTGGCAATTGACGAGAGAAAGAGAAGAAAGTTGTCTTCCGTCTATGTCTATAATCATTGTCTGATTCTGCTTTCTTTCCGCTTCATTTTCGAGTCCGTCTATCTTCTTCCTTAATTCTCTAAGATATAGGACTAGCACATCTGGAATAAAAATGGTCCTGACGCCATTTCTCGTTTTCACAGGAACTAGTTTAATAAGCCCTTCCTGGTACTGCATTTGTCGGTCAATTCTAATTGTGCCGTTGTCAAAGTCTACGTGGTCCCATTTCAGCCCATAGCACTCGTTGATGCGTAAGCCACAATAACGGCCCAACATATAGGCTGTTTCTGCGTTGGTCCCGTGAAAATATTCATCGAGGGTATTTAGCTGGCTTTCATTGAAGAAGCGTATGTCGTCATCTTCATCGACTTTCTTATTAGGCATATGAATCTTTGAGGATTTCGATTTCGTCATGCGGGCATGAAGATCCGCACTGATATATCCCCTGGTGAAAGCTTGCCCGTATAACAGGTAGAAAAACTTTATAAAGCTTTCTACATATCCGTAAGAATATCCTTCCTTATAATAGAGGTCTGATAGAAAATCATTAATCTCTGCTGCCGTAATTTTCGATATAATGCGGCGCCCGAATTTTTCCTTGATGTGGTTCTCCCAGAGAGAGTCCTGTTTTAACAGCGTAGTATAGGCTTTTCCAGTGGTTCCATTTTTCCTGTAGTCGGCGTATACTTTAGATACGGTTGCTTTTGGAAAAGACACAGGCTTGTCGATTACTCCCGCTTTTGTCCTCTCGATATCGACGGCGCGGGCATTAGCTGCCTGTATCCTCGTTTTGAATGGGTTCCCGTTTTGATCCTTAACTTTTTTTCTTGTCTTCTGGTGACCGTTTACAGTTACGACGAAACGATAACCGAAATTGCCGTCATCCGTTTGAAAAACTCCAGGATATGATTTTTTAGATCGTGGCATATTGTTTCCTCCTTTATGTTCCTTTTTTCGTGTTTTCTGGTGACTTTCTTTGTCAGTTTGCAATTTCAGGGATATAAAATAGTGCGACATTGTCACTAAAATTATTGTCACTTTCTATAAAAAAACCTTGATTTTACGCGGTTTTTTGGGCTGTAAACTTAGATGCAATTCATGATACAGTTCACGAAATGGCAAGAGATGAAGCAAGACATGGTAAAGCATTAAAAGGTTTATTAGATAGATATTTTGGAAAGTAATTAAATCATAAAGAATTTGAATCTTACTACTTATATGTGGTAAGATTTTTTTTAGTTATTGACAATTAGAAGAAATAAGATAATAATATAACTGTGTTAGATAACACTGTTATATTTTAGAAAGGTACCAAAAAATATGACGACTAAAGCTATCAAAACACAAGAACTCATACTAGAAACTGCGTTGAAACACTTCTTAAAAGAAGGTTATGCAGGTGCATCTTTAAGAAAGATTGTTAAGGATGCAGGACTCACTACTGGTGCATTTTATAAGTATTATCCTACAAAAGAGAAGTTATTTAATGCACTCATTGATCCTTACTTAGAAGATATTTATAAAATCTACGATGAAATAATTGATCAATTTGAAAAACTATCAGCAGACGATCAGACAAACAATATGTCATATTCTGCTGAATATGGTTTAGACCGTATGATTCACTATTTATATAACCACCATGATCATTTTAAACTATTATTTAAATGTGGAGATAGTGGTAAATATGAAGAGTTTATTCATAATATGGTTGATCGTGAAATAAAAGCAACTTATAAATATCTTGAAACAATGAGACGTGCAGGAATGGATATTCCTGAAGTCAGTGACCTTATGATGCACATGGTTTACACAGGATTCTTCTCATCAATTCTACAAATTATCGAACACGATATCGACAAGGATACTGCAATAAAAATCTTATCTCAGTTAAGAGAGTTTCAAACAGGTGGCTGGGAACGTGTATGGGGCATTAAATTTCCAGCATAATAATAAAGCGGCAATACCGGTAAGCCGCTTATATTATTATCAATGGGTTAGTTAAAACTAACATAAGGAGGAGCTAAACATATGAAGAAAAAATCAACTACTGCCTGGATCTTAGAATGGGCAGGACAGAAAAAGAGTTCCTATGTACTCAGTGTCATACTAGCGATAGGTAATGTAGTATGTAAAATCATTCCCTATTTTATTATTATCGATGTGGTAAAAATGTTTTTAAATGGTTCAAAGAACTTTAATGATTATATGTATGATGCGATTTTAATTGCGGTATCATTTATAATTGCTGAATTATTTCATTCACTCTCTACAACACTATCACATAAAGCCACTTTTACAGTACTTGCAAATATTAGAAAAGCATGCTGTGATAAGCTTGCTCGTGTACCTCTTGGTTATGTAAAAGATACATCATCTGGTACATTTAAAAATATCATGGTTGAAAGAATAGATAGTATTGAAACAACTTTGGCTCATGTTATTCCAGAGTTCACATCCAACTTACTTGGGCCAGTTGTTATATTGATTTATTTCTTTACTATTGACTATAGACTTGCACTTTGGTCACTTGTACCAATTGTAGTAGGGTTTATCTCTTATTTTGGAATGATGCTTGATTTTAAGCCTAATTTTGAGAAAACAGTGAAAGCGACAAAGGATTTAAATGATGCAGCAGTAGAATATATTGATGGTATTGAAGTCATTAAAGCTTTTAGTAAAACAGAAAGTTCTTATGAAAGATTTACTACATCCGCAAAGGCTTATGCCAATTCTTTTATTTCATGGATGCGTAAATGTTCTATATTTCATGCTTTAATGATGACTATTACACCTTATACACTTCTTACTGTATTACCGTTAGGTGCTCATTATGTCGCAAATGGTTCACTTACTGTCGATCATTTTATATTATGTATTATTTTATCTCTCAGTATTGCAGGACCTCTTATTACCGCATTTTCTTATACAGATGATCTAGGTAAAATAAGTGTTATTGTAGGAGAAGTTACAGGTATCTTAGACCAAAAAGAACTTGAAAGACCGCAAAAGAGCATAGATATCCCTCATGATAACTCTATTACACTTAAAGATGTAAAGTTCGCTTATCATGATCAGGAAGTTCTTCATGGCATTAATATGTCGCTTCAGGCAGGTAGTGTCAATGCCATTGTAGGACCTTCGGGAAGTGGTAAATCTACGATTGCGAAGCTTATTGCTTCTTTATGGGATGTAGATAGCGGTAGTATTGAAATCGGCGGTGTAGATATAAAAAATATTGCCTTAAACGATTTTAATAAAAGAATAGCTTATGTAGCTCAGGATAATTATCTGTTTAATGAAACAGTCCGCGAAAATATCAGACAAGGAAATCCAAACGCTACTGATGAAGACATAACAGAAGTCACAAAAAAGAGTGGATGTTATGATTTTATTATGCAGTTAGAAAATGGTTTCGATACAATTGTGGGAGGTGCTGGAGGACATCTTTCTGGAGGAGAAAGACAACGCATCTCTATTGCAAGAGCAATGCTCAAAGATGCACCTATTATTATTCTTGATGAAGCTACTGCATATACTGATCCAGAAAATGAAGCAATCCTGCAGAATTCTATCGCAAAGCTTGTGACAGGTAAAACATTAGTAGTCATAGCACATCGACTTTCTACTGTAAAAGACAGTGATCAATTGTTTGTAGTTGATGAAGGAAATATTGTCGCTCATGGTACACATGATGAACTACTTGAAAAATGTCCGCTTTATAGAGATATGTGGAATGCACATATTTCAGCCAAAGATATAGTAAAGGAGGTACAATAATATGTTTGGGATTCTCAATAAATTCTTTAAATTCTCAGGTAAAGAAAATGAAAAGAAATTCAAGATATCAATATTATTAGGCGTCATTGAAGCTCTTTCCTCAGCAATGAAGATACCTGCTATGATGTATATTCTTATGGGATTAATGAATAATCAATCTATGGGAAAGTATATAACTGGTGCCACTTTGATGATGCTATGTGCTATTGTGATTTCTATTATATGTAAGAGATTTTCTACAGTCTTACAGACAGATGGAGGCTATAATGCCAGTGCCTTTACAAGAATCAAGATTGCTGAGCATTTACGTTATCTTCCAATGGGTTATTTTAATGCGAATAGTATTGGTGAAATCTCTTCAGTTACTACAAATACTATGGAACTATTGGGGGATATTGCTGCAAGAGTCGTTATGTTGACAACTCAAGGTATTCTAGAAACTTTTATGATTATCTTGATGATCTTCATTTTTGATTGGCGAATTGGACTTATTTCTATAGCCGGTGTTGCTGTATTCTTCATTATTAATTCTTTAATGCAAAATGCATCAAAGAATTGTTCAGAAGAAAAGGTATTATGTGACACGGAACTTGTAAATCAAATTATGGAATACTTGCAGGGTATATCGGAAGTTAAATCTTATAATTTGCTTGGAAAACAGGCTGAAAAGTTAAATAATGCGAATGAAGCATGTCAGAACATTAATACGAAGATGGAGCTTCTCTTTGTGCCATACCATTTTTTTCAGGGTATTGTGACGAAAGTGACTGCCACTATTATTATCATCGCAAGTGCATCGTTTTATATTGATGGAACAATGAGTGCTATTTATGCGATTGGTATGACTATTTCTTCTTTTATGCTTTATTCTAGCTTAGAATGTGCAGGTAATTACTCTTCATTATTACATGTAGTAAGTGTATGTGTAGATAAAGCCAATACGATTTTAAATCTTAATACAATGGATATTGATGGAAAAGAGATTAATCCAGCTCATCATGATATTAAACTAGATCATATAACATTCTCTTATGATCAAAGAAAAATCATTGATGATGTCTCTTTGACTATCCCAGAAAAGACAACAACAGCGATTGTTGGTCCTTCTGGTGGAGGAAAAACCACTCTTTGTAATCTGATTGCAAGATTCTGGGATGTAGATAGTGGAACAGTCACATTAGGTGGTATCAATGTGAAAGATTATAGTATGAATAGCTTAATGAATAATTTCGCATTTGTTTTCCAGAGAGTTTATTTGTTTGCGGATACAATAGAAAATAACATTAAGTTTGGCTGCCAGAATGCGACACATGAAGAAGTTGTTGCAGCAGCAAAGAAAGCATGCTGTCATGATTTTATTAGTGCACTACCAGAAGGGTTTAATACACTCATTGGGGAAGGCGGCGCATCATTATCAGGTGGTGAAAAACAACGTATTTCTATTGCGAGAGCTATCATGAAGGATGCACCTATTGTCATATTGGATGAAGCAACAGCCAACGTAGACCCAGAAAATGAAAAAGAGTTAATGGAAGCAATAGAAGCTCTTACTAAAGAAAAGACAATCATTATGATTGCACATAGATTAAAGACAGTAAGACATGCCGATCAAATTATAGTTATTGATCAAGGTCATATTGCCCAGCAGGGAACTCATGAATCATTAATGAAACAGGATGGTATTTATAAGAGATTTGTAGATGCAAGAGAGAAAGCTGTTAGCTGGAAGATTGCACATTAGAATGTAGGGAAACCTACATTTTTTTCAACGTAAATTGTAACTATTTACATACTTATAGTAATATAAACTCATGATATACTAATCTAGAGGAGTAGAAATGCTCCTTCGTATTATAGAACTAGAAGTTATTCAGTAATAACTCTATTTTTTTTATTTTATCTAGAAGGGATATTATATCACTGATGAGAAGTGAATTATTATAACATGAGATATCCATAAGGTAAGCTTGTAAACAATAATTGATAGTTATTACTATTAATGTATCGTTCTTCTCTTCACTAAATAAACATACTGATAATTTATAAACATTAGAAGAATTCTTTTATAAAACTCATGTTATAATGAGTAAAAGTCTAAAGAAAGGAATTCTTCTTTTATTATATGAATAAAGCGATATTAGTTATGACATCGGATAACCCCTTCTACATAGATGAACTTAAATCATTATGTATTGCATGTGATATTGAAGTAGAAGATGTTGTTATTCAGAAATTAGAAAAAATTAATCCTGCCACTTATATTGGTAAAGGTAAAATAGAAGAAATCAGATTAAGATTAGATGGAGAAATGGTTATCTTTGATGATGAACTATCTCCATTACAGGTAAAGAACCTTACTGATCAATTACAAACAGAAGTAACAGATCGTACAGATTTAATTCTTCGTATATTTGAACAGCGTGCACAGACAAAAGAAGCAAAATTACAGGTAGAAATAGCCAGAGACCAATATTTATTACCAAGACTTGCAGGAATGCAGGAACATATGTCACATCAGCAAGGTGGTTCAGGGTTTAGAGGATCTGGTGAAAAACAGATTGAGTTAGATCGTCGTATCATCTCTAGAAAGTTGTCCCGTTCTAGAAAAGAACTGGCACAGATTGTAAAACAAAGACAAACACAAAGAGAAAGACGTAAACGTAATAATGTCCCTGTGATTGCCTTAGTCGGTTATACAAATAGTGGAAAGTCTACTTTGCTTAATACTTTATGTCAGAATAAAGAGAAAAAAGTATTTGAGAAGGATATGTTATTTGCAACATTACAGACTTCTACTAGAAATATAAAGATTAAGAATCATACATGCTTGCTTACTGATACAGTTGGTTTTATTGAACGTTTACCACACAATCTGATTCAGGCATTTCGTTCCACTTTAGAAGAAGTGAAAGAAGCAGATTTATTACTTCATGTTGTTGATTCAAGTTTTGAAGATTATCAATTACAGGTTGATACAACCAATAAGGTATTAGAAGAATTAGGTGTTGAAAATACACCTATGATCTATGTGTACAACAAGGTTGATTTAAATAAGTATGGTTATGTACATCCTGTAGCTCCCTATGTTTTTATATCTGCAAAGGAAAAGATTGGTTTAGACTTGTTAGAAGATGAAATAAGTCATATCCTCTTTAAGGATTATGAAACTTTCCAATTAGGTATTCCTTATGATAAGGGGGAAGATTTCAAATATCTCTATGAGCATACTTATGTGGAACAGGTTGACTATCGTGATGATTATATCTATTTACAGATAGAAGCTAAAAGACAGGATATTAAAGACTATCTTATGTACATCCTTTTAAATTAATGAAACGGAGTTTCATTAATAAATCTTTTTTTGTATATTTTATGAAACGTTATAATAATCAACCTTGAAACAGTTTACATTTATGAGGCGTGATTGATAGAATGTATACATAAGATAAAGGAGACACATAAAATGGAAAGAAAAATGCCAAAAGATTTTTACTGGGGTGGTTCAGTATCATCATTCCAGACTGAAGGACACAGAAATGAAGGGGGAAAGGGTGTTTGTATCTATGACGTAAGACCTATGAACCCTGAATTCTCTGACTGGAACGATGCAATTGATGAATACGCTCGTTATGATGAAGATATCGCTTTAATGAAAGGTATGGGATTTAACTTCTATCGTTTCTCAATCTGCTGGAGCCGTATCATTCCTAATGGTACATTAGATGAACCAGTAAACGAAGAAGGTGTAAAGTTCTACAGTGATTTAATTGATAAGCTACTTGCTGCAGGTATTGAACCAATGATCACTTTGGTACATTTCGATATGCCTTATCATCTTGTAAAGAACTATAATGGTTTTGCTTCAAGATATGTTGTAGACTGTTTTGAAAGATATGCAAAAGTTTGTATTGAAAGATTCGGTGATAGAGTGAAACATTGGATGTCATTCAATGAACAGAACCTTCATTCAATGATGTTAAGAGTTTCTAATGCTGAAGAAATTCCTGAAGGTGTAAGTCTTCCTAAACATTTATATCAGGTAAACCACAATGTTATGATGGCTCATTGTAAAGCAGTACGTGCTTTAAGAGAAATGCAGCCAGATGCTAAGTTCTGTGGTATGGGTGCAATCACTAATATTTACGCATATGACAACAGCCCAGAAAATAACTTATTTGCAACTCAGGCTTATAACTTATTAAATGGTTATCTTGTTGATACCTTTGCTCAGGGTAAATATCCTGATTACTGGAATGCTTACTTAGAAAATCGTGGATGGATGCCTACATTTGAAGAAGGCGATGAAGAACTATTAAAATATACTGTAGACTATATCGCATTCTCTTATTATCGTTCTAATACAGTTAAGACTGGTGTCTTTGATTATGAAAGACCAGCTTGTGACTGTGTGAATGAACAGCAGATCCAGAATCCTCATTGTGAAGCCAATGAATGGCATTGGGAAATCGATCCAGTTGGATTCAGATGGACTTTAAATGATTTACATCATAGAACAGGTTTACCAGTATTCGTACTTGAAAATGGTATTGGATGGCGTGAAGATATGACTCAGGAAGAAGTAGACAAAATGCTCGCTGAAGGTCGTACAATCGAAGATGATTATCGTATTAATTATCATAGAGACCATATTCGTGAAATGGAAAACGCAATGTTTGAAGATGGTGTAGACTGCTTAGGTTATATTACTTGGGGACCAATCGATATCCTAGCTAGTATGTGTAATATGGATAAGCGTTATGGATTTGTTTATGTTAATAGAACAAATAAAGATTTAAGAGATATGAAACGTATTCCAAAGAAATCTTATAATTATATCAAGAAAGTATTCGAATCTAACGGTGCTGATTTAGACTAATACTTGCTTAGACCATGCTTAATGCATGGTCTTTTTCTATGTGAATTTATAAACGTTTAGTGAATAAATTAGCTTAATGTAAAGGCTTTTATTTTTTCTCATATCGTCCTAAAATAGTGTTAAAGGAGATTTGAGATATGATTACTTTTAGAGGTGGCGTCCATCCAAATGATGGAAAAGAATATACGAAAGACAAACAAATAGAAAAATTAGAAGCCAGCCAGGAGGTTGTTTTTTTAATGAAACAGCATATTGGTGCACCAAGTATTCCTGTAGTAAAGGTTAAAGATGAAGTACATGTAGGTACATTGATTGCTCAGGCTGGCGGTTATGTTTCCGCCAATATTATTTCTTCTGTGTCAGGAATAGTGAAACGTATTGAAAAAAGACAGGATGCATCAGGTCATTACCAGGATGCAGTCGTTATAGAAAATGATGGAAATTATACTTCTGATTATGAGGCACATGAAAATAATATCAATACACTTACTTTTGAAGAAAAGATAGAAAAAGTAAAAAATGCAGGTGTAGTTGGCCTAGGTGGGGCAGGGTTCCCCACACATGTGAAGCTCAATGTAAAAGAACCAGAAAAAATAGAATATGTTATTGTGAATGGAGCTGAGTGCGAGCCTTATCTTACATCTGATTATCGTTTGATGCTTGAAAGATCTAAAGAACTGATTGAAGGATTAAGAATCATGTTAACTCTTTATCCTCATGCTGTAGGCTATATTGGAATTGAAGATAATAAGAAAGAAGCGATTCATACATTAGAAAAATTATGCACACATGAAGAAAGAATAAGCGTTAAAGTATTGAAGACCAAATATCCACAGGGTGGAGAAAGAATGTTGATAGAAGCATTGACTGGAAGAAGACTCAATTCAAAGATGCTTCCTCTTGATGTTGGTTGTATTGTAGATAATGTGGCTACAGTTCTTGCGATTAGAGATGCGATTAAATATGATCGTCCTTTAATTTCTACAGTCATGACACTCACAGGAGACGGCTTGAATACTCCTTGTAATGTAGAGGTTCTTGTAGGAACTGATTTCCAGTTTATTGTTGAATCACGTGGTGGTTTGAAAGAAAATGTAAAGAAAATCATCAGTGGAGGCCCAATGATGGGTATTTCACTTATTTCTCTTCATATTCCTGCAGTAAAGACAAGCAGTTCTATTCTTGCTTTTACTCATGATGAAGTGGCATTGAATATGCCTACAGCTTGTATTAGATGTGGGCGCTGTATAGATGCCTGTCCAAGTCATCTCATTCCTCAAAAACTTTATCAGGCTTCTTTGAAGAATGATATCAATACATTCATACAGCTGAATGGTATGGAATGTATAGAATGTGGATGCTGCAGTTATGTATGTCCTGCAAAAAGAAATATGACACAGGCTATTAGAAAATGTAAGTCAACTGTTGCATCTCTTAAAAGAAAGTAGGGGAATGTTATGAATAAACTATTACATACATCATCATCACCTCATGTACGTGATCAAACAGATACAACACGTATTATGATTGATGTCATTATCGCATTGATGCCTGCAACACTTTATGGTATTTATCAATTTAAGTTAAATGCAGCACTTATTGTCGTTTTATCAGTGCTTACTTGTGTATTATCTGAATATCTATTTGAATACTTTATGAAGAAGCCTATTACAATCAAGGATTGTTCTGCGATTGTAACAGGACTCATTCTTGCATTAAATCTTCCATCCACTGTTCCTTTATGGATACCAGTCATAGGCGCTCTATTTGCGATTATTATCGTAAAACAGTTATATGGTGGGTTAGGACAGAATTTTATGAATCCTGCTTTAGCTGCACGCTGTTTCTTGCTTATTTCATTTACTGGACGAATGACACATTTCGTCTTTGATGGTGTCACTACTGCAACGCCACTCGCAATTCTTGAAACGAGATCTCATTATGACTTGTTCCGTCTATTTATCGGTACAACAGCTGGGACTATTGGTGAAACATCCACTTTGATGATTTTACTAGGTGGCGCTTATATGTTAGTAAAAAGAGTCATTAAACCAACGATACCAGTGGCTTATCTTCTTTCTTTCTCACTCTTTACTCTTATTTTTTCACCATTCCGTTTTGATTTCTATTATCTCGCATGTCAGTTATGTGGTGGAGGCTTAATGCTTGGCTGCTTCTTTATGGCCACTGATTATGTAACAACACCTATTAATTTTGAAGGCCAGATTGTCTTTGGTGTTTTAATAGGAATACTCACTGGTTTATTTAGATTCTTTGGGACAACTACAGAAGGTGTTTCTTATGCGATTATTCTAGGAAATCTTGTTGTACCTCTTATTGAGAAATATACACTTCTCTATAAAACAAAGAAGGCGGTGGTATCATGAATATAAAGAGAATCATCAAGGATACATGCATCTTATTTATCATTACTATTGTATCTGGATGTCTCCTAGGTTTTGTTTATAATTCTACAAAAGATAAAATAGCCGTAAAACAGGAAGAAACAAAGCTTCTTGCCTATAAGCAGGTTATGAGTGAAGCAGATGATTTCAAGGCAGATTACAGCAAACTCATTCAACAGAGTCCAAAGCTTCTTACAAAAGATTATGGAAAGAATGGTATTGAAATCACCAATGCTTTAGGGGCTTATAAAGATAATAAATTACAAGGCTATGTCATTCAGGTGACTGATAAAGATGGCTTTGGTGGTGAAATAGAACTTATTATTGGAATTGATTTAAACAAACAGATTAAAGGCGTAGAAATCTTATCTATTAATGAAACAGTAGGGCTTGGTATGAACGCGAAGAATGAATCTTTTAGATTACAATATTTGAATAAGAAGGTGGATTCATTTGTCATAACTAAAACAGGTAAAGAGAAAGATAATGAAATTGATTCTCTTTCTAGTGCCACTATTACTTCTAAAGCAGTCACAAATGGTGTCAATGGTGCCCTTGATTTCTATGATCTGTTGAAAGGAGATGGACAACGTGAATAAATATATCAAACCTGTTTATAATGGCATTATTAAAGAAAATCCTACATTTGTCTTGATGTTAGGTATGTGTCCAACTTTTGCTGTCACAACTTCAGCTATGAGTGGGATGGGTATGGGACTTACGACAATGGCTGTACTTATTATGAGTAACTTTGTGATTTCCGCATTACGTAAGATTATTCCTGAACGTGTTAGAATTCCAGCTTATATAGTTATCGTGGCAACTCTTGTGACTGTTGTACAGCTCCTATTACAGGCAAATCTTCCATCTTTATATGATACATTAGGTATTTATATTCCTCTTATTGTGGTTAACTGTATTATTCTAGGCCGTGCAGAAGCATTTGCATCTAAGAACAATCCTATTCTTTCTATATTAGATGGTGTAGGTATGGGTTTAGGATTTACTTTAGCCCTTACTTGTATTGGACTCGTGAGAGAACTTTTAGGTGCTGGTACTGCTTTTGGTTATACAATCATGCCAAAAGCCTATGAACCTATTTCTATTTTTATCATGGCTCCAGGGGCATTCTTTGTCTTAGCAATGTTAACCGCAATACAAAATAAATTAAAACTACCAAGTGCAACAAATATTGAACATTCTTCTACACTTGAATGTGGCGGAGATTGCACACATTGTCATGGTATTACTTGCTTTGAAGAATATAAGAAGGAGGCGCAGAAATAATGAAAACATTACTTTTAACTTTAATTAGTGTCTCTTTAGTCAATAACGTTGTTTTATCTCAATTCTTAGGCTTATGTCCATTCTTAGGTGTTTCTAAGAAAATAGAAACAGCAGCAGGTATGGGAGGCGCCGTTATATTCGTTATTACGATTGCTTCAGCGGTCACCTCACTTCTTTATCGAGTATTAGTGAAATTCCATGTAGAATATCTAGAAACAATTGCGTTTATTCTTATTATTGCAGCACTTGTCCAATTAGTAGAATTATTCTTAAAGAAATATTCACAAGGGCTGTATCAGTCTCTAGGTGTTTATTTACCGCTGATTACAACAAACTGTGCCGTACTTGGTGTGGCTTTGACGAATGTACAGAATCATTATAATTTCATCACAAGTGTTGTCGCTGGTTTTGGAACAGCTGTAGGCTTCACTATATCTATTATTATTCTTGCAGGAATTAGAGAAAGAATAGAAGATAATGATATTCCTCATAGCTTCAAAGGGTCTCCTATTGTATTGATTACTGCAGGTTTGATGGCCATTGCCTTTATTGGCTTTTCAGGCTTGATTTAAAGGGGGAGAATGAATATGAAGTCAATTATGATTGCAACTCTCCTTGTAGGTTTGATAGGGCTATTTATTGGAATAGTTCTTGGTATTGCGAGTGAGAAGTTTAAGGTTGTTGTAGATGAAAAAGAACAGAAAATCAGATCTGTTCTTCCCGGCAATAACTGTGGTGCCTGTGGTTATCCAGGCTGTGATGGTTTAGCCCATGCGATTGCAAAAGGAGAAGCACCTAGTAATCAATGTCCTGTAGGAGGTAATGAAGTAGGCGCAAAGATTGCTTTTATTTTAGGACAGCAAGCACAGGCAAGTACACGTTATACAGCCTTTGTGAAATGTAAGGGAACATGTGATAAAGTGACACCTGTGTCTGATTATACAGGTATTAAAGATTGTTTAAGTGCTGCATTAGTACCAGGTAAAGGTGGTAAGATGTGTACTTCAGCCTGTATTGGTTTAGGAAGCTGCGTACAGGCTTGTGATTTTGATGCAATCCATATTGTAGATGGTGTAGCTGTTGTAGATAAGGAAAAATGTAAAGGATGTCAGAAATGTATGGAAGCATGTCCTAATCATCTGATTGAAATGGTACCTTATGAAGCGATACATCGTGTTCAATGTAATTCTCATGATAAGGGACCAGTTGTCACTAAAAGCTGTCAATCAGGTTGTATTGGCTGTCGTTTGTGTACAAAGGTATGTCCAAATGGAGCGATTACTGTCGATGATTTCTTAGCCCATATAGATTATTCTAAATGTACAAACTGTGGGGCATGTGTAGAAAAATGTCCTAGAAAAGTCATTCAATAAAAAAATCCCTTTATTGGGATTTTTTAAGAGTGCTTGAAGTGTGTTGTATAAGTGATTTGATTATTTGTATCAATAAAGCATGCTTCTACATCGTCTAGTGACTCAATGAGTGCTTTACCTTTTTCGAGTCCTAAAGAGAAACATACAGTACTTAATGCATCTCCCTGCATTGAAGAAGGGGATACAATAGTGACAGAAGCAAGCCCGTTATCATAACTATAACCCGTACGAGGGTTTAAAATATGATGATAAACATGATGGTTCACTTTCATCTGTCGTTGATAAATGCCACTTGTTACAACTGATTTATCTTCTATTTTAGTACTTATAATAGATTCATCTGTTTTTTGAGGATTGGTGATTCCAATACGATATCCTTCTGTCATCTTATCTCCGACACATAGGATATTACCGCCAAGATTAATCAAGGCATTATTGACTTTATGTTGGATTAAATACTCTTT
>ERZ833608.586-NODE-586-length-29270-cov-6.885709_pt1 | contig 29270 bp, 19 predicted proteins | sample MGYA00519694_ERZ833608 | MGnify/ENA primary metagenome ERZ833608 (study PRJEB31850, sample SAMEA3708742) | human gut metagenome | biome: human gut; feature: human-associated habitat; material: faeces | place: China | collected 2014 ... | reverse complement strand
TGACACCAGCAGGAGAATAGGTGTAATGGTGTCTTGGCATCCTACGAAGTATATAAATGAAAAACTCTGGGTCACGTTTCCCCTTAAAGGCTGTACGAGTGTAATATTCATCTGCTTGTGTATTTCCTCTAAACAAGTCTGTATATCCATACATGGTCATTATGGCTTGGTTGACCTTAGTCTTTGCCAGCCAGACTGTTTTTGTAGATAAGTCACAATTCTTTGCAATCTTTGATATTGATAGTTCCTCTACAAAGCCTCTTAACATTTCTTTCCATGTGTCCTCTGAAAGATGAGTGTATCGAAGACTGTCTCCATAATTTTCAGACCATGAACTATTACAATCTTTACATCGGTATCGTTGCATACCTGTGCTGGTATATCCATTTTTCTTGTAGTTGACTGAACCACACTTGATACAACAATAAACCTTGCTGTTTTCTTTTGACACAGGATGCTTATTTGATTGTAGAGGTGTTGTAGGTTCTGTATTTGATATGTTCCTACTTAGTTGATGATAGAGCTGTTTTTGTTCCTCTGGTGTAAGGTTATCTAAAATATCTTGCAGTTCTTTATTGGTGAGTGCCATGGCATGAACCTCCTTGCATAAACAAAATTCATACCCTTAAATGCACCCTATGAATATAAAAAGGCTTCCCAGATTATCTGGAAAGCCTTATGGTATTGTATTTAAATTTGGACTACTTGATTTTCTAATTGCATACGCAATTCGTGAAATGTATAATTATACTGTTGATACATCAGACACACAAATGTAAATAGGGACAAAATCAATAAATCGCACCACCCGTGAGAAAAGCGGTAAAGCAAATCCCATATAATAAAGCTGATGCAAAACACAGCAATTGATACAACAGTTTGTGTTTATTAAGTAATGCGGCGGTAAAGAAAAAAAGAGGAAGTGCATTCAGCATATACCGCCCACCACTGATCAGAAATGTGACAGAGTAATTGATCAGGGTATAGACCAGGAGATAGGCACTGTATTTCAGCGGCTGGGTCCGGAGAGAATAGAGAAGCAGTGCAGCAGCCACAACGAACAGAATCAGTTCAGGATACCATATGAGAAGCGTGGTATCAGAGACCTGACCGGAAATATAACGCATAATTTCCGCTACACAATTTGTGAACCAGGTAGTGGTGTGATACCAGTGATTCTTCTGATAAACAGTGAACTGAAAAGCATTGCCGGTGATCTGATAATTAAGCCCTAAGTACACAAGGTTCCCGATGGGAATCAGAAACAGCCAGACGGCCTCTGTAAAAAAGTATTTCAGAAAGCCCTTGAACTGCCCCTCCTGAATCATCCGAATTAATTGAGAAGATATTAGAAATTCAACTATACCGACGCCTAAAAGGATAACACCCTGAATACGACAGAGGGATGCTAAAAGCCCAATCAGCCCCACAATCAGCCATTTATGCCTGCGGATATAGAAAAAACCCGCAGAAATCAGACAGAAAAACAAGCTCTCTGTCATGATTCCTCCGAAGAAAAAAGAAAACGGGTATAACAATAACAAAGTCAATGATTTCTCGGCAATGGAAGCTCCGTATTCCTCCTTTACAGCACCATAGAAAAAGACACAGCCCACACAAAAAGAAATGATGGAAACAGCAAATGCAGCCACCGCATAACTGTTCACAAAAAAGTGAAAGAAGCGGATGAACCAGGGATATAACGGGAAGAAGACGAGAAATAGATGCTCTTCTCTGCCAGACCATTCCGTTACTTCTGTGCAATTGACATATCCTTTTTCCGCGAGATCAAGATAATGCTGGGCATCAGATTTATTCCACAGATTGAAAAAATCATTCCAGGAAAATGCAGCTGCATGTGATAAAAAATCTGATTGCACCAAATAGATAAGCACACTTGCAAAATATATCAGTACACGGATCAGAAAAGCCAAAAACAGAATCCGGAGAACGTCTTTTTTCGTCAGACCTTCTCCTTTATAGTCTGTTGTATTTTGAAAAAATCGAGAAACTCTGTATTTTTCCGGAACATCCATTTCAACAAAAAAGCGAACAAACCATATTCCTATAAATAAAATGAAGATGGTATTCAGAAGAATGGTCATAATAGTCTCTTGCCTTTCATTTAACCCGAGATCAATACCCAGGTCGGTTTCCAACGTAAGTATTTTATTACAAAATCCACATCCACCGGTTGCCCGGACAATACTGGATAGAACAGCAGGAACAGGGCAAACGCCACCGCGGCATAAGCGCAGCAGCCGATAACAAAGGTGCGGTCGGATACATGTTTTTTCCACTGCATCAGGCTGTACACGATCATCAGCACTACAAAAGGAACACTGGGGAAATAGTGGTAGATGAAAGTGATCCTGGTGACGAAGAACCAGGGCAGGTACTGTGCCAGGTAGCCGACTGCCAGAAAAGCAGCTGTTGCATATTCTCTGTGGGACAGGGTAATTGCAGTATCTGTGGAGCTCTCTGTTTTTGTGTGTCCTGTCAGAGAACAGAGAAACGCATTATTGCGAATTAACAGGTACAGGATGTAAATAAATGCCGGAATACCGATCCACCATACAGCAGGATTGCCGAAAGCGCTGATCCCCTCTTTGATTGCATCGGTCACATATCCCGAATAATACCAGATCGGACGTACCATGGTCGGCCACTCATACCAGGAGGAAGAGTAGGGATGTGTCGCCTCCAGGCCACTGTGGTAATTGAACATGGAAGTCTGGTTCGCCAGCATACGGTCAAGCAGGCCGGGATGAGCAGTATTCACAAACGGTAGGTAGGACAGCAGATAGATCACTACCGGGATCAATACGAAAAAGGTCAGACAGAAATCGAGGGTCTTGATCGTATAGTCAGGGAAATTCTTCACTATATATTTATGATCGATACCGTTTGTGCTTTTGCCGGGATGTGCTTTGGCATAAAGGTATTCCCGGTAGCGACGCAGCAAATGCGCGAAAAACAGCAGTGCCAGACCACATCCGGCATAGACACCGGTCCATTTGCAGGCAATACCAAGCCCCATGCAGACACCGCACAATCCTAATGGAAGGAAGGTCTTATGTGGTGGCGTGTCATAAAAACTCATGGAGCAATAACTGTACATAAAATAGTACATGGCAATCACGAAGAACGTGATATAGACATCGATCGTTGCAATTCTCGTCTGTGTAAAATGCATAAAATCAAAGGCAAACAGGAAGCAGGCGAGAGCCGCTGCAGGGGTATTGCCGGTCATTTTCTTCCCCAGCAGATAGAGGAAGGGCAGCATGGCGATGCCAAATAAAGTACCAATGATCCGCCAGCCGAAGGGATTCATCCCGAAAATAGCGATACCCACAGAAATCAGAATTTTGCCCAGGGGCGGATGCGTATTTTCATAAGTGGGCAGTCCGTGGAGAAATTCATAAGCCGTACGGGCATGATAGATCTCATCGAAATACATACTGTTACGGAAAGAATAGCGTTCCGGGTAGCAATCGCTCTCATCGAACAAAGTCTCATAAGCAGAGGCATTCACAGGGCGCAGGATTTCACCGTCCGCATCCGTGAAGACCAGCTCGATCAGAGACGCATCTGTATCGGTCAGTATGAGACGCAGGCAGCGGGCGTCTGTTACGCCTGCCTGCCGGGTCAGATCTTCCAAAGACACATCCTGCCAGGTGAAGACATTATTCAGAATGATCTCGCCCAGATACGTCCAGTCCTCGGCCTTTGAGCTACGGACTTCAGCCGTAAAATGCCGCTGATGCCAGGGCGCGATGTAACTTGCCAGGGTAACGGGAGCTGTATTTTCCGGAAATTCCAGTTCAATGACCTGATTCTGTGTCATATCGTAGGTTGTCTCGGGAGCCTTGCGGTCGCCCAGGTCATAGAGTGCAAAAAAGCTGTAGAGAGCACAGATTGTCAGCAACAGACACAGGTCTGCTCTTGTGAAGCGCAGACGTTTTTCGGAAGGCGTGGGTTCTAAAGGAGACAGAAAATGTTCCCGGAACAGCTGCCACAGTCCGGTGCCGGAGGCTGTAGAAGAACTGCGGTTTGCTCCGGCATGCCCTTTTGTGCCGGCAGCAACAGGTACCGCTTCTCCATGGACATAATATTTCCAGATGATTTTGTAGAAATCATACAGACAATATAACATGCCTGCGGATACCAGCAGAATTATGGGAGCCTTGCGGTCATAGTTCTGCGGATCGTAATGGTACAGCACGTTGGCAGTGTTGTAGAAATGCAGCGCGGCGAAACCGGCATAACATTTCCACAGGGAGCCGGCGGGTTTATACAGACAGCAGAACAGCAGCAGTGCAAGTCCCGGATACATATAGCGTTCGTGCATTCTGACAGAAAACAGGAACATAGTCAGAATGATAAAAGCACCGAGGCAAAAATAGCGTGAAGGTTCTTTTCGACAACGCAAGGCAATCAGAAAAGTAAAAAGAACGATCAGCACAATGGCAATGGATCCCCAGGTTCGGCAGGGAAGGAACAGAAAGATCGTGTTCTGGTCCACCCAGTTCATGCCTAACAGCCCCCAGAAATTATAGGCATTAACCGCCGCATATTCATAGGAACCCAGCGTGGAAGTATACTGCGAGGTGGCGGCATCCAGACCGAAGGGAACGCACAACAGAAGCATGCCACAGATCACAGCCAGACCGCCACACAGATTATAAGAAAATTTTCTCCAGGAAAAATCCTGCAAAAATACATGATCCAAAATGCCGACCAGAAGGACGGGAGTGAAGATCAGTGTCTGCGGCTTTAACAGAACTCCAATACCGTAGATCGCATAAGCCGGAAGCATTTTGCCGTCCATAAGAAACAGGCACATCAGGATCACCACCAGGGTGTGAACGGAATCCACCTGCCCCCAGCAGGAAGAATTCAGGATGATTGCCGGCTGGAATAGGTAAGCACAAGCTACACATACAGATTGTATTTCGGAAAAATGCAGTCTTTTTGTCGCCTCTTTGTAGAGCAGATAGCCGCAGGCCATGTCGCACAGAATAGCAGGCAGCTTTAACAGCATGATATGCAGGCTGGAATAATAAGGAATCCCAAGCAGGGAACGCAGCGCACCGATGAGATACAGGACATACATGAATCCAGGCGGATAATCGGTAAAAGTCTCCGCGGAATAGAATGCCCCGGGACCTACGGTGAAGATCCGGTCAGCCCACGCAGCAAAACAGGCAATATCATTGCCGAAACCGTGGGTGGTATAAGCAAGGATCAGACGAAGCAGCAGGGCAGCCCCGAAAATGATCCAGACGAACCGGGTAATGTTTTGGAATTTACATTTGTCTTCCTCTTTTTGGAAACCGGTATAGCAGACACCGCACAGAAGCAGTGAAAGGATAGCAAAAAAATGTATCATAAGATATAATTCCCCCCAATATTTTTATGATCACAACTTAAAAATATCAAAAAATGAGTCTTTCGTAAAGACGAATACTTAAAAATAAGTTATAATCATTAGTAAATTCAGACAGATGCAAAAAGGGGACAAACATGAAGAATAAGAAAGTGGAAAATATCATCACAGCAATACTGGCGGCGGCAGTTCTGATCACCGGAGGGATGAGTCTGTATTCCTATCTGTCGGAGCAAAAGGCGAAAAACGAATATGATACCATAAGACAGGAGGCAGTGGTGGAAGAGTCCAGGGTGGAAGAGACGGAAGAAGTACAGGTGAAAAACTACCCCGATCTGCAGATTGATTTTGCAAATCTCAAGAAGACCAATCCGGATTTCCGGGGATGGCTTTATTTTCCGGCGCTGGATATCAGCTATCCGGTGGTACAGGGCGAGGACAACAATTATTATCTGAAGCATTCTTTTGAGGGAGAAAGTGTAAATGCCGGATGTATTTTCATGGATTGTGAGGCTTCGGCGGACTGGTCGGACCGGAACACCTTCGTCTTCGGACATAATATGCGGGATGAGAGCATGTTCGGTAGTTTTAAAAATCTGTTGAAGGGGACGGTAAGCTGTAAGGAGGATCCGTATTTTTATATCTATACGGAAGATAAGGTCTATATTTATGAAATCTTTGCTTATTACGAGACCAGAAGCACCAGCGACCGCTTCGCAACCTTTACCTCGGATGCTTCCTACGATGATTACGTGCAGTGGGCGACGGAACATTCCCTGTATGCCTCGGATGCGGACTTAAGCGACAGGGGGAACATTGTGTCGCTGTCTACCTGCTATGGTTCCGCAGGCACGAAGCGAAGAGCACTGCTCCATGGAGTACTGACAGAAACGGCCGCTTATTAGGACATTGGTACCACAAATGGACAACCAGAGAACAAAAATAAGCAATAAATCACAAATTTAATAAAAAATCTGAACCTTTTTTATGAGATCCATAGTCTTAATAGATGTAAAGAAGAACGAAAACGTTTAAGTGCGTTGGGAGTAACACATGGGGTTTCATAAAGGGAGAAATCAGATGAGCAGACTTAGTAAGTATGTAAAAGAAAAAATCGTAAAGGTTCTGGTGGCAGCGCTGGTAGTGGGAACTGTTGCGGGGAACGGAACACTTACGGTACAGGCAGAGGAAGCGGCTACAGTAGTAGGGGAAGAGTCTGTATCCGGTGGTGACGCTGTTGTGAAAGAAAATGTAGTAGCTGATCCGGAGGTAACACCGGAAGCAACGACGATGGTTACACCGGAAGAGGCAGCAGGTGCAGGTCTTATCATGCCGCTGACAATGAATTTATGTGCGGAAGCAAATGAGACAGTAAATGCGGTGACTGTGGATATTGCTGGAGTTTTAGGAGCTGCCAATGGCTATGGAATTTTTGTAGAGGGAATTACGGAGCAGAGCGGTGACAGTGAAGCTAATATCTGCACAGGCAGTTTGAAATATTATAATAACATTGGCTATACAGGAAAAGGTACTATTTATGTAGATGGTGAATATACAGGCTCAGGCTCCAATATTAGATGTTCTAATCTGATTCTAAAATCAGCTTCTTTTGAGCAAAGAGGTAATCAATGGTTTGTAAATGGAGTTTATGTAGGAACCACTGAGCAGATTGGAAAAATTGAAAGAGGTCAGTTCGATCTGGCAGGAGCATTTACAGCTATTCGTACAAATGCTGAAAACTTGCATGCAATGGGAACGGAATTGAGTTCTAATGAGATTTCCTTGAATGATGGACAGAATATTTTTCGCGTAAATGGAATTTCGGATTTTGAACCTAAAGTAGCTGTGGAAAACGGTAAAACGGTTGTATTTAATATAACACCTGATGGTAATAATTTTAAGTTGGTAGGACAGAGCACATCTGGCATTGATAATTACCCGGAAGCAGATAATGCAAATTTGTTAGTGTATAATTTTGGAACATATGATGGAACTATTACTTTATCTACTACAAGAGGAACGATTCTTGCACCATGTGCTAAGGTGATTCTCGAAGCAGGAAATAATTCAGGTAGAATTGTAGCTGCAAATTTGCAAACGCAAGCAGAGTGTCACTTTAGTGGAAATGAGTGGCATCCCAGTGAAGAGCCTACGCCGACCGTGACACCGACACCTACGCCGACCGTGACACCAACGGCAACACCAACGGCAACACCAACGGCAACACCAACGGCAACGCCAACGGCAACACCAACGGCAACGCCAACGGCAACACCTACGGCAACACCAACGGCAACGCCAACGGCAACGCCAACGGCAACACCAACGGCAACACCAACGGCAACACCTACGGCAACGCCTACGGCAACGCCAACGACAACACCTACGGCAACACCGTCGACAACTCCTGACAACAACCCGACACCTACTCCGACTCCGGGCGCTCCGGATACGACGCCAACCCCGGATGATCCCGGTACCCCTGCGGATCCTGTAACACCCGAGGCACCGCAGGTACTTGGTGCGAGACGCCACAGAATGGTGACGATCGAGGATGATCCGACACCTTTGGCAGACAGAGCAGTCCTCGGAGCATCGAGACGGCCGCAGACCGGCGACGCTTCCGATGCATGGAATCTTGGTTTCGCCTTATCCTTGACAGGTCTGGGAGCATGGCTTATCCTTAAGAAGAAGCAATAAGAACAGTAATGACATATAGTTACCATAAATTCATGAAAGAGGGTAAACAAATGAAAAAAAGATGGATGAGTCTGATTCTGACAGTAATCATGATGCTTAGCCTGGCAGGCTGCGGCAGGAATGCAAATCTGTCCTCTGTCAGCCGTGATCCGGCGGACAGCGACGGAACCGTATGGTTCGATGAAGAGGCGGTGGCGCTGGCAGGATCTGTACAGAGAGCCGGCATGAGCGAAGCAGAGATTGCCCGGGCCAATGAACTTCGCACCATGGCAACCGATGCACTGGCACTGGTGAATGCGAAGAGAGCAGAGAATGGACTTGCGGAGCTTACCTGGAGCAACGGACTGGAGTCCTGCGCTATGGTAAGAGCACAGGAAGCTGCTTCCAAATTCTCTCATACCAGACCGAACGGCAGAGACTGGTATACCGTGAACAGTGAACTGATGTGGGGTGAGAACCTGGCGAAGGGATATGATTCCGCACAGAGCGTGGTAGATGCCTGGATGGCTTCTCCCACCCATGCAGCGAATATCCTGGCAGGCGATTTTACGACCTGCAGCATTGCTGTCTATGAGACAGGTGGAAAACTGTATTTTGCACAAGAATTTGGTTATTGATCCCAAAAAGTTTCTGCCTAATGGGACAGAAAAATATAAATAAACAGACAAAACAGGGAAAGAGTTGATATTTTTTGAAATATTAACTCTTTCTTTGCACTCATAAGGTAGCAAAAAGGTTCGGAAAATGTTATAATGATGATACAGCAGTAGTGTTAGCAGCATTGCAGAAAAATGCCGGCTTGAGAAGGTGGAGAGACATCTCGCCGGAGAAAAGAGGTACATTATGAGTGCAAAAACTACACAGAAGGGACAAAAGCGTCAGACCAATGGTAAGACCACGATCCGCGAGCGGCTGCAGAAGGCAATCCGGCGGCTGGTATTGCTATCGATCGTATCATTGGTCATTGTGTCTATGATCATGAATCTGTCAGGTACCCTGAGCAGACTGAAGGCTGATATGCAGGAGATCGCAAAGCTGTCAGCGGATCGGATCCGTCAGGAATTAACGGTATCGGAGACGATCGTATCTGAGCTGGGATGCAGCTATCAGCTTTCCGCGGCTGTATTTACACCGGCACAGAAGCAGGAGTATATTAATCAGCGCGTGGAAGCTTATGGAATGGTCAGGGGGAAGCTGATCGGAAGTAATGGTATCTGTGCCGCTGACGGAACGGATTATAATGATCGTGAGTATTTTAAACGGTCCATGCAGGGAGAAGTGGTGGTATCGGATCCCGTAATTGCCAAGACAGACGGAAAACTCAGCGTGATCATATCTGCACCCGTCTATGAAGGCGGAGATAAAGACGGTGAGATCATCGGCGTGGTATTTGTAGTACCGGATCCGGAGTTCTTAAATGATATTTGCGCAGCCATTTCTATCAGTGAGCATTCCGGATGCTACCTGTTGGGGTCTACGGGTATTACGATCGCACATAGTGATTCCGCCATTGCCCAGGAGCAGAAAAATAATATTGAATTGTCACAGACAGACAGCTCACTGAAGGGAATTGCTAAAATAGAGCAACAGATGCTTAAGGGTGAGACAGGATACGGAACCTATTTCAGAAAAGGTGCTTATACATTACAGGCGTATGCCCCGATTGATGGTACTGACGGCTGGATGGTGGCTGTAGATGCACCGGTTACGGATTTCCTGGGTTCCGTTGTAATAGGCATTATCATAGGTGCTGCGATCGGTGTGATCGCAGTGGCATACAGCATTTACAAGGCACAACAGATCGGACAGCGTATCGGGGAGCCGGTGGCACAGTGCACAGACAGAATACAGCTGTTAGCACAGGGTGATCTGCATACTCCGACACCGAAGGTAGAGACCGGCGATGAGCTGCAGATACTTGCGGAGGCTACCGCCAGTCTTTCCGATAATTTGCAGCAGGTAATCGGTGATACGGACTATCTGTTGGGAGAAATGTCTGAGGGCAATTTTGCGATCGTAAGTAATTGCAGGGAAGCCTACATAGGAGATTTCAGCGGATTACTGGAGTCTATCCGCAAGCTGAATCATAAGCTCAGTGAGACACTGGGTGAGATCAAAAATGCGGTAAGCCAGGTGTCTGCCGGCGCGGGTCAGATGGCGGATGCCGCACAGGGACTGGCAGAGGGTGCTACAGACCAGGCCGGTTCTGTGGAGGAACTGCAGGCGACCATTACGAACGTCACTGAGATCGTGGAGAAAAATGCCAAGGCTCTCGGAGCATCTTATGAGAAGGCAATGGAATATCAGCAACAGGCCAGAACCAGTGGAGAAGAGATGAAGGGACTGACCGATGCCATGCAGCGGATCAATGAGACTTCCAAGCAGATCAGTGATATTATCGGTGAGATCGAGGATATCGCATCCCAGACGAACCTGTTGTCCCTGAATGCAGCAATTGAAGCTGCCAGAGCGGGGGAAGCCGGAAGAGGTTTCGCCGTGGTGGCTGAACAGATCCGGAAGCTTGCGGATGACAGTGCACAGTCCGCGGTACATACCAGGGAACTGATCGAAACCTCGTTGCAGGAGATTGAAAAAGGAAATCAGATCACGGATAAAACGGCGGAAGCTTTGCAGAAAGTGGTGGAAGGTATTGAGGATCTGGCGAACGAGTCCAAGAAAGCCATGGAAGAATCCAATGCACAGGCTGAGGCAATGCAGCAGATCGAACAGGGCATCGAGCAGATATCTACGGTGGTACAGAACAACTCCGCTACCGCAGAGGAGACTTCCGCTACCAGTGAAGAACTGTCTGCTCAGGCGACCAACATGAACGAACTGACAGATGCTTTCCAGTTAAGAAACGAGAAATAATCGGTGACGGTTATCATCAAGCCGGACATTTCCGCATACAATGCATAGAAACAAGCATTGGAGAGCAGCCGTGTTCGAGAAGCAGAATATACAGGAAACCATAAGTAAACTAAATAGTGACACAGTGAAAGGTCTTACCGAAGGTGAGGCCTTTCGTCGTTTACGGCAAAATGGCAGGAACGAGATGAGAGCTGCGCGGAAAAAGACAAAGATACAGCTTTTTCTGGAGCAGTTGAAGGATCCGCTGATCTACATATTATTGATTGCAGCGGTGGTATCCATTCTCCTGGGAGAAGTCAGCGATGCCTTGATCATCGGTACGGTGGTCCTGGTAAATGCGCTAGTGGGAATGCTCCAGGAGGGAAAAGCCCGAAAAGCACTGGAAGCGTTAAGAAAACTTACTACTCCCCGGACGATCGTGATCCGCGACGGCATCCGAAGAGAGATTCCCGCGGCGGAACTGGTGACAGGAGATCTGGTGGAGCTAGAGGCAGGGGCACGGGTTCCTGCGGATATCAGACTGACCAGAAGTGCGAACCTCCAGGTGGAAGAATCCGCGCTCACCGGAGAATCTGTCCCGGTGGAGAAAGATGCCCTGTTCCTGGCAGACTGCAGGCAAGAGATCCCGTTAACCGAACGGGTCAATATGGTCTATATGTCCACAGTGGTGACGAACGGTCATGGGGAAGGGCTGGTGGTGGCCACCGGCATGGATACGGAGATCGGCAGGATCGCTTCCATGATCACGGATACGGAAGATGAGATGACACCATTACAGAAGCGGCTGGGAGATCTGGGGAAGCTATTGAGTATTCTCTCTCTGGGGTTGTGCGCCGGACTGTTTTTGCTGGCGGTATTTCAACATAGAAATATTCCGGAGATGCTTCTGGTAGCGATCTCACTTGCGGTTGCCGCAGTACCGGAAGGGCTGCCGGCAGTAGTCACGATCTGCCTGGCCCTGTCAGTGACCAGAATGGTCAAAGTGCACACCATCATTCGAAGACTTCCTTCGGTGGAGACACTGGGAGCGGTCAGTGTGGTCTGTTCGGATAAGACAGGAACACTTACCCAGAACCGACTCACTGTGGAGAAATGCTGGTGGTACGACGTGATGGAGGATGTCACGGGGACAGGTGGCAGAGGGGAACACCGCATTCTGCCGGAGCTGTTGAGAGGGATGCTTTTGTGCAATGATGCTTCGCTGCGGGGAGAGCAGCGCATCGGAGATCCCACGGAGCTGGCACTTTTAGACTTTGGGGCGAAATACGGTCTGCAGAGAGAGCGGCTGGAGCGGCAGTATCCCCGCTTTGATGAGATCCCCTTTGATTCCGAGCGGAAAATGATGACGACCTGTCATAGGCTTCCCGGTGGCAGATCCGGGAGAGGGATTGCCTATACCAAAGGGGCTCCGGATGTGATCTTGCAGCACTGTACCCATATTTTACAGGAAGGAAGGAGCGTTCCCATGACCTCCACGCAGCGGAAGCGGATAGGTGAGGCTGTGGAACGGATGAATTCCCTCTCTCTTCGGACACTGGCAGCGGCACAGAGTGAAGACTGCAGAGGTGGGGAAGAGGGAATGACGTTCCTTGGTATCGTGGGAATGCGGGATCCCGCCAGACCGGAGGCTGGGGAAGCCGTGGAGATCTTCCGTCATGCGGGGGTGACCACGGTGATGATCACGGGAGATCATGTGGATACTGCCTATGCCATTGCCAGACAGCTGGGGATCGCGGGACACCGCAGCCAGTGTATTACGGGCAGAGAACTGGAACGGCTGGATGACACTTCTTTTTTAAAGAGAATTAAGGACTTAAGAGTCTATGCAAGAGTCACGCCTGCACAGAAGGTGCGGATCGTGAAAGGGCTACAGCTAAATGGGGAGATCGTGGCGATGACCGGTGACGGGGTCAATGATGCCCCCTCCTTAAAAGCGGCGGACATTGGTGTCGCCATGGGAACCGGAGTGGATGTCGCCAAACAGGCAGCGGATATGATCCTTGCAGATGATAATTTTGCCACCATTGAAAAAGCCATCGAGGAAGGCAGAGGTGTCTATGAGAATATCCGGAAATCGGTGATTTTTCTGCTATCGTCCAACCTGGGAGAACTGATGACCATGTTTGTGGCGGTGGCAATGGGGCTGGCATCTCCATTAAAATCCAGCCATATCCTTTGGATCAATCTGATCACGGATTCCCTTCCGGCACTGGCGTTGGGAGTGGATAAAAATGACAGCAAAAGCCTGATGCGCTGCCCGCCCAGAAAAGCATCGGAGAGCCTGTTTGCCAGAGGAGGAATAGCATGTACGTTGTTCTATGGAGCATTGATCACCGTGATCGGACTGGCGGCATTTCTGGTGCTTCCCTGCGGGATCCTGGCGGCGGAAGGGGAGCTTGTGGGCAATCCGTTTACCTGGGTAGAACGCCTCAGGGAACTGATGTCCAGGGAACAGATACTGGCGAAATCGCAGACCTATGCATTTACTGTGCTGGGAATGTGCCAGCTATATCATGCCATCGGCATGCGTGATGTACAGAAGTCCGTATTTGCCATGAGCCCCCGGGATAATCTGCTGATGGTGGCAGCATGTATCATCGGTTTCATCCTGCAGTTTGCCGTGACGGAGATCCCATTTCTCATCCGGGCTTTCGGTACTTCGCATCTGTCGGGACAGGAGTGGCTCCTGTTAAGTGTACTGGCAGCATTTCCCCTGTTTGCCCATGAGGTGATAGTGGTATTTCGGAAGTAAAAATGCTTATCCGGGCTTACCGACTATTCAGAACGCTAATTCGCAAAAGCGCTTCTGCGAAGCTTTCTTTTTGCTCATTATCGTTACTTCGCCCTATAACTTCAGGCAGGTATTCTTGCGTATGCAAGCATCCGCCGAATACCGTACCTGAAGTTACATGGCTCTGAATAGTCGTAATATTTACAAAAAATTAACAAAATCCTCGCATGGAGTTTATGGTCAATTGTTACAATAAAAGAGATCATAAACTATCGTGGGAGGGCAAAATGATGAAAACAATCCGGAAAACAGCAATTGTAATGCTTCTGTTCGTTTATTTTCTGACCTATGGTGTGCTGCCGCAGGTGTTGGCAGCCGGTAAAGACACTCCCATGATCGTGGTGGCTCACCGGGCAGGGGCTAAGGTGGCACCGGAGAATACGCTTGCAGCACTAAAGCAGGCTATCCGGGACGGAGCCCCCATCGCCGAGATCGATGTACAGCAGTTATCCGACGGGACACTGATCGTGATGCATGACAGCAATTTCAAGCGTACTGCGGGCGAGGATGTCTGTGTGTGGGATACAGAGGCAGACGTGCTTTCTACACTGGAAGTGGGAAGTACATTTTCTGCAGCATACAGAGGAGAACAGATCCCGACACTGGAAGAGATGCTTGCCTGTGCCGAGGACCGGATCACATTAATGATCGAATTAAAATACTCCGGGCAGGAGCAGGAACTGGAGGAGAATGTCCTTGCGCTGCTTCAGGAGTATGATATGGTGGACGAATGCATCATAGGATCCATGAATAGGGGAATCCTGCAGAGAGTAAAGGAACTGGAGCCGGACATCTCCACAGTATATATTGCCCATGATCTGGGAGAGGATGACTATGATCTGGATTATGCGGACAGCTATAGCATCGAAGGGAAAAATCTTACAGCAGACATGGTGGAAGCCATCCATTACGAAGGAAAATCCGTATATGGCTGGACAGCCAACACCTCCGGTGCCATGCGGCAGATCGTGAATAGCGGAGCGGATGGAATTGTCACGGACGATGTGCGCCTGCTACAGGCATTTTTGAGAGAAAATGCTTGCCGCAAAGCGTTTGAAAGTGTATACTAAATTATTAGGTATGAGGGGATGAAAGAGGTTAGACATGGGAAAAATATGGGAATTTTTTGAACATCTGGATGAGTATGTGTATGTATCGGATCCGGAGACGAATCAATTAGTATATATGAATCAAAAAGCTTTGAAGAGCTATGGCTTTCAGAGTAAGGAAGAGATTGTCGGGTTAAAGTGCTATGAGGTGTTACAGGGGAATTCCGCTCCCTGCAGTATCTGCAATAATGAGCAGCTCAGACCCGGCTATTTTAAGGAATGGGAATATTACAATCCGGTAGTAAAAACGGATTTCCGTATCAAGGATACCCTGGTGGAAGACGATGGCAGAATGCTGCGCATGGAGATCGCTATTGACTGTGGGCATTCCGGGGACAGGGAAACCTCTATGGATTACCATGAAATGGAAGCAGCAATGAATCAGGCGATCCGTGTTGCACTCAGACAGGAAACTCCGAATCAGACTTTGGAGGTATTGCTGGAGCTTCTGGGGAAAACAATGGAGGCAGACCGTACCTATATTTTTGAAAAAAATGATCATGGCCATGATGATAATACATATGAGTGGGCAGCCAGAGGCGTGATACCGGAAAAGGATAATCTGCAGGATCTGCCTCCGGAGGTTTGTGACCAGTGGTATCAGAAGTTCGCAGGGAATCAGAATATTGTGACAGAGAACCTGAGCGAGATCCGGGATACAGATCCCGAAATGTATGAAGTACTGTCGAGACAGAATATTCATTCATTAGTAGTCGTACCATTATATGATGATGAAAAAGTGATCGGTTTCTATGGAGTGGATAACCCTCCGGCAAAATATATCGATTTTGCATCGGAGATCCTGCAGATCATGGGACATTTTATTGTATCTTCCATAAGACGCCGTAATCTCGTGAGAAGGCTGGAGATCATGAGCTATACGGATCCGTTGACCGGATTTGGGAACCGTTATGCCATGGAAAAATATGTGTCGGGGATTCTTCCTCAGACGAAGATTGGCGTGGTGTATTGCGATGTTACCGGTCTGAAGCGTGTCAATGATGAAGAAGGACATTCGAAAGGAGATCAATTGATCCGCAGAGCCTGTGACTGCCTGCGGGGAACCTTGAAGGAATTCGACCTGTTCCGCATCGGCGGAGATGAATTCGTAGCTCTGTGCAGAGGCATGGAGGAGGGAGAGCTGTACCGTGAAGTAGAGGAACTGCGGACAGAGCTTGACCGGAAGAAGGTCACCATGGCTGTCGGAGCCGCAGTGAATACGCTGGGGGCAGTCGGATTTGATCATCTTCTGACAGAACCGGAGCGGCGTATGTATCAGGACAAGGCAGAATATTATAGGAAGAGCGGATTGAACCGCAGAAGACAGTAAGCCCGCATATGATCGTTAGGAGAACCGGATGAAAATAGCGGTATGTGATGATGACAAAGGCTGCCTGGATAGTATGAAGCGGTTGCTTGCAGGATATCCGGGAATCAGCAGAACAGAATACTACCAGAATCTGTCTCAGCTCTCTGAGGCATTGGAAAACGGCATGGGTTATGATCTCGTGCTGATGGATATCGAATGGGAGGGCAATGAGCAGGATGGGATAGCGTATGCGGCGCAATATAACGCACGCAGTCCACAGACCAGATTTATTTTTGTGACGGCATATAATGACAAATTTTCTGAGAAAATCTTTTGGGAGAAGGTCAATCTGTGCGGTTTCCTGGTAAAACCGGTCCGGAAGGAACATCTGGAAAAGCTTTTGGACAAAGTCAGAGAAAAAATATTCAGCAGCGAGGCACTGATCCTGCAGCATGGAGGAATCACGGAGAAAATTGCCAACAGTCAGATCCGGTATATAGAGAGCAATGCGCATCAGCTGTTGATACATACGATTTCCGGAGAAGTCTCTTTATATGAAAAGCTGGATGTTTATGAGAAAAAGCTGCACAAGGATTTTCTGCGGGTACATAAAAGCTTTTTGGTGAATATGCAGTATATCCGCAGGATTGAGATGAAGGAGGTTACACTGCAGGACGGGACCGTGCTTCCTGTCAGCAAGACCAGATACAGTGCTTCCAGAGATAAATATTTTCGTTATATGAGGGCAATGCTATGATATGCTATATAATGTGTATCCTGTTGTGGATCGCGTATCTGTGGCTGGACTGCATGGTGGTTGCTTATGCGTTTGAACCGCGCAGGGATAGTGTCAGACAGGCAGGCATCATTCTGGGTCTGATGGCAGCACAGCTGCCGGCAGCTGCACTGAAATTTTTGTTTAACGATAATGTGCTTGTTCGTTATGGCGCCATGATAGCGGTCGGTATCGTCACCGTAGCATATGCAGCTGTATTTCTGAAAGGAACGATAGGCCAAAAAGTGCTGTTTATGCTATGCGAATATCTGACAGCTTTGCTGGCGGAAATGCTCAGTATCGGTATTTTGAACAAGTATATGGAGCAAAAGCCACAATTGTCTTACTATACACCGACAATGGTATTGTTGTTATCGGTAGTATTGACAGTGACAGCCATATTTTTTCTGATTTTTCTGGTCGTATGGAAGAAAATTGTCGAAAAAGAATCCTTTGACGTCAGTATTATTATTGTGTTCAGTGTATTTCCTGTCAGCCAGCTGCTTATGATCACTGCGATCAATGAGCAGGTATTCCGGAATATGACGCTGTATACCGGGTGGATACTGGCAGCGGCGATCCTGGGCTCCGTTGCAGACGGTGTGCTGTTGTATACCCTGCTCAGGCAGCAGCAGCTGCAGGAGCTGAAGCTTCGGCTCAGCGAGGTGCAGAGTACCTGGGAGATGGCAAGAAATCACTATCATGAGATCGAAAACAGGCGGGAAGAACTCGCCAAGATCCGGCATGACATGCGCAACCAGCAGATGGTGCTGCAGGAGCTGTTGCATCAGGGGGAATATGAGAAGGCGGAAAAAATGCTGGAGACATTGACCGATACGGTGGCGGCTACGACGGAATACCTCTATTGCGGTGACCCTGTATTCAATGCCATCATGGGGGAGACCGAGAAGGCCTGCCGGGAGAAAAGGATTGCCTTTCAATACGATCTGGAGATTCCCCAAAAGCTGAAGCTGGATCCGGTGGCAATCTGCAGTATACTGTCAAACCTGACCAGAAATGCTGTGGCAGCAGCGGAAATGACGGAGAGAGAAGAAGCGTTTTTGTCCGTAAAGGCGGCAGTAAAAGGGGACTATCTGCATATCTGCGTGGAGAACAGCAGAGCAAAAAAGCTTCCCGGAAGGCCGGGGAGAAAAGGCTATGGACTGGAGATTCTGCATGATCTGGTGGAACGCAATCACGGACAGATCGATGTACAGCCCGGTGAAGGAAGCTTCCGGGTGGATGTTACCGTAGAGAATTTTTGAGAATTTCTATCAGGCAGTTTCCTTGACAGGAGCTGCTTTTTTATTTATTATTTATATGAGTTAGGAACAACTAACCAAAACAATATACAGGAGGTGAGCAATTTTTGAGTCAGGAAACATGGGAGATCCTGTGCGGAATGAAAACAGACGATGTGGAATTGCAGCTGGCATTGCAGTGCGCACCGCTTATTACAGGACTTAAAATATCCAATCTGCTGACGATTTCATCGGACGGCTTTTGTCTGGTAGAGAAGATCATCTCAGGAAGTTTTATTTCCATGTATCCGTTATTGGAAACGGAAGAAAAAACAGTCATACTGCTGTATCAAAAGGAACGGCTGGAGAAATATCTGCGAATGATGCAGGTACAGAAGCTGCTGACAGAGGAAGGGTATCCTTCCTGTCTGCTGGAAGATATTCTGCCGGTCTTGTGCGAAAAGTATGAGGCTTATGCAGAAACCAAAAATGATTTTCCCCATGAGCTGGGGTTACTTTTGGGGTATCCACCGGAGGATGTGGAAGGATTCATCAGACACCGTGGGAAAAATTGCCTCTGTACCGGGTACTGGAAGGTATATGCGGATAAAGAGAGGAAACTGCGGCTTTTTGAAAAATATGAATATGCAAAGGAAAATTTGATTCAGCTGCTGCATTATGGATTAAAAATGACGGAGATTATAGAGATCTGCGGAAGTACAGCAGCATAAAAGGAACAAAAAGTGCGGAAAACGGAGGAAAATGAAATGGATAAGATTTATGTAGTATTTTGGACACAGGGCGGCAATACCCAGGCAATGGCGGAAGCCATCGGAGAGGGAATCCGGGAGGCTGGAAAAGAAGCGGAAGTAGTATTCGTGACAGGAGCGGATATAGAAGCACTGAAGGCGGCACCCAAATTTGCTCTGGGATGTCCGGCCATGGGCGCGGAGGTGCTGGAAGAAGCGGAGATGGAACCCTTTGTATGCGATGTAGAAGGCTTTGCTTCCGGGAAAAAGATTGCGCTGTTCGGTTCTTACGGATGGGGAGACGGTGAGTGGATGAGAGACTGGACCACCCGCATGGAAGCAGCGGGAGCAACGGTGTTAAACGGCGAAGGACTGATCTGCCATGAAACTCCGGATGAGGACGGATTGAATGCATGCAGGGAACTGGGCAGACAGCTGGCTGATGCATAATGGTAATGTGAGAACATAAAATACAGCACATAGAAAAAGGATTCGACATGCGAGATGCCGGATCCTTTTTGCTGTCGGAATTAAGATTTTTTACTGCCGCTGATATAATAGCGCTCCTGCTCCACGGTCTCGGGAACCGGGATGTTGCCATTTTGCAGCTTACGGGTCAACACATCCAGATGATGCAGTCCCTGTGCCACCTTGATCTTACGACGGTCCAGAAGCTCGCTGTAGATCGGATTCTGTGCCAGAGTGGAACAGATCTCTTCCGGGAACGGACAGTAGGTGAACATGATCTGCCGGGCTACTTTATTCAGCCTGGGAGATCCGGCTCCTTCGAAGAGAACCCATATCATATAATCTCTTACAAACATTTCTTTAAAACTGTTCTTCGCACGCTGCAGGCTGGATTTGATTTTTTCCTTAGCTTCAGTGCTCAGATCATGATTCTTGCGATAGAACTGAATATAATCGAAATATTCGCTGGTCATGGATCTGACGGAGACATCGTTCCAGCGGTTGCCCTGTACTCTCTTGCACAGCTCCCAGCGGAATTCACCAGTGAGATGCGTGAAGGTAGTCTTCAGATCTTCGAGATGGAAAATGGAGAATACCATACGCCCCGGACTGTTGCGGCGCTTTCCTTCAATTTCCTGCCACATGACTCCGCGGATGCCGACATTCGGCATGAGGATGATATCCGGCAGATATTCTAAATGTATCGTTTCCTTGCCCATGACATCCAGATGCGCCATGTCCAGACTTTCCCGGTAGAAAGCAGTGTAATCCACCAGACGGATCTCTTCGAGGATCTCTGACACACGGGATACAGTGACATAGGAGCTTTCCAGATCTTTCAGTACATCGTCTGCGCAGAACAGCGGACAGAAGGTAGTGATCCGTCCGAAGGTGATCTTGTTGACCTGCGGGAACATATTTTTAAGCTCGTAATTGACCTTTGCCATGGCGTTGTTCTCCAGGGCTCTCAGCTCAGCATCGGTAATGTTGCCGCCCACTTTCTGCTTATGGATATAGTCGGAATAATCCTGATCGAATTCGTTCCGGCTGGGAGACTTCTGCCCGCGGAAGATCGCCATCAGCCAGTCGTAAAATGTGTAGACGCCGGCGGTACTGTGATCGGTCATGGCTTCCGCCAGACGATACAGGATCACAGCATTTTTCAGACCTGCCAGCTCTTCATCCACATAGCCGAAATATAAAAACATCCGCACCGGCATGGGAATGTCCGGCTGTTTAAGTGTCTGGGTGAACAGGAGCGAATACAGCAGGTAGAATTCTTCGGTCAGCTGCCTGCGAAGCAGTGTGACCTCCTGGTCCTGGGAACTGCGGTCGGAGAGCAGCTTGTAAGCATGCACATGTTGACGGAAGCTGGCTACAGTATCCAGATCGGGACCGGCATATTCCAAAATCGTATTCAGAGAACCTGCCAGCCTGCCGAGAATCTCGGAATCATCTGAAGAACCGGAATCCGCGGAGTCTGCCGATCCCATAAGGCTCAGACTGCTTTGGAAACTCTGGGCTCTGGAGGTGAACAGATTCTGATCTATGAAAGAGAGATCTCCGGCCTTGGACAGCACCCGCTGAATACGATCGTACACTACTTTACTGTCTTCGTTATCCTGCCCGAGCTTGTAATACAGCGAGGTGTAAAAATCAAAAAGGTCATTGCCGGATTCCCGGAAGTAAAATCCACCGATCTGCTGCAGATAGTGGAACTGCTCCTCCAGACTCTGATAGGTGCGCCGGAAATCCAGACTTCCCTTGCGGAGCATGCCGATGGGAAGATCCACTTCCTGAACCATGATGCGGTAATTGTCGGAGGCCAGGATATGGTTTAAACCCATGTAATACCCATTCAGCCAGATATCCGGTGAATCGTCTCCCAGAAAAGCATTGAGTTCATCGAAATGCTCCAGAGAACGTGCCGGTATGCGATAGCGGTCACACAGGGATTTATAGGTGGAGATATCATCGTTCAGGGTGCGGTAGAGCTCACTGCAGTTTAACTCAGAGATCGAGCTGCGGTTTAACAGAATATTGATCTGTCGAAAACAGGACAATAAAAAAAGCCTGGCAACATCCGGATGCTTCTGCAGAATATCGTTCAGGGAATCCAGACTGGTCAAAGGATAGGTCAGGATCGTGGTATCCTCCGTAGTTACATAACTGAGCAGATGGATCTCGGAGCAGATCTCACAGATGCCGATGACATCTCCCTTGCCCAGCGGATAAGAACCGCCCGGATAGGAGACATCCACCCTGCCGTTTGTGATCAGGTGCAGTGCCGTCATTGGTTGCCCATAGCTATATATAGTTTTACCTTTCTCTAATACAATTCCAGCCATTCCAGTACCTCTTCTTCATTCGGAAACCTCATGATAATCAATTATACACCATAATACCAACAATTTTCTACTGTACTTTTGATAGAAATGTGATAAAATAAAAATACATATGTGTCACTTTTATATCGACCGAAGAAAAAAGTGATATTTTCAGTAGAAAATGGTGTACGGAAAGGTATGTTGGGGTTATGGAACAGAGCAGTGAATACAGAGAACAATTGCTGGAATCATATAAGCAGGCGGTGAGACCGTTACTTCCCTATCTGCCGTGGCTGGAACAGAGCGCCGGCAAAAAAGCCAGTTCGCTGTACAGCGGGCAGGATATCGGAGTCCATTCTGTGTCATTCCCGGTATATGACGGAACGCTTTTGAATTTCGTGCGGGAAGCCGGGAAGAGTCCTCTGATGGATCGCAATTATGCGTATATATATACCAGACATCGGATCTGTACCCATCAGGACGAACGGAATATGATTCAAAAAGCCGGCTGGAAAGAATGGGACATCTTAAGAGGCATTCTGTCGAAGTATGTTTTAGGCGGCAGGACCAAGGGGAATCTGTGGAGTGAAGCGGTATCGGAGCAGATTTTCTACCTGGTCATCAGACAGATGCAGGAAATTATAGAATTTTGGGATAAATCACCGGCAAACGGTAAGATCTGAGTGGGGAAAGGCAGGACAAGGTTCATGGGAGAAAAATCAGTACAGAAAAAGCGGTACATTGTAGAAAAAGCCAGAGATGTCTTTATGGAGAAGGGCTTTAAAAAAGTAACAATGAAGGATATTGTGGAAGCCTGCGATATCAGCCGCGGAGGTCTTTATCTGTATTTTGAGAGTACAAGTCAGATTTTTATGGAAGTGCTGCGCATGGAGAGTGAAGAGGCGGATGATGTATTTTCCGACAGCATTACGGAGGATGCTACCGCAGCAGATATTCTTCTTCTGTTTTTAAAGGAGCAGAAAAAGGAGCTTCTCCGCAAAAAAAATACGCTGACACAGGCAACCTATGAATTTTATTTTGAAAACGATCTGCCCAAGCGGGATAACATTCTGAAGAAGCAGTTTGATTCCGCAGTGAAGATCATAGAGAAATTGATCGAAGCCGGAGTGGAAAACGGTGAATTTTTGTGTGAGGACTGTGAAGGAACCGCGAGAAATATCATGTTTGTCCTGGAAGGACTGAAGATCTCGGCGCAGACCATCGGTGTGACAGCAGAGGCAGTGGATCGAGAGATCCTGTATCTGTTGCGTGGATTAGGTGTGGAAGAATAAGCAGACAACGTTTGATGATGCTTCAGGGAAGATTTCCTGGAGCATTTTCGCTGTAAAGGAAGGTAAGCAGAGAGGTAAGTTATGATAGAATCGATCATCAGTATGGAACTTCCGGCAGGAGGGCATCTGGCAATCCGCAGGAACCGGATCTGTCCGGAGCAGGAGACGAAACAGTGCCGCCGGATCAGCCTGGTCTCCGGTATCCACGGAGATGAACTGGAAGGGCAGTATATCTGTTATGAGACGGCGAGAAGAGTAAAGGAGCATCCGGAATATCTGAAGGGGATCGTGGACATCTATCCGGCATTGAATCCGTTAGGGATCGATATGGCGAGCCGCACGGTGCCGAGACTGGAGATGGACATGAACCGCATGTTCCCGGGAGATGCTTCGGGGGATATGATGGAGCGGATCACTGCAGCAGTGGTGGATTCCATTATTGGATCGGATATCTGCATGGATCTGCATGCCAGTGATATTTTCGTGCGTGAGATCCCACAGGTACGACTCAGCGAGGATTTCGCCGAGGCCCTGCTTCCCTATGCGAAAATGACCAACGCCGATATGATCTGGATGAATGCTACTGCCACGGTGCACGAATCCACCCTGGCGCATTCCCTGAATCTGCTAGGCGTTCCTACACTGGTACTGGAAATGGGGCAGGGGCATGATATCCACAGATCCTTCGGCAACCAGATCGTGGACGGAATTTTTCACATCATGAGTGAAATGGACATCTGGGAGGGACCGGAACCTGTAGTACAGGAGCCTGCGGTATCCAGTGACGGCGAAGTGGAATTTATCCGCAGCGCGGTGGACGGTGTGTTCCTGCCGTTGATCGAGCACAACCATTATGTGAAAAAGGGAGATCTGATCGGGGAGGTAGTAGACCCGTTTGAGGGCACGGTAAAACAGCAGATCCGTACCGAACGGGGAGGACTTCTGTTTACACTGCGGGCATATCCGGTGGTCTATGAAGGAGACCTGCTGGCGAGAATCCTGACGGAGTGAGAAAATTATGTTTGAAAGAGATATTTATACCATACATTCGACTTACAGAGAAGATATGCATATAAAGGGCTTCCAGTTCGGCAAGGGGGAAAAGTCGGCATGCATCGTGGGAGCAGCCAGAGGAAATGAGATCCAGCAGATGTATATCTGCTCCCAGCTGGTGAAGACACTGCGGGAGTTGGAGAATAACGGCTGCATCAGTGCCGGGAAACAGATTCTGGTGATCCCAACCATTAATGCCTATTCCGTGAACATCAGCAGACGTTTTTTCGGCGTTAAGGAAGCGGACATTAACCGGAGTTTTCCGGGCAATGATTATGGGGAACCGGCTGACCGGCTGACCAATGCACTGCTTACGGAGATCAAAGATTACGTATACGGCATCCAGTTTACGTCCTTCTACCGGCCGGGAGAGTTTGTACCGCATGTGCGTATGATGGAGACGGGATATCAGAATACTTCTCTGGCAAATCTGTTCGGACTGCCCTATGTGGTGGTGAGAAAACCGGTGCCCATTGATACCAAGACCCTGAATTATAACTGGCAGGATGAGATGACGGCAGCTTTTTCCGTCTATACGAACCAGAACAGCCAGATCGATGAGGCAAGCGCAAGGCAGGCTGTGGCAGCGGTCTTACGATTTTTAAAGCGGATGGGACTGATCCGGTACGAGAGCCATTCCGGCTATATCAGTCATGTATTATATGAAAAGGACTTAAGCGATGTACATACGAACCGGGCGGGAATTTTCCGGGGGAAGGTACATGCGGGAGACGATGTACGCTACGGCAATGAGATGGCAGAGATCATAGATCCTTACGACGGATCGGTACGGGAGACCATTCTGGCACCCACCGACGGCATCGTATTTTTTGCCCATACGGAGGCACTGATCAGCGAGAAGGATATTGCCTATCGGCTGATCCACAGACTGCATGAATGACGAACCGCTCAAAAAGGCAGGTAAAATCGGTCTAAATTTGTTGTTTTCTGCTATTGTGGGAAAAAAGCTATAATGGTATGATACTATTCAGAACCATGTAAATATAATCAGATGTTCGTCAAAGGCTCGCATTTGTAAGGGCATCTGATTATATTTATATGGTGAGATAACCACATGAGCAAAAAGTAAGCATCGTAAGATGCGGTTTTGCGAATGGGGTTCTGAATAGTGTCGCATAGTATAAAATTATTATCGGAGGAGAGACATGGGCAACGTAAGACGTATCTATGTAGAGAAAAAGGAACCTTATGCCGTCAAGGCAAAAGAGCTGCATGATGAACTGAAAAATTATCTGGGCATCGATGTGGCAAAGGTTCGTGAGTTTATCCGCTATGATGTGGAGAATATTTCGGATGAGGTGTTTGCAAGAGCCTGCAAGACTGTATTTTCCGAGCCTCCCGTAGATGATCTGTATGAAGAGACCATCGAGATTCCCGCGGATGCAAAAGTATTTTCCGTAGAGTTCCTTCCCGGACAGTTCGATCAGAGAGCGGATTCCGCAGTGCAGTGTGTGAAGTTCTTAAAAGAGGACGAAGAACCTGTGATCCGTACCGCAGTCACCTATATGATCGAAGGACAGGTGTCCGACGAAGAATTTTCCAAGATCAAATCTTACTGTATCAACCCTGTAGATTCCAGAGAGACCGGCATGGAGAAGCCGGATACTCTGATCACGGTGTATGATGATCCCGCTGATGTTGCTATTTTTGATGGTTTCAGAGATATGGACGAAAGCAGCCTGAAAGCGCTGTACGAATCTCTGGGACTTGCCATGACATTCAAAGATTTTAAACATATTCAGAATTATTTCCACGATGATGAGAAGAGAGATCCTTCCATGACGGAGATCCGTGTACTGGATACCTATTGGTCCGATCACTGCCGCCACACTACTTTTTCCACCGAGCTGACCGACGTGGAATTCGGTGAGGGTTATTATCGTTCTCCCTTAGAGACCACTTACCAAAGCTATCTGGATACCAGAGAAGAAATCTTTAAGGGCAGAGAGGATAAGTTCGTCTGCCTGATGGATCTGGCGCTGATGGCAATGCGGAAACTGAAAAAGGACGGCAAACTTGACGACATGGAAGAATCTGATGAGATCAATGCCTGCTCCGTAGTGGTTCCCGTGGAGATGGATTACGGCGACCACAGAGAGACCGAGGAGTGGCTGGTATTTTTCAAGAACGAGACCCACAATCATCCTACAGAGATCGAGCCTTTCGGTGGCGCTGCCACCTGTTTGGGCGGTGCTATCCGTGATCCTCTGTCCGGTCGTGGCTATGTATATCAGGCGATGCGTGTCACCGGTGCAGCAGATCCTACCGTTCCCGTATCCGAGACACTTCACGGCAAGCTGTCCCAGAAGAAACTGGTAAGAGGCGCAGCCAGCGGTTATTCCTCTTACGGTAACCAGATCGGTCTGGCTACCGGATTTGTAAAAGAGATCTATCATCCCTCTTACGTGGCAAAGCGTATGGAAATCGGTGCTGTTATGGGCGCTGCTCCCCGCAAAAATGTCATCCGTGAGACCTCCGATCCCGGTGATATCATCATCCTCCTCGGCGGACGTACCGGACGTGACGGCTGCGGCGGTGCTACCGGATCCTCCAAGGTACATACCGATACCTCCATCGAGACCTGTGGTGCCGAGGTACAAAAGGGTAATGCACCTACCGAGCGTAAGATCCAGAGACTGTTCCGCCGAGAGGAAGTCAGCCGTCTGATCAAAAAATGTAATGACTTCGGTGCCGGCGGTGTGTCCGTTGCCATCGGTGAGCTGGCAGACGGTCTGACCGTAGATCTGGACAAGGTACCTAAAAAGTATGCCGGACTGGACGGCACGGAACTGGCAATTTCTGAGTCCCAGGAGCGTATGGCAGTGGTCGTAGACCCTAAGGATGTGGATACCTTCTTAGACTATGCCAAGGAAGAGAACTTAGAGGCTGTTCCCGTGGCGGTAGTTACCGAGGAGCCGAGACTGGTACTGAACTGGAGAGGCAAGCCTATCGTAGATCTGAAGAGAGCTTTCTTAGATACCAACGGTGCGCACCAGGAGACCAGAGTAAAAGTAGATATTCCTTCTGAAGAAGAGAATTATTTCGATAAATGGGCCGTTCCCGCAGTAGGCGAGAAGCTGGAAGAGGGAGATGTGAAGGGTGCCTGGGTGGCACTGTTAAACGACCTCAATGTATGTTCCCAGAAGGGTCTGGTGGAGATGTTTGACTCCTCCATCGGTGCCGGCAGCGTACTGATGCCTTACGGCGGAAAATATCAGCTGACCGAGACCCAGACCATGGTAGCCAAGCTGCCCGTACTGGAAGGCAAGACCGATACCGTGACCATGATGAGCTACGGCTTCGATCCTTACCTGTCCTCCTGGAGCCCTTATCACGGAGCTGTCTATGCAGTGACAGAGTCCATGGCGAAGATCGTGGCTTCCGGCGGTGATTTCCGTAAGATCCGTTTCACCTTCCAGGAGTACTTCCGCAGAATGACCGGTGATCCCGAGCGTTGGAGCCAGCCTTTCGCAGCACTGCTCGGTGCCTATGATGCACAGATCGGTTTCGGTCTGCCTTCCATCGGCGGTAAGGACAGTATGTCCGGTACCTTCAATGATATTGATGTACCGCCCACACTGGTATCTTTTGCAGTAGATGTGGCAAAATCCGGTGACATCGTCACTCCGGAACTGAAGACACCCGGCAGCAAGCTGGTGCGCTTCTCTATTGACAAAGATGATTTCGACATTCCCATGTATGAGAATGTGGCAGAATTATATAGCAGGATCCACGAGCTGACCGGGAACGGCACCATCGTATCCGCATATGCGCTGGATTCCAAGGGCGTGGCAGCAGCTGTATCCAAGATGGCATTCGGTAACAAGCTGGGTGTGAAGATCGATGATGAGGTCACCACAGACGACTTGTTCGACAACGGACTGGGCGATATCCTGGCAGAGATTCCCGCAGACAAACTGCCTGCACTGGAAGAGAAGGAACTGGATTACACCGTCATCGGTACCGTGACCGAGGAACCTGCATTCGTATACGGTGATGCGAAGATCACCATGGATGAGGCCCTTGCTTCCTGGACCTCCAAGTTAGAGAAGGTATTCCCTACCAAGGCAGTGAAGGGTACCGAGGCAGTGGCAAGCGATGTCTACAAGGCGGACAGTATCTATGTATGTAAACACAAGGTTGCAAAGCCCACTGTATTCATTCCGGTATTCCCCGGAACCAACTGCGAATACGACAGCACCAAGGCATTTGAGCGTGCCGGAGCTCATGTGGAGACAAGAGTATTCCGCAATCTGACCGCAGAGGATATCCGCGAATCCGTAGAGGAATTCGAGAAGTCTATCGCACAGGCGCAGATCATCATGTTCCCCGGTGGCTTCTCTGCAGGTGATGAGCCTGACGGAAGTGCGAAGTTCTTCGCAACAGCATTCCAGAATGCGAAGCTGAAGGAAGCTGTCATGAAGCTGTTAAATGAGAGAGACGGTCTGGCACTGGGTATCTGTAACGGATTCCAGGCACTGATCAAGCTGGGACTGGTTCCTTATGGTGAGATCACCGGTCAGAAGGAGGATTCTCCTACCCTGACCTTCAATACCATCAACCGTCACATCTCCAAGATGGTATACACCAAGGTTGTATCCAACAAGTCTCCCTGGTTACAGGGCGCTACGCTGGGTGCTACCTACTGTAACCCCGCATCCCATGGTGAGGGTCGTTTCGTAGCACCGAGGGAATGGATCGACAAGCTCTTTGCAAATGGACAGGTTGCTACCCAGTATGCTGACCAGAACGGCAACGTATCCATGGATGAGGAGTACAACATCAACGGATCTTACTGTGCGATCGAGGGTATCACCTCTCCCGACGGCAGATGCTTCGGTAAGATGGCACATTCCGAGAGAAGAGATGTTGCGGTAGCCATGAATATCTATGGTGAGCAGGATATGAAGATCTTCGAGTCCGGCGTGCAGTATTTTAAATAAATTGAAAGTTACGAGCCATGCATAGTCAAAACGGAAACAGCGATCTGGGAGCTTGCTCACAAGTCGCTGTTTTTGTTTTTGACTATATATGGCGACAGCCGTCAATGAAATAAATGTGGAGCGTCCTTTGCGACACATTTATGAATTGAGTGCATGGCTCGTAACGTAGGGTTGCCATAAAATCCACGCAGAAAGGGCTGCCCGCCCCGGACTCGGATGCTAGCTACAACTG
>ERZ833608.574-NODE-574-length-29660-cov-4.934437_pt1 | contig 29660 bp, 16 predicted proteins | sample MGYA00519694_ERZ833608 | MGnify/ENA primary metagenome ERZ833608 (study PRJEB31850, sample SAMEA3708742) | human gut metagenome | biome: human gut; feature: human-associated habitat; material: faeces | place: China | collected 2014 ... | reverse complement strand
CCCGCGATGTTCTCGCGGTTGCCGGCGTAGGTAAGCTTGTCGAGCACCGTGACGTGGACCCCCGGGTGGTTCTTCACCACGTAGTGCACGAAGTTGGACCCGATGAAGCCGCAGCCGCCGGTGACGATGATGTTGGTGGGTTCGAAGTTCTCGGACAAGGTCTCTCCCCTATTCCTAGTAGTCGATGTTCCTGGAGTTGATAGCGCCGGCGGCGACCTGCTTCAGGTGCCCGCCGTAGACGGACTTGCCGTAGGCCTCGGCGGCCGACTCGAGGGCAGGCGTGTCGATCCAGCCGTTCTCCCAGGCGATCTCCTCGGGCACGGACACAGGCAGGTCCTGGGCGCGCTCCACGGAACGCACGAACTCGGAGGCCTCATAGAGGGACTCCATGGTGCCGGTGTCCAGCCAGGCGTAGCCGCGGCCGAGGGTCACCACGGAGAGGGTGCCGTCGTCCAAGTACATCTGGTTGAGGGTGGTGATCTCCAGCTCGCCGCGGGCGCTCGGCTCCACCCTCTTGGCCATCTCGGTCACGCGGCCGTCGTAGAAGTACAGACCTGTGACGGCGTAGGAGCTCTTGGGGTGGGCGGGCTTCTCCTCAATGGAGACGGCGTTGAAATCCTTATCAAACTCCACCACGCCGAAGCGCTCGGGGTCGTCCACGTGGTAGCCGAAGACGGTGGCGCCGCCCTCGCGCTCGGCGGCCTCCACGGCGCGCTTGAGGTGGCGCGACAGGCCGTTGCCGTAGAAGATATTGTCGCCCAGCACGAGCGCGCAGGGCTCGCCGGCGATGAACTCCTCGCCGATGATGAAGGCTTGTGCCAGGCCGTCCGGCGAGGGCTGCTCGGCGTAGGAGAGGTTCACGCCGAAGCGGGAGCCGTCGCCCAGCAGGCGCTGGAAGTTGGGCAGGTCGGCGGGGGTGGAGATGATGAGGATGTCCCGGATGCCCGCCAGCATGAGGGTGGACAGCGGGTAGTAAATCATGGGCTTGTCGTAGACCGGCAGCAGCTGCTTGCTGGTGACGAGCGTGAGCGGGTACAGGCGCGTGCCCGAGCCGCCCGCGAGGATGATGCCCTTCATAGGTTGGACCTCCAGAGTTGTGCGTTCACAATTGGTACTAGTATACGCGAGGGTGAACCTAAGCTGCGGAGTTGCACAAAAGAAGGACGAAGCAGCGCCGTACAAGCCAGAACGTTGTTTTGATTTCTAGTTCTACGCCGCCCCGTCCTTCATACGGCGATTCATCCACGCTTTGAGCCTTTGAGAAAACGTCTCGTTGGCTCCGCTTACCGCACCATCAGCTTCGGAGAAAGACGTGCCGCGGGCGCAGTCCGGAATGGGCGCTTCCGCGACTCGCACCTCTCCTCCCAAGATTGGAACGGCAGCTTCGGCCCTCCCCGCAGACGCATTAGGAGACAGCGGAACAACAGCGCTACCGGCAAACACAGGCTCGCCCTTGCTTGCGTTGATGTAGAAATGAAAGTTGTAGGTTCGACATCCGACGTCCCAGCCATTTTCCCGGTCAACAAGCACTTGGAAATCCGCATCGGACCCATCCATCTGAAACCACCGAAGATCAGACTGATCCCCCATGGACCAAACGGCTAAACGCGCATCGTCAACGGGTTCAAAAGATGTAAAGTTAACGCAAATGCTAGAGTCAGGCCAAATAACAGGCGCACACGCTTCCGCACGCGAGCGGTGGGACTCTTCGACAAGGCGACGCTCGACAGCAAGAGCCTCGTCAGATGCCTCAACAGGTGCGCAAGTATAAGTCTGACGGACTGAGGCGCCATCAAAACCACCCGCGTCCACATCAGAACAGACCAGGTTCGCAAAGCCATCGGACTCCAAAGCAACCGTTCGCTCGGCAACAAGATCAAGACCCCCCTTGCGCAGGCTATCCCGTTTCTCCCTATCTGCAGCCAGCGACACGATCGCCGTTGCCAATGAAGCAGCATCCGAACGCGCGAGCAGAAGGCTGCCATCCCTAAAATCAAATAGGTTGTTCTCCCGGTACAGGTCGATGACGGGAAGCCCGCACGCCATCATTTCGAAAGGAATGCGTGAGGGATTTGAGATGCTGAGCGATACTCCGCATTTGCAACGCCAGTAGAGCTCGCGGCATTCATCGGTAGAAATCAAGCCGAGCGACACTACGCGATGATCGGAAATGGGCACCGGGGCATCAGAGCCATACAGATAAAACGTAAGCGATGGATCGAGCTCCAGCGCAATGCGAATTGCCTCCACAAGCAGAGGAGCAACGCGTCGACCCTTTTCAGGCTGATAAATAGCACACACGGCGTGCTCTGAAGCCGGATTCGAGTTTTCGCAGCAGCCGAGTTTCTCTGAATAGTAAGACGGACCAACGCCAAAGTCCGTATATCCAAGCACGTTGCCATATTCTCTGTCTATTTTTCCCGCGAGCCACTTGCCAATTGTAACAACTCGAAGCCCGTGACGATACGTGTTTTCCGCAGCAAGAAAGTTGCTATCCAAGGAGAAGAACCAAGGCTCATAATCCTGAACGAAATAGAAGCCAGGAGCGCCATGTGAACTCGAAGCCAGATACTCGACAGTGTCCCAGGACGTCGCAATGGAAAGAGTGCGTTCTTCCTCGTTAGCACCTGCAAGGAGCCAACGGTCAGGAGCCATGCCAAACCACGTTAAACATGACTCCTCGACGGACAAAAGATCAAGAACTTTATTTTCTGGAGGAATCACATAAAAGTCATTGCGATATCCATGGCAAGAGAGCGCGGAGGCATTTTGGAGAATGGTTCGAAATCCGCCGCCGCCCATAGTGGGAGTGGGGACGTACCATGCGGCGACTAGTCTATCTTGCTTGTTCATCATGAGCCCCCGATGCTCTCCAGGACATGGCTACAGGCCAAGTAATTCAACCATATCGGTCAGGAATGGGAACAAGTCGTCATCGGAAAGATAGCGAGCGTCCACGCAGCCACACGACACTTCGGCGGAGTATCCTTCGCAAATTCGGGCAAGCTCGCAGCCGATCCCATGCGGCGTAGCATTGCTTACGGAAACGACGGAGTCACCGAAACTCGCGAGATCCTTCCCGACAAACGTATTCGTAATGACCTTAACGCCGAAAGAAGCCATTTCCAACGGTGGATAGCTCGGATGGGGCGAGGCCATCAGAGAAATACCCGCATAGGACTCAGCCAGCAAGCTCGCGTATCCTTCGAGAGACTGCTTGCCAACAGAAACAAGATACCTGCCGTTGGACAACGGCACGGGGGGGTGCTGCTCACCGGCAGAGAGGAACTCCCACAAAGAGCTTTCTGGACAGGCCTCAACAAACTCCCTCAAGGACTCGACAACGAGCTCAAAGGCATTGCGCGGTGTCCCAGGACGACCATATACGAGAATCTGACGACGCTTCGCGACCCTCCCATCAAGCTGGATAAGCATTTCCTTAAGCTTATCGTTCAGCATCGGGTCGAAAGAAAACTCGAAATCGAAGCGGAAACCACGCTCAAAGAAATACTGCCTGAGCTCAGAGGAATTGAACACGGCAACAACGGGAGTCGAGCTCGTGTATGTAGAGCGCGCGAGAAGATAATTCGAAGACCAAGCATAGAATCCAGGCTCATAATCTTGAACCAAGTATATAAGCGGATTCATCTCAAGGTCGCCGCGCGAGAAATGGACACCGTATTCAGACTGATAGCAGTAAGCCGACCACCAGGACGTAGCAATGAACCAATCGCCTCGCGCAACGGGAATATCAGCGGTATTACGAGAAGACGCGTTCACGATACTGAAGTGCGCATCTCCCTCGGAACCAAGTTCATATAGCTCATAGCCGTCGAAGCGCTCGGATACAGAACCGGCACGCGTTACGGCATCGAGCACAATAATCCTGCCATCCATGCCAGTTTCAGCAAGCAACCGTTCGTAGAACTTAAGAGCGGTGGCGATGCCGCCGAAGATATCCTCAGGATTAACGGACGGAACGAGAAGATTGAGGCGCCTGCGTTCCGACTCAGCTTTAACGAAATGAAGCGGTCGAATCTCGGGGACTGATACCTCCATGCGCGCACCAGCACTTCTCTGCAGACGCTCCTTGTTCGAAAGCACCCTTGGCACACAGGACATGTAGTCTAAATTGGAGTTGTAATACGGATCTCCAGCAGCAACGTAAGGCCGATACATAGCCTCCGAAAGCTTAAAGTCGATGGCAGGGATATCCTTGGCATCACGCGTCTTCGACTCGTAATGAGTGAGCCTCACGCCCGGAAGATACACATTGCGCTTACCATACTTCATTGCACGGAGGCACAGCTCAACGTCGCTACCACACACAATGAAATCCTCATCAAACAGCCCAATCTCTTCCAAGCAGGAACGTGAGATGGCCATGCAGGCACCCGTAACAGCAGAAACATTCCTTGTCACCATGGGAGAAATGAACGGATTTCCGTTGTGCACCGCGGGCATTGCCTTGTAAACATGATCGGCCCAGCCGCCCATTCCGACCACAACTCCAGCATGCTGAATAGTGCCATCGGGATAGGTAAGTAAGGCTCCAGCGACTCCAATTTCAGGTCGCAGAGCGTTTTCAACAAGTCGGGTAAGCCAGGAACCCTCGAGTACCTCAACATCATTGTTCAAGAAAACGAGAACGTCACCCTTCGCCTCAGAAATCCCCTGGTTGTTTAGCTTGGACCAGTTGAAAGGGTAGGCGGAGGTTACAACCCTGACGTTCTCGTGCTCGGAAGCAACTGTATCAAAATACGCAAAGGTCTCAGCATCGGACGAATTATTATCCAACACGATAATCTCAAAGTTAGGATACTCGGTCTTAGCAAAGATGCTATCGATTGCGACCTTAAGGTCGTCCGCGTGATCTTTCGTGGGAATCACAATCGAGGCAAGCGTGCCCGCAGCGACCGGATATCTCACGTCATACACAAACAGGTTGTCAGTCTCATCTACTCGGCACTCGTCTTTACCGTACAAGCTGTCGAGATAGTTTTGTATTGCCTTCTGCCCCGCGACCTGAGAATACGGCTTGGCATCAGGGTTCGATGCCGTAGAGGAAGCGATAGCGCGCCAAGAATACAACGACTTCGCAACGTGGGAAATATGCTTAGCGGCAGCCGACATGCGAAGGAACAGGTCGTAATCCTGACTACCATCGAACTCAGAGCGAAAGCCGCCAACCGACTCAAACAGAGCGCGTCTGAAGGCAACCAAATGTCCCACGTACATTTGCGAAAGCATGAGATCAGGCGACCAGTCAGGTTTATGAAGCACAGCGAGACGGTTGCCATCTTCGTCCACCACATCATTATCGGTGTAGATAAGGTCAGCATGCTCCACGGTGGCAGCAACGAACAACTCGGCCAAAGCAGCTGGATGAATAACGTCATCGTTATCCATAAGAGCAATGAAGTCGCCTTTCGCGAGCGAAGCGGCAGCATTAGTCGCACCCGAAATACCCTGGTTAGCCTCCAAGTAAACAACTTTGATTTTTTCGGATTGTTTCCCCTGCAAGTATTCGCGCACGCGTGAGTCAGTCGATGCATCGTCGGCAATGCATACTTCCCAATTATCATATGTCTGGGCTTCAATCGATCGAATTGCCAAATCAAGCCATTTGATGTCCACGTTGTAAACGGGCATTACGATAGAGAAGCAAATGCCGCCCGTAGAACTTCCCGGTTCAAGACCCTCGGACGGAAGCGCAACGTCATCCATCACGATTTCATCATGGAAACGATCACGCAGGCCGACGAGACCGTACTTAACAGCATACTTTGCTGCCCGAACATAGCTGTTAGGATTCTTCTTCGCAAGTCCAAGCAGAGTCTTTGCTGTATCTATCTTCGACATGTACCAACCTACCTAATAAAAAACCATAATTAGAGCTGTGGCGCAACGTATGCGCAGACAACGAAACCTAGCAACCAAACGCACATTGTAACTGCACGAGCAATCGCAAGAACGAAAGCCCTGTCAGGCTGCCACTTAATGCTAACAGCAAGAGACAGTGGAGCGAGCAACGGTAAAAGATATCTAGGCTGACACCCGTTCACCGTGCCATATGCAACGGGAGTATAAGAAACATACAGTGAGGCAACAACGAGAAACACTGTAGCCACAACTAGCGCAACAACGCCAATCCTCACGACCAACCCGAAATGATGGCCACCGGGATCATCGGGATCGAAAGTTGCGGCCAAAGCGAAGCAAAGAATAGCCACCACCGATAAATTCGGAATGAAGGTCTCAACAGAACCTAAATATGCTGTTGCCAGCGTATAGCCTCCAGCGGAAAAGGGTGAAACATAACTAGACACGAACACACACAAGGTTGATATAAAGCCAATCGGGTTAGAGAAGAAATACCTAATCTGCCCTATAGAACTCACCGCAGAACCACCCCGCGAGTCGCCCGCTTGGCCACCCTGCGTAAACAAAAGCGGCAGAACAAATGAAACAACCATTGCACAGACAAATAAGAGGATTGCCGCGTAGTATCGTCGGCGCTCAAGAGGGGAATCAAACCTATCCTTTGAAACAAAAAGAAGGAGACCGACCAATGGGAAATAGATGGCCTTAGAAGCAAGGCCAAGGGCGAGCACGATTAAACACGGAATAATATTTCGAACCGTCGCCTTCTGTTCTGACGCAATAAACTTCATCATCATCGCCGCAGCAAGCATGACGACCGACACTATCCACGGATCGTACGAAAAACTTGAGGCCATAAATAAGGAGGTCGGAAATAGGCCGACGCACGCAAAACACCACTTCTTTGATGGGGCCAGCCTGATTGCAAAGCTGACAACCACGACATATGACAACAAGTTAGCCAGCCTACCCGCAACTATCAGACCAGTCAAGGGAAGATGCAGCAGTCTTCCAAACCAGATTCCAATAGCGGACGGTATATTTCCGACCATCGATATTGAAATCAAATCTTGCCCAAGCACTGGAGAAGTCCACCCGGGATGCTTCCGGATGGCACCAACATTTGTAGCATTTTGATATTCACTGTCGAGCCGTGTGAGCGAGCTTTCCAAAATAGAACGGTCAACGGAACCCGTAGTATTCCACGGCTTCGCGACCATCTCCACCTCTGCATCGGTTAGTTCCGAACCGCCGATGAACGAAATGCCGAGACTGCGATCAAAATGAGTTTCATCATCGTAGGAGAACCCCATTGCTGGTGGAACACATAGAGAGAAAAAAAGGCCGACGCTCAAGGCCGACAAAGCAAACACGGACACTGCAGACAGACCGTCACATCGAAATAGAACAATAAAGCAGACTATGCAGATGGCACAATTCAGTGCAATCATCTGAATCGGAGCTACGAGCGCAAAGCAGTAATAGAAGAGGACATCGGCCAACACCATCGCTGCCGACCCGCACGAAATGACAAGCAAGCTCACGCGCATTCGGGTATCGACAGAACACTCAGGCTCAGCATCGTCAACCGCTGCAAAGCGCGCGGGCACAACAGCCCAGAATGTGGCGTAAATCAACAGACCAAAAATAAATAGAACGGCTATGCGGCGAAAGCTCCAGTCGGAGATGCATAGCGGTGAAGCCGTTCTCATTCCCACCAAGGTCAGGAACTCCCCAATCACAGAAAAGGTGATCGCAAACATGACCAAGCTGCGAGCACGGCTTCGTATCACTTGAGGGCGAAGATGCACTTCAATCTCATCAAGACAATTCCTGTAAAATAGGTACAGAGTGGAAATTAAAACTGCAAGGGCAAACGCAATCGCAACAATGCGAGGAAGAGACACGGTCTCTCCTTTCAAGGGGCAAGCGAATAATAAAAATGACAAATCTAACGAAGCGCCTGCTCCTCAACAAGCTGGTTGATCCTCCGACGCAGTTTCGAAATGCTCACCGTGTTACTGAACTCTCGATACAGGAGCAATACGATCACGTAGAGGAACACGAAGTTCGCTGGACTTTCAAATCCCAGAAGAGAAGATAGCCAAAAGGCTACCTGGGGAAAAACGGCCAGCACAACGAAGCTGAAGGCAAAGAAAAGCCAGAACACGGAGTCCAGTACCTCGATCTGCGCCTTCCTCAATTTTCGGACAACGAAGTACAATACCAAAAGCGCTCCGAGCAGGAGGGCGGCTCTAAGAACAATAGACATAGCTCAATCACCTAAACCACTGAACGAAGAGAATGGAAATACAAGCGCGCGCCATATAGACGATCGATTTGGGGATGTTCAAGTAGCTCTCCCCCGCCTGCCTCTCGCGCATTTCAACCTGGACCTCGCGAACCTTCGCGCCCTTCTTTATAAGGTAAGAAATAGACTCGGGCTCTGGGTTCAAAGAGTCGTCGTTTGCAAAACGCTCGATCATCTTCCTGTTAAACATGCGCATGCCAGAAGTCGGGTCTGCGACTCGCTTGCCGGTAGTGAGCTTAATCGCAACCGTAATGATGCGCGAGCCGAGCATGCGCGCAGAAAGCTCTTTGCACTTGTTTACAAAGCGTGAGCCAATAACAATGTCGGCGTCCTCAGCAACCGCGAGATCAAGCATCTTGGAAATATACTCAGGCCTGTGCTGGCCGTCCGCATCAAACTGAAGGGCGTAATCATAGCCGTTACGAAGTGCGTACTTCATACCAGTTTGGAAACCGACTGTGAGGCCGGAATTAACCGGCAACGACACGTAGTTATAACCATGCTCGAGGCAGATACGCTCTGTACCGTCCTTTGAACCATCGTTCACCACAACGTAATCGACACCAGGCAGCGTCGAAGTCAGTTCGTCAACGGTTGAAGAAATGGATTCTTCCTCATTATAAGCTGGGATAATCACCAAAAGGCGCTTATTGGACATGAGACAAATGCCTTTCAGACAGTGGCGAAAAATTGCGTACTACCACTTGATATCAATCCTCAGTTTGGTAATCGCAAAGCGATAAGCAGACAAAAACGGCCTCATGAGGTGCGCTTTATAGAACAGGCGTGCAATCCAAAGCTTGATAAACGGGCCCTTTTGCTTAAGCGCATACGAAAGAGACATACAGTTCGACTTACGCCACGTCGAGAACTTGTCATCCAAGAACGAAGTGCACCTCGAAATGTAGGCAGAAACATTGCAGGTCGGATCGTTAAACAACCTAAACAGCAGGGATACACCCAGATGAAGGAACGCTATACCGTCCAAGGCATTAAGCATGTCCCCTGAAACGCCGCGTTCAAGATACAAGGAACGTATGAAGTCAAAAGTTCGATAAATCGAATCAACCTGTTCTTTGCGAACAGTGTTAATGATCGAATCTGCGCGAACCATATAGTTGATCAACGGCACATCGGAGAAAACGACCTTGCCGCGAGCCTCGAGATATACGAGCAAATGGAAAGCCAAGTCATCTAATACAGTCGGCGGCTCCTCAAGGTCGTTCATGGACTTGAGAATACTTGACCGGAACGCCTTATTCCAAGGAGCGCCATTAAGCTCAATGAGTCGACCCGGCTCCTCGCTAATTACGAAGTCCTCGCGAGGGCTGCACATCTCAACGGACAACACCTTATTGGTGTCGAGATCAATCCGCTTAAAACCACACACTGAAATGTCGGCATCGCTCTCCTTCGCCGAACGGTACAGGACCTCGGCAAAATTAGGAGCAACCGTGTCGTCACTGTCTACAAACCCAATGTACTCACCCTTGGCAATTCGGATACCGTCAAAACGACCGCGCCATACACCCTCGTTCTTCTTGTCAATAACGACGACTTTACCGGGATTTGCAGCCTCATAGGAACGGAGGATATCGATGCAGCCGTCCGGCGAACCGTCGTTGATACAGATGATTTCAATATCATCTAGCGTTTGGTTAATAAGGGAGTCGAGACATGCCGGGAGGTACTTCTCCACCTTGTAGCAAGGAACAATCACACTCAGCTTAATTAACGAATCGGCTGTCATCAAAGCAACATCCTTCTTATCGCATCTTCAAAAGGGTCTCAGGTTCAATTAGCTTAGTTTACCGCAGGGTGGCTATCCCCATTAAACATCAACCACATGAGCACCTCAGACCGAGCAAGACATCATGCACTTAACATGAACAATGTCCTCCTTGGCAAGACAAACGGTATCATAATCGAGTTAAACCAGCAGTTCATCCAAACGTAAGGGGCAATGGAGGTCTCATGGCGCAGCCCAAGATTCTGAACGTCTTGTATCAATCCGACAACAACTACGCGATGGTTACGGGCGTCTCAATCGAATCACTCTGCATGAATAACGCCCACCTTGATCAGATAAACGTCTACCTCCTTGATGACGGCATCTCTAAAGAGAACCTTGCAAGAATTAAGGGCATTACGGAGAAGTATGGACGCAAACTTATTCCCGTTGACCCTACGAGCATTAGGAATATGCTCATCCAACTGAAAGTCGAACCTTGGCGTGGAACCTACACCACGTACTACAAGTTATTCGCAGCCTCAACGCTCAATCTTCCCACCGACCGAGTCCTCCAAATTGACGGCGACACCATCATCAACGGCCCCCTTGACGAACTAATCGAGATGGACCTTGGCGATTCTATCTGCGCCGCCACATGGGACTGCGTTCTCACCGAGTACAAACGCTGCATTGATATCCCTCGTGAGGATTACTACTTCAACTGCGGAGTCATGCTCATCAACCAACCAAATTGGAACGCCTATGGCTGCACCGAAAAAATTATTGACCACCTGACCCATGTGAGAAACAAGTACTTTGTCGTAGACCAGGACATCGTAAACGTCCTCTTCCGCGATAAGATTAAGTACATTAGTCCAACGTACAACTTCAATAGCTGCTTCTACATCTACGGAGTCGACTACGTATACAAGATCTATCATCTTGACGACAAGCTATATTTCCCCAAAGAAACCGTCACCTCCATTCTTGATAACGGGGGTCCGCTCATCAATCACTGCATGAGCGCTCAGACCGGTCGCCCGTGGGAACACAACAGCATCCATCCCCAAAACGCGCTTTTTGATAAGTATCTGGCCCTCACCCCTTGGACAGACGCCGACAAGCTGACCGTCCGCCGAACCTTCGTCTTCCGGGCTCAGCGCTTTGCCTACGAGCATCTTCCCATGTCTATCTACTGGGTTATCCATCGCGTCGTCCTCACGATGTGGATGAACGAACAGGACAGGAAGTGCAAAAAGGGTGAGTAAAGCCAGAGAACTTAGCATCGGCGAAAACATTGCATGGAACTCAATCGGCAACCTTGTCTACCTCATCGCACAATGGGCCCTTAGCTACATCGTTGTTCGAATCCTTGGCTATGGACCGGCAGGAACCTTTTCACTAGCAATGTCCATTGGCAACTCCCTAAACGCGATTGCCACCTATACGATGCGCAATTATCAGGTCTCCGACCTGAAGGGAGACTACTCGGATAACCAGTACATTCTTTCGAGAGCCATCACGTCGGGAATCTCGCTTTTAGCATGCATTGTTTTTACCGGAATTAACCCTTACGACGGTTATACATCCCTGTGCATCATCGTCTACATGGTGTTCAAGATTTCCGAGGCCCTCTCTGACGTTTATCAGGGGATACTTCAACGTGCGAACAGAATGGACTACATCGGGAAAGCTTACATCCTTAAATCCCTTGTGGACCTCGCGCTATACTGCGGAATCCTCTTGGCAACCAATGACCTCCTGCTTGCAATTTGCGGACTCAGCATTGGCTCTACCGCTATTGTCTGCATCTACGAGCGAGCCACCGCACGTCCGTTCTCAAACCAGAAGAAAACGGCTAGTAATGTAAAAGAGAATCTGGGAAGGGTCCTAGGTCTGCTTATTTCCTGTCTTCCCATCGCGGCCTATGGCCTCTTCTTTAACACCATGGGGCAAGTGCCCAGATACGCACTTGAATCCATGCTTGGAAGCGAGAAGCTCGGCATATACACGTCCGTAGCTATGCCCGTAACCCTTGTGCAGGTATCTGCAAACTATCTATTTGTTCCCCTTACTGCCCCACTCGCCCAATGCTATCTTGATAAGAACTCCAAACGCTTCTACGGCATTATCAAGAAGGTAAGCATAGCGATCGCCGTAATCGCCGTCTGCGCGTTTGCCGGATTTGGCCTTCTTGGAAAACCGGTTATGTGTCTGCTATTTGGAGACTCAATCCTCCCGCATCTCTATTTGCTCAACCCGCTCATCGTGTGCAGCATTCTTGTTGCGCTTTCATGGTTCCTCTCTGCAGCGCTCACCGTTATCAGGCAACTTAAAGGGCAGCTACTTCTCAGCCTTAGCAGCTTCATCCTCTCCTGCATACTGAGTCCCTTACTTATCTCGCTATTTGGAATGAACGGGGCGACGTTCTCCTACATCGTTGCTCTTCTTGCTTTTTCAGCTGGCAGCCTAGCGCTGCTTTTCAAAAGCTTCAAACCCAGCGCAGCTTAATAATGTTAGCCCCGAAATCGATTGCGATCCCGGGGCGTTCCTACATCCTACCTAAAAGAACCAGCAACCTAAAAGCCAGCTCATCACCGACTGTTTCGCGATAGCGAACAGGCCAGAAAGCCTTCCTCAACTGGGTGAGAACGGTAATGGGACGGCTGTAAAGGTCAATTAGCTCACGATTATGAGCACTAAATTCCCCAGAACACACGGTGGCAACCCTCTTAATCATCACGCGCACTTTTCCGAGCGATTCCCCAAACAAAAACGTCCTGATTCTGAAACTGAGCCTCTGAAATGCTCCCATATTCCCAGCCGATACATTCTCAGAGTGCCTTCGATATTTAAGGGACACCCTCGGATCTGAAATGGTCTTCCCATACCCATTTGATATGAGAGCACATAACCAATCATGCCCCGCAATACCATCGGGTTCGACAGACAGCAATCGTTCCCTCATAGCGCGATTGAAAACCATTACCATTCCGGGTATAGCAGCTTCAGCAACGGCATTTTCCAAGCTGGAAGACAGCCTGCGATCTGGAGTGACCTCGATCTCATTTAGATTCTGATCGCAAAACACGAAGTCACTGTGATACATCACGGGCACGGAATCTGTGGAAGCCCCTACCTCGTCGAGCGCTTTAACAGCACGCGAAAGCTTATCGGGGAGCCAAAAGTCGTCCTGGTCACTAAACGCATAATAGTCGGTATCTGGACATGCTCGCAGTGCAGCGAGGAAACCAGCTGCAAAACCAAGATTCACCCCATCGATCACAACGACATTGTCGCGGTCTGCATAATCGGCGCAAAGCGACACCGTTTCAAGGCTCGGAGACCCATCATTCCTCATGACAAGAACGGGCTCGCTCGTCTGCCCAAGAATACTGTCTACTTGCTCACGAAAATACTCAGCTCTCGGGTTATATACCGACATCGCGACGGATACACGGTGCGTCTTTTGAGTGATCACGCCATCTCCAATTCAAAATGCCTGAACAACGTCATATGGACCCTATAAATATACAGAAGCTGGGGCACCGTTCTAAGTCATATCATAAAACACCGCTTCGATATCCTTCATTTCCGCACGGACCGCGTCCCGAACTTTGGTGTATGAGCACCGCGCGATGAAGCGCGACCGCCCCTTTAGAATCGTTATCACCACAACAACCGGTTCTGAAGAAAGGAAAGCCGCTATGAACAATGTAACCTAAAACAGCGCAGCAAGCCGCGCCGTTTTCAGGGGGGACGGTACCCTCGCCCTGAACGCCACCGCCGCCGCGCTCCTCGAGGGCGCGCTGAACGCGGTGATGGACGAGCAGGCCTCCGGCTGGGCGCCCTGCGCAAGGCTACCGCGAGCAGCGCACCCCCGACACCTGCGTCGGATGGATAACGCCGCGCATCCCGAAGCCCCGCGAGGGCACGCACTTCCCCGACGGCATCATCGAGAGGCGGCCGGGGACCGACTTGGCGCTGGCCGGTGCCATCACCGAGATGTGGGCCAAGGACGTCTCGACGCGCAAGGTTGACGACGCGGCCGCCGTGCTTCGCGGTGGCCTGCCACCACTGCGGCTCGGCCTACGTCGAGTTCTCCCCCCCAACGCCAGGCAGGAGAACCTGTTCATAGGGATGGTGCACGCTTTCACCGAACTGGGCGTGCCCGAGTGGGTGCTTACACGGACAACATGGCCAGCGTGGTCAAAGGGCGCGACGCCTACGGTAGGCCCGTCTGGAATGCCCAGTACGCCGCGTTCATGTCGTTCGTGGGATTCAGGACGAGGCTGTGCCGGCAACGGATTGACACAAACTTATTTACCGGAACAGTTGCAGGGCACGCTTCCTGATGCTGGGCCTAGACACAAAAGCCTGGTCGAACATTGTTGAAGGATACACCTCCAACAGCTGACGAAGTCGCTAACACCTCTACAGGAATAGGTTTACTCGCCCTAACGTCAAACGTCGAGCTGCATGCGAAATGCATTTCGCGCGTTTCTTATATTTATTCTGGCACGCAAACTTATTAGCAAATAAGCTCCTCAAGTGAAGCGTTTTTTACCTCGTCGAGAAAAATGGTTTTACAACAGAACATACCTTCAAGCTCAGAACGCATAAATATTTCGATGCTCCGCTTGACCACAATTAACGAGAATGGCTTGTGTGCCTTAACATCTCGAAACGGAATCAAAACACCTCGGTGGCCTTCATTCATCTTAGAGCCGTCACTGAAACAAATGAAACGCAGCTCGTCCTCATTCGAATAGAATTGACGCTTGATTAACTCTAGGAAAGGATAAACAGGGGCTTCAATATCATTTGGATCATAAAAGTAGGCCTTAAGACCCATTAGTGAGCCGTCATCTTTTTTTAGTTCATCGTCGTTAAAGTAATGGGTTCTTCCGTAGGGAACACCCGAAAGCAGAAGCGATTCGCGAATCATTCGGGGAGTGCTTATGCAGCATATTCCGTTATCGCCAGGAGCAAACTTTTCAAAAAGTGCACCGCTGACATTCGTATTGCAAGACCAACAAGAAATCAACGGCATGTTCTCCGCACGATGCATGTCTTGTATCTGCCCATACCCAGCGGGAGTCATTGTTTGAATCGGCGAAAGGCACGCTCGGTGACATCGTCCCTCATCGGGGTCATCGCCCATACAATCAAATTTTGAAAACCAGATTCCTGGGTTTGCGAGCAGTTTTTTAACCTTATCTCCATTCAAATAGCGAGCAATAGGTATGTCGTCACAATCATTAAATAGCGGAGAGTCTGTTTTTAAGACAAAAGGCTTGCACATACCAACTAATCCAATTCATCAAGCACTACACAATAAAAGATCAATGCTGCGCCGTTTAACCAGCGAACGTTTTCTAAGGAAAGCCGCCGCAAGAACCACTTATGGGGCGATAAGATGTTTGACCGCGCACCCCGTAAATGTCCCGCCGAATTCCGAAATCCATTGGAGCGGCACGGGGAGCGCAGCATCCTTGGCCGAAGATCCATATCTGCCAAGAATCGAATAGCCTTTCTTGGTTAATGAAACTTGCCCGCCGTCACCAGCAGACTTTATGTATCCACTAGAGGTCAAAACCTCGATGCACTCTGGCGTGTCGAACAATCCAATACCCCAATCCGTAAGATCGAGAACATCACGTTGGGGTTTATTAGATTCCAAAACGCGCCAGAGAATTTCCTGAATCAATTTCGAATCAATAGGTCGCCGAGCATCCGAGGGAATAGACCATGCGGTATTTCCTTTTCGGTCTTTTTTCGCTCCGGGAATGAAGCCGTTTTTGCACCAATCAGAAACCTGACGTCTGCCCGCATGCCATTTGTCCGCAGCCTCTTGAGTCGTTAGACGTGCGCCTTCTGCAACAACATATGGATTCATTGTTCCTCCTACACCAAGGAATGACGCTCGAATATCCCAAGAGGTTTCAAATAAGTCCAAGTCAAGATTCGATTCCTCTCGAGAATTCTCAACATGCATCCGCATAACGTCAACCCGGTCTCCGGTGCCAAGTTGCAGCATAGTCGCTATTTCATTCGAATTACAGCAATAGTTGCGACAAATATCCTATTTATGCACTACTTCTTATCAACCAACCAAACCTCAAGCGCTTCCATATGCAGAGCCTCACCAGTTGTACCGGCGCACTCGCCCGACTTAACCCAATCGAGCCAACCCTTGTTTTGCACATGCGCCCTATAGACAACGTCATAATGCTTGGCGAGATCTCCCGTCAGTTTTATTTCAACGGCCTCAACAGCAAGAGACTTCCCCGTAGTGCCGGCAACTTTTCCATTTTTGACCCACTTTTGCCAGCCGATATTCTGAACGTGAGCTCGATACTCGATGTTACCGGAATACCCAAGGTCGGACTTACTAATCGTCAACGCCTCAACAGCAAGATTTCGACCAGTTGTTCCCGCCGTCATGCCCTCATAAACAGGTTCCTGCCAACCAAGGTTTGAAACATGAGCCTTAATCGAAAACGTTCTCTGAATAGAGGGCTGATTCGTATCCCCTGGAGCAGGCGAACCCTTTTCAACCAAAACGACCTGGTATGCCTCGAGCCTCAAGCCAAACCCAGTCGTTCCGGCAACCTGATCATTGCAAGCCCAGCCAAGCCAGCCCTTGTCCTGAACATGAGCGCGATAGTAAACGTCATAACGATTGGCCATCTCACCAGTAAGTCGAATTTGGATAGCCTGGACAGACTTGCTCTGACCCGTAGTGCCGGAGACCTCTCCCTCTTTCACATAGTCTTGCCAACCGTAATCGGAAACATGCGTCCTGTACTCCAAGCTGCCATCGTAGGGAGCATTCTGCAGGTTGAGAGTAATAGCCTCCAAAGCCTTGGACTGACCAATGGTGCCAGAAACATTTCCGCCCTTGGAAGCCGACTGCCAGCCGTCATTCGAAACATGCGAAGTTGCCAACACATCAAGCGAGCCTCGTGACACCTTGACGACGTCGTAGCCAGTCTCACCTTTTTTGAAATAAGTCAAAGCGCCGCTATTGTGCGAATAGATAGCAAAGTCATAATTTGCCGAAGCAAGTATGGCATCCGAAAACTCCACGAGATAACAGGAGTCACCGTGCTTGCAAAGGGACCTGATAGCTGCGTCTGAGTCCTCAGTAATAGGCGAAGCAAACCAATCCATAATCGAATAATCGATAGCAGCGCCGGGCTTCAACGCCTCGGACTTCGTAGAATTCCAAAGTCCACCGGCGGCATCGGCGCTAGCCGAGTTGTATGTACTAGACCCGTAGCCCGACAGCCCGATCTCCGGATTAAAGAAAAGGATCAGTTCCGCAGCAACAGAAGAATCGACGTCGGTAATACCTAGACGGTCAAGCTGGTCCTGCTTTTGAGGATACATACCCGTCGGTGTGTTTGGATGTCCCTTGTAATAATACAAATAGTCTTCGCCATAGATAACTTCAGTCAAGTTGGCATAGTCGTCAAAATTCTGCTCGTAAGAAACGTACGTTCCAAGCAGCATCATTACCTTTTTGCCCTGTTGAGTCGCCGCATCAAAATAACCATCATTAAAGTTGTACAGAGCCTTAAACGCTTGGACTGTATCCTCTCCCCTATTTTGCAAACTCGTAAGCATACTCGAAACGTTTACTTTTTTAACGTTGGGGTCAGAGGCAATTTTATTGGCAAAAGCATTATCGTCACCACTCGTAAACAGATTAGTTCGAGTCATCCACCACTGAGTGCCAGGCTCAATACTCAGCACGGCATACATAGAATCCCAGTGATCGTGATAATCGCTATACGACTTTGACACCTCACCGGTCTCGTATTCCTCATTCTTGGCAGCGTTCCATAAAGCAATCAGCTCCGCTTGCTTAGAATCTGGATTCTTAACGTCGAAGGCCTCGTTGGTAAAGACATACGTGGCAGATCCATCGGACAGCAGACGAATCGAGTACTGACCAGCAGGAATCTTATTGGCATATATCATTCTATGAACCAACGAGCAGGTAATGTCATTGATATACAGATTGAACTTTGCCTTGGGGTTGATCTTGTAGAGAGCAGCGACATAGTCCGCGAACGCCTGATAGCTCGAACTAGAAGCATTCTCCTCACGAGTCAGATACGGAAGGCCATACATCCCGGACGGAAGCAAGTTCCAGTTATAAGCGCTTGGACGATCAAGCATCACAATCGACGGTATGGACGTTCCAGCAGAAGAGGTGCTGATATCCCAGAAAGATAGCGAATAGAGAACAACGGGGAAAGAAGCACTCAAAGGAGCGAGGTTGTACTCGCTCGCAGAAATGCCAACTGACTGATGACCCTCATGAACGATGTTTCCGTTCTTCAAATACTGCAACGTAACGTCAAACGGACCATAATCGCTAAACTCAATTTCACTGGAGCTGGAATCCAAATCTCCGAGTGCAATCGTGCTGGAAACAGAACGGGCGACCTTCCCTCCATACAACATGGAGCCTGCCACCTTTATCGAATCAGCGATACCGAGTCGTTTTATATCCTCGACCTGCGGAATATTCAGCGTTACTTTAGTCGTCTCCCCAACCTGAGAAAGAGAGCAATTAAAGACATACGGGACATAGGCACCAGCGGTCTCGCCGGGCGCCTCATCACCCTTCTCTACAATGACGATCTGTATTGCTTCAACGGCATAAGACCAACCGGTGGTTCCCGCAGTCGACCCATTTGAGGCCCAACCAAGCCAACCGAAATTAGAAACATGAACGCGATAATACAGGTCATAAGAAGCCGACCTGGCACCCGTCAGCTTGAGCTCGACAGCTTCAATCTGAAGGCCCTTTCCCGTTGTGCCGGAGACGGCTCCATTAGAAACCCAATCCTGCCAGCCTTCATTTTGAACATGAGAGCGGTATTCGATACCAAGGTCTTCTGAATTAGGGAGGGAAACCCTGAGTGCCTCAATCCTACGAGACTGACCTGTTGTACCAGAAATCGAGCCATTCGATGTGAACGTTGACTCCCAGCCAACGCCTGAAATGTGAGATTTATAGCTGACGTCCGGGGCCGCCTCTTTGGGCTCCACGGCAATATCAATTGAAGGCGCCGTTTCATCGACTACAGTAGCAGTTTGATCCGAGGAGTCGGATTGGGTCTCTGGAACGGATTCATATTCGTTGGGACCAGCATTTTGATCTGCCCAACAAGCCAAAGGGCTCAAAAGCAGCATCGACATGAAGCAGGAAATCAGAACAACGAATGTTCTAAATTGCCTTTTCAAGAGAATCGCCTCCTAGATAGACAGTCGTCAATAACCATACTATCGGGAGTAGGCTTCATTATTGCTACCAATTAGGTGAACGAAGAAAAAGGAGCCTAATTCAACGGCAAGGGCCCTTTCCTGTTGCCAAGACTACGGTAACAGGAAAGGGCCCTCTAACAAGCTCTCGCCATTTACGGAATAGCTAGTAAATTACCACCTTGGTAGCAAGGGGCACGTTATCCCAAATCCATTTAGCGCGATCGATGGGCAAACGCACGCAGCCTTGTGAAATATGCATTCCCATTCGGCTGTCCATGGGATTAAAAGTTCCCTGGTAGTAAGGTATTGAATGGAACAGATAGTCCCCGTAAAACTGCGTGTAGTAGTAGCAGGTATACCCATGTCCAAATGAGTAGCCCTTACCGGTGACGGAATACTCGCCTGTAGGCGTCGGAGTACTAGGAGCGCCCGTAGAGCAAGTCCAGTATTGAGCATAACTCCACGACCCGCGCTGTCCACGAAAAACCCCAAGGCGGCATGCTTGCCTGTCAACCATAATGAGCCAGTTTGTATTGCTCGAATATCTATTAGCCCGATTAAACATAGCCATCATGTCGGCAGGCAGCAAAGGCTGATCGGTATACGGGCGCCCAGTTGAACCGGGAGCTCCTGCACCCTTGGGCACAATCGTCACTTGAACCGACTCGATCCTATATCCAATCTTGGATGTGCCCGCAGGCTGCCCATTTGAGGTCCAGTCGAGCCATCCAAAGTCTTGGCAATATGCCCGATACCAGACATCAAAGTAGTTCGATAAGTCACCGGTCAGCCTAATCTTAATTGCCTCGATACGCTTTGCGCGGCCTACTGTTCCAGCGATATCCCCGTTGGAAGCCCAGCTTTGCCAACCAACATCCTGCACATGGGCGGAGTACTCTATACCGCCCGATACGCTACTGGAGACATTTAACTTCAGAGCCTCAATCGCAAGTGATCTGCCAGTCGTACCCGCAACACCGCCGTTGCCAACGGGATTCATCCAACCAAGCGTAGCGACATGCGCCTGGAGCGTTAAGGTTGGTGCCGAGATAAACGCAGGCGCAGACGATGCACCCGGATTCCCGTCCTTCGCGATAAGCTTAATTTGGACAGCTTCTATCTGGATATTAAGCCCAGTAGTTCCAGCGGAATCGCCGTTTTTGGCCCAACCCAACCAACCATAGCCCGCCGAATGAACTCGATAGTAAATGTCGTACTGATTCGCGAGAGAACCATTTAAGCGCAGCTCAAGAGCCTGAATGGCCAATCCTTGTCCAACGGTCCCAACATAACCAGCAGATCGCCATTCTTGCCAACCAATATTGGCAACATGGGCTCTTGCCTCAATTAAAGAATCATCATCCACGCCAGACAACGACACATTCAAAGCTTGAAGAGAAAGCGATTTTCCCGTTGTACCGGCATTCTGCCCATCTAAAACAGATGGAGACCACCCACGGTTAGCGGAATGTGCCTGATAGACTACATGAGGGCTATCAGTGGAAGTATCGGAAACAAATGCACTATCCGTTACACCGGGCGCATTGCTCCCTTTGCTAACAATTCTTACTTCAACAGCCGTAAGGAATGAACCGGATATTGTTGCCCCCGCATCCGCACCATTGCAAGTCCAGCCAAGCCAACCTTTTTTGGAGTCAAAGCAGCGATACCAAACGTCATAGGCCCTTGACAAATCACCAGTTAGAGTCAATCTCACAGCCTTCAAAGCGCGGCCATCATTTTTTGAGTTAAGCGCGGCACCACCAGAAACAACATCGCTCCATCCACCAAATTCAAAGCAGCCAGAATAGCCGATTGATCCTGAAATTTCCTGATTTTCAAATGAGATTGAAAGCGAAGTTAAAGGTTCAGAAGAGCCGCTCTCGGAGCCCAATAAAATCGATTTGCCTCGTAAGGAGCCCAGGCTTTTTCCGTTAAGGCAAAGCGAGCTACCGCTCAGAATATCTGTAGCTCCAATGAAATGAGTCGCCGTATCGCCAGGAACAGAGCCGCCCTTTTCGACCAGCATAATCTGAATGCCCTGGACTGCGGCACCCTTCGCCGTGGAACCCGCAGGAGTCCCATTCGATGCCCAGCCAAGCCATCCGCCCAATTCAGAAGCATAGACACGGTACCAAATGTCATAGACATCAGATATCTCACCGTTCAACCTAAACTGGACAGCCTCAATGGACCGAGACTGACCCGTCGTTCCAATTGTACCTGAAGACCAGTTCTGCCAACCGATGCCAGACACATGTGCCCGAGAAGAGATAGAACCTCCGTGTCCATACCAAGTAACACCAGGCGACAACGCCTCAATTGCATTCCCTGGGTTAACAAAACCAGAAGTATTCCCATTCGTAACCGCACTCGTCCATCCAACATTAGAGATATGAGATCGATAAGAAACAGTAGGCGGTTCTTGAGCATGGTCTTTAAAAGCGTCGCCGCGCGCTGGCGCATCTTGAGCGTTTTTCAGAATCACCTTAATCTGAATAGCCTCAATCGGGTAAGCATAGCCCTGAGTTCCAGCAGGCTCACCATTAGAGGTCCAGCCAAGCCATCCAACATTTGCAGAATGCACGCGATACCAAATATCATATGTATCGGACAGGTTGCTCGACAAAGTCAGCTTAATGGCCTCAATAGCTCGCGATTGTCCAACTGTTCCCGATACTTGTCCATTTCCCACCGGCTGGGCACCCCATCCAATCCCGGAAACATGCGTTTGAACCGAGATGCTATCGTTCTCAAATGGGCTACCATCTCGTGCGAGGAGGTTGATCTTTAGAGCCTCGACGCGCTTAGCGCGACCCGTTGTGCCGGCAGTCATTCCATCTGAAACAACATCTTGCCAGCCAATATCCTGGACATGCGCTTGATATGCGATTGAACCGAATTCGACAGAGGAGCCCTTTTCAGAATTCGTCGAATCAGTTGCAGCGGAGCCACACTCATCGGAAACGGAGGAGACGGAATCCACATCAGGCGCAGTCGAGCGGTCATCAACACCGCTTTGCTCTTCGTCATTTATAACGGAACCTTCGTCTTTTGAGCCAATGGTGGCGTAATCAGGGGAAACAAATGATTCGACTTTCCCTGGTAAAGAGTCACCCCATAGAGAAAGAGGTGTCAAGAGACACTCAATGATCAATAGTGATGCCATCGTCACCGCTAGCCGCCGTTGCACCTTTTTCATTCTGGCTCCCCATCGATTAGCCGACTTTAGAATTATTATTTACTTATTCCATGGTTGCTCAAATACGCAAAACGCGAATGGTGCAAAAATAGAAACGAACGGAACGCCACAAAGGCGAACCGTTCGTTTTAAATCAAAGTACCAGGCTAAACTCAACTAGGAGCATCTTAAGCTCTCGTTACGCAAGAGGCACGTTGTCGTACCAACCCCATTTTGGCTTATACGTTGTGGAATAGTAGTCTAGCCAATAACCCATATCTAGAGTCCTGATATGGCCAACATTATCCATAACCTGGTTGTTGCCAATATAGATACAAACGTGACCGTATATACGGCCCATATACGTATGTATATGCGAGGGAACAGCAATGACCATTCCAACCTTCAGCTGCGAATAATCAGTATATTTGCAGAAATCCCAATAGTAGTCACAAGCATCCGTATGAACATTCCTGAATCCAGCCCGCTCATAGACCTGAGCAATCCATTCTGAACACAACCCCGGACCAGGAGAGGGAACTTGCCTCGACAGATCTACAATTTTCTTCTGCATTGGATTAGCAAGAGAAAGTGGTTCGCCAAGAAGCATCGGAGAGATGGTACTCCCCGGAGCAGCAGCGCCCTTTCTCGTAATTCTCACCTGAACGGCCTGGACATGCGCCCCATAGCCGGTGCTGCCGGCGACGGCGCCATTTTTTGTCCAACCGAGCCAGCCAACGTTTTCGACATGGACCCTATACCAAACATCGAAATAAGTTGCCAAGTCACCCGATAGGGAGACTTTAATTGCTTCAACCGGATTGGATTCAGTAGCAGACGACAGTTGATCCCCGTTTGACTTACCAGAAGTCCAACCTACATTTGAAAGGTGCAGCTGATAATTAATTCCACCGGCAACGAACGAAGTGATCTTGGCCGAGAACCCGGTAATGGAAATGCCCTTACCAGTCGTACCGGACACCTCTCCGTCAGAAACAGAATTCTGCCAAGCGCCCTTCGCCTGGGATGCGTACGTCACCGTTGGTATTTCAAGATGAGAATAGCCAGTCGTATCAGGATGGGACGCACCCTTCTTAATAAGCTTAATCTGAACCGCCTCAAGGGAACAAGACATTCCGGTGGTGCCGGCCTCCTCGCCGTCCTTGGCCCAGGCCATCCAGCCGATGTTGGAGGCGTGGACGCGGTAGTAGACGTCGTAGTCCTTCGCGAGGGAGCCCGTGAGCCTCAGGCGCACGGCCTCGACGGCGCGGCCCTGTCCGGTGGTGCCGCCCTCGGACGCCGAGGGGGTGTCCCATCCCTGCCAGCCGATGCCCGAGACATGGGCGTCGATCTGGACAGAACCATCTTCCACGGGATTCAGAATACTGACTTTAAGATCTTCCACGGCTTTCGACTGTCCCGTTGTGCCCGCAGTTGATCCATCTCTTTTACTGCTCATCCAGCCTATATTAGAAACATGTGCTTCATATTGGATGTGCATCTTACCGTCATCAACGTTGAGAAAAGACCCATTAAAGCAGTAATTCATATCGCAGCGTCCGTTAACGCCCGGAACATTGCCGCTGCTTGAGTACTGCCAGAAACTATAGCTACCGGCATAGTCACAGCGCCAATTGTACTGAGCGACCCAATGGTCATAACCGTTCAGTGACGGACTATCCAAGTAGTTGTTGAGCCAGTTAAGGTTCGCATAGATACCCGACTTAAAGCCAACGGCCTCCATACGGTTACAAAAAGTCTGCGCAATCTGAGCGAGCTTATCTTTGCTGAAATTCGGATCCTGCAAGATATAGTTATCCTCAAGATCGTAATAAACGGGAAGCGACGGATGATGGCCAGCGAGCCAAGCAAGTGTTCGATCGGCTTCTTTATTTGCATCCGCTACAGAACGAGCATAGGAGTAGTAGTAGACACCGTAAGGAATCCCGAGACGTTCGCATTCGGTAGCGTTTCGTTCAAACGTTGAATCAGGTTTGCCGTAAACAGGGCCGACCTTGAGAATGGCAAATTCTATTCCAGCGGCTTTAACCTGATTCCAGTCAATCGTCCCCTGAAAGTTGCTGACATCGACACCACGCGCAACGGCGCCATTGGGCAAAGCTTCGTCAGCCAAAGACTGCGCATCGATGCCATCGGAGACAGCATCAATAAGCAAGCCGTTCTCATAACGCCAGGAATTCGGCTCTAAAGAATCAGCTTCAGGAGAATCGGCCTGTATGGAATCATCCGCCGAGGCCTCGCCAGCAGAATCGTCAACGTCCGACTCATCAGTCCCGATTCCAGACTGATCATCAGAAACTGAGCCTGAGTCCCCATCTGGACGAGCAGCGTCCGCATCGTCACCATACCATTCGGTTACACCCTGAGAACCCGAGTCGTCGCCCTGCCCATCCTGAGAACTTTCACCTTGAAATCCGCAGTCGTTCGATGATTGCTGCACCGACTGTGAAGAAGCGACGGATTGGGCAGACAACGCGTATGCACAGTAAGGCTGAATGATTTGCGACCAAGCTATTAATAGCGTGCAAACCAAAGCTGCAGACGCTTTGAGACGATTCATATATATCCCCCGAGATATTGACTACTTTCGAAGACACCTAGTTATATTACCGCACTTCTAAACAAGCATTTAAGGCTTAAGACGCAGCGGTAGCATTCAGACAAAAAAGAGGCGCTCCCGTTACGGAACGCCTCAAATGGCTCTATGCAAAAGGCCTTGCGGCGCCGATTACACGACCAGGAGCATAGACCGAGCGCTCGGTGACTCCAATTCCCGGCCACGAATCGATAATTCGACCGTTTCCGATATAGATTCCAATATGACCCTGGTAGTAGACCACATCTCCCCTCTGCATGGCAGAGGTGCTAACCGGCATAAATGTGTTGTTGCGATACCAATTCATGGAGTTATAGGTTTGTTCGGGCAACCAGCGATGGTTATAGGGGTTATACCAACCCATATCCATGCCAGTCGCATACAGACATTGCAGTACCAAGCCTGAACAATCAACCGCATCTCCCGGCCAAGAAGACCAAGGCTCGATATAACGAGTTCCAATATATTCACGAGCACGCTGGATAAATGCATTAATGCAGTCCTGGCGCGAAGCGTTATAAGGAATACGGGAAGGCGTGACGTACGTAAAGTATCCGGTGCAATACGAAGGAAGCTGCACGCTGTTGCAATTAACCTTTGGATAAGAGCCGGGGGTCTGATATCCCATATATCGATAGGTCTCAAAATACGAATCAAACGTAGAGCCCGGTGCGGAAGCGCCCTTGGGGACAATCTTTACCTGTAAGGCCTGAACAGGAATGCCAAGCTTCGTGGTACCCGCCGGTGATCCATTTTTGGTCCAGCCAAGCCAACCATAATTTGACACATGAACGCGATACCAGACATCAAAGTAATTAGAAACCTCGCCAGTCAAGTTAATCTTGACGGCCTGGATTTGCTGTCCTTGGCCAACGGTTCCCGATGTAGCCCCATCTGAAACAGCAGATTGCCAACCGATATTGGATACATGAGCGGAATACGAAATACCGCCGCTCATGGAACTATCGGAGAGCGACAGCTGCATGGCTTCCATGGCACGGCTCTGTCCAACGGTACCAGCGATCTCGCCGCTGCCAACGGCCGCTTTCCAGCCAAGACCGGAACAGTTCGCCTTAGCCGAAAAACCAGGAAGCTGAATCAACGCAGCATGATCCTGAGCGGGAGCATCGGATGAACCTTTAGCAACCAACTTAACTTGAATTGCTTCAGCCTGCTTAGACAACCCAACGGTGCCAGCTGCGGCATCATTTTTAGCCCAACCAAGCCAACCATAATCCGCCGCATGAATACGGTAGTAAATATCGTATTTTGAAGCGTCGTTGCCGGTCAGTCTTAATTTAACTGCCTGAATTGCGAGACCCCTGCCAACAGTGCCAGCATAGTCAGCACCCGAAACGTATGGCTGCCAGCCGATATTCGCAACATGTGCCGACACTTCGACGGAGGCATCGATGCCCTGAGTTGCAACATACAACGCCTGCAGGGAGCGGGACTTGCCCGTCTGGCCGGCGGTTTCACCGTTGCCAACAGGAGCCAACCAGCCCGCAGAAGCAACGTGCGCCTGAGAAACAAGACCAATTCCAGACGTTTCGATAAACGCATTGGCAGTGGAGCCAGGCGAAGACTGGCCCTTACTCACAAGCGCAATTTCAATGCCGCACAAACCGGAAGAGCCACCAGAAACGCCACATGCCTGACCATTTGACGTCCAGCCCGTCCAACCATTACCGGAATCGCATGCTCGATACCAAATGTCGTAATTTGCAGCGAGCTGACCGCTCAGCGACAACTTAATCGCTTTAACAGGAGCTCCTGATACTGCTTTGACAGCACCGCCATCCGTTGACGAGGCGCCCCAGCCTGAATACCCATCCATAACGGAATAAGAAATAGACCCGTTATCAGTTTGACCGGCAACGCTCAGGGAAATCGAGTGCAGCAGCTTAGCACCCTTGCCTCCGATCGTGGCCTTTTGACCGGAAGAGGAACCAAGACTCTCCCCAGAAACGGCCGATCCGGAAACCGTAACAGCATCTGGATCGCCGATAAAGACCTTGGCTGAAGAGCCGGGTGCCGCTCCGCCTTTCTCCACGAGAACCACTTTGACGGCTTCGATAGCCCTGCCCTTACCGGCAGAACCGGCGGCAGCACCATTGCAGGCCCAATCGAGCCAGCCTATGCCTGAAACATGAGCGCAGTACCAGATGTCATATTTCTCGGCCGCCTCACCGGTCAAGCGAATCTGGACGGCCTCGAGGCGCTGAGATTTTCCAGTCGTACCGCAGTGCCCCTTAGACCACTGCTGCCAGCCAACATTCGAAACATGACCACGAAGTTCAATAGAACCCGCGTGGCCATACCAGCCAAGCTGGGCTTCAAGAGCCTCCACGGGAAGGCCCCTACCAGTTGTCCCAGCAACAGATCCGCCACCTACGGGAGACATCCAGCCAATATTCGATGTATGCGAGCGAACGGAAATCGAAGCGGGATCATCGCTACGGTTCTTGAAGGGCGTGGATGTGTCGCCCGGGGCGGGGTCGCCCTTGGGCAGGACCTCGACCTGGACGGCCTGGACGGCGCGGCCGTAGCCCGCCGAGCCGGCGTCGGCGCCGTCGCACGCCCAGCCGAGCCATCCGAACTCGGCGGAGTGGACGCGGTACCAGACGGTGTAGCGGGCCGACAGGTCCGCGGACAGCCTGACCCTCAGGGCCTCGACGGCGCGGGACCGGCCGGTGGTGCCGGCGGCGGCGCCGTTGCCGACGGCGGGCTGCCAGCCGACGTTGGAGACGTGGGCCTCGACGGACAGGGCATTTGCAACCTGCTCTTGAGAGGAAGCCCCGTCCACTTCGAGTGAGATTTTCAGTGCCTCAAGATTCAAGCCTCTGCCCGTCGTTCCGGCAATCTTGCCCGAACCGACCGGATTCATCCAGCCGATATTCTGCACATGGGCAGAAACGCTTACGTTTTTGACGGTCAGCTGATTGGTTTCGGTCGAATCGGCAGCAGCAGCTTCACCAGCCTCTTCGGAGGAAGCCAACTGCGCGTCTTGGGACTCACTATTCTTGGGAATACCATCCGATTTTTGTTCCTCGGACACCGAGCCGTCTTGCGTGGCAGCCGAACCTTCAAGGACGAAGCCATTTGAGCCAACAGGTTCGCTAATTGAATAATCAGCATATGCAGCGGTCACAGCCCATGATTGGCTCACGAGCATCACAGCAGCCATGAGAACAGAAACGGACACATCAAAGAGACGTCTCACGATTCCACCTTCCTTCATCTATCAACGAACCTACTTAAGGACAACCGCTTGGGCTCCTCGTTGCGAGTATAGCGAAGCAATGCGTTCAGCAGAGTTTGAGACATAGCCAGAGAGCGAATCCGCAATGTAAACGGTACCTAGGGACCGATTAAAGCCTCTTAAAACAACGGTATGAGAGTTGGTATACGTTCGATAAACCCTTCCGCCATATGCCTGAGTCGCATAGCATCGACCCAAATTCTGCATGCCTATCGTCGACCAGATGATAACGGGATGTCCGGCTTCCAAATAGGAATATAGATCATAGAAACCAGTGCCCGTGACGTCATACGCCCGCAAGCTGCTTCCACGACTGATCAAAAAAGAATTAGCAGTGTTGGTCAATCCAGGAGCGGATATGCAGTTTCCGTTCGAAGCGCTATGTGGATTACCCCAAAACGCCGTCACAAAATCCCAGCTGCTCTTAGGCATATACGCATCTGCAATGACGGTCTTTCCCAGCCCAAATCCGTAATAGTTGAGCGCATTAGTCAATGCAACGGACTCGCAACCAGTCGGAAGCTCGGGATTCTGCATTGTGCAAGGAACGTTAAGGACAACCGAATTCGGATGCAAGGGGCGATCCCTGTACGCGCCCTCCGTGGGACCCGGCGCCGCCGTGCCCTTCGCGACGATGCGGACCTGGAGCGCCTCGAGGCGGTAGCCGATGCCGGTCGTGCCGGCGCGGGCCCCGTCGCTGGCCCAGCCGAGCCAGCCGTAGTCCTGCACGTAGGCGCGGTACCACACGTCGTAGTACTCGGAGAGGCCGCCGGTAAGGCGCATCTTGACGCACTCGACCGCCCTGCCCTGGCCGGTGGTGCCGGCCACGGCGCCGCCAGAGGCCTCGTCCTGCCAGCCGATGCCGGAGACGTGGGCGCTGTAGGACAGGCCGCCGGAGACCGGCGAGGAGACCTCGGCCGAGATCGCCTCGACCGCGCGGGACTGCCCGGTGGTGCCGGCGGTGCAGCCGTTGCCGACGGCGGCCTGCCAGCCGATGCCCGCGACGTGGGCCCTGAGGCTGAGCGAGGGGACGGATAGCTCGGCGGGGGCGCCCGACGAGGGGGCGTCGCCGCCCTTCTCGACGAGGACGGCCTGGAGCGCCTCGGCCTGGTGACGAGGGCAGATCTCGTCACCTACCGGCAGCTGTATCCGGAGGACTATGGGGCGGACGGCTCCTCCATCTGGCAGGAGGTTCCGCACACGGGTGAGAATGCGGTGGTCTACACGGAGGACACCACTTCCGCCATGGTCTCCCCGGCATGAGGGGGGCAAGAACGCGGCGGCGCCGGAATCCCCGTTTTGCCGCTTTATGCCTGCTGCTGATCTTTGCCGCTGTGGGCGCCGCCGTCTGGCTGTGGGCCGGCCGGGGCCTTCCGGGAGAGGGCGTGG
>ERZ833608.566-NODE-566-length-30052-cov-7.982898_pt1 | contig 30052 bp, 27 predicted proteins | sample MGYA00519694_ERZ833608 | MGnify/ENA primary metagenome ERZ833608 (study PRJEB31850, sample SAMEA3708742) | human gut metagenome | biome: human gut; feature: human-associated habitat; material: faeces | place: China | collected 2014 ... | reverse complement strand
GCCGCGAGGCTCAGCGAATCAAGAAGCTCCGGCCTTCAGGCCGGAGAGTGATCACTGTTTGTTTCCCGAAAAATCGGCGCATTGGGCAGGCCGATGCGTGCGAAGAACAAGAGCTGCGTCGTGAGCTGCCGGGTGCCCAACGAGCTCAAGACGGCGCTCGACACCCTTGCCTGCGAGCGTTCCGTGATGCTCTCTCATGTGATGCGCAAATTCCTCGAGGAGGCCGTTCGCTGCGGTGACCTCTACCACTGGAAGGAACCGGAATCGGTTCGGGCGCGGCGTGATACATTGACTCCATGCATGCCGGCTTTTGTCCCGTGCGGAAGCCGGCTCTTCGGCGTTTCGGAAGGAAAAACGTTCCGGCGCCGCGCGTCCGGCGGCGCTCCGCGCCACAGGGCGCAAATGAAGGAGAAAGGAGTCATGCCGACCATCAAGATCAAGGCCGAGGTGAAGCTCGACAAGAAGACGCTCGCCGCTCTGACGGATGCGCTTGGAGAAACCGGGCTCAAGCCCGAGGCCGCTCTGGCGGCACTTGTTGAGACCGGGATGAAGCTCATCGCCGAGAAGTATGCGGCCGAGCAGAAGGCCGAGGCGCCCAAGAAGGCGTTGAAGGCCGAGAAGTCCGCAAAGGCTCCGAAGACGGCTGAGAAGCCGGCCCCGAAGGCGGCTCAGAAGGCTGCTGAAAAGCCTGCTGCCAAGCCCGCGCCGAAGGCCGCGCCCAAGGTTGAAGTGAAGGCCGCGCCCGCCGCTCCGGTGAAGGCGCCGACGAAGGCTCCCGCGAAGCCCGCTGCAAAATCCACAGTGAAACCCGCTGCCGCCGCGCCCGCCGCCCGTCGGGCCTGAGCCCGGGCGGCGGCCTGAATCCGCGTTGAATTCCCTGCGTTCGACGGCCCTTCGTTATTCATGACGAAAGACCGTCGAATTGTTTCTGGGGTGCGCGGCGGCGGTCCGCCGCCCCCTAAAATGGCGGCAGTCATCCAACTCCCGTGCGCTGCCCGCTCTCCCTTGCTTTACGCCTGATCTACAGGACTTCGGAGGGATCGGAGGGCATCCATTGAAGTGCCCCGCGCGGGCCGCCAGACCTTCAGGATCCGCTTCCCGTGCCGTCCGCCCGCTCGTTTTCGCCGCTTTTCCTTCTTCTCTGCGTGCTGCCGGGGTTCGCCCTCGCGGCGGACTTCACGCTCGAGCTCAAGGGACTCGAAGGAGATCTGCGCTCGAACGTCGAGGCGCAGCTCGCCTCGCTCGGCCTCGACTCGATCACCGTGCGCGGCCGCTACCGCGCAGGCGTGCGTACGGGCGTGAGGGACGGCCTCAAGGCCCTCGGCTACTACGAACCGAAGCTCACCTTCTCCTGGGGGCCCGTGCCCGAGGCGGGCTCGAAGCGCCCGCGCCTTCTCAGCCTCACCGTTGACCCGGGAGAGCCCGTGCGGATCGCGGGAGCGGACCTCGTGCTCAAGGGCGAGGCGGCCGAGGACCCGGACTTCCGTGCGCTTCTGAAGGACCTTCCCGAAAAGGGGCGGGTGCTTCACCACGGCGAATACGAGGCCTTCAAAAAGCGCGTGCAGAGCGTCGCGATGAAGAAGGGCTACTTCCAGGGGCGCTTCACGAAGACGGAGCTCGCGGTTGCGACAAGCCTGCATGAAGCCTGGTGGCGGCTCGAATACGATTCGGGTCGCCGGTGGCACTTCGGTCCGGTGCGCTTCACGGGCTCCCAGATCGACGAGGGGATCCTCCAAAACCTCGTGCCCTTCCGCACGGGCGACCCCTACGCGTCGGAGAGCCTCGCGGAGTTGAACGAAAACCTCGCCGACACGGGCTGGTTCAATTCGGCCGTGGTCGCGCCCGACTTCCGGGCGGTCAACGACGACATGGAGGTCCCGATGGTGGGGAGCGTCACGCCCCGGAGCGGCAACATCGTCGAGACGGGCGTAGGTTATTCGACCGACGTCGGTCCGCGCTTCAAGGGCGAGTGGACCAAGCCCTGGGTGAACCGGCGCGGGCACTCGCTCACGCTCTCGACGAACGTGTCGGCCAAAGAGCAGGAATTCGACTTCAGCTACAAGATGCCGCGCCCGGCAAGCCCCTTGGAGCAGTACTACCTCGTGCAGGGCGGTTGGAAGCGCACGAGCCTCAACGACACGGACTCCTCGCAGACAACGCTCGTCGCTTCGCGCTACTGGAACCTCGAGACGGGCTGGCAGCGCGCGGTGAACCTGCGCTGGATGCTCGACAGCTTCACGCAGGGTGAGAGCGACGCGACGACGATGGTGATCTACCCGGGCGTGTCCTTCAACCGCACGCGCTCGCGCGGCGGCTCGATGCCGACCTGGGGGGACTCCCAGCGCTACACGTTTGACGTCTCGCGCACCGAATGGGGGTCGGACATCGACTTCTGGAGCTTCTACGCGCAGGGCGCGATCATCCGCACGGCCGCGGCGCGGCACCGCTTCATCGGCCGCTACGCCTTCGGGTGGATCCAGAGCACGAACTTCAAGGCCGTGCCCCCGGACCTGCGCTTCTTCGCGGGCGGCGACCGCAGCATCCGCGGCTACGACTACAAGTCGATCTCGCCGAGAGACGCCTCGGGGGAGCTGCGCGGCGCCGAGCGGCTCCTCACCGCGAGCCTCGAATACCAATGGAACATGAAGGGCAGCTGGTGGACCGCGGTCTTCGTGGACGCCGGCGAAGCGGTCGAGCGCTTCACCTCGACCTCCTTCAAGACGGGCGCGGGCGTAGGCATCCGCTGGCAGTCCCCCGTCGGCCCCGTTAAGCTCGACGTCGCCCGGCCCGTGGGTGACCCCGACCACACGGGCTTCGCCTTCTACATCGGCCTCGGTCCGGAACTCTGACGCATCATGACCCGACCCGCGCGCATCTTCTGCGGCGTCTTCGCCGCGTTCGTTCTTCTGCTGATTTCTCTCGCCGGCCTCGCCCTGTGGCTCGTCGCCACGCCCTCGGGCCTCGCCGCCCTCGGGCGCGCCGCGGACCGCTGGGTGCCGGGCCTCACCGTCGCCGCCGTCGAAGGGAACCTTGAAAACCTCCGCATTTCGGGCCTCGCCTGGGAGTCCCCGGGCGTGAAGGCGGAGGCCGAAGCCCTCGAGCTCTCCCTCGACTGGCGGCGGCTCTTCGAGAAGCACCTCCACCTGCAGCGTGTCGCGCTCATCGGCGCCGAGCTGCAGGTCAACACGGCGGAGCTCCCGCCGGCCGGACCGCAGGAGACGGCCGCCCCGGGTCCGCTTGACCTCCATCTTCCCTGGAAGGTGTCGGTGGACGCTCTGGAGGTCGTGCGCACCGGCCTCGAGGTGGACGACTGTTCGGGCTACATCCGCGGTCTCGAAGCCGCGGCGTCGCTCGAGGGCGGCGTCCTCGAGCTCGGCCGCCTCACCTTGGGCGACGGCTGGGTCGGCGCGCCGGGGCTGCGCGCGACGTTGGGCGAGGTGACGCTCGGCGGGCGCTTTGACGGCGCGCGGCTCACGCTCACGAAGAGCGCCTTCCTGGGCGGGAGCGCTGAATTCTTTGCGGCCGACGCGCCGCTTCCCGGCACGGACGTCGCACGCGAGGCGGCCCGCGCGCAAAAGCCCGCCGAAGCTTTGCCCGAAGCGCCTTCCGGCGAGGCCCCGGAGCAGTCCGCGCAAAAGCCGGGCGAATCGAGCGAATCGGGCACCGCGGAGGAGGCGCCCGCCGCCGCGCCCCGCGCCGACGCCTTTGCGCGGCGCCTCGAGGCATTCTTCTCGAAGCCCCTCTCTCCGGCGCTCCCCGAGGTGCGGCTGCCCTTTGCGGTGGACGCCCCCGCGGTCGAATTCCGTCACTGGGCTTTCTGGCGCATTCCGGGCACGCAGGACCTCCCCGGGCTCTCGCCCTTGGGCGTGGAGTCGCTCGACCTCTCGCTCTTGGGCGAGGGCAGCCGCGTTGATCTGCGCACGCTTGCGCTCAAGAGCACCGCGGGCGATGTGAAGCTCACGGCGGTCGTGGACATGAAGGAAAAGTGGCCGTTCACTCTCGACCTCCATGCCGCGCTTGACGCCGCTCCCTGGGGGGCGCTCGCGGGGGTGACGTTCGACGCGCCGGAAACGACGCTCGACCTCACGGCTTCGGGCGAGATCTGCGGGCGGATGTCGGCTTCCGCCAAGTTCGCCGGCGCTGCCGACCTCACGGTCTCGCTTTCGGCCGATCCCTCCTCGGCGGCGCTTCCCTTTGAAGCGGCGATCGAGTCTGCGCTCCTCAAATTCCCCGCGCTGCCTGCGGCCGCGGCGGAGAGCGGCGCATCGGGGGCGGCTCAGGGAGCGGCGGCGGGGCCGACGCGGGTGCGCGTGCGCGGCCTCGCGCTCCATTTCTCCGGGTCTCCGGCCGACTGGCGCTTCACGCTCGCCGGGCGCCCGGAGATCGAGCCCTCCGCGCCGGTTCTCGGACGCAAGGTGCTCGAGGGCGTGCTCGACGCCGCGGCGTCGGGGAACTTCCGGGGCGCGGGGGTTGAGAAGTGCCTGCTCACGACCCCCTTGGGCTCGATGAAGCTCGAGGGGCGCGCGGACTGGAGCGAGCACTTCGTCTGGCGCACGGCGCTCGAAGTCGACCGCGTGGACGTGGGCCGTTGGGTGAGCAAGCTCCCCCTGAAGCTCACCGCGGCGCTTTCGGGCCGCGGCATCGTACGCACCGACGGGACCTTCCGCATCGACGAGGCCTCGGCCAAAGTGGACGGCACCATCCAACAGGCGCCCGTGAAGCTCGACCTCGCGCTTTCGGGCGAGGACGGCGTCTCGTGGAAGGTGCCCAAGCTTGCCTTCGTCCTCGGGCGCAACACGCTCGACCTCAAGGGGGAGGTCGAGCACCTGCGCGGTGTCACGCTCGACCTCGCCGTGAATGCGCCGGGGCTCCTCAACACGATTCCGGGACTCAAGGGAAGCGCTTCGGGCACGGTGAAGTTGGCCGGCAGTCTCGCGCACCCAATCGCGCTCGCGAACCTCCGGGCTGACGAGCTCGCCTGGGAGAACCTCTTCGCCCTGAAGGCCCTTCGGCTTCTCGTGGACCTCAGAAACTCACCCTTCAAGGACGGCCGCGAAGGGCCGCAGCCGGGAAAGTCGAGTGCTCCGCCGCCCCCGCCGCCTGCCGCCGGCGGGAAGGGCGCGCCCGCTCTGCCCGTCCCCGCGCTGAACGCCCCCTTCACCGAAAAGCTCCGCTTCATCGCCGCGTCGCTCGCCGACGGCATGGTGGCGGGAAGCGCCTCGCTCTCGCTCAAGGGGCTCTCCGCCTCGGGCGTTCAATTCGATGCGGTCTCCGCCTCCCTGAAGGGCACGGAGGCGAAGCACGACGTGAAGCTCTCGGTGGAGGGCTCTCCGGTTTCGGGTTCGCTCGCCTTTTCGGGCGAATTTCTGCGCCGCACGCTCGCTTGGTCGGGGCGGTTGACGAGCGGGTTGATCACGACTCCGGCGGGCGTCTGGACGACGCGCCCGAGCGCGGCGCTCGCCTGGAATCCCGAGACGGAGCAGTTCAAGGTGGGCGCCCACTGCTGGGAGCACGCCGACGCCGAGGCGTGTCTCGCGAAGGATGCGCTTTTCGGGCGCGCCGGCGAGGCGGCCCTGAAGCTCACGCGCTTTGATCTTTCCGTGCTGCAGCCCTATCTCAGAAAGAAGAGCGACCGCCTCACCGGGGCGCTCACGGGCGACGCCACGGCGAGGTGGGACCTCGCGAAGAGCGCGCTTCCCCACGCGCAGCTCAACCTCAACGGCGACGGCCTCACCTATTCGACGCGCTTTCAGGGCGTGCGCTTTCCCGTGACCTTGGAGAAGCTCCGCGCCCACGGGATCCTGTCGGCCGGGCGCCTGGCGCTCGCCTGGGAGGTGCAGCCTGCGGGGAACGGCTCGAGCGCAGGGGAGCTCTCGGTCTCGGACCTTGCAGGGCGCCGCAGGCTCGCGGGCTCGGTGCGCATCGACGGCCTCACCCCGGCCTTCGTGCAGCCCTATCTCTCGCGCGGCGAGCGCGCCGAAGGAGCGGTGAACGCGGACCTGAAGTTCGGCGGAACCCTGGCGGCGCCCGAGCTCTACGGGCGCCTCGGGATCGAGAACGTCGTCGTGAATGCGGACTTCATTCCGCTCGACATGGAGCCCTCGAGCATCTTCGTGGACTTCAACGGGCGGAGTTCGACCCTCTCGGGCGAAGTGCGGACCAAGACCGAGCGGGTCGCGCTTTCGGGCGAGGCCGCCTGGGAGAGCCTCGCGAAGTGGACCGCGAAGGCGGCGGTCTCCACCGAGGGACTGCATGTGGCGATGCCGCCCATGATCAATCTCGACCTCAAGGGACACGCCGAAGCCGAAGCGCGGCCCGACCTCATCCGCCTCACGGGGCGCGTGGAGATCCCGAAGTCGATGATCGAGGTGAAGGAGCTTCCCGCCTCGAGCGTCGGCGTCTCCTCCGATCAGGTGCTCCTCGACGCGAACCTCCAGCCCCTCTCGGTGCGCACGGAGTCGCTGCCCGTCGAGAGCAACCTCGACGTGGTGTTGGGCGACGACGTCCACATCGCCGCCTACGGCCTCAAGGCGCGCCTCAACGGGGAGGTGAAGCTCATCGCCGCGAAGGGCCGCATGGGGCTCCTCGGCCAGATCACCATCCCGGCCGGGCGCTTCCGCGCCTACGGGCAGGACCTCGTGATCCAGACCGGACAGATCCTCTTCTCGGGGCCGATGAACAATCCGGGGCTGCGCATCGAAGCGGTGAGGAACCCCGAGAACACCGCCGACGGCGTCACGGCCGGCATCCGCGTCACCGGGACGGCCGAGGCGCCGGAAGTGAAGCTCTTCTCGACGCCGCAGCTCTCCGAGGAGCAGGCGCTCAGCTATCTGCTGCGCGGCGAGGGGCTGGGGAGCCAAGAGGGCAGCAGCGCCTCCATGATGACGAGCATGCTGATCGGCCTCGGCACGAGCCAGGGCGGCGGCATCCTCTCCGAAGTGGGTGACGCCGTGGGGCTCAGAGGCTTGGGCGTGGACACCACCGGCACGGGCGACGCGCAGAAGGTGGTGGTGACCGCGTACGTGCTCCCCGGTCTCCAGGTGAAGTACGGCATCGGAATCTTCGATTCGCTCGCCACCCTGACGCTGCGCTACCGGCTCCTGCCGCGCCTCTACCTCGAGGCCGCCTCCGGGGTCGATCAGGCGATCGACTTCCTCTACCGGTTTGAGTTCTAGCGGCCGGTCGATGCGGCCCCCACGGTCATGAAAAAGCCCGCCCTCCGGACTGCCGGACGGCGGGCTTCTTTTCGAAGACCGAGGGCGGCTACTTTGCGCCCTGGGCCTTCAGGACCTCGATCTCGGTGCGCATGCGCTCGAGCTCCAACTGCGCCTTGTCGCGCGAGAGTTCGGCGCGCGCCTTGGCGTCCGAAACCGTTCCTTCGACCTCGGCGCGGCGCGCCTGAACGTCGAGCTCCTTGAGTTCGAGCTCGAGCTCGCGCACGCGGTCCTCATAGGCGTCGAGCTTCGCCTGACGCTCGGCCTTCGCCTTGGCGGCGACCGCAGCGCGCTGCGACGCGGCCTTCTGGGCGCGGGCCTTGGCTTCGGCGGCCTTGGCCCGAGCGGCCTGGCGCGCAGCCTCCTTGGCGCGCGCCTCGTCCTGCATCGCGCGGGCGGCGGCGTCCACGGCCTGTTGGTTGGCTTGGTAGACCGACGGATCCATGCTCACCGTCCCGGGCGGGAGGGTCGAGGTCTGGGTGCGCGGCGTCGTGCAGCCCGCCGTGAGGAGCAGGGCGGACGCGGCCGCCGTGAGGGCGGTGGATTTCAAAAGCGTGTTCATTTTTTCGCCTCGTGAGGAGCGCGTCAGCGGCGCGGGCACCCGTAGGGATTGTTCGGCTGGATGCGCGCCTCGCTCGGCGTGGGCGCGACGAGAATGGCCGTGCCGGTCTTGTATTCGCAGGGCTGGCCCACCTGCGAGGTCTGCAGGACCTTGCCGCCGGCGCTGCGGAAGATGATCTGCACGCCGTCGGTGTAGGTGGTGTCGTCTCCGCCCACCGCGGAGCCCGCGAGGCCGCCCAAGGCGCCGCCGGCGAGGCCGCCCATCACGCGCGCATGTGTCGTGTGGTTGTTGTGGTTGCCGATCGCGACGCCCGCGATGGCGCCCAAGACCGCACCCGCAATCTGCGCGGTGTCGCGGTTGGAGCTGTTCGGCACCGCGACGCGCGCGGCGTTGACGGCGATGATCTCGACGGTGTTGACTTCCTGCACGCGGTTGACTTGACCGGCGGTGTACGTGTCGGCGCGGTAGTAGGTGCCGTCGTTCGCACACCCGGCGAGCGCGGCCGCAGCGGCGGCGACGACGACCGCGGCGAGAGTGGCGTTCTTCGTCATGAGAAGTTCCTTCTTCGTGTCTTTTTGTCTTCTTTGCGTTTGGGGAGGAAAACGTCCGAAGCCGCCCCGCACCCGAATGGACGCGCAGCGCAGGGACGCCTCTAACTGAAACATTAGCGCACGTTTTGACGGAAGGTTCGTGAACAATTGTTCAAGGTTGTTCGCGACTGCAACGGACATGGGCGTTGGTGTTTTCGCGTGAGGACGAAATCGCGGCGTCACGAGGGAATTCTCCGAGCGCCCGAGCTCCTAGAATTCGGGAGTACACCCGTCTCCCTTTTCACGCGTCCGTCATGACCGAACCCTCCGACAAAACCGCTTCCTCCGCCGCCGCCTCCGCCGCTTCCATGGCGGCGGGCGGACTTCTTCTCGCGGCGCTTCTCTTTTCGAGCTTCGTGATGCGCGGCCCCGTGACGGCCGTGGGGCCGGTGTCGGACGAAATCCGCAGCGTCCTCGGAATCGGTTGGAGCGCCTACGGCTTTCTGACGGCGCTTCCCGTCGCGGCCTTCGGGGTCTTCTCCTTCGCCGCGCCCTGGGCGGTGGGGCGTCTGGGGCTCCTCGGCGCGCTCGTCGGGGCGCTCGCCGCGCTCACCCTCGGCGCGCTTCTGCGCGTCGTTCCCGACTGGTGGGTGCTCCTCGCGGGCACGCTCCTCGTGGGCGCGGGCATTGCGGTGATGAACGTGCTCCTTCCCGTGTCGCTCAAAACCGGCTGGCCCGCGCGGGCGGCGGGCCTGATGGGGCTCTACACGGGACTGGTCGGCGTTTCGGGCGCGGTCGGGGGGCTCACCTCGGCGCCGCTTCTCGACTGGGGCGGAGCGCTCGCCGCGCCGATGGGATTCTGGGCGGCGGCCGCGGCCGTCGCGACGGCGTTCGTCTTCTTTGCCTCTCGGAGCGCTGCGGCTTCGGGGCGCTTCGGCGGCGCCGCGCCCGGCGGCGTCGGCTTCCGCGCGCTTCTCGTCAACCCGCTCGCCTGGGCGCTCACGGGCGTGATGGGCCTGCAGTCGCTCACGATCTACACGGCCGCGGCGTGGATGCCGCCCTATTGGCACGCGCAGGGGCTCGCGCCCTCGGAGACGGGCTTCTGGCTCTTCGTCTATCTGCTCTCGGGCCTTCCCGCGTCGCTCCTGACGCCCCGCTTCATGACGTGGGTGAGAAGCGAGGCGGCGGCCGCCGTCATCCTGGCGCTTCTCTACCTCGCGGGACTCGCGGGGTGGCTCGCGGGCGGGGCGTGGCTCCTGTCGGGATCCGTCGCCGCGGGCGCCGCGCAGGGCGCGATGCTCTCGGTCGCCTTCCTCTTGATGGCGAAGAAGTCCCCCGATCTGCGCCGCATGCTAGGCATCTCGAGCATGGCACAGGGGATCGGGTACCTGGGCGCGGGCTGCGGCCCCTCGATCTTTGCCGCGCTCTACGAGGGCACGGGCGCGTGGGCGCCCGCCTTTCTCTTCTTCGCCGCCGTGATCGTCCTCTGGGGGGCGGCGGGGTGCTTCGCCGCGCGGCGGCCGAGCCTTTGAGGGCGCAGCGGTGAAGCGCTCCGCACGGGCGCGTAAAGACGAGCCGTTTTCTTTTCACTACGTGGAATCACGTATTTTTGGGATGTCTATATGGTGTTTACGTCATGGCCGCAGGACGTTCCGCCTCGATAGAATCCGCGCCGCCCCGGTAAAACTAACTAAAACTACCATTCACCACCCCAAAGAGAAGTCCCCCTCATCATGGCAACATGGTCTATGTGCGTGGCGCTCGTCGTCACGATCGGTGCGGTCTGGGCGCTCGTGAAGCGCTACGAAACCCGCCTCGTTCTGCTCTCGGCAGGCCTTCTGATGTCGGTCCTGTCGCTCGAGCCGATGATCGCCTTCAAGCAGTTCGACAAGTCGATGACGAACGCCGCGCTCATCATCGCGATCTGCTCGTCGCTCGGCTTCGCCGGCGTCGTCTCCCTTACGAAGTGCGACGTGCACCTCGTGGCGCTCCTCACGAAGCCCCTGAAGAAGCTCGGCCTCATGCTGCTGCCGGCCTGCATGCTCGTCGTGTCGCTCATCTCGATCGCCATTCCCTCGACCTCGGGCCTCGTCGCCTCGGTCGGTCCGACGATCATTCCGCTCATGATCCGCGCGGGCTTCCATCCCGCGATGGCCGCCGCCACCATCGTGGGCTCCATCACGATGGCGTTCCTCTCGCCGGGCGTCTCGCACAACGCCTTCGTTGCCAAGCTCGCCGGCATGCCGATCATCGACTTCATCGGCCGCTTCATGCCGTTGACGGTCGGCGCCTCGCTCGCCGCCATTGTCCTGATGGTCGTGGTCTGCGTCATCTACCGCGACTTCCGTCGTGAAGGCTTCGCCAATGAAGTGCACGATGCGGACAACTCCAAGAAGGTCGAGCTCCCCGAGCATCCCAACGTCTTCTTCGCCATCGCCCCGCTCCTTCCGGTCGTGATCCTCGTGTGCGCCTCGCTCTGGGCCCCGCAGCTCAAGATGTCCGTCGCCACGGCCATGCTGATCGGCGCGATCTACGCGATCGCCGTCACCCGCACCAACCCCGCCGACGTCACGAAGAAGTTCTTCGACGGAATGGGTTCGGGCTACGCCAAGATCATCGGCATCATCATCGCGGCGGGCGTCTTCGCCGCCGGCCTGCGCGCCTGCGGCGTGATCGACGCCTTCGTGGACTACCTCACGCATGCGAACGAAGTCGCCAAGCTCGGCGCCGCCCTCGGGCCCTACCTGATGGCGCTCGTCACGGGTTCGGGCGACGCGGCCACCTTCGCCTTCAACGAGGCGGTGACGCCACACGCCGAGAAGTTCGGCCTTACGATCGACTCCCTCGGCTACCTCGCCGCGATAGCGGGCAACTTCGGCCGCCTCTCGTCGCCCCTTGCCGGCGGCATGATCATCGCGGCCGGTCTCGCCGGCGTCTCGCCCTTCGCGATCGTGAAGCGCACCGCCCCGGTGATGTTCATCCTCCTCGTGGGCGTCTACTTCATCAGTTGATGCACCCTGGAGAGCGCCTTCCCGCCCCGTCCGGACGGGAAGGGCGCAGACCCTTCAGGAAAGCCCTGGCATTCACCATGCCCGGGCTTTTCTTCTTTCCCGCCTCCCGCCCGTCCGGCGTCCTCCGCCGCACCTGAGGCACGCTTTTTGCTAAGCGGCTGGCGCCGCCCTCCGCTCCGCCCGGGCTTTCCGCAGAGGCCTAACCGCATCGACGCACCGGTGCATCGGATTCGCCAGCAGGCGCACCAAGGCGGCGCAGCCTCAGGCAAACGCCCTAGGGATTCCGGGTTTCCCCTATAGGGAATTTGTAATATCGGCGTTGATGCATAAGTCAAAGCGTGCATGTGTTTCGGCGAGAATCATTGTTCCGCAGATAAAAACACAAGAAAAACATCTTTCGCAAAAAGCCTAATATATATTTCTGCATTTGCTTTCTGGCTCTGAGGACCCTACCATTTCGTCTACGTTGCACAGTTTCTTTGCATCGGTGCGTCCGGCTCGTCTTCGGCGAGGCCAACCTCCTCTGCGGTGCCGTCCCTCCGGCGCCGGACGCTTCTCCCTCAAGCAATTCTTATAAAGACAAGGAATCAGACGAAAATGAACGGTCTGACAGTCATGCTGATCGCGCTGGTCGCGCTCGCCTGCGGGTACTTCGGATACGCCCGCTGGCTCGAGAAGACCTGGGGCGTTGATCCCAACCGGCCCACCCCGGCCGTGGAGAACAAGGGCGGCGACTACGCTCCCGCCAACAAGTGGACGGTGTTTGCGCACCAGTTCACGTCGATTACCGGTGCGGGCCCCGTCACCGGCCCGATCATCGCCGCCATGTTCGGCTGGCTCCCCGCGCTTCTCTGGATGCTCGTGGGCGGCGTCTTCTTCGGTGCCGTGCAGGACTTCACGGCCCTCTACGCCTCCGTGAAGAACGGCGGCCGCTCGATCGGCATGATCATTGAGGACTACGTCGGCCGCACGGGCCGTCAGCTCTTCCTCCTCTTCTGCTGGCTCTTCACGCTCCTCGTGATCGCCGCCTTCTGCGACATGGTCGCGAACACCTTCAACGGGTTCGCCAAGGACGGCACGCAGCTGATGCCGAACGCCGCCGCCGGTTCGATCTCCCTCATCTACATGGCGGGCGCCGTCGCCTTCGGCCTCTACCTCAAGTACATGAAGCCCACGGCCGGCGTGCAGTTCGTCGTCGGCGTCGTCCTGATGGTCGCGATGGTCGCCCTTGGCATCTACTGCCCGGTCTACCTCGACAGCGTCACGTGGCGCTACGTCGTCTTCGCGTACCTCTTCGCCGCCTCCGTGATGCCCATGTGGCTCCTCAAGCAGCCCCGCGACTACCTCTCGATGTTCCTCCTGATCGGCATGATCGTCTGCGGCGTGCTCGGCGTGTTCGTCAAGAACCCGACCCTCAACATGCCCGCCTTCGTCGGCTGGGAGGTGAAGAACCTCGACCTCTTCCCGATCCTCTTCGTCACGATCGCCTGCGGCGCCGTGTCGGGCTTCCACTCCCTCGTGAGCTCGGGCACCTCCTCGAAGATGGTCGCGAACGAAAAGGACATGCGCCTCGTCGGCTACGGCTCGATGTGCGTTGAAGTGGTCCTCGGCGTCGTCGCCCTCGTGATCGTCTGCGCCGGCGCTCAGAACGGCGTTCTCCCCGCGGGCACGCCCTTCCAGACCTTCTCGCGCTCCGTTGCGGGCTTCCTCACCGACATCTTCGGCGTCCCGACCAACATCGCCGCCTGCATTCTCACGATGTGCGTCTCCGCTCTGGCTCTGACCTCCGTCGACGCCGTCGCCCGCATCGGGCGCATGTCGCTGCAGGAGCTCTTCGCGCCGCGCCCCGGTGAAGCCAAGACCCCCGTGCAGAAGCTCTTCACGAACACGGTCTTCTCGACGGTTCTGACCCTCGCCCTCGGCTACGCGATCTGCCTCGCCGGCTACATGTCCGTGTGGCCCCTCTTCGGCTCGGCCAACCAGCTCCTCTCGGCGCTCGTCCTCACCGGCCTTGCCGTCTTCCTGAAGGCCACCGGCCGCAAGGGCTGGATGCTCTACGGTCCGATGACGGTGATGTTCCTCGTCACGATGACGGCCCTCGTTCAGGCGGTGCTGCGCATCTTCGGTCAGATCGCCGACGGCACGTTCGTCTTCATGGTGGGCGGCCTGCAGCTGATCATCGCCGTGGCGCTCATCATCCTCGCGCTCCTCGTGGTCTACCACTGCGTGCTGAAGCTCCGCGAACCCGCTCCGGCCGCCAAGGCCGGTTCGGTGAAGGCCTAAACCCTTCCGAGACGTCTCTTCGCGGCGCCCGATCCAAAGGGGCGCCGTGAAGGAGGCGGAACAAAAGCACCAAGCGCTCCGCGCCCTTCATCAGGTTCGGAGCGCTTTTCTTCTTTAGAATTCGGGCTCGAATCCATCTTCCATCTTCACGCGGACACCGATCCTCCATGCAGCTTTTTCTCAACGCCGGCATCATCGCCATGCCCATCCTGATCCCCCTGATCGTGCTCATCGCCATGAAGCGCTGGCCGATGAAGTGGAAGGGGCAGCGGATCGCGATGCGCGCGGCGTGGGTTTTCTACGGCCTTGCCCTCGTCGCCTTTGGGCTTCACGCCCGTGCGTGCGCCGCGGGCGCGCAGGAATTCTTCCTCGCCTGGTGGGGCGCCGCCGCGACCTCGACCGAGTGGGCCTACGCGGGCTGGGCGTTGCAGGGCTTCGCGGTGGTGGCGCTCATGTTCGTCGTCAACTGGAACACCGTGCGGCTCTTCACCGACGCGAAGCGCCTGCGCCGCGAGCGTGCAGCGGGCGGGAGGTCTGAGCCGACCGCGGGCGGGAAGTAGGGCGAATCGCCCGGCTCCCCGGACGGCACCGCCCCCTCAGAACGAATCGCACCGGACACGACCTTCGGCCGCTCCTTCATCGGGGGGCGGCCGAAGTCGTCTTCAGGGTCTGCGGGGAAGTTTCCCGCCTTGAACGGCGCATCTGCGCCGGAAAGGAGAGCGGGCGCGGCCGGAGAATTGTCAGGGTGTGCGGGCGGCGCGGCGCAGCGCCTCGAGGTCGAGGAGCTCGATGCGGCCGCGGGTGGTTGCCACCGCACCGTAGCGGCGCAGCGCCGAGAGCGCCCGCACAAGGCTCGCCCGGTCGATGCCGATCAGGCGCGCGAGTTCGGGCTGCGTCGTCTCAAGCGCGTCGCCGCGGGCGAGCGCCGCACCGGCCTCATTGCGAAAGAGCAGCAGCAGCGTCGAGGCGAGTGCGGGGAGCGCCGGCGCCCGCGCGACATCCGCGGCGGAGAAGAGCAGAAGGTTCACGAACTTCGCGTACCAGTCGATCGTCGCCGCGGCGAATTCGGGTGAGGCGCCGAGGTGCTCCTCGAGTGCGCCGGCCGGGAATTCGAGGGTGACGACGGGCGAAACCGCCTCCGTCACGATCCGCGATTCGATCTCGAAGCGGTTGCCGTGCACGACCGGAAACATCGTGCCCGGACCCGCCCAGGCGATCACGCGGGCCGCCTCGCCCGTGCGCCCGAGAACGCTCGTGCGCGCGAGGCCCGACTCGAAGAAGTGGACCCGCTCGAAGGGTTCGCCCGGCGCCCAGAGAAATTCGCCCCGCGCGAAGCGCCGCACGCGGTGCGGCAGCGCAAGGAGCCCGGCGCGCAGCGTCGAGAAGTCCTGCGTGAAGAGGTAGCGCGGTTCAAGCATGTGACCCTCCCGGAGGAGATTCGACAATGAAGAAGGTGAGAATAACGGTTCTGAAGACTACCTTTGACGCCGAGCTCGCGCGCGAGTACGGCGCGCCCGGGCTCGGACCCTGTCCGATGATGCGCGAGGGCGATGTGTTTCTCGCCGACTACGCCAAGCCTGCGGGCTTGTGCGACGAGGCCTGGAAGGCGGTCTACCAGTACGTCTTCGCGCTCGCCCACGGCGCGGGCGAAGGGCTCTTCTACTACGGCGATTGGATCCGCCGGCCGGGTGTGGCCGTCGTCTCCTGCAACGACGGGCTGCGGCCCGTGATCATGAAGCTCGAGGCGACCGACGCGCCCTCGACGATCGACTACACGCCCGTGAAGCGGGAGGGCTGCGGCGGCTGCCAGTCGTGCGGGTCGTGCGCCGGGAGCGGTGCGGATTGAAGGCCGGCGCGCCGTGCGCGGCGCACGGACGGCTCAGCCCGGGAGCTCTGGACCGCTTCTCAGCGGCGCCCGAGCTCGGCCTTCTGGTCCTCGACCTGGTCCTTCAGGGCGGCAATGCGGCCTTCGAGCCGCTCACGGGTGCGCGTCGTGTGGATCATCCACTTCGCGAAGAGAAGTCCGAAGCCCGCGAGCGCGAGGAAGATGCCCGGCATCGCGGACCATTCGGCGGACTTTCCCGCCGCGATCGGGAGCCCGCCGAGCCAGGCGCCCAAGGCGTTTCCGGCGTTGAAGGAGCACTGGCAGAGCGCGGCCGCGAGGATGCGGCCCTCCTTGGCGTTCTCGATCATCATCACCTGCTGCGGGCCCGAGACGAAGAACGCGCAGGCGGCGACGAGCGTGGTGAGGAACACCGCCGCGGGCGCCCAGTGCGCGAGGAAGAAGAGCGCGACGAGCGCGATGAAGAGCACGCCTTGTCCGAAGGCGGCGAGCGCCGGGTTGGAGTAGTTGGGCGCGATCTTCGCGCAGAAGAGGCTGCCGCCCACCATGCCCGCGCCTGCGAGCGTGATCACGACCCACATGAGCGAGGCCGGGATGCCCGCGACGTGCTCGATCACGGGGTTGACGTAGGAGTAGTAGGCGAAGAACCCGCCGTTGCCGAGCCCGATCGCGAAAAGCACGAGCCAGGGCTCGAAGGCGCCGAGGAAGCGGAACTGCGCCGCGAACCCCTTGTTGGGAAGCGCGGGCAGGGCCGGCACCCAGCATTTCACGGCGAGCAGGGTCGCCAAGCCCGCTCCCGCCGCGATCACGAAGGCCGCGCGCCAACTCACCGCCCAGGCGAGGAAGCTCGCGAGCGGCACGCCCGCGAGGTTCGCGATCGTCATGCCCGCGACCATCAGGCACACGTCGCGCGAGGTTTCGCCCGGGCGCGAGAGCTCCGCGCAGACGATCGACCCCACGCCGAAGAAGGCGCCGTGCGGGAGCCCCGAAATGAAGCGCGACGCGATCATGAAGCCGTAGTTGGGCGCGAACACCGTGACGGCGTTCCCGAGCACGATGACGGCGCAGAGGATGAGGAGGAGGCGCTTCAAGGGCACGCTCCGCCCGAAGAGCGTCATCAGCACCACGCCCGCGCAAACGCCCGCGGCGTAGGCCGCGATGAAGTGTCCGGCCTCCGGCACCGACACGCCGAGATCCCCCGCCGTCGGCAGCAGGATCGACATCATGGAAAATTCGGCGATGCCGAGCGCGAGGGTGCCGAGCGAGAGCGCAAGGACGTGTTTGGCGATCATGGCCGGATGAAATGCGCAGTGCAGAGAAACAAAAAGGGCGCGATCTACGAACGATCACACCCTTCGGTCATTTGTGGCCGGCGGCTTTCCTAGGAGAAACTTGCTTGAAGCTCGAGAACGCATTCAAACGCTCCCGCAAGGACTCCCTTCAGCGGCTCGATTCGGCAGATTCTCTTCGGAAACGAAAGTACCACCAGAACCACAACGAAGATGAACTATAGAGTAGAAACCCGAATTGTGCAAGCAGGAAGATGCAACAAATTGTTTCTACGGGAAAACTAGGCCTGCGCGGCCTCCAGGGCCTGACGGCCCTTGAGCGTGAGCTTGTAGGACTTGTGATGACCGCCGTCGCAGCCGCATTCGCCGCCGCAGCAGGAGGCCGCGACAAAGCACTCCACGTCGCCGCGGCTGATGAGCTTGTCGAGCATCATCTCCATCATGCCCGGAGAGACCTTGAAGTGGAGGGCGAGGTCGCGCAGAGACACTCCCGGACGCTGGGCGATGAGGGAGCGGACGTCGAGAATCGAGAACATGGGGAAACTCCTTTCGGTGCCGGCCCCGGGCCGCGGGCTCCAAACCTTCCCGGCGCTTTTCGAAGGGCGCTTTGAGGGGGAGCCGCATGCGGAGAATTCCGCAGGGGCGGCGGAACTGTTGACGGAGGGATTCTAGTCCCGCTGCCCGCAGGTGCGAACGAATTTCGTTCGCGCCTGCGCGGACGCAGCGGGTGAGTCCCGTGGACTCAGAACTGCTTCGCGGGGGCGGGCGGAAGCGGCTTCACGAACGCGGACGTTCCCCAAAGCGGGACGGTGGAGATCGCGTGCTTGAAGCTCCCGCTCGTCTCCTTCGTGGAGTAGGAGAGGTAGATGAGCGTCTGGTGCGCGGCGTCGTAGATGCGGCGGATCTTCATGTACTTGAAGAAGATGCTCTTTGAGCGCGTGAAGATCACGACGCCGTCCTTCGACTTGTCGATCGCGGCGATCATCGCCGGAGTGATGTCGCCCGTCTGGCGGCAGGAGATCGAGCTCTCGGACGGATCGGCGAGCGTCAGGGGCGATTCGATGCTCGCGACGTGGCAGGTGACGCCCGGCACCTCCTGGTCCACGAAGGCGTCGAGCTTGATGTTCTTGAAGGTGAGGAAGCCGAGCGAGACGTCGGCCACCTCGGACTCCTTGGAGCATCCGGCGAGTCCGCCCGCGAGACCGAGGGCGAGCGTGAGGGCGAGGACGGCGCCGCCCGCGCGGCTGAGCTTCGGGGAAATCTGCATCAGAAGGTCACCTTGTCGGGATCCTGGCCGGAGAAGCCGAATTCGGGGAGCGCCCGGATGGCGGCGACGACGTCGCCGGGCATTTCAAAGCCGAAGACGTCGAGGTTCGCGCGGATGCGCTGCGCCGACACGGACTTCGGGAGCGGAAGCGTCCCGGTCTCGAGACAGAAGCGCAGCGCCAACTGCGCGGTGGTGACGCCGAGGCGGCGGGCGAGGGTCTCGAGCCGCGGGTCGTTGAGGACGCGCCCGCACCCGAGCGGGCTCCACGCCTCGACCACGAGCCCGTGGGCGCGCGAGTAGTCCACCACGTCCTGCTGCAGGTACCCGGGGTGGTATTCGATCTGGTTCACCATGGGCTTCACTTCGGCGGCGAGGAGCGGCTCCAAGTGCTGCGGGCGGAAGTTCGAGACGCCGATCGCGCGGATGCGCCCGGCCTTGTAGAGCTCGGTGAGCGCCTGCCAGGTCGCGAGGTTCACCTCGCGCCAGTCCGGGAAGCGCGAGGGCGAGGCGGGCCAGTGGATGAGGTAGAGGTCGAGGTAGTCGAGCTGCAGGTCTTCGAGCGTCTTCTCAAAGGCCTCGAGCGTCGTGCGGTAGCCGCGGGCGCTGTTCCAGACCTTGCTCGTCACGAAGAGGTCGCCGCGCTTGACGCCCGAGGCGCGGATGCCGCGGCCGACGCTCTTTTCGTTGCGGTAGATCGCCGCCGTGTCGATGTGGCGGTAGCCCGCTTCGATCGCTTCGCAGACGGCCCGTTCGGCGACATCGTCGGGCGACTGCCAGGTGCCGAAGCCGATGCAGGGAATGCCGACGCCGTTCTCAAGCTTGAAGACGTCGGTTGCGCACTTGAATGCCATGATTTCTTCCTTCTGCAGCATGGGGACGGGCGGAGGGGCGCTCGGGGGAGGTGCCGCGGCTCCCGCCCGCAATGAGTTCCCTGCATTTTGCACGCATCGCGCCCCGGAGCGCTTCCGCCGAAACGAAGGGAAACAGGTTCAGGACGCGCGGCCCGAGACGATCCGCCGGTCGCTCGAAGGCTCATTGAAGCGCCTGCGCACGGACTGCATCGACCTCTACTGCTTCCACCGCGTGGATCCGGCGGTGCCTCTCGAAGAGGTCGCCGGCGTGATGGCGGACCTCATCGCCGAAGGCAGGATCCGCGCCTGGGGGGCGAAGCCGGTCCCGTGACGCTCGCCCGTGCGGTCAAGGTCTGCCGGCCGGCGGCGCTCCAGAGCGAATGCTCGATGATGTGGCGCGCGCCGGAAGCACAGATCATGCCCTTCCTCGAGCGCGAGGGAATCGGCTTCGTGCCCTTCAGCCCGCTTGGAAAAGGCTTCCTGATGGGGACGATCACGGCCTCGACCGAATTGGCGGAGAACGACTTCCGACGTGCGGTGCCGCGCTTCGAGAAGGCCAATCTCGAGGCGAACGAGCGTCTGGTCGCCGCGGTGCGCGAACTCGCCGAGGAGAAGAGCACCGCGCCCCTCGCAGATCGCGCTCGCCTGGATCCTCGCTCAAGGGCAGTGGATCGCGCCGATTCCCGGCACGACGAAGCCCGGGCGGCTGCGTGAAAACGTCGCGGCCGCCGCGATCTCGATCACCAAGGACGAGCTCGCCCGCTCCCCGGACGCTTCTCGACGCGATTCCCGTCGCGGGCGATCGCTGCCGGCCCGAGTACGCGCGCCGCGTCGCGCCCTGATGCACGCCGGCCTTCGCCGGCAGGGGCGCAGCTCTGTTGACGGCGGGCAAGTATTACCTCCGTCCTCCTGCGGGGCGGCCCTCTCGGCCGATCGGGAGGCCGTTCCGCGGCGCAATAATCGAGGGATCGAACGACAAACCCAACCGGACCGCGGCCCGGGGCCACGGGAGCGCCAAGTGCCTCCCGTTCGTCCCGCCCCAAGATCCTCCTCACCCGGAAGAGGACAGGAAGGAAGAAAATGATCACCCTCTCAGACCGCAGCAGCACCTTCACCGACTCCGTCATCCGCCGCATGAGCCGCGTGTGCGCGAAGTACGGCGCGTTGAACCTCGCGCAGGGCTTTCCCGACTACAACCCACCCGAACCGATGCTCAAGCGCCTCGCCGAAGTCGCCTACCAGGGGCCGCACCAGTACGCAACCACCTGGGGCGCGCAGAACTTCCGTGAAGCGCTCTGCGAGAAGGTGAAGCACTTCAGCGGCCTCGAGTACGACCCGAACTCCGAAGTGGCCGTCACCTGCGGCGGCACCGAGGCGATGATGGCCTCGGTCCTCGCGACGATCAACCCGGGCGACAAGGTCGCGATCTTCTCGCCCTTCTACGAGAACTACGGCGCGGACGCGATTCTTTCGGGTGCCCAACCGATCTTCGTGCCCCTGAAGGCTCCGACCTTCGAGTTTGACGAGGAGGAGCTGCGCAGCGCCTTCCGCGCGGGTGCGAAGGCCCTCATCCTCTGCAACCCCTCGAACCCCTCGGGCAAGGTCTTCACGAAGGCCGAGCTCGAGAAAATCGCGAAGATCGTCAAGGAGTTCGATGCCTTCGTGATCACCGACGAGGTCTACGAACACATCATCTACAAGCCCGCGGTGCACACCTACTTCGCGGCCCTGCCGGGCATGCGCGAGCGCACGATCATCTGCAACTCGCTCTCGAAGACCTATTCGATCACCGGCTGGCGCCTCGGCTACGTCCTTGGGCCCGCCGAAGCCCTCGACCGCGTGCGCAAGGTGCACGACTTCCTCACGGTGGGCGCCGCGGCGCCGCTCCAGGAGGCGGCCGTCACGGGCCTCAAGTTCGGTGACGACTACTACGAGGAGCTCCAGGCCGAGTACACGCACCGCCGCAACCTCTTCCTCTCGGGGCTCGACAGCCTCGGACTCAAGTACTTCCGTCCGCAGGGCACGTACTTCGTGCTCGTGGACATCAGCCAGTTCGGCTATGACGACGACTACCAGTTCTGCCTCGACCTCGCTGAGAAGGTGAAGTTGGGCGCCGTTCCGGGCTCGTCCTTTTTCCGCGAACCCGAGCACCGCTACATGCGCCTGCACTTCGCCAAGGGCGACGACCGGGTGCTCGAGGACGCGATCGAGCGTCTGAAGAAGATCTCCATCCTGCAGAAGTAGTCGTCTGCACTGGGTTGAGCGCGGGTTCCGTTCTCCGCACGGAGCCCGCGTTTCTTTTCGCGCGGCGCGGTGGAGGGGAGACGCCCGGATTGCTCCGGGCGCCTTCTTCATCGGACGGGGCCGCCCTGGCAACGCGCTCAGAGGCCGAGCGCGCGCTCGACGTCCTGGAACTGGATGTTCATCGACTGGTAGCCGCCTTCGGCGAGGTACCAGGCCGCGGGGGTGAGATAGACGATGTGGTCTTCCTGCTTCGCCTTCGTGCGGTCGACGATTTCGTTCGCGAGCACGTCCTTCGCGAGCTTGGCGCCCGGGCGGCCGATCGCGCTGTCGCGGTCGAGAACGAAGAAGTAGTCGGGGTTGAGCTTGAGGAGAAGCTCGAAAGAGGCTTCGTTGCCGTGGTTGGCGTTGGCGTCCTGGGCGACGTTCCTGAAGCCGAATTCATTGCCGATGATGGCGCAGCGCGCGGCGTTGCCGAGGAGGTTCACGTGGGCGCTCGTCACGAGCGAGACGAGGCAGGTCTTGCCGGCGGCGGCTGTGCGGATCTTCTCGATGCGGCCGTTGAAGTGCGCGATGTCGGCGGCGGCCTCCTTCTCCTTCCCGAAGATCTTCGCGAGGTTCGTGAGGTTGTCCGAGAAGCTCCGGAAGGTGCCCTTGTGGTGGTCGGTCGTCATGAAGATCACCGGGGCGATCTTCGAGAGTTCGTCGTACTTCTTCGCAAGGCGCCCGGAGATGAAGATCACCTCGGGTTCGGAGGCCATCAGCCCCTCGAGGTCGATCTCCTTCAGTGTGCCGATGTTGGTGATGCGGGCGCTCTTTTTGAAGTACTTCTCGAGGTACGGGAGCTTGGTGTTCTGCGTGAGGGCGACCATGCGGTCCGTGAGCCCCCAGTGGTCGAGCGTGTCGAGGACGGCGTAGTCGGCGACGGCGATGCGCTTGGGGTTCTTCGGCACGGTCACCTGAACGGGCTTGTTCGCGCCGTCAAGCGAATCGACGACGAGCGTCTCGGCGCCGAAGGCGGTCGAGGCGGGAAGCGCCGCGAGGGCGAGCGCGGAAAGGGCGGCGAGGCCGGCGGCGCGCCGGGTCATGCGGATGGACATGGGAATCAGACCTCCGGAGAGTGCAGGGTTGCGTATTGGGTTGGAGAGTCAGTGGAAGATGGCGAGGGGCTTGCCGTCGATCTCGTGGATCTGGAACTCCACCCCGTAGATGCGTTTCAGGGTCTCCGGCGTCATCACCTCGGCGACGTTTCCCCAGGCGGCGATGCGGCCGTCCTTGAAGGCGCAGATGAAGTCGGAGTAGAAGGCGGCGAGATTGATCTCGTGGAGCACGAGGATCACGGTCTTGCCGAGCTCGTCGCAGAGCCGGCGGACGAGCTTCATCATCTGCGTGGCGTGGTAGATGTCGAGGTTGTTCGTCGGCTCGTCAAAGAGGATGTATTCGGTGTCCTGCGCGAGGACCATCGCGATGAAGGCGCGCTGACGCTGGCCGCCCGACATTTCGTCGATGAAGCGCTCGGCGAAGGGCTCGAGCTCCATGTAGCGGATCGAGCGGTCGACGATCTCCCAGTCGGCGGCCGAGAGGGCCGACCCAGAGTGCGGGAAGCGCCCGAAGGCTACGAGCTCGCGCACGGTGAGCTTCATCTGCACGTTGTTCGACTGCGTGAGGATCGCGAGGTGGCGCGCCAGCTCCCGGCTCTCCCAGGCGTCGACGTCTCGGCCCCGGAATTCGACCGTGCCCGAGGTGCGCGCGATGAGGCGCGAGATCATGCCGAGCACGGTGGACTTGCCGGCGCCGTTCGGGCCGATCATGGAGATCACTTTGCCGTGGGGCAGGTCGATCGAGACGTCGCTGACGACCGTCTGATCCTCGTAGGTCTTGGTGAGGTTCTTGATGCTGAACATGTCCGCTTCCCGCGCCGGATTACTTTGCGGTGAGGATGAGGTAGAGGAAGTAGAGGCCGCCGCCGATCGTCACGAAGACGCTCACGGGGACGCTGTAGACCATGACGTGCTCCACGACGAACTGGCCCGCGCAGAGGATGAGCATGCCCACCAGCCCCGCGCCCGCGATGAGCCACGTGTGGCGGTAGGTCGGCAGCAGCTGCCGCGCGACGTTCGCGGTGATGAGTCCGAGGAAGGAGAGTGGCCCGACGAGCGCGGTCGCGACTGCGATGTAGAGCGCGACGCCCACCATGAGGCGGCGCAGCGTGCGCTCGTAGTCGACGCCGAGGCTCACCGCCTGTTCGCGCCCGAGACTCACGATGTCGAGGATCGCGAGGTCGCGCCGCAGCCACCAGGCGATTGCGGCGAGAAGCAGGATCCCCGGGATGATGCAGGCGAGGTTCACGTTCGTGAAGCTCGCGATGAGGGAGTTGAGGAGCGCGTCGTATTCGTTCGGGTCCATCACGCGCGTGAGCGAGTTCTGCATGCTCGAGAAGAAGGTCGAGAGCACCGTGCCGATGAGGAGCACGTAGAGGACGTTCCCGCCCGTCTTCTGGAAGATCGTGTAGTAGATGAAGGTCGCGATCACGCCCATGAGCACGATGTCCACGGCGAAGGCCATCACCGGGTTCGTCGCGAAGGCGCTCCCTGAGCCGAGGAAGAACACCACCGCCGTGTGGATGAGGAGGTAGAGGGAGTTCATCCCGAGCAGGCAGGGCGTCACGATGTTGTTGCGGATGATCGTCTGGAAGACGATCGCCGCGGCCGAGATCGAGAAGCCCGCGGTCAACATCACGACGAGGCGCGGCGCGCGCAGCCCCATCGCATAGGCGAAGAACTTCGGGTTGACGAACGCGAACTGGTAGAGCGCGCAGAAGAGCAGCACGAGTGCGCAGAGCACGCCCGTCGTGAGGGCGAGGCGCCTGCTGCGGGGCGTCGAGAAGGCTTTGACGAGGACCGGCATTTTCAGAGCGCCTCCCGGGTGCAGACGGATTTCCTGCGGGTGAGGCCGAAGAGCGCGAGGAGCGACTCCCGGTCGAGGCTGCGGCGCCCGAAGCGCAGCCGGTAGAAGATGAGGACGATGAAGATGAGGCTGCCGAGCGTTCCCACGATCAGCTCGATCGGGAGCTCATAGGGCAGGATCACGAAGCGTCCGATCAGGTCGCAGACGAGGACGAAGAGCGCGCCGAAGAGCGCCGTGTCGGCGAGCGTCGCGCGCAGGTCGTCGCCCTTGAAGATCGCGATGAGGTTCGGAACGATGAGGCCGATGTAGGAGATCGACCCCACGACGGTGACCACCGACGCGGTGATCATCGCCGCGATCGAGAGGCCCGCAAAGAGCACGAACGTGTAGTTGACGCCGAGGTTCTTCGAGAAGTCGCGTCCCATGCCGACGATGTTGAACCACTTGGCGTAGATCCATGCGAGGGCGACGAGGGGGACCACCAGGTAGACGAGTTCGTAGTTCCCGCGCAGCACGAGCGAGAAGTGGCCCACGAGCCAGGTCGAGAGCGCCTGCGTCATGTCGAAGCGGTAGGCGAGGAAGTTCGTGGTGCCGCCGATCACGTTGCCGAACATGATGCCTACGAGCGGCACCATCACCGGGTCCTTCATGGGCATGCGCAGAATGAACCAGATGAAGATCCAGGTGCCGAGAACCGCCGCGCCGAAGGCGCATGCCGCACGGCCCCAGAGCGTGGAGTCGGGCAGAAAGAGGAGCGCCAGGAGGATGCCGAACTGCGCCGAGGAGATCGTCGCGCCCGTCGTGGGCGAGACGAATTTGTTCGCGCAGAGCTGCTGCATGATCAGGCCCGCAATGCTCATGCCCGCGCCCGTGCAGAGGATCGCGAGGAGCCGCGGCAGGCGCGAGATGAAGAGCACTTCGAGCGACTCCACGTCGCCCGAGAGGAGCGAATGAAGCGTGATGTCGGCCGCCCCCACGAGGAGCGAGGCGGCGCTCACGATGGCCGTGAGCAGAAGAAGAACGACGGTTGACTTGGGCATGAGGACGGAGGCGTCCGGCGGCTCCGCCCGAGCGGAGTCCCAGTCGCCGCAAGGGAATTGGAACTCCCGCAGACGGTTCAAGTCCGCTCATTCTGCACAAGTTTGGAAGTGAGAATCACTATCGTTACGGTTCTTTGCAACAGGTTGACAAAACTTAACGAACGTTTTGCTGAAAACTCTGCTAATTCAATGAGATGAACGTATGCATCGCGTTTGTCCGGGTTAAGAAGTGTAAAGGCGTTCCTCCACAGGAAGAATTAGTTCCTTAGGTAAATCTAAGTAAAAACAGTGAATTGCAAAAAAGCAAAATTCTTGGTCGAACTTGTCCGTCCATTTTCCGTAAAGAGAAGCATTCCCATTTAAGCGGCTAGTATGCGGGCTGACAGACAGCCGGATGCGGGTTTCCCCGACCTTGAGCAGCCGGTGGTGAAGCGGACGTCCTTCGGGGCGCTCCGCCGTCCCTTCAGATCAACTCAAGGCGTCCGGGAAGGGCGTCCGGTCCCGCACGCAAAGCACTTCCGGGCCGGTCGCGCTTCGGACGTCGACAGCCAAGCACGAAACCACACATGAAACTCGAACGCAAAGCGCTCCTGCTGCTTCCGCTCGCCGCCGCCGTTTCCGCCGCCTGGGCCGACGACGGCTACACCACGCTCGACACCTCGGTCATTTCCGCCGCGGGCTACGCCCAGGACACCCGCGAGGCGCCGGCGAGCGTCTCCGTGATCACGGCCGAGGAGCTCGCGACGAAGCCCATCATCGATATCGGCACGGCCGTGGGCGACGTTCCGGGCGTGGACATCTCCCAGAACAAAATGGGCGCGGCCGAAATCTCCATCCGCGGGTTCGAATCGGGCTACACGGCGATTCTCGTCGACGGCCGCAGGATGAACACCTCCAGGAGCATGGTCAACAACGGCTTCGATCCGGGCTCCGTGATCATGCCGCCCGTGGGCGCGATCGAGCGCATCGAGGTGATCCGCGGTCCCGCCTCGACCATCTGGGGTTCGGACGCCGTGGGCGGCGTCGTGAACATCATCACGAAGAAGCACCCGGAGAAGTTCACCGGGTCGATCCAGATCGAGCGTACGCAGTTCGAAGAAGACGACAAATACGGCAACCGCTGGGGCACGAACGTCTACCTCGGCATCCCCCTCAAGGAGGACGTGCTCTCGCTGCAGCTGCGCGGCCGTTGGCAGGACCGCGACGCCTACAAGCTCAGGAAGCCCAATGCGCCGAACGGTAAGAATCCCTACGCGGGCCATTCGCCGACGGATGGCTACACGGGCAATCTCGGCGCCCGGCTCGACCTCACGGTGAACGACGCCAACAGCCTCTATGTCGACGGCGACTACACGCGCTACAAGGGCGGCGCCATGAATTCGAGCAGCAAGTCGGTTCAGACCTACCGCTGGTGGAACAAGTACAACGCCGTGCTGGGCCATCAGGGCAAGTACGACGTCGGCACGCTCGAGACCTATCTGCAGTACAACGCGCTCGAGCAGGTGAAGACCTACGGCAGCAGCGCTCAAGGCGCCGCTCCCTGGACCGAACAGACGGGCAGCCCGATGATGGCGAGCCGCAGCTGGACCTTCAGCTCCCGCCTCAATACGCCGCTTGAGTTCGGCGCTCTGGGCTCGATGACCCTGGCCTCGGGCGTCGAGGCGGTCTACGAAACCTTCGACGACTACACCCGCAAGAAGAGCGGGGTAGCCGATCCGCTGAACCTCGATCAGACGACGCTCGCGGCCTACGCTGAGGGCGAATACTTCGTGAACGAAAACTGGATCGCGACCCTGGGCGGGCGCGTGCACTGGAGCGACATCTTCGGCGCGCACCTCTCTCCGCGCGCCTATCTGGTCTACAAGCCCTTCGAAGCGCTGAGCGTCAAGGGCGGCGTGGCGAACGGCTACCTGACGCCGCAGATCAAGAAGCTCACCGACGGCATTTATTCGTATGGATCGAGGGGGTCGGGAGACGCCTACGGCAACCCCGACCTCAAGCCCGAAGAGAGCTGGAGCTGGGAGCTTTCGAGCACGGTTGAGCTCCAGAACCTGGCGAGCGTGACCTTGGGGGTCTTCTGGACGGACTTTAAGAACAAGCTCGCCACCGAAACAATCAACGCTGCGGGCGACACGCGCGACATCAACCGCGGCAAGGTGCGCGCCAAGGGCGTGGAGCTTCTCCTCACCACGGCGCCCTTCCACGGGCTGCGCTTCACGGGCGGCTACACCTACACGCACGCGGAGATCCTGTCGGGCTCACTGGTCGACCGCGGCACCGGGTGGGAGGACTCCAAGCGTCCCAATGAACTTCCGCGCCACTCGCTCACCGCGCGTCTCGACTACCAGTATCAGGACTTCAGCGCATACGTGAAGAGCACCTCGAAGTTCGACTCCGAACGACAGTCCACGAGGGGAGGCGCCAACTGCGACAAGTACAAGAACTACACGAAGATCGACATCGGCGCGACCTACGTTTGGCAGAAGAACCACCACTTCTCCGCGGCGCTCAACAACATCACCGACGTCGGCCTGGAGTGGGTTCCGGATCTGAGTGGCAACGGCTATGCCAACGCCTACAAGGAGTACATCGACGGGCGTAACCTCTGGCTCTCGTACACGTACACTTTCTGAGAACTTGGTTGAGACGTAGATTGAGTCTCATTTAGAATCCGGGCCGACTCTCATCGGCCCGGGGCCAACCAGAAGAAGCGCCCCCCTTCAGGCGCGTCCTCCTAGTGAGCACCCCCTCCATTCCCTTCAGAGACTAGAAACAATGGAATTCATCAAGGAAAGCGTCGACTACGCCATCTTCATCATCCTCGGCGTCATGGGGTTCATCACCGTGTGGCTCACGATCGAGCGTCTTCTCTTCATGAAGAAGTGCCGTCCCGAGGACTACCCGACGAAGGACGCCTACGATGAGGCGCTCACGAACAACCTCACGACGCTCTACATCATCTATTCGAACGCCCCGTACGTCGGCCTTCTCGGCACCGTGATCGGCATCATGATCACCTTCTACGACATGGGCCAGTCGGGCAACATCAACGCCTCGGACATCATGACGGGCCTCTCGCTCGCCCTGAAGGCGACCGCGCTCGGCCTCACGGTCGCGATTCCGACCCTCATCGTCTACAACGGCCTGCAGAGAAGGATCAACGTCCTCTCGGCGCGCTGGAGTGAAGCGCATCAGCACCCGGGAGAAAAGGCATGATCGAGATTCCGAAGAAGGAGCCTCTGAACATCGTCCCCTTCATCGACATCATGCTCGTGCTCCTTGCCATGGTGCTCTCCATCTCGACCTTCATCGCGAAGGGCGAGATTCAGATCAACCTTCCGAAGTCGGAGACCGCAAGCACCCCGCAGAAGGCGAACCAGAATCCGCGCCTCGTGCAGGTCGACGCCGAGGGCGACTTCTTCCTCGACGGCTCGAAGATGTCGAAGGAGGAGCTCTCCGAGGCGATCGCGAACCTGCCGCGTGAAGAACGCGTGCTGCTGCGCATCGACCGCGACTCCAAGTTCGACCGCTTCATCCAGGTCATCGACCTCTTCAAGGCCCACAACCATGAGAACTTCACCATCGCAACGGAAAAAGAAGGACGCTGAGCGCTCGCTCCAGTCGTTCCTTCTCGCGTGCTGCGTCTACGCGCCGTTTCTCTGGGCCGTTCTCTACGTGGCGCCTTCGCTCTCGTACAAGCCTGCGGGCGAGTCGGCGTCGGTGTCGCTCTCCTTCGCGCAGCTCTCCGGCGGCGGCATGCCCGCCGAGGAGGCCGCTCCGGAACCCGTCGCCGAGACGGCGCCTCCGCCCGAGGAGAAGGCCGTCGAGCCCGAACCCGAGCCGCCTGCTCCGGAGCCGGAGCCCGAGGCGCCGCCGCCCGAGCCCGCTCCCGAGCCCGCTCCCGAGCCCGAGCCTGAACCTGAACCCGAGCCCGTCCCTGAGCCCGAACCTGTTCCCGAACCCCCGAAGCCCGAACCCAAGCCCGAACCGCCCAAGCCCGTGAAGAAGGAGGTCGTGAAGCCCGTCGAGAAGCCCAAGCCCAAGCCGGAAAAGAAGATCGAGAAGAAGGTTGAAAAGAAGGTTGAGGCGAAGGCCGAGACGCCGCAGAAGGTCGAGCCCTCGAAGGAAGCGAAGCGCGAAGGCCCCCCCGCGCCCTCCGCCGCGCCCCCGTCGCCCGCGCCCGGCCCCGCCGCGGCTCCCGGCGCCCAGACGGCGTCGGCCGAAGGCGGCATCTCGACCTTGGTCTACGGCGAAGTGGACGATCCCTTCCTCGCGCAGGTGAAGCGCGCCGTCGAGCGTGAGCTCCACTACCCGAGAAAGGCCCGTCAGTTCCACATTGAGGGCACGGCCGTCGTGCAGTTCATCGTGAACGCGCAGGGCGAACTCACCGAGCTGAAGCTCTTCAAGTCCGCCGGCCACCCGATGCTCGATAAGGCGGCCATGCGCGCCCTGGACGACGCCCAGTCGAGTTGGGGGAAACCCAGGAACACCGTGAGGCTGCGCTTCCCGATTCAGTTCAAGCTCGCGGGCTGACGCCGCACGACTGAGCCTACACAACGAAAACCTCCGGAGGCTGTCCGCTTCCGGAGGTTTTTGGCATTTCCGGGCCGCAGCGGCGGCTACCCGTCGCCGCGGTCTGGGCCGTGACCGCCCGCGTCGTTATCGTCGCCCTCGTCGTCCGAGAAGGCCTCGAGGTACCAGGCAAACACCCCGCAGATGAGCGCGCCGCCGCCGAGGATCGTGAAGAGGATCTTGTCGGACGCAATACCGTAGATCCAGATGCCCGCGTCCATGAGGAGCGAAATCCGGCGGTCCCTGCTCGTCCAGATTTTCCAGAAGTCCTTGAAGAGGTTGTTCATAGCGCGCGTTTTTAGAAAGGGAAGCCCGCACCGGCTGGCGGCGACGGGCGCATTCCCTGAATCCTACCGGACTCACCGGAGGAGCAGGGCGAACGGTCGGCTAATCGCGAAATTTGTACCAAATAAACATCATCCATATGTTTTTAGTAGTTTTT
>ERZ833608.560-NODE-560-length-30244-cov-5.284309_pt1 | contig 30244 bp, 22 predicted proteins | sample MGYA00519694_ERZ833608 | MGnify/ENA primary metagenome ERZ833608 (study PRJEB31850, sample SAMEA3708742) | human gut metagenome | biome: human gut; feature: human-associated habitat; material: faeces | place: China | collected 2014 ... | reverse complement strand
CTACCCCAGTTTCGCTCCGCTCAACTGTGGCCCCGTGTTCGCAACCCCGCACCCCATCGCAACAGCGGCAGTTTTCTTTGCGAGCTTTCTTTTGCTGCCAAAAGAAAGCGACCTCCCGGGAGGCTGCCGTCCATCCTTTAGCCCCGCCGCCCCACGCCGTACTGCGGGGCCTCGGGCAGGGTAAAGTTCTCGGTAAAATTGTTTGTCAAATCGTTGATGTTCATCCGCACCGCCCAGAATACATCGCCGTAATCCCGCAGGACGGTGTAGTCTGCGTTCAACGCTGCCAGCGTGGCCGTGTCGGTAACGATGTAGGCGGTGTCCCCTGCCGGTGTGTACTCGGTCAGGCTGTTCTGGTAGACGCGGCTCACGCTGCCGCTGTCCGCCAGCGCCTTGGCGGCATCGGCGGGGACGCTGACAAGCTGGATGCGCGCCGTGGCGGGCAGCGCTGCCATCAGATCGCCGCGGGTGATCTCGCCGTACTCCGGCTCGGTCACACCGCCTGCAAGGGCCTCGACCGCAGCCCCCTCCGGCAGGCCGCTGGCTGTATCGTTGGCCACAGCCTCAGCGTAGAGCGCCGCCAGATAGTTGCCGAAGCTGATCGTCCGGCTCGCGTTCGGGTTTTCCGCGTAGGTGAAAAGCGGCGTGTAGAGGATGCTCTGGTCATCGGCGTCCAGCGCGGCGATCTTGGCCGCCGCGTAGACATAGGCATCTGCACCGGCCTGCCGGGCTGCGTCCGCCGTCTCGGTGGGGGCAGCGGTGTCCTTGCCGCCCGCAGCGGCGGTATCCTTGCCGGGGTCGGCGGCATCGGCGGCAGTCTCGGTCTGGGCCTGCGCCGCAGCCATTTCAAGCCATGTGCTGCGGCTGCTCTCCATCGTCTCGGCCGTCACCGCGCTCTGCAGCACGGCGCGGCAGCCGCCGCCTTGCGTGAACACCAGATCCAGCCGGGCTATGCCGCCAAGCCCCTGCGCCGCCCCCAGCACATTCGTGCCGTTTTCGGCGGCGGTGCCGTCAATGATGGCGGTGACGCCGCTGTTCAGCAGCGCCTTCTGCCAGTCGCCCTCGGGCGCGGTGGCCGCAATCGCAATGATAGCATCACACCCGGCGTTCTGCAGCGCCGCGATCTGCTCGTTGGCGGTATCGGTCCAGTCGCGGGCCGTGATAAACTCGCCGTTGGCGGCCGATATCCCGGCGGCCTGCGCCGGGTCGTTCAGCGCAAAGAAGCCGATCCTGTACCCCGCGCGCTCCACGATCGTGTACATGCCGTTCGTAACGCGGTTGCGGTTCCAGCTGGTGGAGCGGTAAAATACGGCGGTGGCCTCGTTGTTCAGCAGGTTGGAGGCAAGCGAGGGGCCGCTGCCCATGTTGGCATCGCTGACAAGGCGGGTCGTGCCGTAGGCAAAGTCGTTCAGCGCCATTGCCTGCAGGTCATACCCGGCCGCCGAGAAGGCCGACAGCATATCCATGCCGCCGGTCAGGCTGGCGCTCTGGGTGCCGTGCAGGGCATCGCCCGCGTCCAGCAGGATTGAATCCGGGGTGGAGGCCTTCAGCGCGGCGGCGTCCGCCAGTGTGGTGCGGTCCCCCCGCAGCCCCGCCGTGGCAAAGACCGGGACCGTGATGTCCCCCACCCGCACAAGGCAGGTGCGGCTCTCGGTGCCATCGGCCAGCGTGGCCGTGATCGTACACTCGCCGCTGTCGGTGCGGGCGCGGACCGTTCCGTTTTTGTCCACCGTGGCAACGCTCTTATCGCTTGTTGTCCAGTAGACCCTGCGGCCGCCCGCCTCCTCGTCAGGCTCGTTCGTCTCAAGGGTGGCATAGGCGTCCTTGCCGTCCATATGCAGTTCATCGGTGCGGGTATCGTTTTGCAGCACCGGCGCGGCAGTCTTGCCGTTGCAGGCGCTCACGCCGGTAAATGTAAACGGCCGCATGACAAAATCAAGGTCCACCGTCTCACTCTGCACGCCGTAGTCCGCGCCGGGGGCGCTGTAGGTGGACTGCCACATGTCGTAGGTGCCGGCATAGCCCAGCTCGTCAGAGAAGCGGGCGATCCAGAGGTTGTCGCGCCACGGGTCAAACCCGGGGTCGCTGAACCGCGCGCGCACCCAGTTCAGCGAGGCATAGACGCCCTGCTCGCCGGTATAGCCATGCTCCTGCAGGCGGTCGAAGAACGCCTTGGTAATCTCGGCCATCTCGGACGGGAAAACGCCGCTGATGTATTTGTCCTCCAGATCATAGTAGACGGGGTAGCTCAGCCGGTACGGGCTGGCGGTGTAGTCGTCCAGCCCCTCCTGCGGGGGCGCGGTCAGGCCCAGCAGCCGCGCCACATGGTCGGCCTCGCTGCGGGCCTCCTCCACCGTTGTTGCGTAGGAGTAGAGATAGGTGCCGAACGGGATGCCCAGCCGGGTACATTCATCGGCATTGCGCCGCCACTGCGGGTCATCCTGCGCCCAGTTTTCCTCGGCGCCGTCCCACTCACCGCCGAAGCCGCAGCGGATGATTGCAAAGTCGATACCGGCCGCCTTGGCGGTCTCCCAGTTGACCTCTCCCTGAAATTTGGAGACATCCATGCCCTTCAGCACCGCCGCCGGGATCGCACCGCCGCTGGCGTTGAAGTAGTAGCCCAGTTCGTTTTTCTGCCATGCGGCGGCAGGCGTGCCGAAGTCAGCCTCGGCCGGGCCGCCGGGCTCCGCCGTGCAGCGCACCATCACAACGGACACAGCCAGCACGACCGCCAGGCAGAGCAGACACAGCCCCAGCACAATACGGCTGCGGCGGCGTTTTGCACTGCGGCGCTTTGGTTTTTGGGGCGGCTGCGGCGGGCGCGGCGCAGCCGTTTGGGCCGGTCTGGCTTTGGTGGCAGCGCGGGCGGGGCTGCGGTAGACTTTGCGTTCTTCTGGCACGGCGGTTTACCTCTCTCCGGGTAGATTTTATGCAGGGATAGCTATTATTAGTGTAGCATTTTGTCGAAGAAATTACAATCAGCCGCAGCAGATATTGGGGAAATTTTACACAAAAAAGCCTTCCCCCATTGGGGGAAGGTGGCCGAGCCCGCGAGGCCGGATGAGGGGCGCGTCTGCCCGGCAAATGGACAATACCGGCAGCGCCGCCCCTCATCAGTCCGCTTCGCGGACAGCTTCTCCCATGGGAGAAGCCTTTTTCAAATTTTGCTTTTTACATGTCCAAAAATAGTACGGCACCTCAAAGGCCAGCATGACGCACCAACCGAAGGCGCAGGCAAACGCGATGCCCGTCAGCCCCACGCGCGGGGCCAGCACAGCGGCCGCAGCGGCCCGCAGGCCCGCCTGCAGGCAGGTGCCGATCAGGGTGGTCGTCATCTTGCCCATGCCGCGGTAAAAGCCCTGCAGGCTGTTCGTCAGGGCGGGCAGCGCATAGAGCAGCGCCATATACCCAAGGTAGCGGCTGCCCAGCGCAATGACCTCGTCCGCGCCCTCCCCCGCCACAAACAGCGAGAGGATCGGCCGGCGCAGCGTCAGTGTCACGCAGCCCACCAGCAGCCAGTAGCCCAGCTCAAGCCGCAGGCCCACGGCAAAACCGCGGCGGATGCGTTCAGGCTGCCTTGCGCCGCGGTTCTGCGCAATATAGGTCGTGATGGCTGTGGCGATGCTCTGCTCCGGCGTGAAGGCGAAATCGTCCACCCGCGTCACCGCGTTGAACGCCGCGATGGAACCCACGCCCAGCGCGTTGACCTGCCCCTGAATCAGCACCTTGCAGATTGGCTGCACCGCCTGCTGCAGGGCCGTCACCGAGCCGTAGCGCAGGATCGGGGCGAGCAGTGCGCGGCGGATGCGCCACTGCCCGCGCTCGGGGCAAAGCTCCGGCACGCGGCAGGCCATGTAAACAGCAGCCATCACGGCGCTGGCAGCCTCGGCCACCACGGTCGTGACCGCGCTGCATAGGATGCCGAAGCCGAGCCCGCCGATCAGGACAAAATCCAGCACGGCATTCAGCACCGCAGAGAACGCAAGGAATTTCAGCGGTGTTTTGCTGTCGCCCACGCTTTTCAGCCCCGCCGCGAGCGCGTTGTAGAAGAAGGTGAACGGTGCCCCCAGAAAGGTGATGCGCAGGTAGACACCCGTGATCTCAAAAATCGACGGCGGCACGGCCGTTGCCCGCAGTATCCACGGCGTCAGCAGACAGCCCGCCGCAGCCGCACCGCAGCAGAGCAGCGCGCCGAACAGCAGCGTTGTGGCCAGCGTTTCCTTGAGGCGCGCCGTCTCCCCCGCGCCGAACGCCTCGCTCATCAGCACACCCGCGCCGATGCACAGGCCGCTGATGGCAAGGATCACAAGGTTCATGACCGGCCCGGCCACGCCCTCAGCGGCCAGCGCATCCTGCCCGATGAACCGCCCCGCAATGATGGAATCCACCGCATTGTACGCCAGCTGCAGCCAGTTTCCCAGCAGCAGCGGCACCGCATAGAAAAACAGGTGCCCCAGCGGGGCACCCTTGGTCATATCACGCATGGTTTATTTTTTGTCTTTCTCCGTCTCGGCCACAATGTAGATGGGACGGTGCTTGACCTCCAGATAGGTCTTGGCCAGATACTCGCCGACGATACCGGTGCAGAACAGCTGGACGCCGCTGCACAGCAGAATGATGCAGACGAGGCTCGGCCAGCCGGAGGTCGGGTCGCCGAACATCAGCGCCCGGACAATGACAAAAATAATACCGATGAACGCCAGCAGGCAGAACAGCACGCCCACGCCCGCCGCCATCAGCAGCGGCGTGGTCGAGAAGCCGACAATACCCTCGATGGAGTATTTGAACAGGCCCCAGAAATTCCACTTGGTCGTGCCGGCCACGCGCTCGATGTTCTCGTAGTCGAACCATTTGGTCTTAAAGCCGACCCAGCTGAAAATGCCCTTGCTGAACCGGTTGTACTCGGCCATGCTCAGCACGGCATCGGTCATCTTGCGGCTCATCAGGCGGAAATCACGCGCACCATCGACAATCTCCGTGTCAGACATCCTGTTGATGATCTGGTAAAACTTGCGGGCAAACCAGCTGCGCAGCGGCGGCTCGCCCTTGCGGGTCGTGCGGCGGGTGGCGGCGCAGTCGTACTCGCCGGTCAGCAGCGTGTCCAGCATCTGCGGCAGCAGCGCGGGTGGGTCCTGCAGGTCGGCGTCCATCGTGGCAACATAATCGCCCTTGGCGGCCTGCAGGCCGGCGTAGATGCCGGCCTCCTTGCCGAAGTTGCGGCTGAACGAGACATACCGCACGCGGTCATCCTGCGCATGCAGCGCGCGCGCGACACGCAGCGTACCATCGCGGGAGCCGTCATCCACAAAGATGAACTCAAAATCCGCACCGTGGCTGGTTTTCATCTCAGCCGCCACGCGGGAGGCTTCTTTATAAAAAAGCGGCATCGCTTCTTCTTCATTGTAACAGGGTACGATCAGACTGATGAGCATGGTGTGACCTGCTTTCGTCAAGAAATTTAGTATTTTTTATTATACCGTAGTTGACGGAGTTTGTAAACAGGGACTATTGAACCACGGGTGCTTTGTTAGGGGCGGCGAAATATTTGCATCGCAATAGCGGCAACGTCATCGGAGGGGTCAAGACCCCTCCCTACAGTACCGCGTTCACGGGTGCTTTGTAGGGAACGGTCTTGACCGCTCCGGGGAACTTTGCGGCAGCCGCCCACCAAAAAAGGCAGAGCTTTCGCTCTGCCTTAAAATGCTATAAAATATCAGCCTTTGACCGCGATATTGACCAGCTTGCCCTTGACATAGATCTCCTTGGCAATGGTCTTGCCGGCGATGGCCTCGGCTACGGCGGGCTCGGCCTTGGCGGCGGCGATGGCGTCCGCGTTCTCAATGGCGGCGGGCACCTTGATGCGGGCCTTGACCTTGCCGTTGACCTGCACGGCAATCTCGATGGTCTGCTCAACGCACTTGGCCTCATCGTAGGCAGGCCACGGGTAGTAGGCCAGCTGCTCGGTGTGGCCCAGCTGCTGCCACAGTTCCTCGGTCATGTGGGGGGCAAACGGGTTCAGCAGCTGCAGCAGCAGCTCGTACTCGGCCTTAGTCGCACCCCCCTGATCGCTCAGCGCGTTGACATAGATCATCAGCTGGGCAATGGCCGTGTTGGCCTTGAGGGCGTCAATATCCTCGCCGACCTTCTTGATGGTGCGGTTGGCAACGGCCTCCAATTCAGGGCGCACGCCCTCACCGGGGACGAGCTTCTCGCTCATCGACCAGATCTTATCAAGGAAGCGCTTGCAGCCCTTGATGGAGGAGGTGTTCCACGGGGCGGCCTTCTCAAAGTCGCCGATGAACATCTCATACAGGCGCAGGGTGTCGGCGCCGTACTCGGCCACGACATCGTCCGGGTTGACGACATTGCCCAAAGACTTCGACATCTTGACGATGGGATGCTCGGCCATCTCGCCGTACTTCTCGACAAGGGCCTTGCGGGCGCCCTTCTCATCGCCGTACTCGGCCAGCAGGCGCTTGCGCTCGGCATCGGGCTGGTTCTCAAACGCATGGGGGTTCAGGCCCAGAATCATGCCGTGGGAGGTACGCTTCTGGTACGGCTCCTTGGTGGGCACTACGCCGAGGTCATACAGGAATTTATGCCAGAAGCGGCTGTACAGCAGGTGCAGGGTGGTATGCTCCATGCCGCCGTTGTACCAGTCCACAGGGCTCCAATACTCGAGCGCCTCCTTGCTGGCCAGCGCCTCCTTGTTGTGGGGGTCGCAGTAGCGCAGGAAATACCAGCTCGAGCCGGCCCACTGGGGCATCGTGTCAGTCTCGCGCTTGGCGGGGGCACCGCAGCAGGGGCAGGTGGTGTTGACCCACTCGGTATGGCGGGCCAGCGGGCTTTCGCCGTTCTCGCCCGGCTCAAAGTCCTTGATTTCGGGCAGGCGCAGGGGCAGCTCGCTCTCGGGCAGGGGCACCCAGCCGCACTTGTCGCAGTACACCATGGGGATAGGCTCGCCCCAGTAGCGCTGACGGCTGAACACCCAGTCGCGCAGCTTGAAGTTCACCTGCTTGTGGCCCTTGCCGTTCTCCTCCAGCCATGCGTACATCTTATTCTTGGCGTCCTCGACAGACAGGCCGTTCAGGAAATCAGAGTTGACCAGCGTGCCGGTGGCCACATCGGTGAATGCCTCTTTGTCAAGGTCACTGGGGGTATTGCCCTTGACAACCTCGATGATGGGCAGGCCGAACTTCTTGGCAAACTCCCAGTCGCGGGTGTCGTGGGCAGGCACGGCCATGATGGCGCCGGTGCCGTAGGTTGCCAGAACATAGTCGGAGATGAAGATGGGGATTTCCTTGCCGTTGACGGGGTTGATGCCCTTGACGCCCTCAATGACGACGCCGGTCTTGTTCTTATTCAGCTCGGTGCGCTCGAAGTCGGACTTGCGGGCGGCCTCCTCCTGATAGGCGGCAACGGCGTCGGCGTTCTGGATCAGGCCCGCATCGACCCACTTTTTGATGAAAGCGTGCTCGGGGCTGATGACCATGTAGGTCGCGCCGAACAGCGTATCCGCGCGGGTGGTGTAGACGGTCAGGGTATCACCGGCGGTGGTGGCAAAGTTGATCTCGGCACCGTGGCTGCGGCCGATCCAGTTGCGCTGCTGGGTCTTGACGCGGTCGATGTAGTCCACCTCGTCCAGATCGTCGATCAGGCGGTCGGCGTAGGCGGTGATTTTCAGCATCCACTGGCTCTTGTTTTTCTGCACAACGGGGCTGCCGCAGCGCTCGCAGACGCCGTTGACGACCTCCTCGTTGGCCAGAACGACCTTGCAGCCGGTGCAGTAGTTGACGGTGGTTTCCTTCTTGTAGGCCAGACCCTTTTTGAACAGCTGGATGAAGATCCACTGGGTCCACTTGTAATACTCGGGGTCGGTGGTGTTGATTTCACGGTCCCAGTCGAAGGAGAGGCCCAGCGCCTGCAGCTGGCTCTTGAAGCGGGCCACATTCTGGGCGGTGACGATCTCGGGGTTGATGTGGTTCTTCAGGGCGTAGTTTTCGGTCGGCAGGCCGAAGGCGTCCCAGCCCATGGGGTACAGGACATTGCAGCCGCACTGACGCTTTTTGCGCGCAACGATGTCCAGCGCGGTGTAGCTGCGCGGATGACCGACATGCAGACCGGCCGCAGACGGATACGGGAACTCGACCAGTGCATAGAATTTAGGCTTGGAATGGTCGATCTCCGCATGGAAGGTCTTTTCGTCCGCCCAAACCTTCTGCCATTTGGCCTCAACGGTTTTAAAGTCGTATTTCATAATTCTTCTCCCCACAGATGAAGTTTAGATGGGTAGCGCTAAAGCCTTCCCCCCTTTTGGGGGAAGGTGGCGCGTCTGCGCGCCGGATGAGGGGCGAGTGTGCCGCAGCTGCCCGTTTCCGGGTCGGCTGCCGCAGGGCTGCCCCTCATCAGTCAGCGGTCGGGGCCGCTGACAGCTTCCCCCGAGGGGGAAGCCATTCCGCATTTTTACTGCTCGTCCGCAGGCTCTTCCGCCATCCACTCACTGGCGGGCACGGGCTTGGCGTCGGCCCAGAGATGCTCCAGATCGTAGTAGTCGTGGGCCTCCTGCGTAAAGACATGGACGATGACGCTGCCGTAGTCCAGCAGCACCCAGCGCTTGCCATCGTGCCCCTCGGTGCGCAGGACCTTGACGCCCTCGCGCTCCAGCTGGAACTCGGCCTCATCGGCCAGTGCGCCGACATGGGTGGTGGACATACCCGTGGCAATGACGAAATATTCGGTGACGGTGGTCAGGTCCTCAACCTCCAGAATATGGACGTTGACGGCCTTCTTGGCGTCCAGCGCACGGGCCAGACGAATGGCAAGTTCTTTGCTTTCCATAAAGTAACTCTCCTAGTGTAAATTACGCTGCGGGCTGGCTTTCGGCCTCGGTGCTCTCACTTTCGCTCCCGGCGGCAGGCTCGGACGCCATGACATCCGTCACCTGATTCGAGCCGTCCAGATTCTCGTCCTTCTGCGCTTGGTCGGCCTCCGACATCAAGCTGCCCATCCACTGGATGTTCGGGTCGGTGGCCGCATAGCCGGACAGGTCAATGACATTGTCGCACAGGTTCAAGGCGCTGGCGTCCACGGGGCCGGTATTCTCGCGGAAATACTGGTTCAGCAGATCCGCGTCCGCCTGACGCGCCGGGTAGAGCAGCGACTGCTCGTTGTACTTGGGGCCGCTGATGACCGGCATCTGGCAGATCATGATCTTGCTGGAATCAATTTTCAGCATACTGATGGCAAAGCTGACAAGTTCAGACGCGCTGAGGTTCGTCTCCATATAATTCAGCACAGCGGGGGTCAGCTTGGCCACATCCCAGATGTTGCCGATGCTCTTGAGCTTGCGGAACAGTGCAGCATAGAACTGGCGCTGCATGTTCAGGCGGCCGATGTCGCCGTCCGGGTAAATGTGGCGCGCGCGCAGCAGGAACTCGCAGGCATCGCCCTTGAGTGTCTGGTAGCCCTGATTCAGATGGCTGCCCTGATAGTCCATCTCCCTCGGGACATAGATCTCCACGCCGCCGAACAGATCGACCAGCTCGGTCAGCATTTCTAGGCGGATCGTGATAAAGCCATCGATATGAATCTGGTACTGGTCGGCCACCAGCTCACAGAGGGCGGCCATATTGTTGTTGCTATCGCTGCCCTGCGTCTTGGCCACGCCGTTGATGCGGTAGTTGCCCGAGACACTTGTGTCGGTCGTGACCATTGTGTCGCGGGGGATCTGCAGCATCTTCATCTCGCCTGTCTCATTGTTGAAATGGACATAGAGGATCATATCGGTCATGCCGTCATTGACATTGGCGTCATTGGCCGAGCCTGCGGCCAGCGCCCCGGTGCTTGAGCGGTCAACGCCGGTGACAAGAACATTGAATTCCTTGCCCTGGAACTCCTTGGGGGTGTTGATGAGCTGATTAAGCTTGATGTTGCCGCCCTCCGGGGTGATGGCCCCCATGATGAGAGCGAACGCACCGCCAAAGATCAGCGCGATGACCAGCAGCGTGATGAGCAGGATCTGCCACCAGCGGATCCGCTTCTTTTTCTTGCCGCCCTTTCCATCGCCGCCTTTTTTGCCGCTCTTTTTGCCGCCGGTCTTACCCTTGCGCGGGGCTTCGGCTGCGTTATGGCTGCGCGGGGGCTTATGGCTGCCGCCTGCGGCGGTCTTGGGCTTGCGGGCCGCCTGCGGGGCCTCGGTGCGCGGGGCGCGGCGGGGCTGCGCGGCAGCCTCCTCCATCTGGATGCCGCCTGCGGCTGCATCGTAGTTGTACATCGGCTTGCTGCCCTGTACCCCGTTCAGATCCATCTGGCGCACCTGCGTGCGGGGCGCGACTGCGGGCCGCCGGTCTGCGGGCTGCTCATACAGGCGGTCAGCGGCCTGCCGGGCCTGCCGCTCGGCATCGGCCGGGCGGTTGACCGTGCGGCGGGGGCGCTGCACCTGAAACTGCAGGGTATCGCCGTATTTGCGCTCAGCCGCAGCGCGGTAGGCCATGGCCTGACGCTGGGCATAGGTCAGCTCACGCGGGGTCTCCGGCTGGGGGGCAGGCTGCTGCACCGGCTCCTGTACAGGTTCCTGCACCGGTTCCGGTGCAGGCTGGGCCGGCGGGCGCTGGCTGATGTGGCGGCCCTGGGCCGTGCGCATCGGCTGCTGCACCGTGCGGCGGCGGGCGTTCTGTTCGGCCAACTGCTGGGCACGGCGGCGGGCAGCCTCATACTGCTCCTGATCCAGCCCGCCGGAGGCACTGCCGGTATACAGCTTACGCGGTTCGCTCATAGTTTTTCCTCCCTGTTTCTGGAGTATTACTTCAGATGTGCTTTTGCATACTCATAGGCAGCCACGCTCTCAGGGTCCAGCGCGCCGCCCTTTTCTTCGACAAAATCAATGCTCTGCTTCAGGGCCTCGCACAGGGCACGGTCAAGGTCCTCCATCTCCAGCGCACGCAGCGCCTTTACGCCGGGCCAGTCGCGCTCGGCACTGGTCATATCGGCCAGATAAAGGATCTTGTCCTGCAGCGACATATCCGGCTTGCCGGTGGTATGGCAGCGGATTGCGGACAAAATCTCCGGGTCCTCGATGCCCCAGCAGGTCTGGGCAAGGATCGCTGCGGCGATGCCGTGCCATACCGGCGCAGGGCGTGCGGGGGCATTTTCTGCTATTATAGCATTATCGGCAAAAATCTGCAACAACTCCTGCTTGGGCAGTTCCTTGGCGGAATCATGCAAAATTGCCGCCATAGCGGCCTTTTCCGGGTCTGCCCCCCAGCGCTTGGCAAGCTTTACCGCCATTTTTTTTACATTTTTCGTGTGCGTCCAGCGCTTTTCACTCAATCTGGACTTCACAAGCTTCTTGGCTTCGGCGTAATCCATGGCAGTCCTTCCCCTCTCTTTTACAATTTTTGCATTGTGATGGTGGCAGCGTCCGCGGAGGGGTCAAGCCCCCTCCCTACAGAGCAACATTTATGGCAGGCTTGTAGGGAGCGGTCTTGACCGCTCCGGGCAGTGCTGCGGCAGCCGCAATGTCACATATCCGCCACCCCGTACAATTTATTTTCGCGCACAACCGTCAACGCTTCCTGCGGCAGAACCTCCGGCCACTTTTCCGGCGGGAGCTTTCCGCTGCGGATGTCGCTGGATGCGCAGGGGTAGCTCTCGGCCTCGGCAAACAGGACGCGGCCGCCGGCCTGCTCCAGCGCTGCTGCGGCGGCGTGCAGGGCGGCCTCATCGGTGCCGGTGCGGCTTTCCACCACAAGGGCTGCCATGCTGAGCATATCCTGCCAGCGGTACCACTGGGTAAAGGTCAGCAGCATATCGCTGCCGACACAAAGGTACAGCTCCGCAGCCGGGTCGCAGCTGCGCAGCCATTCCAGCGTGTGTACGGTGTAGCTGCGCCCGCCCCGGCGTATCTCCCAGTCGCTGACCTCCACCACGGGGGAAAGCGCCGCAAAGCAGGCACACATTTGCAGGCGCAGCGCCGCCGGGGTGGTGCTGGCCTGCTTGTGGGGCGGCGTGCCGGCCGGCATGACGATGGCGCGGTCCGGCCGTACCAGCGCCAGCGCCGCGCGCAGGTTGTTTATATGGCCGTTGTGGGGCGGGTCAAAGGTCCCGCCGTAGAGCATGATTTTCATTTTGCGAGCAGGGCGGCGTAGGCGCTCTCTTTTTTCTTCTGCTTAAAAAGAACGAACTTGCGGCCGATGACCTGCACGCAGTCGCAGTCCAGTGCCTCGCACAGGATGTCTGCGGCCTCGCGGGGGTCGTACTCGCTGTTTTCCAGCACCTTGATCTTGATGAGCTCGCGGGCGGCGATGCAGTCTGCGATGCCCTGCTTGAGGGTATCGTCGATCTCGCCCTTGCCGATCTGGTAAACGGGGTCCATGGTGTTGGCTGCGCCGCGCAGTGCCGCGCGCTGTTTGCTGGTAAGTGCCATAAGGGTGCTCCTTTTTTATTATTGTATATTGTATGTATTTTTTTGTAGGGCGGTAGCGTGGGGTGCCCCCTCATCCGGCCCTGCGGGGCCACCTTCCCCCAAAGGGGGAAGGCTGTTATCCCAAAAATTCGGGCAGCTTTTCTGCCAGCTTCTCCATCGCCCGGCCTCTGTGGCTGATGGCGTCCTTTTCCGCCGGGGTCAGCTGGGCATAGCTGCGGCCCTCGGTGTTGGGGCGGCAGCCATCGGGCGTGCCGTATGCATCGGGGATAAACAGCGGGTCATAGCCAAAGCCGTAATCCCCATTCTGTAAGCTGAACGCAATGCGTCCCGGGCACTCGCCCTCGACCTCGAGCGCACGGCCGTCCGGCAGCATAAAGCAGACGGCGGACACAAACCTTGCGCCGCGCTGCCCTTCCGGCACATCGGCCATCTCGCGCAGCAGCTTTTCGTTGTTGGCATCGTCATCGCCGTGGTGCCCGGCATAGCGGGCGCTGTAAACGCCCGGGGCGCCCTGCAGCGCATCGGTGCAAAGGCCCGAATCATCTGCCACAGTGGGCAGGCCGCTGGCCTTGCAGAAGGCCTCAGCCTTGATGCGTGCATTTTCGGCAAAGGTCGTGCCGGTCTCCTCGGGGTCGAGCGTGATGCCCAGCTCGCGCAGGCTTTTGACCTCATGGCCCATCCGCTCCAGAATGCGGCGCAGCTCCTTCAGCTTGCCGGCATTGTTGCTTGCTGCGCAGACGATCATGCTTCGCCCTCCTCTGTGTTCCCGGCCTTTTCTTCCTTCTGCAAAGCCGATTCCGGCAGCAGGCTTTCGACAAAGGTCTGGGCGTCAAACTCCATCAGATCGTCGATTTTTTCACCCACACCGATGAACCGGATCGGCAGGCCGAGGTTCTCCCAGACGGAGACCGCACAGCCGCCGCGCGGCGTGCCGTCCAGCTTGGTCAGCACCACGCCGGTGGCGCTGGCAGCGCGGCAGAACTCATACGCCTGACTGATGGCGTTCTGGCCGGTGATGGCGTCCAGCACCAGCAGGACCTCCAGGCTGGCCTCGGGGCTGGCCTTTTTGACGCTGCGGGAGATCTTGGACAGCTCGTCCATCAGGCCCTTTTTGTTGTGCAGGCGGCCTGCGGTGTCGGCAATGACCATGTCATAGCCGCGGGCCGTGGCGCTCTTGACCGCGTCAAAAATGACGGCGGCCGGGTCGGCGCCCATGCCTGCCTGCACCAGCGGCACCTCAGCCCGCTCGGCCCAAAGCTCAAGCTGCTCACTGGCAGCAGCGCGGAAGGTATCGCCCGCTGCCAGCATGACGCGGCGGCCCTGCTTTTTGTACCGGCTTGCCAGCTTGGCGATCGTGGTCGTCTTGCCCACACCGTTGACACCGATGACCAGAATGACGGCAGGCTTGCCGTCCAGCTCCATCGGGTAGCGGGGGGTCAGCTCCTGACAGATGATGCCGCGCAGGGCGTCCAGCGCCTCCTGCCCGGTCTTGAGGTGCTTTTCCTCGACCTGATCGTGCAGCTCATCCACAAGGCGCACGGCGCAGGCGGGGCCGACATCGGCCAGAATCAGCTGCTCCTCCAGCTGGTCATACAGGTCATCATCAATCTGCGCGTTGGTCAGCGTATTGACGATGCTCTGGAAAAAGCCGGTGCGGGTCTTTTCCAGACCGCGCTTGACCTTTTGCTGCTCCTGAAACTCCTCTTCCGTAATATCGCGTTTGAAAAAGTTGAAAAAGCCCATAGCTGGCCCTCCTTCTGCTTTTTGAAATTGCCGCTCTGTAGGGGTACATTAGGTAATCAGTTCCGCGTTCACCTTATCCAGATCAAGGCGCAAAATCTTGGAGACGCCGTCCTCCTGCATCGTGACGCCGTAGAGGACATCGGCGGCCTCCATCGTGCCGCGGCGGTGGGTGATGACGATAAACTGGGTGTTGTCGGTCATGCGGCGCAGATACTGCGCGTAGCGCGCCACATTCACATCGTCCAGCGCTGCCTCAATCTCATCGAGGAAGCAGAACGGTGCCGGGTTGACATTCAGAATGGCGAAGTAGATCGAAATTGCGACCAGCGCCTGCTCGCCGCCGGAAAGCGCACTCAGATTCTTGATGACCTTGCCGGGGGGCGAGACCTCGATCTCGATGCCGGATTCCAGCACATTCGCCTCGTCCGACAGATACAGCCGTGCATGTCCGCCGCCGAACAGCTCCTTGAAGATCTGCTGGAAGTGGGTGTTGATCTGCTTGAAGCTTGTTGTAAACAGCTCCTCCATCTCGCTGCACAGCTCGGCGATCATCTTTGTCAGCTCGGACTTTGCCTTTTCGACATCGGTGACCTGCGCCTTGAGGAAGTCGTAGCGCTCCTTGACCTCCTTGTACTCGTCGATGGCGCCCACATTGACATTGCCCAGACCGCGGATCTTGCTGCGGACTTCGGCCACGCTGCGGCGCAGCTCGGTCAGGCTCTCAAACGGTACGCAATGGCTGCGGGCCTCGCCCTCGGTCAGCTGGTACTCCTCCCACAGCTTGCTGTTGGTATCGTTCAGCTCGGTCTCGGCGGCGGTGCGGCGCTCGGCCAGGCGGGCCATCTCACCGCTCATCCGCTCGCGCTCATCGGTCAGGGCGCGGTTGTCGCGGTTCAGCTTTTCAACGGCGGCCTCCTTCTCCATGCGGGCCGCGTTTGCGGTGCGGATGGTCTGCTCGGCGGCGGCAATTTTCTGCAGGTTATCGCCGCGGGTGCGCTCCATCTCGGCAATTTTCAGGGCGTTGGCCTCGATCTTTGCCTTGGCAGCCTCAATGACGGTCTGCAGCTCGCGGGCGCGGGCCTCAGCCTCGCCGGTGCGGCTCTGCAGGCCCTGCAGCGCAGCCTCATGCAGGCCGATGTCCTTTTCATCGGCCAGACGCTGCAGCTGCTTATCGGACAGCTCTGTCGTGATACGCTCCCGCTCGGCGGTCAGGCTGCCGGTGCTTTCGCCCAGTGCTGCCAACTCTGCGGTGTACTTTGCCATCTCGGCTTCGGCGTCGGCCTGTGCCTTTTCAGCCTCGGCGCGGGCGGTCTCGTTCTGGGTCACGGCGGCCTGCTGGGCGGCGATCTCCTTTTCAATATTGCGGGCCGTTTCCTCGTTCTGGGCGGCGGCCTTCGTCAGGCGCTCCACCTCCAGCCCGGCGCGGACATGCTCGGTCGCGGCGTTCATGCCCTCGCCCTCGGCACCGGCCAGCTGGGCGGTCAGGTTATCGACCTCCGCCTTGCGGGCGGCCAGCTCCTTTTCGGCCTCGGCGCGGCGGGCTTCCAGCTTGGTCAGCCTGCTGCGCAGCTCGTCCAGTTCCTGCTTGCGGCTGAACACGCCGACACTGCGGGCGGTGGAGCCGCCGGTGAAGGAGCCGCCGGCGTTGATGACCTGTCCGTCCAGCGTGACGATGCGGTTGCGGTAGCCGAGGCTCCGCGCCACGGCGGAGGCCTCGGTCAGATCCTCGACCACGATGATGCGGCCGAGAAGATTGTCGATGATATGCTGATATTTCGGGTCTGTTTTGACAAGGTCGGCGGCAACCTCTGCCGTGCCGGTCAATCGGCCCGTAAAGCGGGTGCCCTGCACGGTGTCCAGCGGCAGGAAGGTGGCGCGCCCGGCGCGCTCATCCTTCAAAAAGCCGATGGCGGCGCGGGCACAGCCCTGATCCTCGACCACGATGTTCTGCAGCGCAAAGCCAAGCGCGGTCTCGATGGCGGTCTCGTAGCCCTTTTCGACCGTAAGGATACCGGCCACAGGGCCGATGACGCCCCGCAGGCGGCCTGCCCCGGCCGCCCGCATGACCGACTTGACGCTCTGCTGGTAGCCATCCATGTTGCGCTCCAGATCCTCCAGAATATGGATGCGCTGGGCGGCGGCAGATTTTTCGCGGTCGGCCTTCTGCAGGGCCTCGGCGGCGTCCGCCTGCTGGCGGCGGCGGCTGTCCAGCTTGAGCTTTAAGCCGGCCTTGATGTTGTCGTTGCGGGTCACGGCCTCCTCGGCATCCTTAAAGCGGCGCTCCGCGCGGCGGCGCTCCTCCTCGGTGGCGGCGGCGGCGTTCTGCAGCGCCTCGGCCTGCGCGCGCGCCTCGGTCAGGCGGTCGGCGGCGGCCTGCCCCGCCGACCGGGCCGATGCGGCGCGGACCTTCGCGGCGGTGGCGGTGTCCTGCAATCGGGCCATGGCGGCGTCAATGACATCGCGCCGTTCGCCGCTGGCGGCAGCCTTTTCCTCCAGCGCGTGCAGGGCCTCGCGCAGCTCGGCCACACGGGCGTCCAGCGCGGCCATGCCGGTGCGCAGCGCCTCGATGGCGGCGCGGTGGTCGGCGGCCTCGCGCTCGATGCTCTCGCGGCCCTGTCCGGCGCGCTGCAGCTCGGTATTGGCCTCGTCAATGCGGAAGCGGCTGTGCTCGCTCTCGTTTTTCAGAACGGCGATCTCACTCTCGCTGCCGGCGTTGGCCTCGGTGATGGTGCGGATGTCGGTGTTGGCCTGCTCGACCGTCAGCATCAGCTGCTGGGCCTCCTCCCGCAGGGCGGCGCTCTGCTCGTCAAAGGCGTCCAGCTGGCGGCTCAGGCGGTCGTAGTCCGCCTGGGCGGCCTCGTACCGGCGCTGCTGGTCGCGCAGCGCGTCATTGGCGCGGCGGATGGCATCCACCCAGAGGGTGATCTCCAGCCCCTTGCGCTTTTCGCTCAGCTCCAGAAACTGCTGGGCCTTCTCGCTGTCCCGCTTGAGCGGGCCTACCCGCCGTTCCAGCTCGCTGAGAATGTCGCGCAGACGTTCAAGGTTGCCCTCGGCAGCGGCCAGACGGCGCTCGGCCTCATTTTTGCGGTAGCGGTATTTGGCGATGCCGGACGCCTCCTCAAAGATCTCGCGGCGCTCGGCGGATTTGGCGCCGACGATCTCGGCGATGCGGCCCTGCCCGACGATGGCGTAGCCGTCGCGGCCGATACCGGTGTCGAGCAGCAGCTCATACACATCCTTGAGGCGGACATTCTGGCCGTTGATGGAGTATTCACTCTCGCCGCTGCGGTAGTACCGGCGACCGATCGTGACCTCATCGGCGTCCATGTCAAGGCCGTGGTCGCTGTTGTCGATCGTCAGTGCGACAGAGGCAAACCCCATAGCGCCGCGGGACTGGGTGCCGCCGAAGATGACATCCTCCATCTTGCCGGTGCCGCGCAGCTGCTTGGAGCTGGTCTCGCCCAGCACCCAGCGGATGGAGTCGGATATATTCGATTTGCCGGAGCCGTTCGGCCCGACAACACCGGTGATGCCCTCCCCGATGGCGATCTTTGTCTTATCGGGGAAGGATTTAAAGCCTTGGATTTCCAGTTCTTTCAGGCGCATGAAGTGGTGTTACCTTTCGATTCTGTCTGGTCGTAGGGGCCGGGCATGCCCGGCCCCTACAGAGCATCATTAAACGGCAATATTACTGCAATTTTTCCAGCGCCACCTTTGCAGCGTGCTGCTCGGCGGCTTTTTTGCTGCGGCCCTTGCCCTCGGCCAGCAGCTCGCCGTTGCGCCATACGCAGACGGTGAACTGCTTGTTGTGGTCGGGGCCGGTCTCGCCGGTGACCTCGTATTTCAAAACGGCGGAGGGGTCCTGCTGGACAACCTCCTGCAGGCGGGTCTTGTAGTCATCCTCGGCGGTCTTGCCCTCGGTGATGAAGGGCAGGATGAAATTGCGCGCGACCTCCATGCCGCCGTCCAGATACAGCGCGGCGATGAGGGCCTCAAACGCATCGGAGACAACGCTGGGGCGGTTGCGCCCGCCGCCGAGATCCTCGCCGTGGCCGAGGCGCAGATACTCGCCGAGGTGGATCTCCTGCGCGAACTGGAACAGCGCCTCCTCGCTGACGAGGCTGGCGCGCATCCGGGTCAGCTCGCCCTCGGGGCGACCGGACTGGTGGAACAGATAGTCCGCCACCACAACGGACAGCACGCTGTCGCCCAGAAATTCCAGCCGCTCATTGTGGGTCGTGGCGACCTTGCTCTCGTTGGCATAGCTGGTATGGGTCATCGCAATGCGCAGCAGCGCAGGATTTTTGAATGTATACTGCAGGACCTCCTGCAGTTCTTCCGGTTTGTGAGCCATATTCTTTCACCTTTCCGGCTGGTCCGTAGGGGCCGGGTATGCCCGGCCCTCAACCTTATCTCGATTGCCCTTTTACGGGCGGTATTTTTTATGCCGCGGGCCGGACATGTCCGGCCCCTACAGGGCGGCTTACCTTTTAAGCGTCTGCTTCTTCCTTCTGCGCGGCCACCTCGCCCAGCGCCTTCTCCATCGTGCCGCACAAATCGTTGGCAACGCAGAGCTTGGCCTGACGGATGGCGTTCTTGATGCCCTTGGCGTGGCTGGAGCCGTGCGCCTTGATGACCGGCTTGGCGGCGCCCAGCAGCGGCGCGCCGCCGACCTCCTCGGAGTCCATCATCCGCTTGAGCTCACCCAGACCGCCCTTGATGCCCAGATAGCTGAGCTTGGTGATGATATTCTGCAAAAAGATTTTTTTCAGCATACCCAGCAGCGTCTTGGCAACGCCCTCGGTCAGTTTCAGCACAACGTTGCCGACAAAGCCGTCACAGACCACGACATCGGCCTCACCGTCCATGATATAGCGCGGCTCGATGTTGCCGGCAAAATGGATGCAGGGGTTTGCCTTCAGCAGCTGGTGCGCCTCGCGGTAGGTGGGGGTGCCCTTCGTGTCCTCGGCGCCGTTGTTGACGAGTGCGACCTTCGGCGTTTCGCGGCCCATGACCTTTTCGGCGTAGACGCTGCCCATCGTGCCGAAGGCGTTGAGCATCTCGGGGCGGCACTCGACATTCGCACCGCAGTCCAGCAGCAGGAAATTCTGCTTGGCGCCGGGCATCGGGGTGGCCAGCGCCGGGCGCTTGACCCCCTTGACGGTGCGCACGATCAGGCTGGTGCCGACATGCAGCGCACCGGTGGAGCCGGCGCTGACAAAGGCATCGGCCTCGCCGTTCTTCAGCATGGTCAGGCCCTTGACAAGGCTGGAATCCTTCTTGTGGCGCACAGCCTTGACCGGGTCATCGTGCATGTCGATATTCTCGGTGCAGTTTACGATTTCAAACGGTGCAAGATCGATTTTATTCTCTTTTGCGCAGTCGCGGATGGCTTTTTCCTCGCCCAGCAGCGCAAGGGTCATGCCGTCCCCAAACTCCGCCGCAGCCTGACTTGCGCCCTGCAGCACACACAGCGGGGCGTTGTCACCGCCCATGGCATCCACTAAAATTTTCATGCTTTATATTCCTCCGTCCATGCACGCATGGCGTCCTGTGCGGCCTGCGAAAGCGCCATATAGCGCTCGCGCTTGTCGCGTATGGCGTTGATCTCCTCGGTGCGGGGCAGTATGCCCATGTTCGCGCCCATCGGCTGGAAGTCCTTGTTCGGGGTCGTGATATAGTCGAGCAGTGAGCCGCACATCGTGGCCGCCGGGGGCGGCGGCAGTTCGCGGCCCGTCAGGCGGGCGTAGATCTGGCGGGCGGCCAGCAGGCCGGATGCCGCACTCTCCATATAGCCCTCAAAGCCGGTGATCTGCCCGGCAAAAAACACATTGGGGTGGTCCGCCAGAAACTGCTGCTTTGTCAGCACTCTGGGGCTTTCGAGGAAGGTGTTGCGGTGCATGACGCCGTACCGCACAAACTCGGCGTGCTCGAGCCCCGGGATCATACTGAACACCCGCTTTTGCTCGCCCCATTTGAGGTTTGTCTGGAACCCGACAAGGTTGTAGAGCGTGCGGGCCGTGTTCTCGGCACGCAGCTGCACAGCCGCCCACGGGCGATGGCCGGTGCGCGGGTCGCGCAGGCCGACCGGGCGCAGCGGCCCAAAGCGTATCGTATCCGCGCCGCGCGCAGCCATGACCTCGATCGGCATACAGCCCTCATACACGGTCAGATCGCCGTCAAAGTCGTGGAGCGGTGCGCGCTCGGCGGCGATAAGCGCCGCGTGGAAGTTCTCGTACTCCTCCTTATTAAAGGGGCAGTTCAGGTAGTCCGCCTCGCCCCGGCCGTAGCGGGACGCGGCAAAAACCTTGTCATAGTCAAGGCTTTCGGCCGTCACGATGGGTGCCACCGCATCATAGAAGCTGAGCCGATGGTCGCCGGTCAGCGCTGCGACCGCCTGCGCCAGTGCGCCCTCGGTCAGGGGGCCGCTCGCCACCAACAGCGGGACGCTCTCGTCCAAGGCCGTGACTTCCTCGCGCCGGACCGTGATGTTCGGGTGCTTTTCCACCATTTCGGTCACAGCGGCAGAGAACACATCCCGGTCAACGGCCAGCGCGCCGCCTGCCGCCACGCGGGCGGTCTCGGCCGCGTCCAGCAGGTGGCTGCCCATCATCTTCATTTCGATTTTCAAAAGGCCGGACGCAGAATCCGGGCGCTCGGCCTTGAGCGAGTTCGAGCAGATCAGCTCCGCAAAGCCCGCGCTTTTATGGGCCGGGGAAAATTTTGTGGGCTTCTGCTCGTACAGCTCGACCTGCACGCCGCGATCCGCCAGCCAGAGTGCCGCCTCGCACCCCGCCAGACCGGCACCGATGATTTTCAGTTGCATAATTCACCGTTATTTCTTTTCCATCGCCTTCACAAACCCGCAGCCCTCTTTGGCGCAGTAGAGCTGGCCCTTCTTTTTGAACAGGGTGCTGCCGCACTGGGGGCAGCGCTCGGGCACCGGCTCGTCCCATGTCATATAATTGCACTTGGGGTAGTTGCTGCAGCCGTAGTAGACGCGGCCCTTGCTGCTTTTGCGCACCAGCATGTGGCCGCCGTCCAGCGGGCAGAGGCCGCCTGTGTCCTTGACGAGCGGGTGGGCGTTGCGGCACTCCGGAAAGCCGGAGCAGGCCACAAACTTGCCGTAGCGGCCCGACTTGATGACCATGGGGCGGCCGCACTTCTCGCAGATCTCATCGGTCGGGATATCCTCGACCTTGATGCGCTTGCCCTCCATGTTCTTCTCGGCCTGCTCCAGACTCTTCTCAAAGCCCTGATAGAACTCGTCGATCGTCTTGACCCAGTCTGCCTCGCCGGCCTCGACCACATCGAGCTTTTTCTCCATGTCAGCGCTGAATTTCACATTGACAATGTCGGGGAACTGCTCCATCATGACCGTGTTGACGGCCTGACCCAGCGGGGTCGTTTTCAGCTTTTTCTGGTCCTTCTCGACATAGCCGCGGTCCACGATGGTCGTGATGATCGGCGCGTAGGTGGACGGGCGGCCGATGCCGTTCTCCTCCAGCGCGTGGATGAGCGTTGCCTCGGTGTAGAGCGGCGGCGGCTGGGTAAACTTCTGGTCCGCCGTCAACTTTTTGAGCGCCAGCTTCTGGCCCTCCTCCAGCGGGGGCAGGGCGGTCTCCTTTTTCTTCGTGTCGTCAGTGGATTCCTCATACAGTGCCGTAAAGCCGTCAAACGACACCCGGAAGCCGGATGCGCGGAAAAGATACTCCCCCGCCGTGATGGACGCCGAGACCGTGTCCTGAATGCAGTCGGCCATCTGGCTGGCCATAAAGCGGCTCCAGATCAGGCGGTACAGCTTGGCGGTATCGCCGCTGATGCTCTGCTCGACCTCATCGGGGGTCAGCTCGGGCATAGACGGGCGGATGGCTTCGTGGGCGTCCTGCGCCGCCGTGGCGGAGCGGCTCTTCCACTTGCGGGGCGTCTTGCAGACATAGCTCTCGCCCCAGCGGTCAGCGATAAAGGTTTTGGCGGCAGCCTGCGCCTCGGCAGCGATGCGCAGCGAGTCGGTACGCATGTAGGTGATCAGACCCACCGTGCCGTGCCCCGCAATGTCAACGCCCTCGTACAGGGTCTGGGCGGCGCGCATCGTCCGCGTGGCCGAAAAGCCGAACGCGCGGCTCGCGTCCTGCTGCAGCGTGGAGGTGATGAAGGGCGGCGCGGGCTGACGGCGGCGCTTGCCCTTTTCGATTTTGGTAATGGTGTAATCCTTGCCGTCCAGCGCGGCCAGCACGGCATCAGCCTGCTGCTTGTCCGTGACCGTCAGCTTTTTGCCGTCTGCCGTTGCCGCCAGCCGGGCGGTGAACTCGCCCTTTTCGCCCTGCGGGTGCAGCAGCGCGTCAATGTTCCAGTATTCGTCCGGCTTGAAGTTCTCGATCTCGATCTCGCGGTCGCGGATGAGCCGCACGGCCACGCTCTGCACACGGCCGGCGGAAAGGCCCCTGCGGACCTTTTTCCAGAGGAACGGGCTGAGCTTATAGCCGACCAGACGGTCCAGCTCACGCCGGGCCTGCTGCGCGTTGAAAAGGTCAATATTGATGGCGCGGGGATGGGCCATGCCCTCCTTGACGCCCTTCTTCGTGATTTCGTCAAAGGTCACGCGGTTGGGCGCAGCGGGGTCCAGCCCCAGAATGTTCGCCAGATGCCAGCTGATGGCCTCGCCCTCGCGGTCCGGGTCGGTCGCAAGCAGGACGCCATCGCACTTTTTGGCCTCGGCCTTCAGCTCCTTGACAAGCTTCTGCTTGCCCTTGATCGTGATATATTTCGGCTTATAGCCATTTTCGACATCAATGCCCAGCGTACTGGCGGGCAGGTCGCGCACATGGCCCATGCTGGCCGTGACCTTGTAGCCGCGGCCCAGATACTTGCCAATGGTCTTTGCCTTGGCAGGGGATTCCACGATGACTAATTTTGGCATAAGTTACCTCAATGAAAAAGTTTTTTAGATAATAGTTACGCTATTGCTGCGTAGGGGCGGGGCTCTGCTCCGCCCGTGGCCGTTTGCCGCGTGAGCAGCTTTCCGGGAAAGTACCTGTGCCACAGGGTTGGCGGGCGGAGCAGAGCCCCGCCCCTACCGTGCGGTATCATTATAGCGCAATATATCTTCTCCCCGGCTGTGCCTGTGCGCCGCCCATAAGCTCCAGCTCCGTGCAGGCCGCCAGCACGCGGCCTGCGGGCAGGCGGGTGGCGGCGCACAGGGCATCCATGCTCTGGGGCGTGGGCTTTAGGGCAGCGTAGACCTGCTGCGCGTCCGGGCTGACGGCAGCGGGGTCAAACCGCTGCTGCTCCGGGGCGGCCGTCTGCGCACCGATGCCCAGTATCTCCAGCACATCGGCAGCCTTGCACAACGGCTCGGCGCGGTGGGTGCGCAGCAGCTCATTCGTGCCCTCACTCAGTGCGCTGTAGATGCTGCCCGGCACGGCCAGCACCGGGCGGCCCAGCCGCTCGGCATGGTGTACGGTGTTCAGTGTGCCGCTGCGGGTGCGGGCCTCCGCCACGCAGAGCGCCTCGCTCTGGGCGGCAATGAGCCGGTTGCGGGCCAGAAAGGTCCCGGTCGTGCGGCCTGTGTAGCCGGGCGGGTATTCGCTGCAGACAGCGCCGCCGCCCTTCTCGATGGCGGTGCGCAGTCTTGCGTTGGCGGCCGGGTAGGTCTTGTCAATGGCCGTACCCAAAAACGCGATCGTGGGGCGGTCGGCCTGCAGCGCGGCGCGGTGGGCCTCGCTGTCCAGCCCGTCCGCCAGACCGCTGACGATGACCGCGCCCGCCTGCGCCATCGCCAGCGACAGGTCAAAGGCCGCCTGCCGCCCGTAAGCGCTGGGGCGGCGGGTGCCCACCATACCCACACAGCGCTGCCCATTCAGGCAGGCCGACTCGCCGGTCAGATACAGCACCAGCGGCAGGTCGGGCAGGTCGCGCAGCGCGGCGGGGTAGGCGTCCTCATCGGGGGTCAGCAGCTCGATCCCGCTCAGCAGGCAGTGGTCGAGCCGCTCCTCAAAATCAAAGGGGGTCGTATCCTGCAGCTGGGCAAGGGCGCGGGGCGTCAGGCAGGTCGGCGGGGCCTCGGTGCCTGCGCGCAGCAGGTCATACAGCTCGGCCGGGTCGGGGTAAAGCGCAAGCAGCTCCTGTGCATACTGGCACGCCGAGCCGACGGCGTCCGCCAGCCAGAGCCAGGCAAGTGTTTTGTCCATGGTGGATGCCCCCTTTTATCCTTACGGCTGCATAGCGGCGGGCAGAGGACTGCCCGCCCTACGCCCGCTGTTGCCCTGTAGGGCGGCCGGTCCCCCGGCCGCCGCGCAGCACCGGGTATCTGCTTACACGCCCCTGAAATGCCACAGCAGCACGCTGCCGGCCACGGCGGCGTTCAGGCTCTCCACCCGGTCGGTCATCGGGATACGCACGGCCATGTCGCAGGCCTCAACAGTCTGCTGCGTCAGGCCCTGCCCCTCGCTGCCGATGACCACGCAGACGCCTTGCGGGAAGTCGTTCCCGGCCTCGTCCAGCGGGCGCGACCGATAGAGCGCCGCCGCCAGCGTTGTGATGCCGCGGCTGCGCAGCTGCGCCAGTGCGGCGGGCAGGTCGGCGCTGTGCAGCGTTGGCAGCCGCCCGGCCGCCCCCATTGAGGAGCGCAGCGTCTTGGGCGACAGGGGCGATGCACACCCCGGCCCCAGCACGACCGCGTCAAACCCGAACGCCGCCGCGCTGCGCAGCAGTGTACCCACATTGCCGGGGTCCTGCACACCCTCCAGCATCAGGATGCGGCGGGCGGTGTGTAGCGTATCGGCGGGCGGCACGGGTGTTTCAAACAGGGCAAAAACGCCCTGATTTGACTTGGTGCCGCTGAGCTTTTCCGCCACATGGGGCGCAATTTCAGCGGGGGCAAGCGTTGCCAGCCCGGGCGTTTTGGCCAGTGCGGCCGCCGTGGCGTAGACCGTGCGCGGCGTGCAGCTTTTGGCAAGCTCCAGACAGAGCTTTGGCCCCTCGGCAAAAAACAGGCCGTCAGCGGCGCGCTGCTTTTCTGAGTCGCGCACCGCGCAGGCGTATTTGATCTTGGCGTTATCACGGCTGGTGATCGTTTCCATTGTAGCGCCCCTTTTGTATAAAATCAACTAAATTGTGTGAATAAAGAGAAACAGCAGTCTGCCGGAAGGCCGTCCCTCATCCGTCGGCGGTCGGGGCCGCCGACACCTTCCCCAGAAGGGGAAGGCTCCACAGCCTCAAGCCTTCTCCCCTTGGGGGAGAAGGTGGCCCGCAGGCCGGATGAGGGGAGAGCTTTCCTTGGTTGCCCGCTTTTTTGCCATTTTCCCCTTTAAACACAAAAGGACTCGCGCGTGTGCGCGAGTCTTTTATGCAAGCTATTACAGAGCCTTCTTGGCGGTCTCGACCAGAGCGTTGAAGCTGGCGGGATCGTGGATAGCCATCTCAGACAGCATCTTGCGGTTCAGCTCGACGCCGGCCTTCTTCAGGCCGTTCATGAAGGTGGAGTAGTTCATACCCTGAGCACGAACAGCGTTGTTGATGCGGGTGATCCACAGGTTGCGGAACTGGCGCTTCTTCTGCTTACGGCCAACGAAAGCATAGTTGCCGCTCTTCATAACGGCCTGCTTGGCCATGCGGAAGTGCTTGGACTTAGCACCGTAGTAACCCTTTGCGAGCTTGAGAGTCTTAGCACGACGCTTGTGCGTCATGGTAGCGCCTTTAATACGAGCCATGTTTTATATCTCCTTTTGTCTATAACAGGTAGTAACTGACCTTTAAATGTCCCGGGCAGATCAGCCGCCGTAGGGCATCATTTTCTTGACGGCAGCCTCGTTGGTCTTGTCAACGTACTTGGGCATACGCAGGCCGCGGGTCAGCTTGGTGGTCTTCTTGGTCAGAATGTGACGGCGCTTGGACGCATTGCGCTTGATCTTGCCGGAAGCAGTCATCTTGAAGCGCTTCTTGGCGCCGGAAAGGGTCTTGAGCTTCATTTTAGCCATTGTTGTTTCCTCCTGAGAGTTTACTTTCTTACTTGTTGGGAACGGGGGACATGAACATCATCATGCTGCGGCCCTCAAGCTTGGGCTGCTTGTCGATGACGGCCTTGCCCTCCAACGCCTCGGCAAAACGCTTATGGACATCCAGACCTAAGCTGGTATGTGCCATTTCGCGGCCGCGGAAGCGGACGGAAACCTTCACCCGGTTGCCATCGGCAATGAACTTCTGGGCGTTCTTGAGCTTCGTGTTGAAGTCTCCCACGTCGATGCCCGGTGACATCCGGATCTCCTTGATCTCTACCACATGCTGATTCTTGCGGGCTTCCTTCTCCTTCTTGCTCTGCTCAAAGCGGAACTTTCCGTAGTTCATGAGCTTGCAAACGGGGGGGACGGCCTGGGGCGAGATCTTGACAAGATCCAAGCCCTGCTCATCCGCAATCTTCAGGGCCTCCTGGGAACTCATGATGCCCAGCTGCTGACCTTCAGCGCCGATGAGTCGGATCTCCTTGTCGAGAATGTCCTCATTCAGTTCATGCATTTGCTTAGCTATGGTCGAAGCACCTCCTTCTAAAAATCACAAAACGCGGATACCATTTTGGCATCCGCGCAACAACAAACCGCCCTGCGGCAGTCTGGTAACAACGTTGTTGACCTCTTTGCGTCATGCTGGAGGTGAGGCGGATGCGATCAGCCTTCTTTGTTTTGCCTTGATAGTATACCAAACCATTTCTGATTTGTCAACAGGAAAATCAAGAAATTTTTTCTTTTTTGTGAATAGTTTTCCCCGCGGCGGCAACACTATCTTCTGTACGCAGACCGTCCCCCCGTGGGGACAGGAAAGGAGGCACGTTCTATGCAGGAGAAAAACCGGGAGAGCAACCAGAAAAACGCTCAGAAGGAGCCCAACGAGCAGAAGAACCAGAAAAACGACCGCAAGTAAGCCGGCAGCCATTGATCGCGAAAGCGGTCCGGAGTTTTCCGGGCCGCTTTTCTTTTGATTTTCTCTGCGTTCATTAAACCAGTTTTCGTCAATGGGCGATTCAGCGAGGGATCCCGTCACGCGGCGGCTGCGTTCTTCGGCCGGCTCAGATGCCAGATCATGCCGATGGCAAAGCCGATGACCGCCGGGAGCAGCCAGCCCAGATTCTTGTCGAACAGCGGAAGATTGGCAGCGGCGAACCGGATCAGCCCGTCCAGATGGAGGGCCGCCTGAGCGGACCCCGGCAGGGTCTTCATAAAGTCGAATAGCGCGGCGGCCCAGGTGGGGATCATCACGGCTATGTACACAATGCGGTCATGCCCGAAAAATCTGCCGATAAACGCTAAGGTGATCAAGGCGATGGCAGGGGGATAGATCAACATGAGCACTGGGATGGAATAGTTGATAATGGCACTGAGGCCCACGTTGGAGACAGCGAAGGAAAAAGCCGTGAACAGAATGGCCCAACCCCGGTAGGAAAACTTTCCGCCGGTCATCTTGTCGAAGGTCTCTGCGCAGGCGGTGACCAGGCCGATTGAGGTTTTCAGGCAGGCGAAGGTAATGGTAACCGCCAGAATGAGCTGCCCCACGCCGCCCAAGTAATGCCCGGCGATCTGCGTCAGGGCCACGCCGCCGTTTTCAGACAGTTCAAACAGCCCTCTGGACTGAGCGCCCACCAGAATGGACACCACATAGATCAGTGCCATCAGCAGGCCCGTGAGGAGACCGGAGGAGAGCACGTCCTCCGCGATGGCGTCATCATTGGTCACGCCCATGCGGCGGATCACGTCAATCACCACGATGCCGAAGGCCAGACCGGCGATGGCGTCCATGGTGCCGTAGCCCTCGATCAGAGAGGGGAAAAACGCATCGCTCTGATAGGCCGCCACCGGCTCCACGGCAGACGCGGCGGCACCGGGGGCCAGCAGCGCCGCGATCATCAGCACGGCAAAGAAGATCAGGAAAATAGGATTGATGATCTTGCCGATCCAGACGGTGATCTTGCCGGGGCGCAGAGAGAAAAACAGTACGAAGGCGAAAAACACGGCGGAGAAGATCAGCAGATACAGCCATTCCGCCCCGCTGTCCCCCAGCATGGGCGCGACGCCGGTGGTAAAGGACACCGTGGCGCATCTGGGAATGGCGAACAGCGGCCCGATGGTCAGATACAGCAGACAGGTGAAGAAGATGCCGTATCCCTTGCTCACCTTGCCGGCGAGGGTCTGTAAACCGTCGGAATGGGTGATGCCGATGGCGGCCACACCGAAAACGGGGATCCCCACCGCCGTAATGATAAAGCCGATCATTGCGGGAATGGCGTTCCGGCCCGCCATCTGTCCCAGATGGACCGGGAAGATCAGATTGCCTGCGCCGAAAAACATGCCGAACAGCGTCCCGGCCACCAATAGCTTCTGCCGGATCGTCAGCTTCTTCGTTGTCATGGAACATCATCTCCTTTATGGGTCTTATCATATAGGAAACCCTTGCAAAAGAGAAACGCAGGGTTATAATAGTTATATGACAAATCGTAATACATAGCTGAAGGAGGGAACCATGGACAGCAAAAAGCTGGAGATCCTGATGACGGCAGTGAACCTGGGCAGCTTTTCCAAGGCCTCCGAGGTGGTGGGTTACACACAGTCCGGCCTGACCCACCTCATCAACGGTCTGGAGCGGGAGATCGGCATGGCCCTCATTCGCCGGGACCACAGCGGCATTTCCCTGACAGAGAACGGTGAGGCTCTTCTGCCCGCCATCCGGGATTATCTCAGCGCCACGGCGAAGCTGGAAAACCAGATCGCCGCCATTACGCAGAAAAAGGCAGAGACCATCCGGGTGGCGGCCTATGCCAGCCTTGCCATGCACTGGATGCCGGAGATCCTGTACCGGTTCCGCCGGGTGTGCCCGGACACCGACGTGGATCTGCGGATGGTGGACCACGAATTGGAGCCCTTTGAGCTGCTGGAGGAAGGCCGCACCGATGTGATTTTCGCCGCAAGGCAAAGCCATGTCAACTGCGACTGGACACCGCTGTACAACGACATTATGTACGCCATCCTCCCGGAGGATTACCCCACCGGGGGACGGGACTCCTTCCCCATCGAGGAATTTGACGGAAAGGAATTTCTGATGCCCTACGGTCGGTTCGACATTGACGTGAACGCCGCCCTCAGTCCCAAGGGCGTCCGACCCCAGATCCGCCCCTGTCATGTGGACGATGAAACGGTGATCCGCATGGTCAGCAAGGGACTGGGCGTCTCCATGATGACGGAGATCATGATGCGCGGCAGGACGCAGGGTGTCCAGACGCTGCCGGTCACGCCGCGGGCAGGCCGGGAATTGGGCATGGGGATGCCTCTGCGGAAAAATATGCCGGAGGAGGTCCTCCGTCTGCGGGACTGCGTGCTGGATTTCATCCACGAACTGTGACCAACCGGCGCTCCCCTGTTGTGATTCCATTCAAAATCAGCTATACTGAAATTCAAATTCTAAAAAAGGCGGTAGAGCCATGAATCTCTGCGATGAACTGACGATCCGGATGCTGCTGGAACGCCACGGCTTTCATTTTTCCAAATCCATGGGGCAAAATTTTCTCATCGACCCCCAGATCCCCGCTGACATTGCGGCAGCGTCTCAGGCAGACGAGACCTGCGGCGTGCTGGAGATCGGCCCGGGCATCGGTCCTTTGACGTCCGAGCTGGCTCAGCGGGCCGGCAAGGTGGTCTCCATTGAACTAGACCGGGCGCTGCTGCCCATTCTGGCAGAGACCATGGCCCTTTATTCTAATGTGGAGATCGTCCCCGGAGATGTGACCCGGCTGGATCTCAAGGCCCTGATCGGCGAAAAATTCGCTGGCCTGCGGCCCATCGTCTGCGCCAACCTGCCCTACAACATCACCACGCCCGTGCTGACCGCGCTGGTGGATATTCCCGCCATCGAGTCCATCACCGTCCTGATCCAGAAGGAGGCCGCCCAGCGGCTCACCTCCGCCAAGGGCAGCGCCGACGGCGCGTTCCCCCTGCGGCTGCAATACGAAATGGAAACAGAATGTCTCTTTGACGTCCCCCCGGAGAAATTTCTGCCCGCCCCCAAGGTGACTTCCACCGTTCTGCGGTGCGTCCG
>ERZ833608.555-NODE-555-length-30456-cov-11.582415_pt1 | contig 30456 bp, 29 predicted proteins | sample MGYA00519694_ERZ833608 | MGnify/ENA primary metagenome ERZ833608 (study PRJEB31850, sample SAMEA3708742) | human gut metagenome | biome: human gut; feature: human-associated habitat; material: faeces | place: China | collected 2014 ... | reverse complement strand
GGCGCCGAAGCCTGCCGCCGCGCCGAAGCCGCGGCCGGCCGCGCCCGGGGCGACGCTGAGCTCCTCGGCCGCGCCGCCGACACGTGCTGGCCCGTTGATCAGATGAAGACCCGCGCGATGCTCGAGAGCCACCTCAAGCGCCACCCCGACGACGCCTTCGTGCTCCTCATCTACGCGCGCGTCGAGCAGCGGCTCGGTCGGCGCGCCCAGGCGGTCGAAGCGCTCGACCGCGCCATGAAGAAGCCCGCCGAGGATCCACGCATCCCCTTCAACGCGGGGCAGCTCGCCGCGGACCTCCACGAACCGCAGCGCACCGAGAAGTACTTCAGTGAATACGTCCGTCTGCTGCGCGAGCAGAGCGGGGGCGAAGCGGACCTCTCGCGCCTCGAGGTGTGGCTGCGCATGGGCGAGGCGGCGCTCACGCAGCAGGCTCCGGCGCGCGCGGCGGAGTACTTCGCCCAGCTCCAGAGCGGTCCCTTCGCCGCACAGGCGCGCATCCACGAGGCGCTCGCGCTCGCCGACCTCGGCCGCGGCGACGAAGCGCTCGAGCGGCTCGAGCGCGGCCGCAGAGCGCTCCCCCTCGACGCCCCCGTGCTCTACGGCGCCGAATCGCAGCTTCTTCTCGAGCTCGGCCGCCCCGCCGACGCCCTCGCGCTCATGCGCAAGGCCGTCGTCGAACACCCCGACGAACCCGACGTGCTCTACGAAACCGCGATGCTCGAGGAGAATGCGGGCGATTCCGACGCGGCCGAGAAGCACCTGCGGGCGCTCATCACGCTCAGTCCCGCCCATGTCCAGGGCCTCAACGCCCTCGGCTACCTCTACACCGTGCGCAACGCCCACCTCAAGGAGGCGCGCGAACTGCTCGAGCGCGCCTACAAGGCCGAGCCGCTCGACCCGTACATCCTCGACTCGATGGGGTGGCTCTCCTTCCGCGAAGGCCGCTTCAGGGCCGCGGCGGAATTCACCGCCGCCTCGCTCAAGCGCCTCTGGGACGAGGAGGTGGCGGCCCACCTCGTTGAAATCCTCGCCGCCGACGGACGGCGCGCCGAAGCCGAAGCCGCGCTCGGCGAAATGAGCGCCCACGGCTCGGCGCAAGCCGCCGCGAAGCTCGCGGCCCGCCTCGGCCTCACGCCGCCTCCGGCGGCCGGGAGCGCGAAGTGACCGCACGCCGCACGCTCCTCACGCTCGCAGCGTTCCTGCCCTTCCTCGCGGCGGGCTGCGCCGTCGCCCCCGCGAACGCGCGCCGCTGGCGCGGGCGGTTCGCCTTCTCGGCCGAACTCGAGGGCGGCGCCGAGCGGCAGTCCGGGCGCTTCGAGCTCACGGACTCGCGCGAACTCCTGCGGCTCGACCTCCTCACGCCCCTCTCGGGAATCCTCGCCCGGATCGAGGAGACGCCCCGCGGCGCCTCCTTCTCCCGCGGCGGGACGGACGAACCCGTCGTCGCGGCGGACCTCGACGAACTCCTCATGCGGCTCCTCGGCTTCACGCTGCCCGTGCGCGAGCTCCGCGACCTCCTCGCCGCGGGCCCGGCGGCGCCCGACGCGCTCGAGGCGGACGGCTGGCGCTGCCGCATCCTCTCGCGCCGTGCCGACGGCTCGGCGAAGCGCCTGCGCATCGAGCGTGCGGCCGGCCCCCGGATGACCCTCACTGCAGTGACGGATGATGACGACTGACCCCTCCACCTCCGCTGCGGCGCGCACGCCGCACATGCTCCTCGGGCTGCCCGCTCCGGCGAAGCTCAACCTCTTTCTTCACGTGATCGGCCGGCGCGCCGACGGCAAGCACCTCCTCGAATCGATCTTCATCCTGATCGACCTCGCCGACACGGTGGACCTCACGGAGCTCCCCGCAGGCCGCATCGAGCGCACGGGCGACCTCGAGTGCGCCCCCGAGGCGGACCTCTGCTGGCGCGCGGCCGAGGCGCTGCGCGCCGCGGCCGGTCCGGCGGCGGCCGAGAAGGGCGTGCGGATCCGCGTCGAGAAGCGCATCCCGGCGGGCGCGGGCATGGGGGGCGGGAGCTCGGACGCGGCGACGACCCTCATCGGTCTCAACCGGCTCTGGGAGCTCGGGCTCGACCGCGCCGAACTCGCGCGGATCGGAGAGACGCTCGGCGCCGACGTGCCCTTCTTCATCCACGGTCAAAACGCGTTCGTCGAAGGGATCGGCGAACGCGTCTCGCCCCTCTTCGTCCCTCCGGCCGAATACGCCGTCATTTGGCCCGGACGCGGTGTTTCCACTGCGAAAATTTTCGCCTCTCCTTCCTTGACAAGAGATAGCGAATCACAGAGAATACGTGTCTTTTCCGACCTCCTCCGGAACCGTTGGCCCGAGCTTCCCGGCCGCAACGACCTGCAGAAGACTGCAGCCGCCATTGAGCCCGTGATCCTCGATGCTCTTGCCGCACTCGCGCCTTTGGGCGGCGAGACGCGCATGACCGGTTCCGGCAGCGCCGTCTTCGCTCTGATCCGTCCCGGCTCCCCCGAGCCTGCCCTCGAGATGAATCGCCTGCCTGCAGGTTGGCGCTTCTTCAGCGTCCGCAGCCTTCGAGAGCATCCGCTTCGGGCCTGGACGCAGGATGCCGGAGCAATAGGGGTGTAGCCAAGCGGTAAGGCACCGGATTTTGATTCCGGCTACCGAAGGTTCGATTCCTTCCACCCCTGCCAAATCCAACGGCCAGAGACGGCCTGCGGAGCGCCCTGGCGGCCCCTTCGCCAGTCTCAACCCACCCCAAGCGAGAGCAGAAATCATGGTCCCCATGGTGCCGGAAAGCATGATGGTCTTTGCAGGCAATGCCAATCCCAAGCTTGCCCAGGCCGTTACTGAATATCTCCACATCCCCCTTGGCCGCGCGTCGGTCACGCGCTTCAGCGACGGCGAAGTGAGCGTCCAGCTCCTCGACAACGTCCGCGGCAAGGACGTGTTCGTCCTGCAGAGCACCTGCGCCCCGACGAACGACAACCTGATGGAGCTGATGATCATGGTGGATGCGCTCAAGCGCTCGTCCGCCCGCCGCATCACCGCCGCCATCCCCTACTACGGCTACGCCCGCCAGGACCGTCGTCCGCGCTCCGTGCGCGTCGCGATCTCCGCGAAGGTCGTCGCCAACATGCTCCAGTCCGTCGGCGTCGACCACGTCCTCACGATGGACCTGCACGCCGACCAGATCCAGGGCTTCTTCGACGTTCCGGTGGACAACATCTACGCGACGCCGGTGTTGCTCGCCGATCTGCGCTCGCGCCACCTCGAGAACCCGATCGTCGTCTCGCCCGACGTGGGTGGCGTCGTGCGCGCCCGCGCGCTCGCCAAGGCGATCGAAGCTGATCTCGCGATCATCGACAAGCGCCGTCCGCGCGCCAACGTCGCCGAGATCATGAACATCATCGGCGACGTTGCGGGCCGCACCTGCATCATCACCGACGACATCGTCGACACGGCCGGCACGCTCTGCAACGCCGCCGGCGCGCTCAAGGAACGCGGCGCCCTCGGCGTCGTCGCCTACATCACGCACCCGGTGCTCTCCGGCGCCGCGGTCGAGCGCATCACCAATTCCGCTCTGGACGAGCTCGTGGTGACGGACACGATTCCGCTCTCCCCGGCCGCCCAGGCCTGCCCGAAGATCCGCCAGGTCTCCTGCGCCGCGATCATCGGCGAAACCCTTTCGCGCATCGCGCGCGAGGCCTCCGTGAGCAGCCTGTTCACGGACTAAAAACCCCCGAGGCGGCAGGAGTTGGTCGCGATTCCCGCCGCCCGATTTTTCTTCATCACATTCACTCCTGAGGAGTTTCCAATGAAAGTCATCGCCACCACGCGCAAGGCGCAAGGTACGGGTGCGAGCCGCCGTCTGCGTCGTGCGGACAAGCTGCCGGGCATCATCTACGGCGGCAACGAGCCCGCTGCGCCGATCGAACTCGAACACAATCCGATCTTCTTCGCCCTGCGCAAGGAGAAGTTCCACGCTTCGATCCTGACGATGGAGCTTGACGGCAAGGAACAGCTCGTGGTTCTCCGCGACTTCCAGATGCATCCGTACAAGCCGCAGGTCATGCACATCGACTTCCAGCGCATCAGCCCGGACGAAGAAGTCACGATGCGCGTGCCGCTGCACTTCACCGGCGACGAGCTGAGCCCGGCCGTCAAGGTCGACAAGTGCATCATCTCGCACACGGTCTCCTACGTCGAAGTGGCCTGCCTGCCGCGCGACCTGCCCGAGTTCATCGAGGTCGACCTCTCCAAGATGGAGTCCGGCATGACGCTGCACTCCTCCGAGCTCACGGTTCCGGCCGGCGTGCGCGTCGTCACTGACAGCGTCGTCGCCTCCGTGATCACCCCGGTCGAGGAAGAGATCGCCGCCCCGGCCGACGCCGCTGCTGCTCCGGCCGACGGCGCCGCTGCTCCGGCCGCTGCTCCGGCCGCCGCCCCGGCGAAGTAATCCGCTCCGAGGCGAGGCGCGCTCCACCCAAAGCGGAGTGCGCCGGTCCCACGAGGCCCGCACGGCGCCCCAAGGCGCCGCAGCGGGCCTTCGTTTTGCCGCCCGTTCGGGAAGGGCGGCGCGCGCATGAAGCGCGCATTCCTTTTCTCCCTCCCGAACAGAACACGCCGCCGCGTGCACGACGCACGCCGCTCCCGCGGGAGTGCCCATCGGGCGCTCCCGACCCAGTGCGCAGCTGCCGCCTCATCTTCCGAGACCTTCGAGACCTGATGTGCGAGGCTCCAGGCTGCCCCTCAAAAACCGCCCTTCAAGGACACTAGAAAAACCATGGCAACCTTCGCCGAACTCGGTCTCTCCGAACAGCTCGTCACCTCCCTTTCCGCCCTCGGCTTTGAAGAGCCCACCCCGATCCAGGAAGCCGCCATCCCGGCGATCCTCGCCGGCCGCGACGTCCTCGGCCAGGCCGCCACCGGCACGGGCAAGACGGCCGCCTTCGCGCTGCCGCTCATCGAGCGCTGGACGCTCGGCGCCGAACCCGGCGCGCCGATGATCCTCGTGCTCACGCCGACGCGCGAGCTCTGCCTGCAGGTGTCGGAGTCCTTCCACAGCTACGGGCGCGACGCCGGTCTCGTCGTGACGCCGATCTACGGCGGTCAGGAGTACGGCCGCCAGATCCGCGCCCTCAAGCGCGGCACCCACGTCGTCGTCGCGACGCCGGGCCGCGCGCTCGACCACATCTCGCGCGGCACGCTCAACCTCGAGGAGATCAACGCCGTGGTGCTCGACGAGGCCGACGAGATGCTCGACCTCGGCTTCGCCGACGAGCTCGACGCGATCTTCGCCGCGCTCCCCGAACACGTGCAGACGGCGCTCTTCTCGGCGACGCTCCCTCCGCGGATCGCCCGCATCGCCGACGAGCACCTCAACAACCCCGAGCGCATCTCGATCGCGCGCGAAGTCACCCCCGAGGGCGAGGCGCCGCGCGTGCCGCAGATCGCCTACGTCGTGCCGCGCAGCTACCGCACCGCCGCGCTCGGGCGCATCCTCGACCTCGAGGACCCCGAGCTCGCGATCATCTTCGCGCGCACCCGCAACGAGGTGGACGAACTCACCGAAGCGCTGCGTGTGCGCGGCTACAGCGTTGAGGCGCTTCATGGCGGCCTCGACCAGCCCACGCGCGACCGCGTGATGCGCCGCGCCCGCGCGGGTCAGTTGGACGCCGTGGTCGCGACCGACGTCGCCGCCCGCGGCATCGACCTCGAGAACCTCACCCACGTGATCAACTTCGGCATTCCCGCCTCGTTTGAAACCTACGTGCACCGCATCGGCCGCACCGGCCGCGCGGGCCGCACCGGCACGGCGATCACGCTCATCGAGCCGCGCGAGCACCGGCAGCTGCGCGCGCTCGAGCGCTTCACGCGCTCGACGATCGAGATGCGCACCGTCCCGTCGGCGACCGACGTTCAGGCGAAGCGCCTCGAGGTGATGCGCGGCGCCATCGAGGAGCTCCTCTCGGGCGAGGGGCTCGACCGCTTCCGCGTCGTCGTCGAGTCGCTCTGCGAGGAGCACGATCCGATGGACGTCGCCGCGGCGGCCGTGCGCTTCGCCTTCGAGAGCGAGGGCGGCGCCGACGACACGACGGAGATCCCCGCCTTCGCCGCCCGCGAGCGCCGTGAGCGCCGCGACGAAGGCGACCGGCGCGAATACGCCCCCCGCGAGGAGCGTCCCCGCCGTGAGCCGCGCGCGCCCGAACCGGGCATGACGCGCCTCTTCATCGGCGCGGGCCGCATGTCGGGCATCCGCCCGGGCGACATCGTCGGCGCCATCGCCAACGAAGCGAACGTGAGCTCGCGCGCGATCGGCGCGATCGACATCTCCGACCGCTTCACCCTCGCCGAAGTCGACGAGTCGATCGCCGAACAGGTGATCGAGGCGCTCCAGGGCGTGCGCTTCAAGGGCCGCACGGTCACCGTGCGCCTCGACAACGGCGGACGCCGCGAGGAGCGCGGCGAGCGCGCCGACGGCGGGGACCGCCCCCGTCGCGGCGGCCGCTATGATGATGCGCCGCGCACCGAACGTCCCCGACGCGAAGACCGCTACGGGCGCTTCGACGACGAAGAGCGCCGCGGTCCGCGCCGCTGATCCGGGCGCCCTCACGCGCCCTCACGTCCGCTTCATCGACATCCTCTGAGATACGTCCATGGCACAGCCCACTCCCATCCGCCTGATCGCCGGCCTCGGCAATCCCGGCCAGGAATACGTCCGAACCCGCCACAACGCGGGCTTCCGCTTCCTCGACGCGCTCGCCGCGAAGACGGGCGCCGTCTTCCGCAGCGAGCCGAAGTTCAAGGGCGAGGTCGCCCGCGTGCGCATCGCGGGCGAGGAGGTCTGGCTCCTCAAACCCACGACCTACATGAACCTCTCGGGCGAATCCGTCTCGGCCGTCGCGAACTACTACAAGATCTCTCCCAAGGAGATCCTCGTCGTGCACGATGAGATGGACCTCCTTCCCGGGTGCATGCGCATCAAGCTCGGCGGCGGCAACGCCGGCCACAACGGCCTCAAGTCGATCACCGCGCAGCTCGGAACCCCCGACTTCTGGCGCCTGCGCCTCGGCATCGGCCATCCGCGCACGCTCGGCCTCGCGCAGCAGGTCTTCGACTTCGTGCTCTCCTCGCCCAACGCCGAGCAGGCCGCCGCGATCGAGACGTGCGAAAGGGCCGCGCTCGACACGGTAAACCTCTGGGCCGAGGGCGAAATGGAGAAGGCGCACCGGGCGATCGCCTCCTACGGGTCGCCCAAGAAGCCCCCGAAGCCCGCCAAGCTCGATCTTCCGCCCTCGCGCCCGGCGAAGTGATGCGCCCCGACGGGATTCCGGTCCTCGTGAGCCGGTGCCTCCTGGGCGAGGCGTGCCGCTGGGACGGATGCTCGAAGCCCGCGCCGGCGGTCTTCGCCGCATTGGGCGACCTCGAGGCGCGCGTGCGCTGGATTCCCGTCTGTCCGGAGACGGACGGAGGACTCCCCACCCCGCGCGAACCCTGCGAGATCGTCCCCGGCCGCACAGCCGGGGACGTGCTCGAGGGCCGCGGACGGGTTGCGGCCCGGACAGGTTGCGACTGCACCACCCCCTACGTCGAGGGCGCCCGACGGGCGCTCGAGGCGGCCCGCGCCGCGGGCGCCCGCGCGGCGCTCCTCAAGGCGAGAAGCCCCTCGTGCAGCCCCTGCGGGGTCTACGACGGGCGCTTCTCGGGCCGGATCGTCCCGGGGCGCGGCGTCACGGCCGAGCTTCTCGCCCGTTCGGGCCTCGCGGTCTTCTCCGAGGAGTCTCCTCAGGCGCTCCGCGCCTTCATCGAAGCGCTCCCGGAGTACGCCCCAAAGCCGTGCGCCCCATCCCCGGCGCCCTTAAAATAGCGCCGCCCGCGCCCTCCCGCGCCGCTTCGCGGCCGCGGCGGAGGACGCCCCCGGCGGATCAACCCCCCTGACAAAGAAAAGAGTAGACAAGCATCATGGGTCTCAAATGCGGCATCGTCGGCCTGCCCAACGTCGGCAAGTCCACCATCTTCAACGCGCTCACCAAGGCGGGCATCGCCGCGGAGAACTATCCCTTCTGCACGATCGAACCGAACGTCGGTATCGTTGAGGTGCCCGATCCGCGCCTGCAGAAGCTCGCCGAAATCGTCAAGCCCGAACGCATCGTTCCGGCCGCGGTCGAGTTTGTGGACATCGCCGGCCTCGTCGCCGGCGCGAGCAAGGGCGAAGGCCTCGGCAACCAGTTCCTCGCCAACATCCGCGAGTGCGACGCCATCGCCCACATTGTGCGTTGCTTCGACGACGACAACATCGTGCACGTCGCGGGCGAAGTGAATCCGCTCAACGACATCAGCGTGATCAACACCGAGCTCGCGCTCGCCGACCTCGCCGCCGTCGAGAAGGCGCTCAACCGCTACGCCAAGCAGGCCCGCTCGGGCGGTGACAAGGAGGCGCTCAAGCTCGTCCTCGCGCTCGAGAAGATCCAGCCCGCGCTCAACGAAGGCCTCCCGGCGCGCTCCGTTCCCCTCACCGACGAGGAGAAGCTCGTCCTGCGCCAACTCTTCCTCCTCACGATGAAGCCGACCATGTACGTCGCCAACGTCGAGGACCACGGCTTTGAGAACAACCCGCTCCTCGACGCCGTGCGCGGCTACGCCGCCAAGGAAAACGCCCCGGTGGTCGCGGTCTGCGCCAAGACCGAAGCCGACATCGCCGACCTCGACGACGCCGACAAGGAGATGTTCCTCGAAGACATGGGCATGACCGAACCCGGCCTCAACCGCGTGATCCGCGCCGCCTACGACCTCCTCGGCCTGCAGACCTACTTCACGGCCGGCGTGAAGGAAGTGCGCGCCTGGACGATCCACAAGGGCGACACCGCCCCGCAGGCCGCGGGCGTGATCCACACCGACTTCGAGCGCGGCTTCATCCGCGCCCAGACGATCGGCTACGAGGACTACATCGCCCACGGCGGCGAAAAGGGCGCCCAGGAGGCGGGCCGCATGCGCGCCGAAGGCAAGGACTACGTCGTCCAGGACGGCGACGTGATGAACTTCCTCTTCAACGTCTGACGCACCTCCCGCCCGGGCCTCCGCGGCCGCCCCTCCGGGCGGCCCGCCCGCCAAACGGCTCCTCCTGATCGAGGAGCCGTTTGCACATGGGCACAGTCGGGAGCCGCGCCGGAGCTTTCGGCCGCAGCAAAGCGCGGCTTATACTCGGGCAGACCTCGGGGGTCCCGCCCGGACATCCCGCTCCCACCATCCACGAGGAGTCTCATTTCCAACATGGCCACGACCTCCACGAAGAAGCGTCAGGAGATCGGCGTCCGGCTCAAGTCCGAACGCGAGCGCCTCGGTTATGCGCCGTTGCAGATCGCACAGCTGCTCGGCGTCCCGCTCGACGTCTACGAGCGCTTTGAATCTGGCGCCGCCGATCCCGGCGTCTGGCGCATGCCGCGGCTCGCGGCCTGCGGCTTCGACGTCCTCTACATCCTCACGGCCGAACGGCACATCGTCGTCGCCGAAGAGAACGAGCTGCTCTCGCGCTTCCGCGAGCTCTCCCAGCGCGGACGCGCCTCGATCTTCACGACGCTCGACGCCCTCGAACGCCTCGCCCCCAACATTCGCCGCCAGCTCGGGAAGCTGCGCTGAAGCGGGAAACATCCGCTTGCAATAGATTGAGATTTTCATGATTGACATCTCAATAAATGATTGCTACAGTGAGCGCAACGAATCCACCTGAGACCAACCTCTTTTTATAGGGAAATCAAATGTCTCTGCTTACCACCGAAATTCTTCCGTTCGAGACCGAGGCCTATCACAACGGTGCCTTTAAGAAGGTCACGGACGCTGATCTGAAGGGCCACTGGTCCGTCGTCTTCTTCTATCCGGCCGACTTCACGTTCGTCTGCCCGACCGAGCTCGAAGACCTCGCCGAGCACTACGAAGCCTTCAAGAAGCTCGGCGTCGAGATCTACTCCGTCTCGACCGACACGCACTTCACGCACAAGGCCTGGCACGAATCCTCCGAAGCCGTCGGCAAGGTCAAGTTCCCGATGCTCGGCGACAAGGCCGGCGTCCTCGCGCGCAACTTCGACGTCCTCATCGAGAAGGACGGCCTCGCCGAGCGCGGCACGTTCGTGATCAACCCCGCCGGCAAGATCGTCGTCATGGAGCACCATGACGGCGGCATCGGCCGCGACGCCTCCGAGCTGCTGCGCAAGGTTGAAGCCGCGCAGTACGTCGAGGCGAACCCGGGCCAGGTCTGCCCGGCCAAGTGGCGTCCCGGCAAGGAGACGCTCACCCCGTCCTTCGACCTCGTCGGCAAGATCTAATCCCGCCGGATTAATCCGACCGGAAGTCCGCCCGGGCCGGCCGCAGGCTCCCCTCAGCGGGAGCTCCGCAGCCCGGTGCGGCGAAGAAAGCCGCGGCAGCGCCGCGGCTTTTTTCATGTACTCAGCATCTGCAGAAGAAAAAACATGCTTGACGCCTCCGCTCTTTCGCAGGTCAAGGGCTACCTCGACCGCCTCATCAATCCGATCACGCTCACCGTCGCTCCGGACGACTCTCCCGAGTCCGCCCAGATCGCCTCGCTCATGAAGGACGTCGCCTCGGTTTCGGGCAAGATCACGCTCGCCACCGAGGACGTGAGCGTCCAGGTGCGCCGCCCGAGCTTCACCGTGAGCCGCACGGGCGAAAAGGCCGGCGTGCGCTTCGCCGCCCTGCCGATGGGGCACGAGTTCTCCTCCTTCATCCTCGCCATGCTTCAGGCGAGCGGCTATCCGAGCAAGGAGGATCCGGACCTTCTCGAGCGCGTGTGCGGCCTCCAGGGTCGGTACGACTTCGAGGTCTACATGTCCCTCTCGTGCCACAACTGCCCGGACGTTGTGCAGGCGCTCAACCTGATGGCGATCCTCAACCCGAACGTGACCACGACCGTGATCGACGGCGCGCTCTTCCAGGACGAGGTGAAGGCGCGCCACGTGATGGCCGTGCCGACGGTGTACCTGAACGGCAAGCCCTTCATCTCGGGCCGCCATGAATTGGGCGAGATCGTCGCGAAGCTCGACGAGGGGTTCGTGAAGGCCCAGGCCGAGAAGCTCTCGCAGAAGGCGCCCTTCGACGTTCTCGTGATCGGCGCGGGTCCGGCGGGCGCCACCGCCGCGATCTACAGCGCCCGCAAGGGTCTGCGCACGGGCGTGGTCTGCGAGCGTCCGGGCGGGCAGGTGAATGAAACCTCCTCGATCGAGAACTTCACCTCGGTGCTCGTCACCGACGGCGTCGCCCTCGGCGGCCGCTTCATGGAACACGTCGCGCACTACGGCGTGGACGTGATGGCGCTCGAGCGCGTCGCGAAGCTCGAGAAGAAAGGCGCCCTCTGGACGGCCGAACTCGCGAGCGGCGGCAGGCTTGAGGCCAAGGCCGTCATCGTCTGCTCGGGCGCGCGCTGGCGTCAGCTCGGCGTCCCGGGCGAAAAGGAATACCAGGGCCACGGCGTCGCCTACTGCCCGCACTGCGACGGTCCGCTCTTCAAGGGCAAGGACGTGGTCGTCGTGGGCGGTGGCAACTCGGGCGTCGAGGCCGCGATCGACCTCGCCGCGCTCTGCCGCTCCGTGACGCTGCTGCAGCGCGGCGACAAGCTCACCGCCGACGAAGTGCTCGTCAAGCGCCTCGAATCCACCTCGAACGCGAAGATCGTCTACAACCTCGACGTCGAGAAGCTCGAGGGCGACGGCACGATGCTCACGGGCGTCACTTACCGCGAGCGCGCCACGGGCGAATTGAAGACCGTCCCGGCCGCGGGCTGCTTCGTGCAGATCGGCCTCGTGCCGAACACGGACTTCCTCCAGGGCGTCGTCGAGCTCAACAAGTGGGGCGAGATCGTCGTGAACGACCGCGGCGCCGCTTCCGCCGAAGGCGTCTTCGCGGGCGGCGACTGCACGACGTCGCACTACAAGCAGGTCGTGATCGCCCTGGGTGGCGGCGCGACGGCCGCGCTCGGCGCCTTCGACTGGCTCATCCGTCAGAAGGCCTGACGCTTCCCGGAGCGGACCTCATGCGGGGTCCGCCCGCCTCCAGGAAGGCGGGGCCGCGCGCCCGGACCTCCCGCACTCCCCGCGGCCCCGTTCATCGGGGCCGCGGCGCACCGCGGCTGTGGCAGACTCTCCTGCGAAACCATTTCCGTCCCTTCCAGAGAGTCCCATGCGCCATCTCCGAACGGTCACCGCCCTTCTGCTCTTCCTCGCCCTCATCGTGCTCGCCGCCGTCGCGGCGCTCTCCTTCTGGGTGACGCCGGAGCGCGTCGCCCAACGCGTGGCGAACGCGCTCGAGACGCACCTCGGCCTTCGCATCGAATACTCCGCCGCCCTCACGCTCAAGCGCCTCCCGGAGCTTGAGGTGACGCTGCCCGGCTCGAGCCTCGTGCGCGCCGCAGACGGCGAGCGGCTCGGGGGCTTCTCGGCGGCGATGATCCGCCTCAAGCCCTGGGCGATCTTCGCCGGATCCCCGCGCGTGGACCACATCCTCGTGGACGGCCTCGACCTGACGCTCGCGCCCGGCACGCCCGCGTCGGCCGAGCAGGCGCGCCGGCTCTCGGGCACCTACTGGGACGTCGCGCTCATGGAGCTCAGAAACAGCGCCGTGACGCTCTCGGGCGAGGTGTTCGGCTCCGCCCCCGTGCGCATCTCCGCACTCGAAGCGCGCCTTGAAAACATGAGCGAGGCGGGCGGCGTCGTGCGCGCCGCCGGGAACCTCGACGGCGCTGCGCTCTCGGGCGCCGCCACGCTCTCGGGCGCCTTCCGCTTCACCCCGGACGCCGCGACGGCGGAGCTCTTGCCGCGGCTCGTCCTCGACTCCCCCGCCTTCACGATCGACGGCCTCTGGCGCAGCCGGAGCGTGCACGCCGAACTCAACGCCGCCTCCCTCGCTCCCGACCAGGCGGGCTGGCGCCTCACCGCACCCACCCTCAAGGCGGTCTTCGCCGACGGCGCCTCCTGGCGCGTGAGCGCCCCGGAAGCGGCACTCACGGCCGGATCGCTCTCGACTGAACGCGCCTCGGCCTCCCTCACCCTGACTTCCGCCGAAGGCACCCTTTCGGCCGAAGGTTCGGCAAAGCTCGACTGGCGCGCCTCGCCCGCCGCGCTCACGCTCACCGCGATCGACCTCACGAGCGCCTGGACGCCCCAGGGCACGCAGGCCGCCGCCGCGGCGAGCCGCCTCACGGGCTCCCTCTCGACGGCCGCCGGAGGCGCGGCCCGGGCGGATCTTCAGGGCACGCTCTTCGGCACCTCCGTGCGGATCTCCGCCGCCTCGGAAACGTCGCCTGACGCCCCCCGGGCGCAGCTCAAGGGCGAGGTGCGCCTCGGCGTGGTGGATCCGGCGATCGCCGCCGCACTCCCCTGGCGCCCGGAATGGCTTGGCTTCGCGGACTTCGAGGGCGCGCTCTCCGTGGACGGTTTCGGCCCGGCCGCAGGCTTCTCGACACTCTCGGCCGAGGCGAAGCTCGCCGACGGCGCCCTCTCGCTCGCCCACGGCACGGGCGAATGGCTGGGCGGCCGGCTCGACTTCGCGGGCTTCGTTGCCCGCGACGGCCTCTGGAAGGCGAACCTCAAGGTGCGCGGCGCCCGCGCTGAGGCCTGGGCGACGGCTCTCGGGCGCCCGGCCGCGCTCTCGGGACGCGTGGACGGCGCGCTCGACCTCGGCGGCGCGCTTTCGCCCGAACCGGGCAGGCCGCGCATCAGCGAGGCCTCCGGCGACTTCACGGTCGCCGACGGCGCCTTCGCGGGCTTCAACATCCCGCTCGCGCACAAGATCATGGTCGAGGAGACCCCCGACGCGACGCCGCCCGAAGTGCGTCAGCCGCAGTCCACTTCGGCCTTCGACGAACTCTCCTTCAGGACGGCGCTCGAATCCGACGCCCCGGCGCTCCGGATCACCGACGGCCGCGTGAAGGCCGAGGCCTGGACGGCGGACTTCACGGGCGTGTTCACGCGCGGGCGGCTCACGCTCGCGCCGGTGATCCACCTTCCGGCCGCGGAGAAGGTTCCGGCCTTCGACCTCGCCGCCGCGCTCGAGACGGACGGATCGGCCGTGCCGGTCTGGAGGGCCGACTGGGCGGGCGCCGCGCGCGTCGTCGCCGAGGCGCGCTCGGGCGAGCCCTTCTCGCTCGACGCCTTCGGGCGGCGCATCGAGCGGGCGATCAAGGACTTCTGGCAGGGACTTGAGCTCCCGCAGATGGAGCTCCCGAAGTTCGAGCTTCCCGACTGGAAGCTCCCGAAGATGCCCTGGCAGAAGGACGAGACGGCGCCTGCGGCGCCGCAGCACCCGGTCGTCTGACGCCCTGCGGCCCCGTCAGGGCCGCCGGCAGGCGGCCCGCAGAATCGGCCAGACGCGCGGATCGACGAAGCGCGCGGCGTCTTCGCCCCCGAGCCGCGCGATCTCGCGCACAAAGGTGCCGCTCACGAACTGGAACTGGTCCGAAGGGGTGAGGAAGACCGTCTCCACGTCGGGCATGAGCTGACGGTTCATGCCCGCCATCTGGAATTCGTACTCGAAGTCGCTCACGGCGCGCGCGCCGCGCACGATCACCTCGATGCCGCGCTCGGCGACGAAGTCCTTGAGGAGCCCTCTGACGGGCTCGACGGTGACGTTCGGATAGTCCGCGCAGACGAGCCGCGCGCAGGTGAGGCGCTCCTCGAGCGTGAGGAGCGGCGACTTCCCTATGCTCAGCGCCACGCCGAGGTAGACGTGCGAAAAGATCCTCGACGCGCGGCGCACGAGGTCCTGGTGCCCGCTCGTGAGGGGGTCGAAGGTTCCGGGGTAGACGGCGACGGTCATGCGTCCTTCTCCTTGCTGCGGGCGGCGCCCGGCTTCGTCTTCTTCATCTTCTTGTCGGCCTTGGCGAGGGGCGCGAGGGCGCCGTCGGCCCGTGCGAGAAGTTCGCACGAAACCTGGCCCGCCGACGTCGCGCGCAGCCGCACGAGGCCGAGGCGCTCGAGGAGCGCGTCGGCGGTGAGTTCGCCCGAGCGCTCAACGTAGAGGATCCCGTCGGGCGCGAGGCGCTCGAGCGCGCGCGCCACCGCATCGTCCTGCAGACCGAGCGCAAAGGGCGGGTCGATGAAGATCACGTCCCAGAGGAGCGGACTGCGTGCGAGGAAGGCGAACGCGTCTTCGACGTGGAGCGCCGCCGCTTCGAGAGCGCCCAAGCGCTCGAGGGCGGCGCGGATCCCCGCGGCCTGCGCGCGGTCGCGCTCCACGAGGTCGAGGGCGGCGAAGCCCCGAGAGAGGGCCTCCAGACCGAGCGCGCCCGAGCCCGCGAAGAGGTCGAGGGCGCGCCGCCCCGCATAGCTCCCCAGCAGATGGCCGAGCCAGTCGAAGACCGTCTCACGCACGCGCTCGGGCGTGGGACGCAGCCCCTCGCGGTCCGTCACGACGAGCGGCGTGCGCCGCCAACGGCCGCCGACGATGCGGACTTCTCCCGCTCTGCGTCCCGACGAGGTTGTTAAACTTACGGCACTTGAGCGTCCGCGCTCCTTTTTCGGACTTTTCATTGATTTCGTGTCGGTATGGGTTTTGGTTCTTCTGAAGGATGGCTTTCCCGCTTGAAAAGCGGCCTTTCGCGCACCCGCGTCAACATCATCGGCCTCTTCTCGGGCGGCGTCGTTGACGAGGACTTCCTCGAGGAACTCGAATACGCGCTGATTTCGGCCGACGTCGGCGTCGAAACGTCCTCGCGTATCTTAGAGCGGCTTCGCGACGACATTAAGCTCAAGGGCCTCAAGACCCAGGACGAAGTGCGCCGCGCGCTGCGCGACGAGCTCGTGAAGATTCTCGAGCCCGCTGAGGGGACCCTCGACCTCTCGCGCGCCAAGCCGACCGTGATCATGATGTGCGGCGTCAACGGCGCCGGCAAGACCACCTCCATCGGCAAGCTCGCCAAACGCTTCTCCGACGACGGACGAAGCGTTCTGCTCGCCGCGGGCGACACGTTCCGCGCCGCCGCGCGCGAACAACTCGCCGTCTGGGGCGAACGCAACCGTGTCGAGGTGATCTCGCAGACGGGCGGCGATCCGGCCGCCGTGGTCTACGACGCCGTTGCGGCGGGCCGCGCCCGCGGCATGGACGTCGTGATCGCCGACACCGCCGGTCGTCTGCCCACGCAGACCAACCTGATGGAGGAGCTCGGACGCATCCGCCGTTCGCAGGAAAAGGCGATGGCGGGCGCCCCACACGAGGTGATCCTCGTGGTGGACGGCACGAACGGTCAGAACGCGATCGCGCAGGTGAACGCCTTCGACTTGTTCGCACACCTCACGGGCCTCATCATTACGAAGCTCGACGGCACCGCCAAGGGCGGCGTCCTCGCGGCGATCAGCGCCATGCGCGGCGACCGGCCCCTGCCGATCTACTACATCGGTGTGGGCGAAAAGCTCGAGGACCTGCAGCCCTTCAAGGCGCGCGATTTCGCCAACGCACTCGTGGGACTTGAACAAGATCAGTGATGTGCGGGGCGGCCGAGCCGCCCGCGCACGGACGCCTCATCTCAGAGGGGACACACATCATGCTACTTGGCGCCGTTGACCTCGGCAGCAACAGCTTCCGCGTGGAGATCGGCCGCGTGGAGGGAGACCGCATCCTCACGCAGAGCTACTGGAAGGAGACCGTCCGTCTCGCCGGCGGCTTCGACAAGGCGGGCGCGCTCACGCCGGAAATCCAGGCTCGGGCGCTCGCCGCGCTCGCGCGCTTCCACGAGCGCCTCGCGGGGCTGCCTCCCGAGCGCGTGCGCGCCGTCGGCACCCAGGCGATGCGCATCGCGACGAACGCCGCGGAGTTTCTGCGCAAGGCCGAAGAGACGCTCGGCTACCGCATCGACATTCTGTCGGGCCATGAAGAGGCGCGCCTCGTCTTCAAGGGCTGCGCGCAGACGCTGCCGCGCAGCGAGAAGCGCCGCCTCGTCGTGGACATCGGCGGCGCGAGCACCGAAGTGATCATCGGCCGCGGACTCGATGCGGAGCGCTACGAGAGCTTCCGCATCGGCTGCGTCAACACCTCGATCCGCTTCTTCAGCGACGGGCGCATCACGCAGAAGTCGCTCGAGCGCGCGACCACGGCCTGCGCGGCCGAACTCGAGGAGAGCATCTCCGCCTTCGGCCGCGGGAACTTCGACGAGGCCTACGGGTCCGCGGGCACCTTCGGCGCGGTGAGCGACATCTGCCGCACGCTCGGCTGGAGCGACGGCGAAGTGCGCCCCGAGCACCTCGACAAGCTCCGCAAAATGCTCCTCGAGGCGCACGACATCGGAAGCATCCGCTTCGCGGGCCTCAAGGAGGACCGCCGCGAAGTGATCGCGGGCGGCATCGCCGTCCTTTCGGCCGTCTTCCGCGTGCTCGGCGTCGAGGGCATGCGCCCCGCCTCGGGCGCGCTGCGCATGGGACTTCTCTACGACCTCCTCGGGCGCGTCTCCAACCGCGACACGCGCGACGTCACGATCGAAACGCTCATGGAGACCTCGCGCCTCGACCGCGAGCAGGCCGCGCGCGTCGCCGACCTCACCGAGACGATCTACCGCCGCCTCAAGCCCAAAGCCGACCCCGAAAAGCTGCGCTATCTGCGCTGGGCCGCGCTCGTGCACGAAACGGGCATGATCATCTCCTCGTCGCGCTACCACCGTCACGGCCACTACATCGTGATGAACGCCGACATGCCGGGCTTCAGCCGCCGCGAACAGGACACCATGGCCGCGCTCGTGCTCTCGCAGCGCGGCACGCTCAAGAAGATGGAGCCCTACTTCGGCGAGCTGATCTCCAAAGAGGCCGCCGTCGCGCTGCGCCTCGCGGTGATCTTCGCCCACGCGCGCACCGACGTGGAGCTCCCGCTCATGGACTTCACCCGCACCGACGAGGGTCTGCGCATCCGCATCGAGGAGGGCTGGCTCAACGCGCATCCGCTCACCGCGTATCTGCTGCGCGAGGAGTCCGAGGCCTGGGACAAGATCGACGACCATCTGACCGTTGAAAAGTTCTGACCCCGGAGTCCGTCCATGGCCGAAGCGCCGCTTCTTGAACTGCGCCGCGCGAGCGTCGTCTTTGACGGCGCCGCCGCCGCGGACCGCGTCTCCCTCGCCGTCGGGCGGGGCGAGTTCGTGGTGCTGCGGGGCGCCACGGGGAGCGGCAAGAGCACGGTGCTCAAGCTTCTCGCCGGGCTCGTGCAGCCCACCGCCGGCGAAGTGCTCGTCGCGGGCGACCGCGTGGACGAGTTCAACGAAATGGAGCGCCGCTGGCTGCGCCGCTCCATGGGCCTCATGATGCAGGAGGGGCGCCTCCTCGAGGACCGCACGATCCACGAGAACGTGATGCTCCCGGCGCTCGCCGCCGAGGAGAGCTACGCCGAGGCGCGCCGGCGGGGGCTCCTTGCGCTCGAAAAGTGCGGCATCGCCGAACTCGCGCCCGCCCTGCCCTCGCGCCTCTCCGCGGGCCAGCGCCAGCTCGCACTCCTCGCGCGCGCCGTGGTGAACCGCCCCGTCGTGATCCTCGCCGACGAACCCGTCGCGCACCTCGACGAGACGAACGCCGCCGCGCTCCTTGCGCTTCTCGCGGCCTTTGCGCGCGCGGGCGTCACGATCGTCGCGGCCTCGCACGAGGCACTGCCCGTCGCGGGCGCCCCCGTGCGGGAGATCCTCCTTTCGCCCCCGGGCGCCGCGGATGTGAACGAGAACGTGCAATGAGCTTCATCACCTCCCGCCGCTGGGCGCTCGAAGAAACCTTCCGCGGACTGCGCCGCGACGGCGCGCGCTCGCTCTTCGCGCTCCTTCTCGCCGCACTCGCGCTCTCCATCCCGCTCTTCATCGCCGTCGTCCTCTACGGGCTCTCCGAGCCGCTCAGAAGCCTGCCGACCTCGGTCGAACTCACGGTCTTCACGAAGGAGAAGGCCGACGTGCGCACGCTCGCCGACGAAGTGGGCCGCATGCCCTGGGTGAGCTCGACCGAAGTGATCGGCCGCGACGCCGCCCTGAAGGACCTCAACGCCCGCCTCGGGCTCCCCGCCTCGACCACCGCGGGCAACCCGCTTCCGGACATCCTCGTGGTCACGCTCTCGTCCGACGCCTCGGCCGCGGACATCGCCGCAGCCGCGAAGCGCATCGAAGCGCTCTCGCAGGTGGACTTCGTCCCCTACGAAGCCTCCTGGCACGAAAAGCTCCGGGCGGTCTCGCGCGCCGTCTGGACGGGGCTCGGGCTCCTCGGCGCGGTGACGGCGCTCCTCGTCGTGCTCGTCCTCGACACGGCGGTCCGCATGACCACGCTCGCGGCGCGCCCGGAAATGCGCACGCTCTACATCCTCGGCGCGACGCCCTCCTTCGCCGTGCGCCCCTACGCCTGGCGCGGCTTCATCCTGATGGCCTCGGCCGCGGCGCTCTCGCTCGCCCTCGTCCGGGGCGGCATCTTCGTGCTGCAGCCCGCGCTCACCGCGGCCGCCGCCCTCTATGAGGGCGAGCTCGTCCTCGCGCTGCCGCCCGCCCTCTGGTGCGCCGGGTTCGTAGCCGCAGCGGCCTTCTGCGGCAGCCTCGTCGCGGCCTTCGCCGCCCTTTCGGCCTGGGGAAGCATCCGGCGCGAGCGCGGACGCTGACGGGCGGTTGCACTTCGTCACTGCGGCCTTGCGCCGGGAAGTGCTATCTTCGGTGCGCACCGCATCCACCTCCGCCGCCCGCACCCATGACCAGAACGCCCGCCCTTGAACCGACCGACACCGACGACTCCGACGCCGAAGCGCTCGACGGCGGACCGCTCGAGCTCGAGGACGACGAGACGGACGAAGACGAAGACGAGGACGACGCGCCCCGCAGCACGTACCTCCCAACGGCGCCCGCTCAGCGCGGGCTCGTGCCCTACAAGCCCGCGGGACTCCCCGTTCCCGCCTCGGGGCTCGGCGACCTGCAGTCGTTCCTGCGCGCCGCGGAGGCCGCGCCGATGCTCTCACCCGAAGAGGAGCGCAGCCTCGCCATTGAGCTGCGCGACAAGAACGACGTCGCCGCGGCGCAGAAGCTCGTCCTCTCGCACCTGCGGCTCGTGATCTCCATCGCCCGGCGCTTCCTCGGGTACGGTCTGCCCTACGCGGACCTCATTCAGGAAGGCAACATCGGCCTCATGAAGGCCATCCGCCGCTACGACCCGGACCGGGGCGTGCGGCTCATGACCTTCGCGCAGCACTGGATCCGCTCGGAGATCCAGGAGTACATCATCCGCAACTGGCGCATCGTGAAGCTCGCAACCACGAAGAACCAGCGCAAGCTCTTCTTCAACCTCCGCCAGCTCAAGGAGGACAGCCAGGCAGCGCTCACCAACCAGGAGGCCCAGCGCATCGCGCTCACGCTCGACGTCAAGCCCAAGGAGGTGCTCGACATGGAGGAGCGCATGTACGGGCAGGAGACGTCGCTCGACGCCCCCTCGGACCAGGACGACGACGACAACTTCTCCCCCTCGGACTGGCTCTCGCGCAAGAGCGACGAGCCCGAGGCGATGCTCGAGGAGGAGGACCGCCAACGGCTCGAGGGCGAAGGACTATCCCGGGCGCTCGCCGCGCTCGACCCGCGCAGCCGCCGCGTGATCGAGGCGCGCTACCTCCACACGGACGCCGAAGGCAACGCCAAGCCCGTCACGCTCTCGGCGCTCGCCGCCGAGTTCGGCGTGTCGGCCGAACGCGTGCGCCAGATCGAAAAGCTCGCCCTCAAGAAGCTGCGCGGCGAACTCGCCGGCCAGGATCCGTTCTGAGCCCCGCCGCCCTCCCTCACCCTTCACCCCGACCCGCCCGCCGACATGTTCAACGTCGTCCTCGTCCACCCTGAAATTCCCCCCAACACCGGCAACGTGATCCGCCTCTGCGCCAACACGGGCGCGGCCCTGCACCTCGTGCGTCCCCTGGGCTTTTCGCTAGAGGACAAGCACATGAAGCGCGCGGGCCTCGACTACTGGGAGTACGCGACGCTCAAGATCCACGACTCCTTCGAGGCGTTCCTCGAGAGCGAGCGACCCGATCCGGCGCGCATGTTCGCGATGACGACCAAGGGCTCCGCGGTCTTCTCGACCCTCGCCTTCCGCCCGGGCGACTGGTTCGTGTTCGGCTCCGAAGGCTCGGGACTGCCCGAGGAGATCCGCGCGCGGTTTCCCGCCGGACAGCGCATCCGGCTGCCGATGCGGCCCGATAACCGCTCGCTCAACCTCTCCAACGCCGTCGCCGTGACGGTGTTCGAGGCCTGGCGGCAGCAGGGCTACGCGGGCGGCGTCTGAGGTCGCCCCTGGAAAAACGGAAACGGCGCCCCCGCTGCTGGGACGCCGTTTTCCGTGAGGCGCGCCGAAAGCTCAGAGATCCTTGTCGATCTTGTGCTCGATCGCGTAGATCGCGGCCTGCACGCGCGAGGAAAGGTTGAGCTTCCTCAGGATGCTCTGCACGTGCACCTTCACGGTGGACTCGGCGAGGTTGAGCGCGCGGGCGATCTCCTTGTTCGAGACGCCGCGGGCGAGCCAGGCGAGCGTCTGGCGCTCGCGCCGCGTGAGCACCGCCGGGTCCTGTCCCTGGGCGGGACGCGTGCGCCCGGCCTCCGGATCGGCGAGGCGGTTGACGAACTTCGTCATCATCTGCGGCGAAATCACGCTGTCGCCGTTGTAGGCCGCGCGGATGGAGCGCAGCAGGAAGTCCTGGTCGATCTTCTTGAGGAGATAGCCGCGGGCGCCGAGCTTGAGGCACTCGCCGAGGGTTTCGCAGTCCTCGCTCACGGTGAGCATCAGCACGGCGAGGTCGGGGTGCGTCTCGCGGATCTGCTCGAGCGCCTCGCGGCCGTTCATGCTCGGCATGTCCACGTCGAGGAGCACCACGTCGGCGTCGACCTGCTCGACGAGCTTGACGCCCTCAAGGCCGTCGCTCGCCTCGCCGACCACTTCAAAGTCGGACTGGCGCTGCAGCAGCGCCTTGACGCCGCTGCGGAAAAGAGTGTGGTCGTCGATGAGCAGGATGCGGATCATGTTGTTTTGTTCCTTTGTTGCCGGCTCCGGGCGCTGACGCGCGCCGAGGTGCGGATCTTCCTCGTATCTAGTCATTCTACAAAGGGCGGCGCATCAACCTCATCCTACGAAAGTCGAGGTTTGCCCTTCGAAGGAGGGAGCGGCGCATGAAAAAGGCCGGCGGCGCACCCCGCGCGCTCTGCGCGGGGTCGGCGTCCTGCCGGCCCTTTCACCGCGCCCCTTTTCGCAGCGGGGCGCGCGTCCCGGAAGCGGATCAGTTCGCCGCCTGCGGGTTCTGCTGGGCTTCAGCCTGGGCCTGGGCGAGACGCTGCTGGTAGAGCACTTCGAAGTTCACCTCGGGCAGATGCACCGGCGGCACGTTGGCGCGAGTCATCAGGTCGGCGAGGTTCGCACGAAGGTACGGGTAGACCATCGACGGGCAGAGCACGTTCGTGACGTGCTGCAGCGGTTCGGCGGGAATGCCGTGGATCGCAAAGATGCCGGACTGGCGGCCTTCGACGAGGATGATCACCTTGTCCGACGGGGTCTTCACGGTGATCGTGCCGCGAACGGTGACGTCGTAGAGGTCCGTCTGGATGAGGCGCTGGCTCACTTCAAACTGGATGTCCACCTGCGGGGCGGCCTCCTGAGCCTCCATCAGGATCTCCGGCGCGTGGGGCATTTCGAGGGACGCGTCCTTCAGGTAGCAGCGCTGCAGTTGGAAGACCGGCTGATCGTCCTGGGCGGGCTGCTGGTCCTGGGGCTGCTGAGCCGCTTCGGCTCCCTGCACGTTTTCGTTTTCGGCCATTTCTGTTCCTTTTTCAGGCTGATTGAGCGCGTCCGCTGCGGCGGGACGCGCCGGATTGAATTCGGTGGGCGGACCCCGTTCTCCGGAGCCGCATGTTCCTACATATGGGGGCGGTGCGCTCAGTATTCAAGCGGCAGTTTGTCGCGGGTCCAGCCGACGAGGCCGTTCTCGAGGACGTAGACGTTGCCGTAGCCGATGCCGCGCAGGAGCTTCGAGGCAGCCGCGGCCATGTTGCCCGAGTTGTCAACGAGCAGGATCGTGCGCTCCTTGGGGAGCTCCGCGAGGCGGCCCTGGATGGTCGTGGCGGGGATGTTCACCGAGCGGGCGATGCGCACCTTTTTGAAGTCCGATTCGCCGCGGACGTCCACCACCATGGCGTTCTGCTTGTTGATGAGCTGCACGGCCTGCTCGGGCGAGACCATCGGCCCGTAGCGGCGGCGGTTGAGAAGCGGCAGTGCGAGCGAGCCGCCCGCGATGAGCGCGATCAGGATGAGAAGTGCGTTCTGAACGAGAAACTGAGACATTTCAAAGAAAAAAGTCGGAGGCGGCGAAATTGCCGCAAAGCTAAAATTATAAAAGGGGGCGGCCCGCAGGACCGCCCCTCTTTTCCCTCATGCTCCGCCCGGGAAGCGTCCGCCTCGTGTCCAGACTCTCCACCCTTCTTCTTCCGCTCGTTCTCCTCGCGCTCTCTGCGGGAGGCGCCGGAGCCGCTCCGGGCGCCACGGCGCAGCAGAAGGCGCGCGCCGAGACGCAGAAGGCGAGCGTGGAGAAGCGCATCTCGGACATGCAGAAGGCCCTTTCGGCGCGCGAGGCGGAGAACGAAGCCGCCAACGACGCGCTCAAAAAGGCCGACCAGGCGATTTCGGACGCCAACCGGCGGCTGCGTTCGCTCAAGAGCGAACGCGAGAAGATCGAGAGCCGCCTCGCGGAGCTCAGAAGCGACGGCCGCACGGTCGGCCGCGACCTTTCCGGCGCCGAGGCGCTGCTCGGACAGATCGTGCGCGCACAGTACCTCCACGCGCAGCGCCACACCTGGCAGTCCCTGATCGAGGGAGGCAACCCCAACGAGCTCTCGCGCACCGCCGCGGCGCTGCGCTACCTCTCGCTCGCGCAGATCCGCACCGCCGCCGCCCTCGAGGAGGAGAAGTCCCGCATCGACACCGTCTCTCAGGAAACCCGGGCGCGGCGCGCCGAACTCTCGCGCATCGCCCGCGAGGAGGAGGACAACCGCCGGCAGCTCATGAAGGAGAAGAGCGACCGGCAGGAGGCCGTCAGTCGCCTCTCCAAGGACATCGCCACGCAGCAGGCCGCAATCGAGAAGCTCCGGAAGGACCAGGCGCGGCTCGAGAACCTCGTCGCCGAGATCGACCGGCGGCTCGAATCCGAACGGGCCGCCGCCGAGGCCGCCCGCCGCCGCGAGGCCGAACGTCAGGCCGCCGCGCAGACGAAGAAGCCCGTGGCGCCCCTGCCCGCCGGAAACTTCGCGCAGATGAAGGGGCGCCTCGTGCAGCCCGTCGCGGGCCGCATCACCGCTTCCTACGGCAGCCGCCGCACGGGCTCGGCCCTCTGGCAGGGCATCCTCATCTCGGCCCCTGAAGGCGCCGAGGTCTCGGCGTGCGCCGCGGGCCGCGTGGTCTTCTCGGACTGGCTGCGCGGCTACGGCAACCTCCTCATCATCGACCACGGCGGCACCTACATGTCCGTCTACGCGAACAACGAGTCCGTGCTCAAGAACGTGGGCGACCGCGTGAAGGCGGGCGAGACGGTCGCCACCGTCGGCACCTCGGGCGCGAGCGACGCGCCCGGACTCTACTTTGAAATCCGTTACAAGGGCAAGCCCGTCAACCCTCAGCCGTGGCTCGCCAAATAGACGAAAATAGCCCGCTCCGCGGCGGGCCCTCTGCCAAACGTTTTTTTGAAATGAAACTCCGTCTTCTCTCCCTCTTCGTCGCCGGCGCCTGCGCCGGCGTGCTCGCAAGCGTGGGCTTCCAGGCCTATGCCGAAAAGAACTCCGCCGACGAGCTCCCGCTGCAGGAGATCCGGCAGTTCACGAGCGTCTTCAACGCCGTCAAGGACTACTACGTGGACGACGTGAGCGACAAGGAGCTCCTTGAGTTCGCCGTCGAGGGCATGGTGAGCGGACTCGACCCGCACTCGTCCTTCCTCGACCCCGAGGGGTTCGAGGACATGAACGAGGCAACCCACGGCGCCTTCGGCGGCCTCGGCATCGAGGTGACCAAGGACGCCTCGGGCGTGCGCGTGATCTCGCCGATCGACGACACGCCGGCGGCGCGCGCGGGCATCCGCGCGGGCGACATCATCACGAAGATCGACGGCGAGGCGACGGCCGAGCTCACGCTCGAGGAGGCCGTCAAGCGCATGAGGGGCGAACCGAAGACGAAGATCCGCCTCGAAGTCGCCCGCAAGGGCGAGATGAAACCGCTGCAGTTCTCGCTCGAGCGCGCCATGATCAAGACGCAGTCCGTGCGCATGAAGGAGCTCTCCGACGGCGTGGGCTACATCCGCATCTCGCAGTTCCAGGAGCGCACGGCCGAAGATCTCGCCCACTCGCTCAACAAGCTCGAGAAGAGCGGGCACCTCAAGGGGCTCGTGCTCGACCTGCGCAACGACCCGGGCGGACTGCTGCAGGCCGCGATCGGCGTGTGCGCGGCGTTCCTGCCCGCCAACGCCGACATCGTCTCGACGAAGGGCCGCACGCCGCAGTCCGACTACGTCTTCAAGGCGGTCGAATCCGACTACCGCTCGGGCGACGCCGTGAAGGCGCTCGCCGAGCTCACGCCCAAGGCGAAGACCGTCCCGATCGTCGTGCTCATCAACTCCTCCTCGGCCTCCGCCTCGGAAATCGTCGCCGGCGCCCTGCAGGACCACAAGCGCGCGGTGCTCCTCGGCGACCGCTCCTTCGGCAAGGGCTCCGTGCAGACCATCCTGCCGATGAGCTTCGGAGGGAAAACCGTCGGCGTGAAGCTCACCACGGCGCGTTACTACACCCCGTCGGGACGCTCCATCCAGGCCCGCGGCATCGAGCCCGACCTCTACGTGGACGACACGCCGAAGGGCAACTATCCGACCTTCCAGGTGCGCGAGGCGGACCTTGCGCACCACCTCGCCAACCAGCAGAAGGCGGGCGGCAAAACCGACGAGCTGCCCTACGACGACAACGACGAGACGAAGTCGCCCGACTGGAACTACATCTTCGGCGACGACCGCGACTGGCAGCTCACGCAGGCGCTCAACAGCCTCGCCGGCCGCGATGTCGTCCGCTCGAAGTACCGCGGACAGCCCCTGTCGGTGGTGAAGAAGCTGCGCGCCGAGGAGCGTGCGAAGGCCGAAGCCGAAAAGGCGAAGGACGGCGCCGAAAAGAAGACTCCCGCCGCGCAGCAGTAGCTGCCCCCCTGCCAACGGCTCCGGCTTATCCGCCCTCAGGGCGGTTCGGAGCCGCTTTCCATTTTGAGGAGGCATCCCCCGATGCTCAACGACGACGAACGCTTTGAAGCCATCCGCGAACGTGTTTCACGCCAGATGAAGATCGCCGAACTCGGCGAAGCGGGCGAGCGGCGCATCGCCGCAGCCCACTTTCTCGTAATCGGCGCGGGCGGACTCGGCTCGCCCGCACTCATCTACCTCGCCGCCGCAGGCGCCTGCCGCATCACGGTGGTCGATCCCGACGAGGTGTCGGAGAACAACCTCTCGCGCCAGATCCTCCACGACGTGGCTTCGATCGGCCGCAACAAGGCCGAGAACGCCGCCCGCGAGCTCGTCCGCTGGAACCCGCAGGTCGAGGTCGCCGCCGTCGCGCGCCGCATGAACACGGTCGAGGACCTCGCGCCCCTCGTCGCCGAGGCGGACGTCGTGCTCGACTGCTCGGACAACCTCGCGACGCGTCAGCTCGTCAACCGCGCCTGCCTCGCCGCACGCCGCCCGCTCGTCTTCGCCGCCGCCGTGAAATTCTCCGGCCAGGTGACGGTCTTCGACTTCCGCAACCCCGACTCGCCCTGCTACCGGTGCCTCTTCGAGGAGGACGACGCCGCGAACGACGAGAAGGCCTCGACGCTCGGCGTCTTCTCGGGCCTCACGGGCACCGTGGGTCTGCTGCAGGCGACCGAGGCGCTCAAACTCGCCGCCGGCATCGGCCGGCCGCTCGTCGGGCGCCTCCTGATGATCGACCTCCTCAACATGGAGATGCGCGAGATGAAGTGCCGCCGACGGGCGTCGTGCCCGTGCTGCGGCGGCCGCTGAGCACGCCTCAGATCCCCTCGGGGAGCGCCGTCCAGGCGAGGGGCCGCCCCGCGGCGCCGAGCTCCGCAAGGACGTCCGCTCCCTTCTTCGCGCCGGCGCCGAGAAGCGCCGCTTCAGGCGCGACGGCCGCGAAGACGCGCGCCGAAAGGCCCGCGAGGAGCGCCGAAGCGCCCGACGGCTCGGCGTCGAAGTACCGCACCGGCGCGTCGTCGCCGAGCCCGGCGAGCTGACGGGCGACCTTCACCGCGTCGGTGAGGTCCCCGAGACGGTCAACCAGGCCGATTTTCTGCGCCTGCGCGCCCGTCCAGACGCGCCCCTGCGCCACCGCCTCGATCTCCTCGGGCGTCCGGCCGCGGCTCTTCGCCGCAAGCGCCTTGAAGCGCTCGTACGTGCGCGCCACCCCGGCGGAGAGCACCGCGCGTTCGGCCTCATTGGGCCGGTGAAGGGGCGAGCCGAAGTCGGCGAGCGGCCCCGTGCGGTAGCCGCCCGCGCCGACGTCGAGCTTCTCGAGCGCGCCCGCCGCATCCGGAAGCACGCTGAAGACGCCGATCGAACCCGTGAGCGTGAGCGGATCGGCGACGATCCGGTCCGCGCCGAGGCTGATCCAGTACCCCCCGGAAGCGGCCATGTCGCCCATGCTCACCACCACCGGAATGCCCCGGGCCCGGACGGCCTCGAGCTTCTCGCGGATCGACTCCGAGGCGATCGCGTCGCCCCCCGGACTCGAGAGGCGCAGCACGAGCGCGCGCACGCCGAGGGCGCCCGCGGCGCGCTCGATGCGCTCGTTGAGCTCGTCGGGGCTGATCCCCGCGCCGCGGCCCGAGGCGACGGCGCCCTGCGCGAGCACGACGGCGACGCCCGGCGCGCCGCGCTCGGCCGTCGCCCGAGCGGCGAGATAGTCGAGGTGCCCGATGCGCTTCAGGCGCTTGACGTCGCCCCCTTCGGCAAAGCGCCGCGCGAGCTTCTTCTCAAACCCGTCGCTCGTGAGGAGGTCGGTGACGAAGCCCGCCTTCTTCGCGTACTCAGCGGGGTCCGCCCCCGCTTGGAGCGCCGGCGTCAACCCCTCGAGGTACTTGTCGAGCGCACCGGGCATCTGTCCGCGCGCCTTCGCGAGGTCGTCGGAAAAGCCCCGCCAGGCGTCGTCGATCCAGCTCTTCTGCGCCTCGAGGTTGTCCTCCGACGGTGCGTGCCGCGTGAAGACCTCCGGCGCGCTCTTGTAGGCGCCCGCCTTGAAGACGTTCACGCCGACGCCGAGCCGCTCGAGCAGACCGCCCCAGTAGAGCGCCGATCCCGAAAGCCCCTTGAAGAGGACCGAACCCATCGGATGGAGCGAGATTTCGTCGGCGTGGGCCGCCGCGGCGTACTGCGCCTGCGTGAAGCTCCCGCCCCAGGCGTAGATCGGCCGGCCCGTCGTCGTGCGGAAGTGGTCCACCGCGCGTCCGATCGTGCGCGCCGAGGCGAGTCCGAGCGTCTCGAGCTCCTCGGTGCGGATCTCCACGCCCGCAACGTCCGGATCGGTCTCGGCGCGCTCGAGCGCGGCGACGACGTCCGAGAGGCGCGTGGCGGGCCTGCCGTCGCGCAGCAGCCCCCGTACGTCCGTCGGGAGCGCACGCATCGGGTCGCTCTCCACGACAGCGCCCCTCAGGTCGATCACGAGCACGGCGCCCGGCTCGACCGCCGGGCTTGCAGGCTCAGCCCAGTACCAGAGCGCCGCAAGGGCGACGAGAAGGCCGTAGAAGAGAACGTTCAGGCAGAGCCGACGCAGAAAGTCGAGCGCCCTGCCGAGCCACCGCAGGAAGGTCATTTTTCAAATCCTTTGTTGCGCCCGAAACGGCGCGCGAGTTCGCCTACGTCGCGGACGACGACGTCCACGGCCGGATGCGCGGCCGGCGCCCCGAAGGGCGGCCGCAGGCCGGCGTGCCGGCGCCTCATGCCCACGCACCAGACGGTGACGAGGCCCGCGCGGCGCGCTGCCTTGAGGTTGCTCAGCCCGTCGTCGACGAGCGCGGCCTCGTGCGGACGCACGCCGAGCCGCGCGCAGAGCGCGAGGAGCATCGACACGGAGGGCTTGGGGCGCCAGTCGCCGAAGAGGCGCATGTCGGTGCTCGTCACCTCGGCTTCGAAGTAGCCTTTGAGGCCGAGCGCCGGGAGAAGCTTCGAGACGTAGCTTCTCGGGCCGTTCGTGAGGAGCACCTTGCGCCCGGAGAGGCGCTCCAACACGCCGCGCTGTCCGCGGACGTCCTTCAGGTACGGACGGTAGTCGAAGTCGTGCACCGCCGGGAGAAAGACGCGCGGATCAACGCCGTGGCGGCGCCACAGGCCGATGAAGGTCGAGCCGTACTCGCGCCAGTAGAGCTCGCGCACGCGGTTCGCCTCCGCTTCGGACATGCCGAGGCGCCGCATCAGGAAGTTGTTCATGAGGACGTGGACTTCACCGAGGATCCCCGCCGAAGAGGCGAGTAGCGTGTCGTCCATGTCGAAAAACCAGACGCGGGGAGCCGGACGCAAAAACGGCACGGCGCCCGTCCCGCAGGACGTCGGCCGTGCCGCTTCCAGAATTCCGCAGTCCCCGCGGCGTCCACAGTCGGGGCGTCGCGTGGTCATGCCGGTCAGTCTCCGTACATCTTCTGCTTGAGCTCGCGGCGCTGCTGCGCCTCGAGCGAAAGCGTCGCCGTCGGGCGGGCCATCAGGCGGGCCACGCCGATCGGATCACCGGTTTCCTCACAGTAGCCGTACTCACCGTCGTCGATGCGCTTGATGGCGGCCTGAACCTTCTTGAGCAGCTTGCGCTCGCGGTCGCGGGTGCGCAGCTCGAGCGCGTGCTCCTCCTCGATCGTCGCGCGGTCGGCCGGATCAGGGACGATCGTCGTTTCTCGCAGATTCACGGTCGTCTGATCGGCGTTGGCGCGCAGCTCGTGCTCCATGTTGGAGAGGCGACGGCGGAAAAACTCAAGCTGTTCGTCGTTCATGTAGTCGCCGTCCGACATCTTGAGGATTTCTTCTGCGGTGATAGCCTTTTTTGCGCCCATCTTTTCCCTTTCCTTTTGTTGTGCATCCGGCCGCCGGGTGACGTCAGCGTCCTGGCGGACTGTTGCGTCCGCCCGAGCCTCGGGGACTGAAACATCACCCGCAAACTTAGGCTGGAGCTCTTAAGCAGGAGTGCTTTATACCTAAAATCGCCCGGCGGTGCCACAGGGCGATTGCATGACTTTTCCGTGGGTCAGCTCTTGACTTTTTCGACGAACTCATTCGGCCCAAGAATCGTGCCCAAGGTTTCAATGGCACCGGAGGGTGTCGAGCAGAGCTGCTGAAGCGTCCGCACTGAGTATCGCGCCCCGGTTTTGACGCTCTGTGCAGCTTGAAGAGTACCGAGGGCAATCTGATGCAGCGTCACGCGGTTGCTGAGGAAATTCCCGTTGGTGCACTGCATGCGGTCCTGAT